>Ga0214473_10005693_pt1 | contig 14926 bp, 12 predicted proteins | sample RVTome_7_FD_203509 | JGI IMG/M metagenome (GOLD analysis project Ga0214473, IMG submission 203509) | Soil microbial communities from uranium-contaminated site in the Upper Colorado River Basin, Wyoming, United States - RVT98D197 | ecosystem: Environmental > Terrestrial > Soil > Contaminated >... | reverse complement strand
CCTGAAGATAGGGAAAAGATGTTTTCTTGAAATCATGTCTGCCTCCTACCAATCAAAGATGAATGAATATCGGTTCAAATTTACTAAACGGAGAGAGGGAAGTCAATGGAAGTCAGGGAATAGGACATAAGAAGTCAAAAATGAAAAATTGGAGGTAAAAATATTTTATGAAGAAAGACTTTGTTGCTCAATTCTCATTTCCCAATTCCCATTTCTCACTTTTCATGGGGTCCAGGGGTTGGGGACAGGGCGTTTATAGCCCTTCTGAGAAGCCAAAATGTCGAGGTGGAGGGTGGCGAGATCTTCTAATGCTGGATCGATGATTTCAATATTTCTTGCATCGATCGTTTTGATGTATCGATGGCATTTATCGCAGGTGTCGATACGGTAAGTTTCCTCTCCCTCTCCGCAGAAATAGTGGAGGGAACCCTGTTCTTTATTGCCGCAGAAGGCACAGAAGAATCTATCGACTCTCCACTGATATCCGCAAAAAGAACAGAGGAGAAATCTCTTGCCTTCTGCTTCCTTAAGGAGACTCAAATGGGGCAGGGAACCGCAGACCGGACAGTAACCTTTGAGCCAGGCTTCGGCATTGAGTTCATTGAGGAGCTTTTTCGTTCCTGCTTCAATCGAAGGCCTGATGCTCTCCTGAATGAGGAAGAGTAACACTTTTTTGTCCAATCCGAACTCCTCAGCAATCTTTTCTATCTTTCCTTCCTCAAAGCCTCCGGTTAATGCCTTTTTTAAATCCATCTTTTTATTGTCAATGCCCTCCTCGATCTTTTTCACCTGTTGGGCCATGCAGGGGTTTGCCTTTTTGCCAATCTCACAGAGTAAGCGAAATAGAGCAAGGGAGGCATTGATATCGAGAGGAAAGTCTTTCTTTTCGAGCAGGGAGAAACCTTCTTTGGCCAACAGGTCTTTCCACTCTTTTTTAAGAGGAATGGGTTTGATCTTCAGGGATGGGTTCACCTCTTCCTGTTCTTCTCTGATCTTCTGATAGAAACTCAGAATCTCTTTATAACCTGGCCTCTTTTTTTTGAGTTGTTGGATTCGTTTTTTTAGGTTCTCCAATTTTTTCCCCTCAGAAAAAAATTTCGAATGGAACGAATGATAACGAATGAAGCGAATATTAATTTTTCGTATTATTTGCCTTATTCGTTGATATTCGATTCTTTTATTCGTGTACTTTGAAAAAAACGGGCTTGTTTCGGAACTTCCGTGCCGAAACAAGCCCTGACAACACCCCCCTTTTTCAGAGTTTTATCCGATCCATTGAAACTCTTTCAGGGGTTTCAGAATACGTCTAAGGGCAACCTTTCTTGTGATTCCGATCGTATTCTCTGCGACAGCAGTTTTGTGATACTTCTTCGGATCATCCACAAGGAGGTAGATTACCCGGACATCATCGGGGTTTGCCAACATCGCATCTTTATAGGTCCCTTTCACCTCTGCAAGTCTCTTGTTGGCTTTCTCGAGTATCTCCTTTCGATCACCGAAATTCATCGCCCCGGTTGGGCAAGTCTTCACACAGGCGGGGAGCATCCCTTCTTTAATTCGGTCGATGCACATGGTGCATTTTGACATTCCGCCTGTCTTTTCGTCCCATCTGGGAATATCATAAGGGCAGGCCTCACGAGTTTCCTTCAAATCAGCAGGTTTTATCTTCACCTTTGGGTTAAAGATGACTGCCCCTGTCTTCTCATCGTGTATAATAGCTCCTTTGGCTTTTCCATCTGCCACCTCTTTACAGGGAGGAGACATACAGTGCCTGCACTGATCAGGGAAGAAATACCATTTGGGCTCTCCTCCCGGGACTTCTACCTCATTGAATCTTACCAATTTGAATGTTGCGGCCGAAAGATCAGGAGGATTTTGATGGTTCCCTCGCTGTAGGGTTTTTGTCCCAGGGTTTTTATTCCACTGTTTACAAGCGATCTGACACCCGCGACAAGCTGTGCACTTCGTTGTATCTATGAAAAAGGATTTATCTGCCATTTATGTCACCTCCTTTTAGCTCTTTGCTGGTTTTTTGGCTGGTTGGGCTGGTTGTTTAGTAAGTTTACTAACGTTGGCCATAAAAGCCTTTGATTCAGGTATCATGGTATTGGGATCTCCAATCGTAGGAGTTAGCAAATTTGCACTTTCTCCACCATCCTTAGGATGGAGCCAGCCAAAATGCCAAGGAATTCCGATCTGGTGAATGGTTTGACCAGCGATATTGAAGGGTTTTAAACGGGAGGTGACAATAGCCACAGCTTCTAATTTGCCTCGCTGGGTTTGAACGATCACTTTATCACCGTTTTTAATACCTCTCAATTTGCCAAGTTCAATGCTCATCTCACAAAACATTTGAGGTTCAGCCTCAATGAGCCAGGGGAGCCATCGGGTTAAAACCCCGGTCTGCCAATGTTCAGTCACTCGATAGGTAGAGCAGACAAAAGGATATTTCGGATCACAGGTGGCAAACGCATCAAGACCTCCTTCAAAGATTTTGATGGCAGGATTAATCCTCTGACCGGACATTAGATTCTTCTCAATGGGGCATTCCAGAGGCTCATAATGCTCTGGGAATGGCCCATCTTTTAGTCCGGGCCCAAAGAAAGAAGCCACTCCATCAGGCTTCATAATAAAGGGGTAGACCCCAGTAGTGCCCATGGGTGGAACGGCATTATCAGGAACGTCGCCTATCCATTTCTTTTCTGCTGCATCCCATTTAAGTAAAGGCCGCTTTGGATCACGCGGGTTTCCATCCAGATCCACAGAGGCCCGGTTGTAAATGATCCTTCGATTGAGTGGCCAGCACCAGGACCACTCGGGATAGAGCCCTAATCCAGTTGGATCGGTCTTCTTTCGACGGGCAGCCATATTGCCAGCCTCTGTATAACTTCCGGAATAGAGCCAGTTGCCGCAAGAGGTGGTCCCATCATCCTTTAGCCCAACAAAATTGGGCATTAACTTACCGGTAGTGAGATCGTAACCATTGATCTCTTTCGCCACTTTATGGATATCGAAATGGCCATTGGTCTCATAATCCCACTTCAAATTCAAAATCGGTTCAGGGAAAGCCCCTTTATCTTTCTTATAGAGGGCTTGAACCTTTTTAAACAACTCATACATGATATCCCCATCGGGTTTTGCATCACCAGGGGGATTGGAGGCCTTATAGCGCCACTGCATCCAGCGGCCGCTGTTGCTGATACTGCCTTCCTTTTCCATGGAGGCTGCACAGGGTAACTGGAAGACTTCCGTCTTGATTTTCTTTGGATCCATGCCGGGGCCTTTCCAGAAGGAGCCAGTTTCATTGTCAAAGACATTGACATTGACCATCCAATCGACCTTGGCTAAGGCCTGACGGACCTTTCCAGCATTGGCTGAACTACAGGCAGGATTCATACCCCATGCAAAGAAACCTGTGAAAGTCCCTTTATACATTTCGTCAAAGAGGTTCAGCCATGAGGCGTCCTGCCCCTGATCGAGCTTGGGCATCCAACCATACCCGAAGTCGTTCTCCTTTGTGGCCTTCTCTCCAAATAAGGATTTGAGATAGCTTGCAACGTATTTTGGTCGGTTTTTCCACCAGTTAACACTTCGAGGATCTTTGGAAGCCGGAGTGGTCTTATTATAATCTGCAAGCGTTGCCAGATGAGCCTGTGGAGTAGGTAAATAAGCCGGCCAGATGTGGAACAGGAGGCCCGCATCAGTTGAACCCTGAACATTTGATTCTCCGCGCAAGGCATTAACGCCGCCACCGGCAATACCCATATTACTGAGGAGGGTCTGAATGATGGACATGGCACGGATATTCTGTACCCCTACGGTATGCTGTGTCCAACCCATGGCATAAAGGACGGTCCCAGCCTTATCTGGAGCTCCGGTCGAGGCATAGGCCTTATAAACCTTTTCAAGATCGGCTGCAGGGGTTCCTGTAATCTCCGTCACTTTCTGCATGGTATAACGTGAATAATGCTTCTTGAGAAGCTGGAAGACACACCGGGGATCCTGTAAGGTCATATCTCTTTTTGGAATCCCCTGTTCGTCTTTTTCTAAGACCCACGTCGATGCATCATAGGCCCTCTTCGTAGGATCATAACCTGAGAAAAGGCCATCATCGAAACTATACTTGGGGTTAACAATAAAAGAGGCGTTGGCGTAGTTTTTGACGTAAAAATCATCAAAAAGATTGTTGTCCAGGATATATTTGATCATTCCACCCAGGAAAGCAATATCTGTCCCTGAGCGGAGTCTGGCAAAAATATCTGCTTTCGTGGATGTTCGGGTAAACCTTGGATCCACATGGATGAAGATGGCCCCTTTATCCTTGGCCGCTTGGATCCATTTAAAGGAAACCGGGTGGTTTTCAGCCACATTGCTACCCATATTCAAAATGACATCGGCATTTCTAAAATCGATATAATGATTGGTCATTGCACCGCGTCCGAACGACTCTCCCAGAGCCGCTACAGTAGCGCTGTGTCAGATACGGGCTTGGTGCTCAATGTAGATGAGACCTAGTGACCTGAGGAAGTTTGCGTAGAGCCAGCATTCCTCATTGTCAAGGGCTGCGCTTCCAACCGAAGCAATGCCATTCGTCCGGTTCACCACTTGTCCTTTGGCATTCTTCTCCATGAAGCTTGCATCCCGACTCTTTTTAATATTGGCTGCAATCTTATCCAGTGCCCATTCCCAGTTAACCGCTTTCCAGGCATTACTGTATGGAGCACGATAAAGGATCTTTTTGAGTCGGTTATCATTGACGGCAATTTGATAGAGTGAAGCCCCTTTAGCGCAGAGAGCTCCTTCATTGATGGGGTTGTCCGGGTCCCCTTCAGAATTAATAACTTTGCCTTTGGCATCGGTATGGACAATGATTCCACAGCCGACCGAACAGTAACAGCAGACTGTGGTGGTTTCCTTTGCCCCTTTAATCCGGAGTTCCTGGGCATAGGATTCTACAGGAGAAAGATCGAATCCCAGGCCGCCCATCACAGTCCCTGCGGCTGTGGCACCAGAAATCTTTAAAAAACTTCTTCGCGTAATCTTCATAGATAGCTTTCACCTTCCTTTCTTAAAATTTTTGAAACGGGAATCTTATTAATCCCCCCCTTCAACCCGTTTGGAAATTTAATGGGAATAAGGTATTTAGATGGCAGCAGAACGTTGTGAAAGGTAACACAATTAAATTATTTGTCAAGAAAAAAAATGCAGAAAAAAAATGCAAATGACAACTTGTTTTGATGGGCGTTAGCAAAAAAAATAGATTGATATTCTAAGTTCTCTATGATATTGAAGAATTTAAATTGATCAGGAGGGTGGAAACCAAGATGGATAAAGAGCTGATGGAATTTTTTGAGCAGAGGTTAATGGTTTTTGCCAAAAGGGATGATGTGGAGAAACTGAGGCAGGAAACCAGTGCAAACTTTCGTAAATTAAAAGAGGAGAATAAGGAGCTTATTCTCGGATGGATTGAGGGAATAAAAACGGAGATGGAAGGGTTGAGAAGAGAAGGCAAAGTGGATATCGGTCCCATCCGTGAGGATATTAAAGAAGAGATGAAAAAACTCGAGCTGAAGATTCAATCCACACTCTTACAATCGATTCAATCCATAGAGTCATCCCTCGAGAAGATGAGAGAGGAGACCAACTCATCCATCCACCAATCCAAGCAGGAGATAGGTTCAAGCCTTCAGGTAACGAGAGAAGAAACAAATGCCACCATTCTCCAATCAAGGCAGGAGATGGCTTCAAGCCTCCAATTGATCAGGGAAGAGGGGAGAGCCAACCTCGCTCAATCGGGAGATGAGACAAAAGTTGAACTCAACCGGTTAGGAGAAGGAGTGGGGAACCTGAGCGATCAGATCCGGAAGACGACCGAAGAGATCATGGCATTAAATGAGAAGATCAAAGAAGGATTTAATGAGGTGAAAGAGGAGTTGGGTTCGATGATTAAGTTCTCTTATGCCGATCTGGAGAAGCGGTTCGGCACTCTGGAGGCCCGCGTCAAAGCCCTCGAAAAACTGGTTTTGCCTTAGAACAAGGCCTGGACGAATTCGGTGGCGTTGAATTCTTTGAGGTCGTCGATTGCTTCGCCCACTCCGACATACCGGATGGGAATTTTCATTTCCTCCGTAATTCCAACGATGATCCCGCCTTTGGCTGTTCCATCCAGTTTCGTCAATGCAATTCCTGTGACGCCGATGGCTTCGTTGAAAAGTTTGGCCTGAGAGATGGCATTCTGGCCTGTCGTGGCGTCAAGAACGAGGAGGATTTCGTGAGGCGCTCCCGGGCATTCCCTCCCGACAATCCGCTTCACTTTCTTCAACTCTTCCATCAGATTGACTTTGGTTTGGAGCCTTCCAGCCGTATCGATGAAGACAACATCAATACTTCTTGCTTTGGCGGCGTGGATCGAGTCAAAAGCCACAGCCGAGGGATCGGATCCCTTGGATTGTTTGATGAAGTCCGCTTTGGCCCGATTTGCCCAGACCTCAAGCTGTTCGACCGCGGCTGCCCTGAAGGTGTCGGCGGCGCCGATCAGGACCTTCTTCCCTTGGGATGAATATTGATAGGCAATCTTTCCGATCGTCGTCGTCTTGCCCGCACCATTGACTCCGACCACTATAAAGACAAAGGGTTTTGTTTTAGCGAAATCGATGGAGAGGGGTTTTTCACCTGCATGAAGTATCCGGAGGATCTCCTGTTTGATAAACTCCTTGACTCTCTCTGGATCCTGAAGGTCACCCCTTTTGAGGCCCTGCCGGACGCCCTCGATCAGCTCAGTGGTTGTCTTCACTCCTAAGTCGGCTTCGAAGAGGAGCGCCTCCAGCTCATCGAGAAGATCCTGATCGATCACCTTCTTTCCGAGAAAGAGGCGGTCGATCTTTTCAACAAACCCCTGGTGGGTTTTGGAAAGCCCTTTTTTTAATTTATCGAAAAAGCCGAACATATGAGTCTCCTGAGCGGTTTAAAAAGTAACACTGATATAGAATTAAATCAAATCCCCATGTTTGCTCCACAAATTCTGTCATTCCTGTGCAAGCGGGAATCCAGATTCTTTTTTATGGTTCCCTGTTTTTGCAAGGACAAGTCTGGATTCCTGCGCCTGCCTACCGCAGGCAGGCGCAGGAATGACACATACAGGAGGAGTTTTAAACAAAAAAGGCGAGGTTAAAATCCCTCGCCCTTTTTTAAAAAGATTCCTTCAAAGAAATTACTTTTTATCCTTTACATCTTCGTAGTCGGCATCGACCACATCTTCCTGGGCCTTTTGACGGGGACCTTCCTGCGCCTCTGCTCCGGGACCTGCGCCTGCCGCTCCCTTTTGAGAGGCCTTGGCATACATCGCCTCTGCCAGTTTATGGGAGGAACGGGTCAGCTCTTCCTGGGCGGATTTGATCGCGCTAAGATCGTTCGACTCCATTGCCTTTTTCGCCTTTGCGAGGGCATCCTCGATGTTCTGTTTGTCTGAGGAATCGATCTTATCACCATGTTCCCTCAGGGATTTCTCTGTTGTGTAAATAAGGGTATCGAGATGGTTTCGAGCCTCTGCAAGTTCCCTTCTCTTCTTGTCGTCTGCCGCATGGGCTTCGGCATCCCTTACCATCTTTTTGATCTCATCCTCGTGGAGGCCGCTCGATGCGGTGATCTTGATGGATTGTTCTTTTCCTGTCCCTAAGTCTTTTGCCGAGACATGGACAATCCCATTGGCATCGATATCGAAGGTCACCTCAACCTGAGGGAGGCCCCTCGGAGCTGGGGGAATCCCCACGAGTTCAAACTGACCGAGGGTTTTGTTATCGGCGGACATCTCCCTTTCCCCCTGGAGCACGTGGATCGTCACCGCGGGTTGATTGTCGGATGCCGTTGAAAAAATCTGGCTCTTTTTGGTCGGGATGGTGGTGTTTCGCTCAATCAGTTTGGTGGAAACGCCACCGAGCGTTTCGATCCCGAGGGAAAGCGGGGTGACATCGAGCAGAAGCACATCTTTCACCTCACCCTGCAAAACCCCGGCCTGGATGGCGGCGCCGATGGCAACCGCCTCATCCGGGTTGACGCTTTTATTGGGTTCTTTTCCGAAGATCTGCCTCACCTTATCCTGGACCTTTGGCATTCGGGTCATCCCGCCCACGAGGATCACTTCATCGATGTCTCTTTGTGAAAAACCGGAATCGGCAAGGGCTTGCCGGCAAGGGCCTTCCACGCTGTCGATGAGATCCTCGGTCAGTTTTTCCAGTTTAGCCCGGGTCAACTTCATATTGAGATGCTTCGGTCCTGAAGCGTCTGCCGTGATGAAGGGCAGATTGATATCGGTTTCCATCATATTGGAGAGTTCAATCTTTGCCTTTTCCCCGGCCTCCTTCAGTCTCTGAAGGGCCATTCGATCCTTTCTGAGGTCGATTCCCTGATCTTTCTTAAACTCATCGGCCAGATAGTCGATGAGGCGCTGGTCAAAGTCATCTCCGCCGAGATGGGTATTCCCGTTGGTCGATTTGACTTCAAAGACGCCGTCACCCAGCTCAAGAATGGAAATATCAAAAGTTCCGCCACCGAGGTCGAAGACCGCAACTTTCTCATCCTTCTTCTTATCGAGGCCGTAAGCGAGGGAAGCAGCTGTGGGCTCATTGATAATTCGGACGACATTGAGGCCTGCTATCCTTCCGGCGTCCTTGGTGGCCTGACGCTGACTATCGTTAAAGTATGCGGGGACGGTGATCACCGCATCGGTCACCTTCTCACCGAGATAGGCTTCCGCCGTCTCCTTCATCTTCTGAAGGATGAAGGCAGAGATCTCGGGCGGGCTATATTCCTTATCCCTCGCCCTAATCCAGGCATCGCTGTTCTTGTTTTCAACGATCTTATAAGGAAGGATTTTGACATCCTTTTGAACTTCTGCATCGCTATACTTCCTTCCCATCAGTCGTTTGATGGAGAAGATGGTATTTTCGGAATTGGTAATGGCCTGACGCTTGGCAATCTGGCCGACCACCCTCTCGCCTTTATCGGTAAAGGCAACGACGGAGGGCGTTGTCCGGGTTCCTTCGGGATTGGCGATGACGACCGGATCCCCTCCTTCCATGATGGCAACAACCGAGTTGGTTGTTCCTAAATCGATTCCTATTGTTTTAGCCATGGTCATTCTCCCTTCTTCACATAGTGAAAAAATTATTCGGTCACCTGAGCTTCCTTCGATGGAAACTTTGACACGGATACGGTTGCGGGCCTTATGAGCCGTTCGTTCAGGAGATATCCTCTTTGAAATTCCTCGACTACCTGATCCGGTTCGTGCCGATCCGTTTCCACGACCCGCATCGCCTCATGGCGAGCAGGATCAAAGGGCTTGCCAACGGATTCAAATGGGGTGAGACCGAACCGATTCAGCGTCTGGAGAATCTGTTGAAGGGTCAATTTGATCCCCTCGATTAGGACGCCCCTATCTGTCACCTTTTCCGCATGGTCCACCGCCCTCTCGAGATTGTCGATAAAAGGCAGGATCGATTTGATCAGGTCCTCATTTGAAAATTTAGTCCAGTCTTCTTTTTCCCGGGCGGCCCTCTTTTTGTAATTCTCGAAATCGGCGGCAATTCTCAAGAGCCGGTCCAGGCTCTCTTTTGCCTCCTTTTCCTTTTCCTCGAGTCTCTTTTTCAGTTCTTCGACCTCGTGATCTTTATCGTCTTTCTTTTTCTTATATTTATGGGATTTTGGGTCAGAGTGATCCTCCGATAATTTCTCCCCATCTGCTTCCAATTTGACCGTTATTTCTTTCTTTCCCGATTCGCCCATCTTGATTGCTCCGATCTAACAGGTTACTGAAAAATAGCCATCTGCTTCGTTTCCCTCACCCTTCGTCGTTGCGGCGTACCTCCAAGTACGCCTCACTCCTCAGGATTTCGGGGGCCTTGCATCTGGCCCTTTTTGAGCAACCTGGGAAAATGACTTTTTCAGCAGCCTCCTAGTGATAATAGGTGTCCAGAATCTCGCTCAGAAGTCTTGCCGAGTAGTCCACCAGGGGAATGATTCTGGAGTAATTCATCCTTCGAGGTCCGATGACGCCTAAGGCGCCCCAGATCCTTCCCTCACAGCCGTAGGTCGAAGTCACGAGACTGCATGTCTCCATCTCCTGCACCTGACTCTCCGAACCGATTGAAATCTGAACCCCTCTCGGCGCCATGAACTTATCGAGGAGTTTGACCATGGTGGCTTTCTCCTCAAAGGCCCGGAAGAGGTCGGTCATAATCGAAATATTCCCAAACTCAGGCTCACTGAGAATATTCGTCCTCCCCTCGATGATGACATCGGTCTCATCGAAGGAGGAGAAGGCTTGCTCTCCCAGCTTGATCGCCTGCTGGAACAGATGATCATAGGCGTTCTTCTCCAGACTCATCTGGTCGAGAAGCGTTTCCCTCACCTGGTTGAGAGTGAGGCCTGTCAGAAGTCCGTTGAGAACATTGGACAGATGATCCAGGTCGGATTGGGAAAGATCTTCATCCATCTCGATGATCCGGTTCTGAACGATTCCCGTCGTACTCACGAGGATGGCCAACGTCAAATATTTTCTCAGTTTCACAAATTCAATATGTTGAAGGATGAGCTGGCTCAACCGGGGTGCCCAGACCACGCCGAGGCAGTGAGAAGAGGCCGAAAGGATCCGGCAGGTTTCCCGGAAGAGGTCTTTTCCCTCAGGCTGATAGATGGGATACCTCGAACGGATATCTTTCTTTTCCTCACCGCTCAATTCGTGGATGTCGAGGATATAATCGACATAGAACCGAAACCCCTTCTCCGTCGGAACCCTGCCCGCTGAGGTATGAGGTTGGAAAAGAAGTCCCATCTCTTCCAGATCGGACATGATGTTCCGGATGGTTGCAGGGCTGAGATGGAGAGCTGACTTTCTCGAAATGGTCATCGAACTCACCGGCTCGGCAGTGAGGATGTAATCTTCAATGACAATCCTGAGAACCTCTTTCATCCTACTGGTTAGAGGAAACATCGCCCTTTTTCAAACCTCTTAGCAGGATGCTGAAAAACGCCGATCTACTTCGTTCCCCTCACCCTTCGTCGTTACGACGTACACCCAGGTACGCCTCACTCCTCAAGGTCTCGGGTGCCTCGTATCTTGGCATTTTTGAGCATCCTTAAAAAAAACAACTTTTTTAGCAACCTCTTGATTGCCATTCAAAGATCATTAAGCCCCGTTTTATTGTTGTAAAGATAATAACGGAGGAGGGGTTTGTCAAGACAGAGAATATGGCCCCGAAGATCTAAAAACATTCATAATATCAACTTATTATAATATCGAAAAACAAACCCCGTTAGAGATTCCAGTCGTTACGACTCGAAACCGAGCGGGGCATTAAACCCCTCTGGAATCATTCTGAAATGTAACCCCGCAGCAGCCGCCGGCCCAGGCTCCGCCCAATAGGGGCTTCTGCCCCGGAGGGAGCATCGGGGCATTATTTCTAACGGGGTAAATGGAATGGCAAGAATGTAAGGAAGGGATTATTTGAAATGGTCAAAACCTAACCGGTGCGAAGAAATTTTCTCTCCTTCTTTTCTGATGACATGGAACCTCTCTTTTTCCGGAAGGATCTCACCCACACGGGTGATCGGGACATTTAATGAGCGGGCAAGGGATAGAATCCCGGCTTTCCTTTTAGGCGAAGCGGTAAAGAGAAGTTCATAGTCTTCCCCTCCGCTCAGGGCGATCCGATAGGGGTCCTTTGAATAGGTCCGGACCCATCTCCGATAGAGGCTTGAAAGAGGGATGCAGTTTTCCCAGATCCGTGCTCCGACCTTGCTTTCTTCTATGATGTGCCGGGTGTCACTTAAGAGACCGTCGCTCACATCAATCATGGCAGAGACAATCTGTTTTCTGGCAAGGGCCTGGCCCAGTTCGATCCTGGGATTGGGGGAGAGGTGTTTGTCGATCAATCCTTTAGATTTTCTTTTGGCCCCCTTGTCCTGGAGAATCTTTAATCCTAATGCCGCATCTCCCAGTGTTCCGGAAACATAGAGATCATCTCCAACCTTTGCTCCGTTCCTGAAAAGGAGATCTCCCTTTTTCCCTTCGCCGATCAGGCAGATGTTGATGATGATTTTCTGAGAAAGGGAGGTGTCCCCGCCGACCAAATCGACCCGAAACCGCCTTGCCATCTCTTTTAAACCGCGATAAAAGAGAGAGACGAATGAAAAAGGAAGAGTTTTGGGAAGCCCCAAGGAGATGAGAAAGTATTTTGGAATTCCGCCCATTGCCGCAATGTCGCTGAGATTGACGGCCAGGGCTTTTTTCCCCAGTCGAAAGGGGTCGGTCCAGGATCGCTCGAAGTGGATATCCTCGATGAGGATATCGGTTGTGATGAGGAGGGCCTTTTCACCCATCTCGACCACAGCCACATCATCGCCGATGCCTTGAACCACATCAGCGCGGGAGACATCCATCCAGTTTCTAATTTTTGCAATGAGCCCGAATTCACCAACCTCCCGGAGGGTTTTCACTTTTATTTTTCACTCCGAACTCTAAGCTCCGAACTCCGAACTTTTTTATGGGCCAGCGCTATACGCAGGACCTCATCCATGTGTTTGACCGGGAGGAAGTCCATCTTCTTACGGAGATAGGATGGAAGTTCTACGAGGTCCTTCTTATTCCGGTAAGGAATGACCACCTTTTTGATATTGGCCCGAAGGGCGGCCAGCGCCTTCTCCTTGAGACCTCCCACCGGAAGCACCCTTCCCCTCAGTGTGATCTCACCCGTCATGGCCACATCCTTTTTTACAGGGATTCCTGAGAGTGCGGAGATGAGGGAGACGGCCATCGTGATGCCGGCAGAAGGTCCATCCTTTGGAATGGCGCCTGCAGGGACATGGATATGAACCTCTTTCTCATTCAGATCGTTTGCCTTAATCCCATAGGCTTTCCCCCTGGAGCGCGTATAGGTGAAAGCGGCCTGTGCGGACTCCTTCATCACCTCTCCCAGATGACCGGTGAGGATGAGCGAACCCTTTCCGGGAGTGGTTGAAGCCTCCACATGGAGGACCTCGCCTCCAATCTCTGTCCAGGCCAGGCCGGTTGCTACACCGATCTCGTTGCGCTCCTGCTCCTCATCGGGCAGGAATTGAGGGGGTCCCAGGAGTTGATTGAGATTCCTCGATGTGATTTTTGTCTTCTCCTTTTTCCCCTCCGCCACTTTTTTCGCCACTTTCCTGCAGATGGCAGCCAGTTCCCTTTCCAGATTGCGAAGACCTGCCTCCTGTGTGTACTGGGAGATGATCTGGAGGATGGCCTGGTCGGAGATTTCCAAAAGGTTTGGCCCGATCCCGTTCTCCTCCATCTGCCTCGGAAGAAGATAGGTCCGGGCAATCTTCAATTTCTCCATATCCGTATATCCCGGAATATCGATAATCTCCATCCGGTCTTTCAGGGCGGAGGGAATGGGATCGGTCACATTTCCCGTGGTGATGAACATCACCTGAGAGAGGTCGAAGGGGACATTGAGATAGTGATCGCTGAAGGCATTGTTCTGCTCGGGATCGAGAACTTCTAAGAGGGCGGAGGAAGGATCGCCCCGGAAGTCCACACCGATCTTGTCGACTTCGTCCATCATAAAGATGGGGTTATTGCTTCCCGCCCGTTTGATCGACTGGATGATCCGTCCGGGCATGGCGCCCACATAGGTGCGGCGATGCCCCCGGATTTCAGCCTCATCCCGTATTCCTCCCAGTGAGATCCTGACAAATTTTCTTCCAAGGGCCCTTGCAATCGATTTTCCAAGAGAGGTTTTTCCCACTCCGGGCGGACCGATGAAACAGAGGATGGGGCCTTTAATCCTCTTTTTCAACTTATGGACGCTCAGGTACTCCAGGATCCGTTCCTTCACCTTTTGGAGATTGTAGTGGTCCTCATCCAAAACCTCCTTTGCCTTTTTGATGTCGAGGTTATTGGCGGTCGATTTTGACCAGGGCATCTCGATTAACCAGTCGAGATAGGTGCGGACGATGGAGGCCTCGGCAGAATCAGGGTGCATCTGATCAAGCCGTTGCAGTTCCTTACGAACCTCCTTCTCCACTTCTTCAGGCATCTTTGCCTTTTTGATCTTCTGCCGGAGTTCTTTGAACTCCTTTGTCCGTTCGTCTGCCTCGCCCAGTTCGCCCTTAATTGCCCGCATCTGTTCACGGAGATAGTATTCCCTCTGTGATTTGGTCATCTCCTCCCTGGCCTGGGATTGGATCTTCGCCTGCATGGTGAGGACCTGGACCTCTTTTCCGAGGAGGTCGCTGACTCTTTTCAACCTCTCGATAGGATCGAGGATCTCCAGGATCTCCTGAGCCTTCTCGACCGGGAGTTCCAGGTTGGAGGCGACCAGATCAGCCAGCCTTCCGGGATCATCAACACCTTCGAGGACGAACATCAGATCCGGAGAGATAAATTTTCCATAGGAGGCAATTCTTTCCAGTTGCTCCCTGACGCTTCTCATCAGGGCTTCTATCTCAAGGGTGATCTCGGTGAGGAAAGGGTCTTTGATGTTCTCAATTCTTGCGAGAAGGTAGGGCGTCACCTGGATCATCTCTTTGATGGTGGCCTTGGAGAGTCCCTGGACGAGGATCTTGATCTTTCCGTCCGGAAGCTTGAGCATCTTCATCACGAGAGCAACCGTTCCCACCCGGTAGAGGTCTTTAACGGTAGGTTCCTCTTCGGAGAGGTTCTTCTGGGAGACGAGGAAGATGAGCCGGTCTTTGGCCAGGGCTTCTTCGAGGGATTTGATCGATTTTTCCCGGGTGATGAAGAGTGGAAGAATCATATAAGGAAAGACAACGACATCCCTTACAGGAAGAAGAGGAAGCCTCTCCGGAGGTGATAACAAATCTTTTTCACGGTCTCTTTTCATATCGCTCCAAGATGGTTTCAATAATGTTAGAACTCGAAGCCCCTTCG
>Ga0214473_10005692_pt1 | contig 14927 bp, 14 predicted proteins | sample RVTome_7_FD_203509 | JGI IMG/M metagenome (GOLD analysis project Ga0214473, IMG submission 203509) | Soil microbial communities from uranium-contaminated site in the Upper Colorado River Basin, Wyoming, United States - RVT98D197 | ecosystem: Environmental > Terrestrial > Soil > Contaminated >... | reverse complement strand
TATCCCCTATCGCGTCCTCTTTCCTCTTATCCTTCTCTTTTGCGTGATCGGAGTTTTTAGTTTGAATAACAATATGTGGGAAATTATCATCATGCTATTTTTCGGAATCATCGGTTATCTGATGCGGAGGTTCAACTATGAACCCGCCCCTTTTATTTTTGCCCTGGTTCTGGGTCCCATGATGGAGAATTCCCTTCGGCAGTCCCTTCTCATGTCGGAGGGAAGTTTTGCCATCTTCTTTACAGAACCGATTTCCTGTGTCCTTTTCGTTGGAGGACTTATTCTCTTCTTCATCCCGGTCTTTCCCTGGTTTAAACGGAGGCAATTGAAAGAAGATCTATAAGGCTCTCCTGGCGCCAATGCATGGAACTTATGTTTCGTCGGCCGACGTTTATAACCGTTGATTTAGGATGCCTGGGGGATAACTTTCGAGAGGTAGCTCGTTTGGCGGGTTCTGACTCACCGCTTGCTCCTGTCATCAAGTCAGACGCCTATGGTCATGGAATCATCGAAGTTGCAAGGCAGCTCCTGAAGGTTGGGGCAGATCGATTTGCGGTTTCTTTGACAGAAGAAGGAGGCAAGCTTCGAGAGGCCGGCATCGATGTCCCCATCCTCGTCTTAGGCGGGTCCTATCCTGATCAGGCAAAGGAGATTGTTGAAAAAAGGTTGACCCCCGTGGTTTCGACTTTTTCGATGGCAACAGCCCTTCATGAGGCTGCGCAATCGCAGGGACGTCAGATTAAAATTCATCTGGAGGTGGATACAGGGCTCGGTCGAATGGGCCTTCTGGTTGAAGAGGTCCTTCCCTTCCTCACCCTCCTGAAGGGGATGCCTTTTCTTGTGGTGGAGGGGATCTGCTCGACCTTTTCATCGATTACGAATATCGAATTTTCGAAGAGACAATTTGGAATCTTTGAAAAGGTCGGTCAAGAAGCTATCCATGTTTGCGGCAGACCTCTTCTTCTCCATATGGCCCATTCAGGAGCCCTCTTGCGCGGGTTCACGCGGCCCGGATGGCTTATCCGTCCGGGGATCATGCTTTATGGATATACCCGTGGGCTGGAAACATCTGGAGTGAATCTTAAGCCCGCTCTGACATGGAGGACCGAGGTGTTCAAAATTCAGAAGTATCCCTTAGGATTCCCCATTGGTTATGGGGGCAACTACAGGACGGTGGAGGGAAGCCGGATTGCCCTCCTGCCCGTAGGGTATTCGGATGGCTTATTACGTTCCTACATGGGAAAGGGAGAGGTGTTGATCAAGGGGAAGCGAGCTCCTTTGGTAGGGCGTTTTTCAATGGACTGGACCATGGTGGAGGTAAGACATCTTTCAGAAGTCCATCCCGGGGATGAGGCCGTCCTGATTGGTGAGCAGGGAGGAGAAAGGATCAGTGCTGAAGAAATGGCAGAAAGGGCAGGCACGATCGTAGATGAGGTTTTTGTGGCCATAGGGAGGAGGGTCGTCCGGAAATATAAAGGTCATCTCTAGGAGACTCATAGAAAGGAGCGGCGGCATGGGGGATTACGGAATATTGGAAGGGGCAATCGATCTTCATGTCCATGCAGTCCCGGATCTTTTTAAACGTCCTTTTACCGAGCTTGAAATTGCGAGGGCTGCAGAAGAGGCAGGATACCGCGCTATTCTGTTTAAAAGCCATTTTACTTTGAATTCAGATCGCGCCTTCCTATTAAATGAAGTACTAAGAGGAAAGACGAAGGTTTACGGCGGTATCATCCTCAACCACCCGTTGGGCGGAATCAATCCAATAGCGGTTTTTGCCGCCATCCGGTTCGGGGCAAAAGAGGTCAAAATGCCCACCCTCCATGCCGCCCATCACATCGAGGTTTCCGGTCCAACCTACTCTTACTTCGAGGAGAAAGTCCCCCCCATTTTTTCCAATCTTAAAGGGATCACAATATTGGACGAGAATGGAAAACTGAAAAAAGAGGTTTATGAGGTCTTAGAGGTCATTAAGGATGAAGATGTTTTTTTAGGGACGGGACATCTTTCTTACCCTGAGTTAAAGGTCTTGGTCCCAGAGGCGAGGCGGATGGGGGTGGAGCGTGTTCAGATCACCCATGCCGAGTCCCTCTATTCCTTTCTCACCATCGACCAGCAACTTGAGTTTGCAAATCAAGGGGCTATCATCGAGCATCAACTGTCCCGCTGCATGCCTGTCTATTTGAAGGGAAGGGAAGGGAAGCTGGAACCGGAAGAGATTTACTATAATATTAAAAAGGTAGGAGCAGACCGGTGCACCCTCGGTTCCGACTTTGGACAGCTCTTCAATCCACACCCGGTCGATGGTTTCAGGATGATCGTTCGTGTGATGATGAAATGCGGAATCAAGGACGATGAAATGGATTGGCTGATCCGGAGAAATCCGGCAAGGCTTCTGGGACTCGAGCGCTGATCACTTCCTATGATAAGGAGATGAATCAGGTACGGGTGGCGTGAAAGAATTGGCGTGATTGTCCCGCAATCCATACAACCTTTGAACCGGAATGCTACCGGCTGGCCCCCGAGGGGGGGGTGAGTTTCCACTTTGCTCGAATGGGCCCCGAGAATTTTCCCTCGAGGCACCTCTCGAAATGGGAGAGCATGCCGCGAGAAGGGAGAGGAGGTGGCAGCAGCTGGAGTAGATCTTATTGTCTTTGCGTGTACGGACGGAAGTTTTTGCAGAGGGGAAAGGCCACGACGAGAAGATGATGAGAGAGCTGGAGAATGAAGGGATTCAAACAGTCTATCACAAAGAAAGGAGGAAGAAAGATGAGAGCGTTAAGAGAATCAATCATCCTTATCTCCGTATTGGCGATTTTTGTGGTTACAGATATTTCTTTTGGACAGTCCGCATCGGATTACCCGAGCCGACCGATCGAGTTGGTCGTTCCCTATTCCGCGGGCGGAGGAGCGGATATCGCTTCAAGGACATTTAAAGATTATGTCGCGAAGGTCCTCGGACAACCCATCATACAGAGCTTTAAACCGGGGGCAGGGGGGGCAACGGGATCTGCCTTTGTGGCCGTTGCTAAACCCGATGGATACACCTTGCTGGTAGGAAGTAATTCACCTCTGGTCGTTGCTCCTTTGACGAAGAAACCGGGATACACCCTGGATGACTTTACACCCATCTGCAACTTTTCTTTAATCCCATTACTGTGGGTTGTGAGGGATGATAGCCCCTATAAATCGATGAAGGACTTTATTGAGGCAGCCAAGACCAAAAAGATGAAATATGCGACCTATGGGACGCTCACGGCTGCGCATGTCTGTATGGAGGCATTAGGAAAGATGGCTGGGTTCCAGGCCATTCATGTTCCCTATGATGGTGGGGGTCGGACCATGACTGCGGTCTTGGGGGGACATGCGGATATCGGAATAGCTTCGGGCTCAGGAGGAATGGCGGGTCCAGGGCGGCTTCGAATCATTGCCATTGGCCACAAAGAGAGGTTGGATATCCTTCCGGATGTCCCCACCTTAAAAGAGGCAGGGTATCCCATTTACGGAATTATTTACTATGGGCTCTGGGGGCCCAAGGGCGTTCCCAAGGAGATGGTTCATAAACTCTACGAAGCTCACAAAAAGGCAATGAAGGAAAATGGGAAAGAGATTACCAAAGTCCTAAATAATTTGGAGCATGTTCCGATGGTATTAAGTCCGGAGGAATTGTGGACGGAGTATCAAGTAGATCTTGAATTCCAAAAGAAGATGCTGAGTGAAATGGGAGCACTTCAGAAGTAGAGGTTAAACAAAGAAAAGACGAAACGACTTTGAAAGAACTTCTAATTCCACAGGAAAAGGAAACGGAGAGGTGAAGATCCTAACCAGTATCCTTGAAGCCATAGGGGATACCCCTTTGGTAAGACTGAATCGTGTAGCACTCGGTCTGGAAGCCCTGGTCCTTGCCAAATGCGAATATCTCAATCCGAGTGGAAGCATCAAAGACCGAATTGCCCTCCGCATGATTGAGGAGGCTGAAAAAACAGGTCGATTGAAACCGGGAGGGACAGTGACGGACTCCAGCACGGGGAATACGGCCATTGCCCTTTCTTTTGTAAGTGCTGTGAAAGGCCTTCATTCCAAGATCTGCATGCCGAAAGGCTGGGTGTCAGAGGATAAGAGGAGAATCCTGGAGGCCTATGGAGCAGAAATCGTTGAAGTGGATCCGGGGGAAGAGATCGAGAAGGAACTTAGAGGAAAAGCCGTCCACGGAGGCGTCGTTGAGATCTTGCCGAGACGGAAGGCTCTGGAATTTGAGACGGAGGATCCAGGGAACACGTGGTTTGCCCGTCAGGCCATGAATCCTGACAACATTGCTGCCCATCGCGAGGCCACAGGAAAGGAGATCATCGAACAGACCAATGGGAAAGTAGACGCCTTTATTGGCGCGGTTGGAACGGGGGGGACCCTCCTCGGTGTTGCAGAGGCCTTAAAAAGCGTGAACCCTCAGGTGAAGATTTTCGGAGTGGAGCCCGTCACTTCCTCCCTTTTTCAAATGGCCCCGGAGATAAAGGTTTATATGGAAAAGTACCGTATCCCTGGAGTAGAGGGATGGATTATCGAGGAGATCCGAAAGCGGAAGATCGTGGATGAGATCTTTTTAGTCTCAGATCAAGAGGCCATCGGTATGGCCCATCGCCTTTGTGAGGAGGAAGGGTTGTTTTGTGGAATGTCTGGAGGAGCAAATGTCTTCATTTCCCTTAAGATTGCCGAAAGGATGAAAAAAGGGGAGACCGTTGTCACTATTCTGCCGGACAACCGTTACAGATATTTCACCTCAGAGCATTTCACCACCTGACGGAGAGGAGGTGAGGATCAACCATTGAGAATTTGGTATCAGAGTTATACAAGAATAGGTTTTGATCCAAAGTGGAAAGAGATTGAGAATCATCTGACGCGTCATGTCAAACGCGTGGCCAGACCTGACACAAAAGTGGATATCTATGGCGTTGAGAAGATGTCCCCAAAAATGACGGAGTCCGACTATATTCAATTTATGCATCTCTCCCAGGTAATCGAAAATGCCCTTCTATCGGAACGGAAGGGTTATGATGCCTTCTGTCTTGGAGGGACGCTAGACCTCGGGGGATCGATTTTGAGAGAAGTTCTTGACATCCCCGTGGCCTTTATCTTTGAAAGTTCCCTTTACCAAGCCTGTCTGCTTGGAACTCGGTTTGCCATTATTGGTTTGAATGAGGCCATGCTTCAGAAGCAAATGGGGTTGGTGAGAGGTTATGGACTCGAAAGCCGCATGGCCCCCTCCGAACACCTGAAGTGGACCATGACAGACTTTTTGGAATTTATGGAAAAGGATCCGCAACGAGTGGTCGATTCATTCACTGAAACGGCTAAAAGAGCGATTGAACAGGGGGCAGGGGCATTGATCCCAGGTTTTGGCCCCCTAGGCGTCTTCTTGGCAGAGAGAGGGTTGCATGAGATCGAAGAGTTTCCTATTGTAGATATCATCGCCTCTGTCATCAAGACGGCGGAGGTCCTTGTCGATCTGGCGAAAATGGGTTCAAAAAGGAACAGAAAGGGATTCGGTTCTTCTGCAACCAAGGAGGAGTTGATGGCAGCGAGGAAGCTCTATGAGATTGAATGAGGTCAGGAAGACCTTTGCGAAGGGGAGGATATCCCAATACACATTCCCAGAAGTTAACTTTTTATCAGAGGAGGAGAAGCGATGAAATTAATGAAACGATTGATCGTGGTATTTTTTATTTTCGCCCTCATCGGGTATTACGCCCCCATCGCTGATTCGGCGGATTTTCCAACGAAACCGATCAACGTTTATATTGGGATGGCCCCGGGCGGGGCGACGGATGTGGCGGTGAGGGTGATTGTGGCAGAGGCCAATAAACACCTTGAGCATCCCCTCGTGGTGGTCAATAAACCGGGAGGCGGCGGAGCCATTGCGACGGATCTGGTGGCCAAATCAAAGCCCGATGGATATAACCTCAACTGGACGACACTGGGCACGGTTATCCAGACGATCGTCGATCCAAATAACCCTTTCAAAATGAAGGACTTGACACCGATATCAAGGGCTTATCAAATGCCCATGATGATCGGAGTCAAAAGCGATTCGAATTACAAGACCCTTAAAGATCTCGTGAAAGCTGCCACAGAAAAACCCGGAACCCTCCCGGCCGGAACACCTGGGGTGAAATCGATCTGGCATTTCGGTATGGAGATATTCTCCAAAGAAGCGGGCATCAAGCTTCGCCATTTGCCCCTCAAGAGTGATGCAGAGATCATTACCAACGTGTTGGGTGGGCATGTGGATGTTGGTTTCATCGGCGCCGGCGCTGTTGGTGAGCACATCAAGGCCGGGACGCTCCGCGGGTTAGCGATCACGTCCGGTCAGCGGGCATCCGGTATGCCGCAGGTTCCAACGCTCTCCGAGCAGGGCTATCCGAAAGCAGGTGTCGTCACATGGGGAGCGATTCAGGGCCCTGCGGGCCTTCCCGGTGACGTCGTCGAGAAGATTGGCGCCGCTTTCGAAAAGGCCTTGAGGAGCTCCCAGGTAACGAAGGCCCTGGAGACCCAGGGGCTTGATCCTTGGTTCATGGGGCCCAAGGATTTGAAGGCCTTCGTCGCCGCGGAAGAGAAGAGGATGCTCGAAGCGGCCCAGAGCGCCCAACTCATCGGGCGCTGATTTTGGAGAGAAGTACGATTCTTCCGATCATCATCTGCGGGGATTGGACATACCCGGATTCGAGACCTCGCCTCGTTGGGGCGGGGTCTCTATTTGATATCGATTTGCGGAGCTTTTCTCTTCCGGGGAAGGAGAGGGAGGAGGAGAAGAACGAATGCGGTTCCGATCAGAATAGCCGAAATGGGCCTCTGTACAAATATCGAGAAGCTCCCCCCCGAGAGGATCAACGAGTGCCGGAAGGCGCTTTCCAAGAGGGGACCGATGACCAGGGAAAGAACGAGAGGCGCTACTTCATAGCGAAACTTCCGGGCCGCATAGCCCAACACCCCAAAGATAATCATCAGGATGATCTCGCCCGTACTGCTGTTGAGGCTGTAGACACCGATCAGGCAGAAGAGAAGAATAAATGGAAAAAGAAGGGTGTAAGGTATCTTTAAGAGCTGAACCCATAATCCGATCAGAGGGAGATTGAGAATCAGAAGCATGATATTGCCCAAATACATGCTTGTGATGACGCCCCAGAAGAGGTCGGGCCTTTTGGTCATCAGGAGGGGACCCGGCTGAAGGCCGTGTATCATGAGGGCGCCGAGAAGGATGGCAATGACGACATTGGACGGAATTCCGAGGGTCAGGAGAGGAACAAAAGACCCGGTTGACCCCGCGTTGTTCGCCGCTTCGGGTCCCGCAACCCCTTCGATCATTCCCGTGCCGAATTTCTCGGGATGGCGAGACAGGCGCTTCTCCGTCGCATAGGAAGCAAAAGACGCAAGCACAGCACCTCCTCCCGGGAGAATACCTAAAAAAAACCCGATTCCCGACCCCCGGAGGATGGGACCGATCGATCTTTTCCAATCCTCTTTGGTCGGGAAGAGCCCTCGAACCGGCCCCGAAAAGATATTCCGGTCCACTCCCTCCTCGATATTGATCAACACCTCCGCCACGCCGAACATCCCCATGGTGAGGGGAATGAGTCCGATCCCGTCGATCAGAACGAAAGAACCGAAGGTGAAGCGATAGGCCCCCGAAATGAGGTCCGTTCCGATCGTGCTGAGAAGAAGGCCGAGAGAGGCCATGAGGAGCGCCTTGACTGCGGATCCCTGGGAAAGGAAGATCACAAGAACAATGCCGAGCCCCATGAGCGCAAAATACTCGGGCGGCCCGAACCGAAGGGCAAAACGGATCAACGGGGGAGCCAGGAACATCAGGCCGATAATCCCTAACGTGCCCGCAATGAAGGAGCCGAATGCGGAGATCCCCAGTGCCCTGCCGGCCCTCCCTTGCCTCGCCATCTGGTAGCCGTCCAAGGTCGTAACGACGGAAGCCGTTTCACCCGGGATGTTGACAAGAATCGACGTGGTTGAGCCGCCATACATCGCGCCGTAATAGATTCCCGCGAGCATGATGATGGCTGGGACGGGATCCATATAAAAGGTTCCGGGCAGCAGAAGGGAAATGGCTGCCGGCGGGCCGATTCCCGGAAGGACTCCGATCATCGTGCCGATCAGAACGCCTGCAAAGCAATAAAACAGGTTGACCGGGGTCAGAGCGACGCCGAATCCGAAGAGGACATTATGAAGGATGGTTTCCAAAAATCAGGAACCTCGTTAGAAAGGAAGAAATCCTTTCGGAAGCTGACTCTGGAGCCAGACCTCGAAAATGAGATAGCATCCAAGCGAGCCGCCCAGTGCAGCCGCCAATCGGATCCACCACCTCTGAGGGTAGACGATCCACAAATGCAGGAGAATCAAAAGAAAGGAGACCGTCAGAAACCCGAGCCTTTCGAGAAAGACTGCGTAACCGAGCAACAGGAGGAGGACGAGGATGACCCTGCTCACGGCCCCGAGGCTCCGGACCGTCACGTTGAACTCTTCCTTGGTGCGAAGGAGGCTTCTGAAAAAAAGGATGAGCCCCAACCCTAAAATGATCAACGAGATCAGAATGGGAAAGAGTCCGGGACCGGGCTCCCTGAAGTCCCCGAAAGGGAACCGGGAGGCAAGGGCGATGGTCGCGGCCGCAAGAAGGATCCAAAATAGACTGCTCCATAGTTCTGAATGCTTCATGCCAAGATCCTGCTCCTTCATTCAAAAGCAGTCACAAGGTCTCTGATAGGAGAATGTTCCTTTTCCGGTTCCACCAGAATCCGGTCTCCCGGTCTCAAAAAGGTCGTACAGGACTGCCTCCTCTTTCTATCCACTGAGACAAGACAACTCATACAGATTCCCTTATTGCATCGATAGGGCCTGAAGGCAAGGGTGGGATCCAGCTTTCTGTAAATCTCCTCAAGGGCCCTGTGGAGTGTCATCCCCTCATAGTAGTCGAGGCGATAGACGGATTCAGACGGGCTCTCTTTAGAGGCGGGAGGGTGACGGCAAATCCTGATTTCCACATAAGGCTTCAGAGATTCAGATTCTCGATCCATACATTCATCCCATCCTTCTCTTTTCCTATCAAGATATGTTTAAGCCAATTTTGGTCATCCCTGTCCGGATAGTCCGAGCGAAAATGGTGTCCTCTTGTTTCTTTTCGCAGGAGAGCAGTTCTGGTAACCATTTCTGCCAGCCCGACGAGATGCTGGACTTCCAGGGCTTCAATCCATGGGAGATTGAATCCCCGAATCGGAGGAATGGATAATCTGGGCAGATCCACCTTCCTCATCCTCTCTATCTCCTGAAGGGCTTCTCTCAGCCTTTCTTCCTCCCTGTGGATTCCGACGTGAGTCCACATCAGGGTTTGAAGTTTTTCTTTTAATAGGGAGGGATGGATTGAATCTGGGTTGGTTTTGAAAAAGGATTCGATCCTATTGGATTCGGTTTCCACCTCTTCATGATTGAGACCTGCTTGATGATATTGGTGTGCCCATTGAGCGGCAGCCTCTCCTGCCTTTGCACCGAACACCTGTGTTTCAGAAAGGGCGTTACCGGCCAGTCTGTTCGCTCCGTGGACGTTAGCGGCCACCTCCCCAGCCGCATAAAGCCCCGGGACATCGGTCCGGCAGGAAGTGTCGATTCGGATCCCTCCAAGGGTATAATGGGCCATCGGTCCCACTTCGATAGAATGATCGCACATATCGATACCATATTTTAAAAGATGTCTGTACTTTTCCGGAAGATAATGGAGCAGTCTTCGTCGCAATTCCTCTTTGGGGTATGGGGACTGACTGATATCCAGGTGGACGCCCCCATGGGGGCTCCCTCTGCCCTCGGAAATTTCTCTGTAGATCAGAGAGACCATCACGTCTCGAACAGGGACTTCATCAGGTATAAATTCGTTTCTCTGGCGGTTTAGCAGTTTGCCTTTGATCCGGTCTCCTTCCAGGAGAAGCCCGTGAGGAAGTTCGATTCCGAAAAGGAACAAAGGATAAAGGACCACTGTCGGGTAGAAGAGGGCCATTTCCATATCGATTAAATGGGCTCCTGCCTCGTATGCCAGGGCGATCCCATCCCCTGTACAATCACAGGGGACATCGTTCCCTGACCAGAGCTGTGAATATCCCCCTGCGGCGATCACAACCGCTTTACTCTCTATCCGTAGAGGGTTACCAGTTCTGATATCAAGCGCCATCACACCCGCCACCCGACCGCCCGAACACAGGATCTTTGTTACCACAACATCTTCCTGGATTTTCACAGAGGGCCTCCTGTTCAATTCTTTCAGAAGACCTTTGATGATTCCCAACCCTCCCTTCAATGGCCTCAAGCCCCTTGGGCGATTGTGTCCAGGACCTGCCATGCGAAAAAGCTTCCCGTCTTCTCCCTTTTCAAAGTGTACGCCATAGGATTCCAGGTCTTTTACACGGTCACAGGCTTCTTCCGCAAATGTTTGAGCAAGAGGACGATCGCAGAGCCTATAACCGCCTCGAACGATATCTTCGAAGAAGATTTCCGTGCTATCGTCGTCCCCGAAAGGGGCCGAATAATAGGTTTCTGCAACAGGCGTGGCGCCCGATTTCCCGATGGGATATTTTGAAAGGAGAACGGTTTGAACACCAGAGTTGGAACTTTCGATGGCAGCGCGACAGCCGGCAGCCCCGCCGCCGATCACGAGCACATCGGTTTTTTGAACGTCAAAAGAAGGTGTCATTCTAAAGAAAAATCCAACCGATAGGCCTGGAAATGCTGGAGAATCACTTTCCCCTCTGACGGGGAAGCAGTGATCCACAATCATTCAGAAAATCCATTCGCACCCGGGACCGGAAAGTCCCGGCTATCGCCAAAGTTTCGGCTTCCGTGGAAGCGATCACCCCCGTATCCAGGATGACTGCAGCGACCCTAAAATCAATAGGCAGGACTTTCCTGTCCTGCCACGGCATCTACTCCCGGTCCTGCTTGAGTTTCACTGGGGGATGATCTCCCTGCAAAAGAGGCTGTAATGCTTCATCCAATAGTTCCAAGGTTTCCTTGAAAGGAGTTTATCGTTTTGGACCTCCCGCGCCGCCTCTAACAGGTTATCTTTCCTTAACATCCTGGACAAGAGCAAGCCCCCGTATTCGCTTTTGTTGATGAGCTGCATTCCAACCAGAGCTTTATCCTTCATGACGAGCCTGGTATAAGTTGATCCTTCTTTTTTCTCTGCCGTTTCATAAAGCTTTTCACCCTCCGGGCTTGCCGCACCCACTCCGGCCGAAACCGCGTAAGTGCCGAAAATCTCAAGGGTGGTGATGTTGAAGGAGCCCGTGAACCTCTTTCGTTCTCCGGAGCAGTTCCAGCCGCAAATGAAGCCCTGCCTTTTTGCATTAGGCCACCGGAGACTTAGAACAACTTCGCCTGTAATCATATCTTTTGACTCGACGCAGTCGCCGCAGGCATAGATTTCTTCCGCATTCGTCATCAGGTAATCATCCGTCTTTATGCCCCGGAGCTTCCCGATTTCCAGACCCGAATTGCGTGCCAACTCTACATTGGGGTGAACCCCCGATGACAGGATGATCATGTCACAAGTCAATCTCCTCTTGTTTGTGTCCAGGCCCTCTACGGTCCCTCCTCCGATAATTTCCGAGACCTGTTCCCCGGTGAAGACTTCAATGCCACCGCGTTCAAGAGAGCTTTTCAGCAGGGTGGCCGCTTCTTCATCAAAAAGCTTACGCAACATGCGGGATCGCGATAAAAGAATCACCTTCAATCCTTTTTTCCGAAGACCGACAGCTGCCTCTATCCCCGTCGGTCCCGAACCAACCACAACCACCTTCTTTGCGGGATGGGAGAAGATTTCCCGGGCATCCTTTAATGTTTTGAGAGTGAAAACACCCTTCTTTTCTATCCCCTTGAAGGGAGGCAAGGAGGCCTTTGAGCCGGTTGCAAGGATCAGTTTGGCAAAGGGGATCCTCATTGAATCCAGACAGACTTCTCTTTTTGTTAGATCAATTTCGGAGATGGTTTTTCCAAGAAGGGCATGGATACCGAGACGAGAGTAATGGTCGAAGTTTTTCAGGAAAAGCTTCCGTTCTTCCATTTCGCGGGAGAAATATTTGTGGAAAGCGCATGGGGAATAAAGAGGGTGTTCTTCATCCGATACGAGAGTCACACGGGCGGTCGGGTCAAATTTCCGAATCGCTTCGGCCGCACTGTTTCCTGCGATACCATTTCCAATAACCACAATTTGCTGGGGCGACTTCATGTCTCTTTTCCGAGGATGTTTTCATAACGTCACGCGGGGAGGAAACCCTGTTTCTGTAAGTCCTCCGCTATGTCGCCAAGGCCAAGTTCGGCCAGCCTTTTTCCCGTGGGGATTCCGAGCCGGATGTCCCATCCGCTCTCATCGTAGTAATCATCCAGGATCTTTTCGCAGTCCTCCCGCGTTAATCTATTCCCGAAATAATCTTCGAGGTAGGTGGTCTTCCCATGACGCAAAATCGGTTCGAACCATCGATCAGGGAAACGGTCATCTTTTCTTGTAAATCCTTCACGGAGATTCAAGACTTTCAACATATTGAAGGACCGGGATGCAATTTCATGAAGCTCATGCGGACTGGTCTCCATACCCGTTACCGCTTGATAAATCCGGACAGCATCGTCCATGCTGAAAACGTTGCCACTCCTCTCCCGCCCACAGCCGATCCCCAGCGAATTAAAGAGGAGTCTTCGCTCCTGAGTCCATTTCGTCAGACGTCCAATGTTGAACCTGCCCGGTTTGTCGAAAATTCTTTCGATCGCATCACCGGGTAGTTTCTCTCGTTCAGCCCATGCCTTTGCAATTTTGTCAGCATCAGGCACATCTCTGGTTAAATACAAAGCCGTCATCGGAGCCCTTCCCTGGTGGGCCCCCTTCGGATTAACGACATGGCCAAACTCAGCAAGGCTCAGCCGGTTTACCCTCGGGTCGTAAAGCGGTGACATGCCTTTGATATGGATGGCAAATCTCTCGCTCCCCCGGCCTATCGTTTCTATGGCACTCAACATGCCATCTCCCAGAATGGCTCCGAATCCCTCATTCAACGCAACCTGTTCCAGGAGCTTCATCGTCGTATCAAAATCCCAATCGAGCTCCAAACCATCGGTGTCTTTCTTCGTCAAGATCCCGTGCTTATAAAGGTCGACGGCCCAGTCGATCAGCGCCGTGATTTCGTGAATGCATATCCCCATCCTCTGACAATAATCCAAAGCCTTTACAAACCGGTTGAAACTTCCCACATTGCAACGAGCGGCGAAATTCTCCAAGCGCCCATACAAAGAAGAGCCGTAGGTTTCAAGGCCGGCAAACTCTCCCTCCTTGATATGCAAATGGTCCTTGCACCCTGCAGGGCAAGCAAAGCAGGCAACCCGATCCTTCTTTGCGGTTTTTTCATAAGCTTCCACACCATAGAGTCTGAATGCCTCCTCCACGGGTAACGTTGCTGTCCAATTGTGAACGGGAGCGCCAAGCCTCTCAAACCAAACCGAAAAACCTGCCATCGATCCCAGTTGAATGGACTTTTTTAGATTTGGATGGTTCTTGATTCGCTCCATCATCGGAAGGATGATCCTCTTGAGTTCCTGAGGGTCGGCCACCTTCAGTCCTTTCGTCCCATTGATGACAATGGCCTTCAACTTTTTGGATGCCATCACTGCGGGAAGTCCGCCCTTCCCGATGGTGTTCACCTTGTCAATCAAAGCGACAGTGGTCTTTACCAACCTTTCGCCAGCCGGCCCGATAGCAAGGACAGAGGCATTGTCATGGATTTCCCAAAGCGCGTCAGTCGTCTCATAAATATCTTTTCCCCAAACTCGGCTTCCGTCGCAGATCTTCACTTCATCGTTATGAATGCTTAAATAAACGGGTTTATCGGCCTTTCCGGTGATGATCACGTAATCGTAACCCGCCCACTTCAGCATAGGCCCAAGGTCGCCTCCCGCACGGGAGTTTTCTATAACGCCTCCAAAATTAGGATGCTTAAACAGGGCAACAACCCTGCTGCTTCCCGGAACAGGGGTTCCCACGATAGGGCCTGAGCCAAGAATGATCGGGCAGATTTCAGAGGTGGGGTCCATTTTCGGCGGAATGAGGTCATAGGCCCATCTGAAGTTAATCCCTTCTGGACCGATAAATTTCTTAGCCAGTTCCATATCAAGGGGCTCCGTTTCGATAGCCCCCGTCGTCAGATTCACTTTTAGAACTTTTCCGGCATACCCTCCGATCTTCATTCTATCTTACCTCCATGTTTCGCCGTCGGAGGAACGAGGAGTTCAGGCAGTTTTCGAACGGCTTCCTTCTTGCATCTCAGGGCGGCCTCCTCCTCAGTGATGTAATCAATGGCACCATAACCGCAGAATTTTACGCACAAGGGATCTCCGCCACAAAGATCACACTTGACCGAATGGCCTGCTTGGGTGTTTAAAGATATCCCTCCGAGGGGGCAGGCAATCATGCAGACCCCGCAACCGATGCATAAATCGGTGTCCACAATCATTGCGTTCGTTTCCTCATTTCTCGCTATTGCCCCCATCGGACAGGCATCTGCACAAAGGGGTTTTGCACATTGACGGCAGACGACAGGAATATGAAGGGTCTGCTTTCTCAGCCGGACCGGTAAAATCCGGGAATGAGTTGGACTAATGGTGTCACCATGCTCCAATGAGCAAGCAAGGACGCAGGCCATACATCCGACGCATTTTTCAGTATCGACAAATATCAGTTTTGCCATCGTTCCCAATCCCTAAAGGACGTTTCACTTTCTTCTTAACACCCGCACCTGAAGGTGTCAACCTGGCCATCTTTGATTGAAAGAGGGCCCGGGAGTTTTCATGTCGGTGAATGGAGCACCGTGAGCCCGAATGGGATCCGGGGCGCTGGCGGA
>Ga0214473_10005691_pt1 | contig 14928 bp, 19 predicted proteins | sample RVTome_7_FD_203509 | JGI IMG/M metagenome (GOLD analysis project Ga0214473, IMG submission 203509) | Soil microbial communities from uranium-contaminated site in the Upper Colorado River Basin, Wyoming, United States - RVT98D197 | ecosystem: Environmental > Terrestrial > Soil > Contaminated >... | reverse complement strand
AATCTTCTCATCGTACGTCGATGGTGAAACGGGGTCTACCTTAACCCTCCGTCATGCAGGTGGGTCTGAGTCAGCTATTACTGGCACGCTTGCGGATGACGAACTCGGCTCATTTGGTTTCCAAGGGGCTATAGCGGGCACCTGGATTGGTGCAAATCAAGCCTACGTTAAGGGGGTAGCTGCCGAGGACTTCCTTGGTAGTAATAATGGGGCCTTCTTCCTCTTTGGTGCTACGGCTGTGGGGGACAGTGTTCCTACTAACGCTTTATACATTTACGGGACCCACATAGGCATCCCTGTAGGCTTGCATGTAGGCTCTCTATCCCTCCCTACCACTGGCTATGAGCTAGAAGTAACAGGAGGCACACTTACCAACACATTAGAAGTAACGGACTCGCTAAAGATACCGTTCACGGCAGCAACACCCCATCCGGCACCAACGGCAGCGGGTGCGGTGCTGCTCAACACCACAACAAAGGAAGTAACCGTTGGAACAGGGGCTGATAAAATCAAGCTAACCAACTGCGAATATGCGCTATTAGAAAGTACCAAAGCCGTGCCAAGTCAGTCGGTACGTTCGTTTTTTAGTGGAGGAAACGCCGCGACGCTCTATTCTTGGATAGCTAAACCTCTTCCTGTACGAGATGGTACAGCGTCCATCGTTCGAGTCTGCGCGACGAACCGCGACACTTATACCGCAGGGAGTCACACTATTGGGGTTACAACGGGTGCAACGCCTACGGACTGCACAGGTACAGCTACTCTAAACGGGGCCGCGCTCTCAACCGCCTGTGCTACTATTAGTAATTGTGCGATAACTGATGGAACACTGTACTCGTTCACATCGAACCCCTCAGTCGCACCATCACCATCACCAGCAAACCAGATTGGTATGATGGGTCTAGTGGAATACTGTAAATAAGGGGTATCCTATGAAACGATTGCTTCTAACGCTCGTGATAGTCTTGGCGTTCTCCGCTGGCGCCTTCGCCCGCACCTTCGTCGAAGCTGACTTTAAGGTAGCGTTCTTGACGATCGGGATCGACGTTACAGGTAACCCGGTCATCCGCTTCCGCTTCACCTCGCAGGACTCAGGGGGGAAAGTGGTCCAGGACCGAGACATCTCCCTATTCGAGGGCCTCACCGGCCCCCAGCGTCAGCAAATGCGAGATTGCTTCATCCTCGGCCGCCAAACCGCTAAAACCCTAGAGGGTATACCGTGAGCGACTGGATTACTAAGCTCATTGTCCCAATCCTGTTAGCACTTGGAGCGGGAACGCTGCACTTCGCCTTTGACATCAACCAGCGCCTTGCGGTGCTAGAATGGCGGCTCGACTACTACCACGGACAGCCACCATGGAAAGGGCAGCCATGATTGGTGACACAATAGGTGAACCCAACGGTTGGTTCGAGAAGATGGTTTCCGAGAAACTAGGAGCTATCAAGGAGCGAGCTGATATGCTCACCGATAAGATCGAGAGCGTTTCAGCAGACATAGTTGAGATCAAGGTTGACGTGGCAAAGCTCCAAGTCAAAATCGGATTTACAAGCGCCTTCTTCGGCATCTTAGGTGGTGGGGTTGCTGCCGCTATAGCGCTTACGACAGCCTGGCTTAAAGGGTAAGTACGTGATTTGGCTCATAAAAGCGGTTATAGAGATCCCTATAGGGCTGGCTCAAGACGCCTTGCACTCGTGGTGGTGGCACTTTAGAGGTTGTCCTAATGAGCTTGACAATGACAGCTAAGTAAGCTAAGCTACTCTGAGGAGCAAACTATGATAGACATAATTGGTAAGCGGTTTTTAGGCTATCTTGCTGGGCTTGGCCTCGGCTTCGTGGCCTGTAAATACCTCGGCGGCGTAGAGGCATCGAAGTGGCTCGACTTCTGCGCTATCATGTTTGGGGCTTATGTCGCAGGCCAAAGTGCCACTGACGCCGTGGGCGTTTTTAAGGGCATCAAGTCCCTAATTAGACCATAAGGAGGTCACTATGTTTGGATGGCTAAAAGAGTTTTTTGTAGGGATTGGAGCTAAGGTGAAAGCCTTTTTTAAGACACCTGGCGGGCTGATTATCCGTGATGCCTTAGCTAGCGCTATCCAGGTAGCCGGCGTCATAGGCACGTCCGTTCTTCTAGAGGAAGCTAAGAAACGGGTTAAGAACCTTGACGACCAGACACTACCTAACGCTGTTAAAGCTATTGATGCCCGTGACTACCTAATCGGATATGCTGGCCGCGTTGGAGTGAATGTTTCAACATCACTAATCAACATGCTCGTGGAAATTGCTGTCCAAGCTTTGCGCAGCGAGCAGAAGGAGTAAGACATGGCAGAAGCAAAAGCAGAACCTGGTGACAGACTAAGGAAGGTGTTTGGTCTTGAGGGAAAGCAGGGAGGTACACCAGCTACCCAAATTCGTAAGTTAGAGCTACGATTATCTGCTGAGAAAGACCAAGCTAAGAGGTCCTTTCTTGAAAAAGAGCTAGAAGTGCTTAGAAACGCTAGCGGTAAAACCTTCTAGTAAGAGGCTACTATGAAGCCTAGAACGACTGGGTTAGCTGGCAAAGACCTTGTAAAACGCTCTGAGAAGCTTAGTCTAAAGCCTTATATCTGCCCAGCGGGAAAGCTAACGATTGGCTGGGGACACGTTATTCTTCCTAATGAGGAGTACCTTAAAACTGGTATCACAGAAGAGAAGGCTAACGAGTTATTGACCTCTGACCTTAAAGACGCTGAGGATGCTGTAAACACATACGTTACAGTTTATCTCTGCCAGCATCAATTCGACGCCCTAGTCAGCTTCGTTTTCAACCTTGGAGCCGGAGCGCTCGAAGAGTCAACACTACTTCGGCTCCTTAATGACGGGCATTATGAAGAAGCCCCGACACAGCTTTTACGGTGGAACAAGGCAAGGAATCCTAAAACTGGCGAACGTGAAGTCTTGCCTGGACTTACTAAACGCCGTGCTGAGGAAGCTTCGCTATTCGGTGATGCATAGGAGTTATAATGGCTAGACAAGCAAGCATAGCTTATACTGATGAAGCCGCTAGAGTCCGTGAGGAGGCTCAAGCACTAGCTGAAGCTGAAGCTTATCGTAATCAGGTAAGAGCTAAAGAAGCGGCTTACCTTGCTGAGATCAAGGCTGCACAAGAGAAGCGTGAAGCTGATATAGCCGCTTTTGGCACCGATGATCCGCTGCTAGCGGCTAGAGTAAAAGCGACTGAGGCCTTCGAAGAGGACCTGCCAGCTCGCATGCGCGTTGACCCAGAAGGAACTACGGCTAAAGTAAAGCGAGCCGAGGGTCTACTCGGCTTAGGCGGGCCACAAGACGCCCCTACAGGTGAGGGTCGCTCTTACTATCGTGGTACGGGTCCGAGTGGGGAGCCTTGGTTCACCAACCTTTCTCCTAGCGAATCGCTAGAGGAACGACGTAGCGCAGCTACTATGCGCGGTGTTCCTATCCAAGACATCCCTAAGGGGAAAGGGATGGAGCGCATTGAGGGTATGCGCGACCAACCGACAGGCGCTCCTAAGCAGCCCCGTACTCTGCCAGAGATAGCTTTCCAAGGCAAACTCGAAGCGGCTCGTGACGTTGTACGCCAACCCGAAATTGACATGAAGTATGCTCAGCGTATGGCCTCTTATACTAACGAGGTCCTAAAGACCATGTTCGCTGAGGATGTAACAACAGCTCGTCAGAAGGTCGAAGACGACCTAATGAGTGGGAAGTTGTTGAAGCTTGGGCTCCGGCCTAAAGCGGCCCAAGACGTTGATAGACTCTTAGTTAATCGTGCTAAGACGCTTCAGGAGTTTGCTGGTGACCCAACGCTTGACCGTACTTTTTACGCCCCGTGGCACAAGTCTGGTAAAAAGCCTGGTTTAAGCGCTGATCTCGCAGAACCTGCCTCCATCCTCAACCCTGGTGGGAGTATAAGTGACCAGGCCATGAGCGAGCAGCTTTTAACGCAGGCAAAACAAGCCCGTGACGCAGCGCTAGAAGGGCGGAAGCCAGCGAGGGAAATGCAGACTACGGCCTCTTATACTAGACAGCCGACTTCTGTAGCTGAGTTTGCAGGTGAAGACCCGTTTGCTGAAGTATTAAGTTCAGGTCAAGGCTTTCTAGCTCCTACTGGTAAACCATGGCGTAGGCCTACACCAATAGAGCGTAGAAAGCTTGAACGTAAATCACGCTCTCCCCTTTACGGTCTTGGAGGCTAACTAATGCCCTTCCTTGGTGAGCTACCTAATATCTTCGGCGCTTACGACGAAGATGAAATAGACGAGTACGGCCTCGGTCCCTATACCCGACCAACGTTCCAAGTCGGGGAAGAGGTCGGTAGGCGCACTCTCCAAAAAGTGCAGCCTGAGATCGAAGGTAGGAGCGTCGGGCAGTTCCTTGGTAACTTAGTAGGAGAAGTCGCTGAGATCGGCTCTGGCATGTTTGCCATGGCTACTTACCCTATTCGTCACCCAATTAAGACGGGTGAAGCACTCTCCCAGCCCGTTGAGACCGCTACTAGCATAGGTGGAGCTGTCTGGGAAGGGACTAAGCAGCACTGGACACCCCAAGAGGATGAAACTGTCCCTGGTATGATCCTACGGAACCTCTATGAGAAGCCCATAACGACGCTTATGGACTTGTCGGTTGTAGGTCAAGCGGCCTTCGGTGGCGCCGGGCTAGCAGCCAAAGCCGCTACTGCTGGGCTACGTGGTAGGGTTGCAGCCGAAGCTATTGCCAAAGCCGGAGGGGCCGCACTTCCTGAGATTACAGGTGCTACTAGAGCAGCTGCCGCACAGCGTACTATAAACCTTATGCAAGCTGCTGCTGAACGTGCAAAGCGACTAGACCCAATTTCAATGGCAGTGGACTCCGGCAAGTTCATACTAGAAACGGCCCGTCCCGACCTCGCTGCCGCTGTGCGCGCCACCAGCAAAATGACCGACGCCGTTGCGGAACGTACAGTTACCCTTCGTACCGCTGAGGATCAAGCAACACAGAAAACTCAGCAAGCGTTCCAACATCTTAATAAAGCTGAGCGCAATGTTGTCTGGCCTTATATCTCAGGTCGCCTTAACCTTGACCGGCCTATCGGTGAGCAGTTAATGGCGCACACTGGCGAGTGGGTGCCAGTCAAGGGTAATGGCATACGACTTGATGCCTTAGAGCAAGCTCGTCAAGCTTACCTACCTATACAGAACGACTTACAACGCGCTATCGGTAGGCTTCCTGAGCAGGTCTTTGAGACTGCTAGTATTAAAGCTCTGGGTAAAGCTAAGAAATTCCTAGGCGATGAGCTGTTTGATCCTATGCACCCAGCCGTCCAAGAGTATATGCAGGACTACGCGGCTGCTGCTGTCGCTAAGAACGAGAAGTTCTTGCAGCGGCGTGCTACAGGCGAGATGCGTACCTCCTTGGATATTGCTCAGGATAAGAAGTGGAAGGCAGAGCTTGAGAAGGCTATAAATGATAACACGTATGACAGCTTAATAGAGGCTGAGCGTGGGTTACCCCGTCCAAGGCGTACCACTCCTGAGGAGGCCATAGCCATGATGGGGCCGCAAGGTGGTGTTTACTTCCCCCATTCAGCGGAGACGTATGGTCGGGACTTATCTACAATAGGTAACATATTAACAAAACTAGGGGAGGCGCTTCCTTATAAGGAGAACCACTTTGCGCTATTCGCCTCTGGGGTTATGGAAATCAAGGACCCGGTAGCAGCTATCCTCCGTGCCTACTCAGTTCATAATAAGGGCAGAACATGGCTTTCTCTAGCTCAGGATGCTGCTGAACAAGGCGTTGCTGAGGGTAAAGCCTTCCGTATGCCCAAGGGCTGGAAGCCAGCTACTGACCCACGAGTGGTAGCTGAGACACACCAACCCTTTCACCCTGGCCAGATGCTCAGAGATGACTTCATGACTGAAGACGCTCAACGCATGCTTACACGCTTGCTTGAAGTCGCTGATGACCCAACGGTACGTAATCTTAACATCTTTGACATTACTGAAAACCTAGTAAAGAATTATGGTAAGGGACCGGTTAGTAAGCAGCGCGGCGACGTTCCACACTATCTAATTCCAAAAGATATGGGCCATTCTATTAAAGCCCTTCGTAACGCACTAGAACCACCTACCAGTCCTATGATGCAATACCTAGATAACTTTACGCAATGGTGGAATCATACTAACCTTAACCTACGCTTATCACGGCTTAATAATAACGTCATTGGTAACACGTTCTTCGCTGGCATTCAAGGTGTTCACCCCTTCGCGCCACGCGGTCTCCAAGCCCTGGTAGCTACTGGACGTGCCATGATGTATAAAGCAGGCCTTGCTAAGGGAGCGGAAGCCGGTAGGCTTGCCAAGGTATTTGACCTTCCTGGTATTAGGTCAGGGGCACTCCAGCAAAATATTATAGAAATGACCGGGGGTGCTGGTAAGCAGCTGCTAGAATCCAAGTATCGTGCCGCGCAAGCTCTTGGTGTTATAGGCGAGACCTTCTCTAAGTGGAACTTGAACGTAGAAAGCGCCTACCGAGCCGCTTCTATGTTCTATGAACTATCCCCCAACGCCGTAGAGCGGGGTCGCCGGATGGTAAAATCGGCTCATAGCAGTATGACTCTTGGCGCAACTGTTGCAGAAATGGCAAAGGCTGGTGCCGACGTTACTATGAAGAACGCTACCTACCGTACAGCACTAAAGCAGGTAAATCGTTACTTTCATGACTACAGCCGCTCTACCCCTTTTGAGCGCCAAATAATGCGACGTGTTTTTCCTTACTATAAGTTCTATAAGCACTCCACCGACCTCATTACCCGCTTTCCATTCGAGCACCCGTTAAAAGCCCGGCTTGCTCGTACCATGGGCAGCGCCGCTTTACAAGATGTTAAAGACACAATGAAGGAGTGGGGTCTAGACTGGGACAAGGACGTGCCCCCAGCAATGCGGGACTCCCTTCCAATGTCCAAGGAAATTGACCCTAACACTGGCGAACCCGTTATCTGGATGTATAATACTAAGGGACCTAACCCATTCTCGCAGCTGTCAGGATACGTAGCTGAACAAGCTACCCAAATGCTCAACCCCGTAATAAAGGTTTTCATAGAGCAGGCTACTGGTACTAATCTATTCACGCGGGAGCGCTATCGTGGCGCTATAAGCTCGTACACCGGGCGCGAATATGACCCTGACACTGGCCAGATAGTTGATAGCTTCAACGCTCCCTCAGTACCCGAATCATTCCTCCGCTCATTCTGGCCATACCAAACAGTTAGAGAGCTTGTGGCTCAGGGGCGTATGCCAGTTGACACTGCGTCCCTTATAGACATGGCTACCTCATCGCCTGAAGCATGGGTTCTAGACAAGACCACTGGGCTACCTAAGCGTAGACCGCTGCCCTTCGCCCTCGCCCCGCTTATGCGGATAGGCGGACCTGTCCCAACGCCTCTTGAGATGCCAACCGAGGAGATCAAGGCGAAGAGGAAAGCTACTATATCCGAGCAGCTTAGAACACTATGGCAACGCTACCCCGAGGCCCGTGATAAGATAAGCGATGCTATGAACGAGTCGGCTGAGGAGATTATACGTGAGTTTGAATGAAAGGTGTGGGGAACACGGAGCACTCCTAGCGTCGGGTAAGTGCCCTTATCCTACTTGCTCACTAGGTACTGAAGCGGCTATGCTAAGAGCTAATATAGGCCCGGCTAGCTTCTACTTCGTTCGTAGGCAAGCCGGTGAGGGCTATGTGTGGAAGATGCTCCGATCAAAGGGGCGCTGTAGCCCTTGCGAGCAAGCTAGGAGGCAACGTGCTGCTATGCGCGCTAGGCCGGGATCGTAGTTCTAGGGTTCCAAAGATCAAAGATTTGTTCTTGGCACTCAGGCGTATTGCGAGTGACCTTAGAGCCAAGCCAGTACCCTTGCATCACTCCGAGCCCATAGCTGAGCGTTATAACCGCGAGCAGAAAGAGAACGCCCCACAGACTAAAGCGTACTTTGGTTTTACGTGGCGTTTTTAACAGATTTGTACCCGTTTTTGGTACAACTGTTCTCACTTTCGGTACAGCACTCTTCCTGCTACCTTTCCGCTTCTTGCTACGATTAGGGTAAACCATCCAACTGGTATAACTGTTGCATTGCCTAAACATTGATCCTCCTCATCCCAGTCATGGTATAACTCTAGGCGCCTATCGTCGATAAAGCCCATACGACCACTAGTCAGGCGGTTGTGCTGAAGGCCCGGCCCCTTCCCAGCTAACACGTCGGCTAGCGCGTAGCACTCGTTCAGGTCCCTAGCATCATCCCAAGTGACATCAACTAGCAGTGGCTTAAACTTAGTCAACTGTAACGCTCTTACGCTGTCGTGCCCTACACCGTGACTGTACTAGGTACCTTTTGCGCTTTAACTTCTTAGCTTTACATATAGGGCATGCCTTATCGGCTACAACGTTTCCCCCGCCCCATACACGCCTTGGTATGAAGCAAGTGTGGGTGCTAATAGGGCGCTTGAAAGCTAGTAGTTTACCCACTATCCTATTCCTGTAAAACGCTCTTTCCGCTCTTGCTTAACGGAGAAGCAACCCCTAAACCATCTACCGCAATCCCGGCATTGGTATCTGGGGTAGCGCATCGTCCTAGTAATGGCAAGACCCCGCCGTTGAAACTTACTGCTTCCACACGTTGGACAAAGTGACTTATCCTCATGTGTGCCAACGTTAGGATGGCCGTCTATCCATGGAAGGACACGATTATAAAGAGCTTCTAACACTGTAACATCCTTACGATTGTAGCGCTCCATAAGCTTCCACGCCGTAGCATCACCAGCCATACACTTGACCCACATCTCAAAGCCAGTGTGCCGAACCTTAGCCCCAATCTTTAGCGCCTTAGCTACGTAGTCAAGCTTGTTCGATGGGAAGCGGAATTGCTTTCTAGCCGACAGGAGTAGGTCTACCTGCTTGTAAGGCGAAGGAGGGGGTATCTCATGAGTAACAAATTCCTTATTGAGAGTAGGAATGTCGAAGCTAGTGCCGTTGTAATGTATAACAACGTCAGCCTTATCAAGTAGTCTATGAGCCGCCAATAACATTCTACGCGGTCCCTTCCTTACAGAATGCCACCGTACCTCTCGCTCGCCTAGCCATTTAGCAGCAAAGCATAGCACATAACCTGAGGCTACAATCTGGTCAATGCCAACGTTCTCTTTCCACAGCCCCCAAACGTAAGCAAGTCAAAGGTTTGGAGCCGTCTCTATATCTAACAAGAGAGTCTTCAAACCACACCTCCCATCTCCCATGGACCACGAGGGTTCCGGCGCCCGGCCCCATTTGGATTCTTATATCGTTGAGAGCGCCAGATTGCCAATGTATTTCGTACCGCAGTTTTACGACGCTCCCCTAGAAAAGGGTATAGCGTCATCATCCATGCTGCTGCACGATGGCTGAAAAACGCAGTTGAGTACACAGTCTTTAAGGGAAAAGACCGAATACATGGTTTGTTAATATGAGAACCAAGCAGCTGCGCTGCTTTTTCTATTATATCACGATCAGTTAAGTTAAGAGAGATACGAGCACTACCATTTGTACCGCTCATATTAAAGCAGCCTTCACCCTCTAAAAGACCGGCGAGCCAAGCAATATCACGAAGTAAAATCATACAAATTTGGCGCGGTTTCTATATCAAGTAGTAGGGTTTTCATAACGTCAGCTCCTTATGCTCCTATCCTTTAATAAGCTTCTTCACTATTAAGTTTTAGGTCCTTATCTTTAATAGCGTCCCCCGTGGGTCGCTTCCGTAATAAAGGCCAGAAGGCTGGCGTATACTTAGGATCAGCAGCCAGTGAGGGCTCAGCGCTAATACGTGCTGGTACTCCACCCTTAGCGCCATACTGTGTTTCCTGCCATGCAATTGCTAATGCTCTCCACGCTAAGTGAACTAACGGGTGCGCTCCAGAGTCAAGATCGCACTTCTCTCCATGCTTCCACTTGTTAAGGTGAGAAAAAATAGCGGCCTCGTGCGAAGGATCAACCTTCCAACTAGGCTTTTCGTTACGCGCACGTTTTCTACCGCCGTCTGTTGTAACCGCATGTAGCATTAGTGCAAAGCATTCTAAAACCTCTAGCTGCTCCTCAGTCGAAACATATGGGACAGTTATTAAGCTCATACGCTTGCCCTTTCCTCCTCGATTATATCGCCTAGTGCTAGCTCTTCCAAACACTGTGGCCACCAAGTAAAGTGCTTAGTAGCTAGCCTGTGAAAGATAGAGTATATAGGCCCTACTATCCATACCGGTATACCAGCACATAGAGCCCAGCCTAGCTCTACATCCTTACCACCAGTAGAGCTGTGAGAGAATGTATCCAGTATTAATAACTCTGAGCCAAGTAGCTCTGTTAAATCCTTTTTGGCTAAGCTAGCTTCCCACTCTTCAAAAGGAACTCCATTATAAGCGCTAACCGATTCTTCAAACCACGTTGAGGTAACATGATGGCCCGCTTCCTTAATCCTTGGTAGAAAGTATTTAATCCTGTCCCTATCGGTAAACGTTCCCGCTACATAGATGTGCATGAGCCCTCCTTTAGCAATGTATACTCGACGCCTGATGTTAGTTTTAGTCTAACCAATACACCATCATCAAGCGCTTTCTTAATATAAGCCAACGCTGTACGATGCCGTCCTTGTGTATCCTTAATAAGCCACTTATCTTCTATCATTGCGACTAGCTCATCTTCTGGTATAGTACCTCCTTCATCAGCTACCCACTTCTTAACCTGTTCTACAGCCTCTTGCTCAACTGAGTAGCGCTCAAACCAAAACGTATCCTCGTTTAAGCGGACGCGGAACGGTTTTAGCTCACGCCCATAGCGAGCACTACAGCTTAGTCTAGCGGTTGGTCCTTCACACTTTTTGACAGGAGTAAGCGAGATAATGGAGTCGGGGTCAGCTGTAAGTCTGTTAGCTCCACGTGATCGTTGGCGTGCAGGGCGACCAAGATTTGAGTCGCTAACTTTGGCGTCATGGTGAACGACAATGACGGTTGCACCCGGATCGTCCCGCAGTTTGAGCAAAGGGGCAAGACCTCGACCCACGGCCACGTTACTATTCTCATCCTCTGTGAGCATATGAGAGAGTGGGTCAATACCAACGAGGTCGGGTTTGAACTCCTTGATCTTTCGCTTAAACATGTAAAAGAGTATGGGGTTCGTAAGCGTGACCGCCCTGTAACCGTTGATGAGGATATTTTCTTCTTGTTCTTCATTTAGCTCTCCATTCTTTATCATGGTTATGTAGCGCTCATACATAGCGCGTAGGTGTACTTCACACTGGACTATCATTGTGCGGAACCCGCCCTTCTTGAGCGGTATACCAAGATACTCCTTATCGCCTCTAGCCCCGGCAACTGCCAAGTTTAGCAAGAACATAGACTTACCCTGCTTCTCAGCCGAGTGTACCATGATAAAGGAACGCTCCTGGATAAGACCATCTTCCTTTGATCCCCAGATGAAGGGGATCTCTGGTGGTGGGTTTTTACGTAGCTGTCCTACATTTATCCACTTGAACGGGTTTGAGTCTAAGATGCCCATGGTTTTAGATCACTCCATTGTCCTCCTGCCTTACACTCAACAGGGTACTTAACAAATTGATCCCAATGCCAAACTGGCCGTTCCATCTCTTCCTTTAAGCTACCCATCACGGAGTCGAACTCGTCTTTTGGCGCATGAACTCCAAACGCATCGTGGAATTGCATACAGATACGGTTAAACACCCGAGGCGCCTTATACATCCCGCGACGGAGCACAAAGTTCATTATATAAGCGGCTGTGCTACTAATCTCGTCAGCTAACGCTTCTTTTAGCGGTTGATAACCTAGTAAAACTCGGGGTCTACCAAAAGCGTTACGTATAACGCGCCGCTCTTTGTTAGCTGTTTGGCGTGCTAACATTTCGTCAACCTCAGCTATCCATGCTGGAATCTCGGGATACTCAGCAAAAATAAGCAGACGCCAGTTCTCTATTTCTGACTCTTCAACATACTCACCTTTCTTTGCTAATTCAATCTTCACCGCGCGTGCCCCTCCTGCGCCACGTATAGCGTAGATCAAATTCTTAGCTAAAACGCGACGACGCTTTGTAATAGGAAGCCCAGGAAACATTATCTGCGCGTGCAACGTATGTAAATCGTCGCCTCTTTCGAGCCTGCCGATAAGCTTGTCACAGCGGATTCTATACGCCATAATTCTGAGTTCAAGGGCAGCGTAATCGAGTTCTCCAAGTTTCCAGGTAGGCCAGGACGTAAAGAGACTCTTAATGTGTACTCCTCCGTCTTTGCAGGTACAATCCGCAGGCGGTGAGCCACAGACAGCGCACCCTCTCGTAATGTTTTGTAAGTTAGTACCATGTTGGCCCCATTCCAAGCACACCGGGCAGAAGCCGGGTTTGTTCTTACGCCCGAATCCTGAACTAGCGTAACGAGATGTTCGTGTGTTGCATGCTTTGAGAGAAGTACGTAGAAGACCATCGTTGCAAACTACTAAACCACTAATATTCTCGTAAGCTTTTGCCAGCCGCGCGCGGAGTAAGAGCGTGTGTAAGAAGGGAAACTTAGGCGTACCACCAGGGCGAATATTGTACAACCAGTTTATCTTACCTATTATCTCTGCGTCAAGCTTGTATTGCGTCTTCTTAGGCGTCATCTCGGTTAAAGGAACGCCAAGCTCGCGTAGTTGGATGCCTGTTTTACGAGTGCTACTCGGGGCCGTAAGGCCTTGAGATGATAGGGTTATATCAAGAGTGCCTATTCTAGCGGCTAGGGTACTCAGCATCTCTTGGCGCCTTACCAAATCTATAGGAAGCCCCCGTAAGCCAATAGCCTGAACGATAGGGACTAGGGGTAGCATAAAGTCATGGTGCTGACGGCAGTTTAGGCCCATCGTTCTCTCGCTAGCTCTAAGGAATGAATACGCATTGGTAGCACACGAAAGCGTCTGTGTTTCGCTAGCTCAAACTCTGCCGCTTCTCTTGACTCGTATAAATTAGTTACCTCGCCGTCACTGTCAAATACTACATAGACCTTTGGCGCTTCAAAAAACCTTCTTTGCCACTCGCTTATGTTTTCTATCCCCATTATACCAGCCCCCGTGGCCCGTTCCACCTAGCCCACCAAGTAGTTTTCCGGGCTTCCCTATAGAATCCAGGAACCGAGCGCCGCATCTTTGGCACGTGTCGCCATATCTCAGTCTTACTTGTTACTGCTTCACCTGCTGGCCATGCGTAGGTTCCGTGCATATTAGGTTCAAAGTGCCAGTTCACTACTTCCGAGGGAGTAGGGGTATAGCCTACTACATTACGGGCTATACGAAAGTAATACGGAGCGTGTTTGATAGGGCCTACGGGTTGATAGAAGTTAGTCATGGTGCCATCTCCTGTGCTAATTGAGACCATACCAAGGCGGGGACAAAAGCGTCCTTTAAACAGTAGGTTCGTGTTTTAACGTCGGGGCGCTCTAGAATATATGCAAAGTTGTTGGCGTCCTTATCGTCATCGTCGTCGTCGTCGTCATCATCATTTTCCCATAGCTCTAGCTTGTACGGTCCTAAGTCAGTGCCTATTGAAGCTAAAACTGCAAGCTTATGTCGAAGCTCACTAAAGCACGTATGATGTGCAACGAAGGTATCACCTATAATGCCTTGAACGTTTATCCCCCACGATAGCTTAATTAGCTGTTCTTTATTAAATGGTGGGTAGCCCGCGTCGTAGCCTACTATGTTATGGCCGACCTTCCCACGTATAGGATCAGTGAAGAAATCATTGAGCAACGACATAACTTTAAGCTCATCTGCTGGCGCCCAATAACGCTTACCGCCTTGGCAAAGAAATGGTATGCAAATTCCCTTATGCTGCGTAGGGTCGTCACAACTCCAAAGGGCTAGGCATACTACCTGACGTTGTAATGTAGCCTCGAAGTCAAACGACCAAGGGCCGGGGTCAGCCAGCGCGCCAGGCATTAAGCCATCGTCGTACATAGTATCAAAGTATCGAGTCACGTCGCACAACTTTGGCTCCCATTGCCAGCGCTCAATCGGCGGATGAATAAGTGTGGCGCCTTCTCTTTGTACCCGTACTGCCTTCTTCCAATCCTCTATACCTGTAAAGGCCAAGGTTTGGTTACGGAAGAAGCTAGCCGGATGGATAGCTGGGATTATATAAGTGCCAGAGGGGCGCATTAGTCAAGCACACCTGACTTTCTCTCCTTGCCCCAATTTACTACGGCCCTTTTTACTGTCATCTCCGAGGCACAGTCCCAGCAAGCTAGAAACCTCTTGTTGCCGAGTCGGCTTTTAAGCTCCCAGCAACTCTTGTCAAGTGGTATTGGCTTCTTGCAAAAGTGACAGTTTTTCACGTTTTTTCCTTCGGTGCTCACGCTGTTTGTTGCGGTAATACTTTTGACATACCTTGCATAACCAAAATCCTGGTTCGTTTGGCCGCTGGCATGACGTACACATGAAGCTGTCTCTATGTAAAGCTCTTCGTGCTCGCATGTAGGCTGCAACATCGCTAACCATTAGTTCTTCCTAAACTCGTCTCGTATCCCCATAAACAGGATTCCACATGTGAAGCCGAAGATCCATAGGAGCGCACGTTCTAGCATTAGTTATTACCTTTCCTAAACTGTCTAATAGCCTTAGTAGGCTTATCTATATCAACCCATAACGCTAGTGATTTACCATCAGGACCGGGCGCCACACCCTTTACTCGATAGAGCCAGCCACGTAGAGGAAAGATGTCGTTAGTTCGTGGTATAAACTCATCAAGCTTGTCGGGGGGCGCTGGCGCCTTCTGTTCAAGCTCAGCTTCGGTCCAAGCTGTAGTTTTCCCCATAATAAGCTTACCTCTTTAGCTCCCCGTATGTCATTCGTTTATACGCATCCATTTCTCGTTCAAA
>Ga0214473_10005690_pt1 | contig 14929 bp, 12 predicted proteins | sample RVTome_7_FD_203509 | JGI IMG/M metagenome (GOLD analysis project Ga0214473, IMG submission 203509) | Soil microbial communities from uranium-contaminated site in the Upper Colorado River Basin, Wyoming, United States - RVT98D197 | ecosystem: Environmental > Terrestrial > Soil > Contaminated >... | reverse complement strand
CCCTCAACGCGGCCGGGGTCGTGCAGGGCCCGCCCGTCTCGGCGCTGGTCAGCGTCGTCTCGCCCTTGAGGCTCGACCCCGACGGCACGCAGGCGGCACTAGCGTTCGCCGCGGCCGGCCTGCCCATCGTGGCCTGCAGCATGCCGATCGCCGGCGTCACCGCCCCGGCCACCAGCGCCGGCTGCCTGCTCCTGGCCCACGCGGAGAGCCTGGCGCTGACCACGATCCTGGAGACCGCGAGCCCAGGCGCGCCGGTCATCTACTGCTCGTTCGCCTCGTTCGCGCATGGCCGGACCGGCGCCACGAACTACGCCGACCCGCGCGTGGAGTGGACGGCCGCGGCGGCAGCGCAGCTCGGCCGCAGCGTGGGCATCCCCTGCTTCTCGAGTGGCGGCCTGCTGGCCATGATGGCGCGGCCGGACATCCTGAGCGGCGGCGGCCTGCTCGAGACCTCGACGCTCCTCGCACTGGAGCAGCTCGTGATCGAGAACGAGGCGCTCAGGGATTGCCGGCTAGCCGCCGCGGTCCCCGACCTCGGGTCCGATGCGCTCGCCACGGAGTTGATCGGGCGCGTCGGCCCCGGCGGGAACTTCCTGGCGCAGAGGCACACGCTCCAGCACATGAAGCAGTTCGTGCTGCCGAAGTTCCACGAATCGAGCGACCACGTCGATACGGACGCCCGGGGGCGAGCCTTGATGGAGGCGCGCCGCTTGATCGAGAGCCATCAGGTCCCGCCGCTTCCACCCGCCGTGGATGCGGCCCTGGAGCGGATCGCGACGGGGGCGGCGAGCGCATGACGCCTTCGCCCATCGAGGTCATGCGGCCGTTCCCCATCGTCGTCGACCCGCGCGAGGTGGAGCGGCTGCTCGGCTACGTCCCTGGCCGGAAACGGCCGGCCCCGCCGGTGCTCGCCCGCATCGACGAGATGATCGGCGAGTCGCGCGAGCTGATCGATGCGCGGGGCTGCTACACGATCCGCGAGCTTCCGGACGTGCCGGCCTCGGGCCCCTTCCGCGGCGCCGAACGGGTCGCCTACTGCGTCTGCACGATTGGGCGGCGTCTGGAGGACCGCGTGGCCGAGCTGGCGCGGAAGGCTGAGCCGCTGCGCGCGCTGATCCTCGATGCCGTCGGCTCCGCCAGCGTCGAGGGCGTGACCGATCTGGTGAACGCGGCGATCTGTGCGCGGATCGGGCAGAGCGACCTGTTCACCAACCGCCGCATCAGCCCCGGCTATCGTGGTTGGCCGATCGCGGCACAGCAAGAGATCTTCGCGCTGCTGCCCAGCCGTGTGAGCGGCGTGACACTGACGCCCAAGTGCTTCATGGAGCCGCGCAAGTCGATCTCGGCCGCGGTCAGCGTGGGCCGGCACGTGCCGCACTCCAAGTACGTGACGATCTGCGGCTATTGCGACCTGCGCGACTGCGCCTTCCGCCGGGAGCCTGATCGCCCTCAGCCAGCCGCTGCGGGTCCGTAGCTGGACGCAGCCCCGCCGGGTCGACGTGGTGGCCTCCGCAGCCTCGCGGGCTTCACTCCTCGGGAATGGGGTGCTCCCGGATCGACTCGAAGCTGGGGAGCAGATCGCTCTGACTGAGCGCCGCTTCGAGCAGCGTGAGCGTTCGGCGGATTCGGCCGGCATCGAGATTGCGCCCGCGCAGGCGCCAGAGACCGCGCGCGTCCTCGAGGTCCTTGGGTCGCCCCGCCAGGACCTTGGCGATGATCAGGTCCGCGGCGTCGATGATGGGCACGATGGCGCCGCCGAGGTCAACGGCTCGCGCCCGATCGAGGAACTCCTCCTCCAAGCCCGACCCCGCGAGGACCACGTCCAGTGGCATGGCCGTGGCCACATGCACGAAAGGCATTACCCGCGTCCGGCGCACGAAGTCCGGGTCGGCGACCCTGAGGGCGAAGCCGGCCGCTTCCATATCGCTCACGAACCGCTCGGGCTCGTCGGGTACCAGCTTCAGGGTGACGTCGACGTCGGCGCTCAGGCGCGGCACGCCGTACGCGATGACCGCCTGCGCCCCAAAGACAAACCAGCGCCCCCAGCGCGCGAGGACCGGGGAGAGCGCCGTCAGGAGCTCAAGGGCGGCGGGTTGAACCGGCACGATGCAGGAGGTCCGCCAGGCGTGCGTGGGAGAGGAGATCCCGCTGCCGGTCCTCGGGGCGGGGCCAGGCGGGATCCTGAAGGAGCGCCTGGCGTCGCAGCTCCTCGGCGATGCGTAGGCCCTCGCCGGGCCCGAGACGTGCGACGCGGTCACCCCAGTACTTGTCCTTGGCTTCGCGCGCCGCCCGCCAGTCGCGAGACACGAACTCCTGGATCCCGCGTGTGATCACGCTCCCATTGTACCGCGCTGCGTTGGGTGCGCAGGACGCGAGCCTCGTGCGAGCGGGAACAGGGGCGGCACAGGCCGCCCGTGATTCAACGCAGCCCTTCCGGGTCGACGTTGCCTCCGAGGTCGTGGACGACGGCGGCCGCGACGCGGCCAAGCGCGTCGTGCAGCTCCTCGGTCCCGCCGCGGTGGTGCCCGGCGAACGCCACGAGCACGACCGGCTGGCCCTTGACCCAGAGGATGCCCGCATCGTTCGCCACCCAGGGCTGGCCGTCGCCTGTCTTGTGGGCGAGCGTCACGCCGTCGCCCAGGTAACGGGGGAAGCGGTCGTCGACCTGCTGTTTCTTGAGGATGGCGACCATCAGCTCGCTGGCCTCGCGCGAGACCAGCTCGCCGCGCGCCATGAGCGCGAACAGGCGCCCCGTCTCGCGCGCCGTGCTGCGCCCGAAGTAGAGGCCCGTGTCCTCGATCACGCGCCGGAAGGCCTCGCGCACCTTCTTGCCAGGGTACTTCGCGAACGGGAAGTCGATGGTCTTGTCGCCGCTGGCGTTCCCGTAGGACGGGTCGAGGCTCGCGAGCCAGAGCCGGTCCCAGTCGAGGTCGGAGAAGCGCAGCAGGGTCTGGCGCAGACCGAGCGAGGTCATGAAGCGCGTGACCTCGTCCCGGCCGACCAGGTCGCCCAGTGCGTCGGTGGCCTCGTTGTCGCTCACGATTGTCATGAGCGTGAGCAGGTCGCGGACCGTCGGCCGCAGGCCGGCGTCCAGGGCGTAGAGCACGCCCGAGGGGATGCGGCGCTGGTCCAGGCGCAGGGGCACGCGCTGGTCGAGCGAGAGCCGGCCCTGCTTCACCCTCTGGAGCACCGTGGCCATCAGCGGGACCTTGATCACGCTGAAGGTTTCGTACGGGGCGTCGGCGTCGATCGCGACGCTCGCGCCGGTGGCCAGGTTCTCGACGTAGATCGCCATGCGTCCGTCGACACCTTCGCGTATGGCTCGCAGCCGCTCCTCGAGCGGGCTCGCGCCGGGAGCGGGCAGCGCCGCGGCTGCGGCCTCGACGATCCGGATCGCCCGCGTGAGCGCGGCTGCCACGAGAGCGGTCTGCTCGCGGGCCAGCGGCCAGTCGCCCGCCTCGGCCGCTTCGGTGATGCCGGGCAGGCTCATGGCGGCGTAGGTGTAACGCGGCGCGTACAGCAGGTGCTTGAACCAGGGCCGGCCGGGGATCCCGGCGGGCTCGAGGAACGCCAGCTCCAGGTCCAGCAGCCCGCGGTTGACGCGATCCGCGGCGGCCGCTTCGAGGCTGCCCGCGCGGAGCGCCGCCTCGAGGCGATGGTTGAGGCGCCTGCCGGCGGCGCGGAACGTCCTCGATCGCTCGACCAGCGTCGCGAGGTCGACCTCCTCAGCGAGGCCGGGGATGTCCTCGAGCCGTCGCACGAAATCGCGGATCGAAGCGGCATAGCTCTCGGCGTCGAACGGCAGCAGTTCCGCGTTGGCCAGGCGCAGCGCGAGCGTGCCCCAGAGCTGCGTCATCAGCGCGTGGTAACGAAAGCCGGGATCGCCGATGCGCGCGACCCAGAAGTGGCTGTCGTAGACCGAGTGGTAGACCCCATAAGGTCCGTCGAAGCCCATCTCCACGACGGGTCGGCCCAGGTAGTTGATGAAGACCGTGTGGTCGGAGCCGCTCCCGATGCGTGTCGCGGCCAGGGCCTGGTCGGGCAATGCGCCATCCTTGGGCCCCTGGTCCGCCTGCGCCGGACGGCGCCAGGCTTCGTACAGACGCACGCCCGACGGATCCTGCAGATCCTTGGTCAGCTCCACGATCATCGGCGCGAGAGAGCCCACTGTGCTCAGCGAGAGCCGCGGTCCGGATGCTGCCGAGTCCACGTTGAGGTAGGCCACGGCCTTGCGCTTCAGCTCGGGAGCGAACTGCTCGCCCCACTCCGTGGAGCCGGTGAGCGTCACCTCCTCGCCGTCCCAACTGCAGAACACCAGCGTCCGGCGCGGGCGCAGGCGCTGCTGCTTGAGCCGGCCCAGCGCTCCGGTCAGCTCCATCAGCGCCGCCGTGCCGCTGCTCGGGTCGACGCCGCCGAACACCCAGGCGTCCCGGTGGTTGCCCAGCACCACCCACTCGTCGGCCCGCTCGCTGCCGAGGATGCGCCCTTCGACCACGTAGTTGGGCTGGACGTCGGTCTGCATGTCCGCCTTGACCCGCAGCCGCACCGCCTCGCCGCCCAGGCGGTACTCGAGCGGGAGCGCTCCCTTCCACTCGGCCGGCGCGGGCGGGCCGCCGAGCGCCTCGAGGATCGGCTGGATGTCGCGGTGGGACATCGGCACGGCGATGACGCGTGGCACCGAGAGCGCCTCCTCCGTCGGGATGCGGTGGGCGCCCGGCGTCGAGGCCCAGCCGGGCGTGAGGGGGTCGCCCGGCACGATGAAGTCGTATGCGATGCCGCCGCGCTGAAAGTGGCTGGCGGGGCCCCAGGGCCCCTTCGGGAACACCTCGCCGCGGGCGTGACCGTCCTCCGCCGGGTCGGAGTACACGATCATGGCCGCGGCGCCCTCGCGCTGAGCCGTGAGCGCCTTGAAGCCCCGGTAGCTGTACGGGTTGGAGTAGCGGACCACGACGATCTTGCCACGCGGGTCGATGCCGTTCTGGCGCAGCAGCTCGTAGTCCGCGGGGTTTCCGCTGTTGGCGTAGACGACCGGCGCCGTCATGTCGCCCGAAGCCGAGAACGAGAGCCACGCGCCGCTGATATCCGGGCGGGCCGTGTCCGGATCCTCGGGGTAGACGTCCTCACGCAGGCTGGGGACGTAGCGCCTGGGCGCCAACATTTCGACGCGGACCTCGCGAGCCGCTGAGGAGAGCACGTCGTAGCGATGGATCACGACGTCCTCGAGGCCCTGGGCGCGCCACTGCTCGGCCACGTACTCGGCGAGCTGGTTGTTGCGCGGCGAACCGGCGACGTGGGGCTCGGCCGTGAAGTGGCGGTGCCAGCGCCGCAGCGACTCGGGGTCCGGCAAGGCCTGGAAGCGCTGCTCCAGCTCGCGCTGGGCCTGCGCCGCGCGGGGCGAGAAGCCGAGGATCCCGGGAGCCTCCCGGTCGGTCGTTCGAGCGGCAGCGGCCGACAGCGCCAGCACGGCGAGCGCTGCGGGCCAGAGGGTACGTGCGCGGGGTCCGGCGGTCGTGCTCATGGGCTCCTCGTGTCGGCCCCGGTCGCGGTGGGCCGGCCAATGCTGCCACGAATCACCGCCAGTCCTCGGTCTGCAGGCCGGGCACGCGCGCGAACTCGGGCAGGTTGTGGGTGACGACGGTGAGGCCCCGGGCAAGAGCGATCGAGGCGATCAAGAGGTCACGCTCGCCGATGGGTTGGCCCATGCGCTCGAGCTCGAAGCGGGCTCGCGCATAGGCGTCGGCCGCCTCGCGGTCGAACGGGAGCACCTCGAAGGGCTCCAGGAAGCCGTCCATCTCGCGCCGCGCGACGGCGGGGCGGGCGCTCTTGTGCGCGCCGAACCACAGCTCCGCGACCGTGATGATCGTGACCCCGAGATCGTCGGGCGCGTGGTCCCGCATGCGCTCGACGACCCGTCCCTGGAGCTTGAGAGCGTAGATGCAAGTGTTCGTGTCGAGGACGAATCTCACGGCTCGTCCAGGTCGATGGAGCTGCCGCCCGCGGGAAGCGGCTCGATCAGCTCGAGGTCCAGAGTGGCCTTGCCCCAGCGTCGCCAGTACCCCCTTGGCCAGGCTCGCGCCTTCAAGGGCTCGAGGATCACGGCGTCACCCTCGCGACGAACCGACACCTCGCTCCCCTCGAAACGGAACTCCTTCGGAAGCCGGACGGCCTGGCTGCGGCCGTTGCGGAACAACTTGGCGGTGACCACCTCTCACCTCTATGATCTATATCAGTATAGACCAACGGCTAAAGGGACGGACGCCAGTCCTGTTCCTGAGCGGCGCCTCAACAGCCCATGATGGTGACGATCGCCTGCGAGGCGCCCGACCCTCACGCCTGGACCTTCGTAGACCAGTCGCGCTGATTGCCCCGTGGTTGCCCGAGCGCCCGAAGCGCGACAGGTAGTCCACCGTGAGTCGCTGTGGATGCTGGTCGGGGCGAGAGGATTTGAACCTCCGACCACCTGCGCCCAAGGCAGGTGCGCTACCAGGCTGCGCTACGCCCCGTCCGTTGCGTCTTACGGCGTGCCCGAGCGACCCAGCATGATAGCGTATCATCCCGCCGCATGGGCGAGACCGAGCTGCTGCTGGCCAGCCAGAACCCCGGCAAGCTCGGCGAGATGCGCCAGCTCGTGGCGGACTTGCCGTTCCGCATCCTGTCCCCGGCCGACGTAGGCCTGATCGAGCCGCCGGAGGAGACGGGAACGAGCTTCCTCGAGAATGCGGTGCTGAAGGCGCGCTACTACGCGCGGTGCTCCGGCCGCCTGACCGTGGCCGACGACTCGGGGCTGTCGGTCGACGCCCTCGACGGCGGCCCTGGTCTGTATTCGAGCCGCTTCGGAGGCGAGTGGTCGACCGACGCCGAGCGCAATAGGCTTCTGCTCGAGAAGCTCGAGGGTGTGCCGCCCGAACGCCGCGGCGCTCGCTTCACGAGTGCTGTGGCCGTCGCGAGCGGCGAACAGATCCTGTTTCAGGCGGTGGAAAGCGTCGAGGGACGGATCGCCGAGCAAACCCGTGGCAACCAGGGCTTCGGCTACGACCCGTTGTTCTTCTATCCGCCCTACGCCCGCACGTTCGGGGAAGTGCCGCGGGAGCTGAAGGACCGCGTCAGCCATCGCGGCAAGGCCTTCGCGCGGCTGCGCGAGTTCCTGGCAGGATTGCGCCGGGGCGAGTAGGCCTCAGCCCTTCGGCTTCGGCTTCATCAGTGGGACCTCGCCCAGCACCGTCTTCTGCAGCGCGATCAGCTCCCGGATCCCCTTGTCGGCGGCGGCCAGCAGCAGGCCCAGCTCCTCGTCGCTGAAAGGGTGCTCCTCGGCGGTGCCCTGCAGCTCGACGAAGCGCCCGCGGCCGGTCTTGACCACGTTCATGTCCACGTCGGCGCTCGAGTCCTCTTCGTAGTCGAGGTCGAGCAGGATCTCGTCGCCCAGCTTGCCGACCGACGTGGCGGCCACGAAATCGAGCAGCGGCAGCTCCGTCACGGCGCCCTGCTTCTTCAGTTGGCGCAGGGCCTCCACCAGCGCGACGAAGGCGCCGGTGATCGAGGCGGTGCGGGTGCCGCCGTCGGCCTGGATCACGTCGCAGTCCACCCACAGCGTGCGCTCGCCCAGGGCCTTGGTGTCGACCACGGCACGCAGCGAGCGGCCGATCAGGCGTTGGATCTCGTGGGTGCGTCCCGAAGCCTTGCCGCGCGTGGCCTCGCGCTCGCTGCGCGTGGTGGTGGCTCGCGGCAGCATGCCGTACTCCGCGGTGATCCAGCCCTGGCCCTGGCCCTTGAGGAACTGCGGCACGCGGTTCTCGATGCTCACGCTGCACACGACCCGCGTGTCGCCCACCTCGATCAGCGCAGAGCCTTCGGCGTGCTTGATGTAGCGCGGCGTGATGGCGACCGGCCGGATTTGGTCGCCGGCGCGTCCCTCTCTGCGCATCTTCTTCCCCTGTTTCTTGAGGAGCGCGGGATCGATCTGGAGCTTGAAGTCGCCGATGCGGAAGCTCATGGCAGCCCGGCCTGCCCCACCGCCTCCGCCGTGCGAGACAGCGCATACAGGCGGCGATAGTGCTCGCGGTTCGCCAGCACGATCATCACGTAGCTGCGCGTCTCGCTGAACGGGATGCTCTCGATGAACTCCTCTGCGGCAACGTCCGTGCGGCCCGCGGTCCAGGCCTCGACGCGATGCGGGCCCGCGTTGTAGGCGGCCAGGGCTCGCTCGACGCGCCCACCGAAGCGGTCGAGCATCTGGCGCAGGTAGCGCGTGCCGAGGTCCAGGCTTACCGAGGGGTCGTTGAGCGCGCCCTTCTGGTAGCGCAGGCCCAGGCTGCGCGCCAGCACGCGCCCGGTGGGCGGCAGCACCTGCATCAGCCCGCGCGCCCCGGCCCGGCTCACGGCGCCCGGGTCGAAGCTCGACTCCTGGCAGATCAGCGCCGCCACCAGCGCGGCGTCTACACCTTCGCGCGCGGCCTTGGCCTCGATCATCGCGCGGAACTCGATCGGGTACAGGATCCGCCACACGTCCTCGGGCAGCAGGTCGCCGGCTTCGCCGCGATGGCCCGGATACGCGCGCTTCATCGCGGTGATCGCCGGCCTCAGCCGGCCGCGGCGCCATTCGATCCAGGCGATGGTGGCCTCGCGGGCCGGCGACGCGGGCAGCGACTGCAGCTCCTCGCGCGCTTCGTCCAGGCGGTCGATCAGCAGCAGCTGCTCGATGCGCGCGAGCTCCGCCTGCGGCACGTCCGCGCGTGGGTCGGGCGCGGGGGAGCGCAGGCCAGGGGGTGACGCGCCCGGCGCCGCGGGCATCGTCGAAAGCCAGCGCGCCGCCTGCATGCCGTGGTAGGTGTGCTTGAAGCGGCGCACGGCGTCCTCGAGCAACTGGCGCGCGCGCTCCGTCTGCTCCAGCTCGCGCCGCGCGCGTCCGGCCCAGTACAAGAACCCGGGCGTCAGCGTGGTCGCGGGGTGCTGGCGCGCCGCGCGCTCCAGGACCTGCGCCGCGTCTTCCAACTGGCCGGCGCGATAGTCGCCCCAGCCCACACGCCATGCGGCGCGGTCGGAGTGCTCGCCCCCGGGGTATTCGGCGAGCATGCGACGGTAGTAGGGCAGCGCCTCGGCGTCGAGGGCGTCCTTCTGGTAGTGGTTGGCGAGGGCCAGCAGCGCCTGCTCGGCAAAGGGAGTGCCGGCAAAGCGTGTGGCGACGCTCTCGAGGGTGTCGACGCTGCCGCGCTGGGCCTTGAGCCGGGCGAGCTCCAGCGCGGCCTCGGCTTCATGGGGCGATCCCGGTCTCACCGCCGCGAGCTTCGCCTCGGCCGCGCGTGCGCCCTTCTGCGTCAGAAGGCAGCGGCCCAGCCGCACGCGCACCAGGTCCAGCTGCTCGGGCGTGAGCGCAGTCTTCTCCAGCGCTTGCAGGATCGCCGTGGCCTCGCGCGTGCGGCCTGCCCCGATCAACGCCTGCGCCTTGGCGAGCGCCCGCGCCGTCCGTTCCGGCGGACTCGCAGGCGGAACGTAGCTCGCCAGTGCCCGGAGACGCGAACCCGACTCGAGCGCCTCCGGAGAGGCGGGATGCTCGCGGTCGAGGCGGTCGTAGCAGAGGGCCGCCCCGCGGAGGTCGCCGCGCCGGTCCTGGATCTCGGCGATCAGGAGCAGTGCGCGCGGTTCCTGGCCCGGACAGGCGACGAGCGCCCGCTCGAGGGCTGCCAGCCCCTTGTCGGCCTGTCCAGCCCTGGCGAGCATGTCGCTCGCGCGGAACAGCGCGGGGCAGACGACGGGGCTCCCGGCGCCCGCGTCGGCAGCGAGCAGGTGCGTGGCGCCCGCACCCGCCAGGTCGTCGGTCGCCTCCAGGGCCTGACCGATCGCCTGGAGCGCACGCGCTCCAAGGCTCGTGTGCGCCTGAACGTCGGGGTGGCGCAGGAGTGGCAGCGCCTCGGCGGGCCGGCCGCTCTCGAGCAACGCGAGCCCCGCAGCGAGCTGCGCCAGGCCCGAGGCCTGCGTGCCCGGGTAGCGGATCGACACCTGAAGCAGCGCGTCGGCGGTGGCGCGCGGGCCGCCGAAGGCGCTGCGTGTCAGCGACTCCCGCAGCGCGGCCTGCGCGGGGCCGACGGGTGCGGCCGTCAGCCAGTAGGCCTGCTGACCGGCCTCGGGCGCAGAGGCCCCGACCGTTGCGATGGCGAGCACGAAGACGCCGATGGGCCGGACCAGCACCTCGGGTCGCTACATGTGGCCCAGGGCAGCCGCATCGCCCCCGGCGAGGATCCTCACGAGCTCGTCGACGAAGTAGTTGGTGTGCTCGCGGATGTGGGCCGGCACGCGGTCGGCATACATCTGGCGCCCGCGTTCGATGTCGTCCTTGAGCCGATCGTAGAGGTCGCGCTGGCGCCGGCCCTCGTTGACCTTCGCCTCGTTGTACAGCTTGATCTCGCTCACCACCAGCCGTGCGAAGCGCTTGGCGTCCTCGTGGGCCTTCTGCTCCTCGGGCGAGACTCCCGGCGCCGCCGCCGGCGGCGGAGGCGGCGCGTGGCGCGACGGCGCGGGGGGCGCTTGCTGCTGGCGCAGCGCGGCGAACTGCGAGGCGTTGAACATCACGGTGGACGAGGCTTCCGCTCCGGCGCCCCCGACGGCGGGAGGCGTCGGTGGAACCGATGCCGGGCCGGGCTGCCGCGGCGCCGCCCTGGCTTCCTCGACCGCCGAGCGCAACCCCGCGGCGCGGTCCGCGCTGATCCCGGCCGTGGTGGTCGTCGGACGTGCGGCTGCCGGCGCGGGCGCGCCCGCAGCCGTCGGCTTGGGCGCCAGCGAGATCAGGTCGATGTTCTTGCCTGCGAACAGCGTGAGGATCTCGATCGCGAGCGCCTCTTCCTGCGGCAGCTCCTCCTGCTGCGAATCGCAATACATCACGGCCGCGAGCTTGTCGCGCAGGATCAAAGGGACCGCCAGGATGCCCTGGGGATTCCCGCCGAGCCGCGCCAGCGCATGGGCGGTGCCGGGCGAGTGGCTGACGTGGCCGCGCAGCGCGTGGCGCGAGTTCTGGACGATCCGGAACACGGTGTCGGCGTTCAGTGGGATGGTGAGCTGCTTGACGATCTCGTTCTGATCGAAGCCACGCCCGTACCAGCCGATCGCGTTCGTGCCCTTGACGATGAACATGGCCGCGCGCTCGGTGTAGCTTGCGACCTCGTGGACGAGCGCCGTCAGGACCTCCGAGAGGCTCGCTCCCTTCTCGATGTCGGCGAGCGACTTGCGGATGCGGTCGAGGCCTGGCCCTGTGGGCACCACCGGCTCCGGCAGCACCAGGGACTCGGCAGGCGGCTGGCTCGCCACGACTTCGGCCATCGCCGTCTCGACTTCTGCTTCGTCGATCTTCTCGTCGTAGCGGGCGACCGTTTCCTGGAGCTCGTCCAATGTCGCCACGAGGTTGGCCTGGTGCTGGCGGATGTTGTTCTGGATCTCGACGACCCAGTTCGCCATCTGCTGGCTGATGAGTGCGAGCGTTCGCGCCTTGAGGTCTTCTTCTAGGCTCATCTCCACCTCGGCATCACGCCTGAAACCTAGGCTCTGGCGAGACTTACGCGCCGAGCCATTATCCGCGGGATCCCGCGCACGTGTCAATGTCGGTGGCGCGAGCCCCGTAGGAGCCGACCGGCGCTGGGGTAAGGTTAACGCGTGCGGCTGCTCGCGATCTATCGGACCTTGCGCCGTCGCTTCGGCGCAGCCGACTGGTGGCCGGGCGAGAGCGTTTTCGAGGTCTGCGTGGGCGCGATCCTCACGCAGAACACCGCCTGGACCAACGTCGAAAGGGCGCTCGGGTCCCTGAGGGCCCGCGGGTTGCTCTCGTACGCGGCCCTGCGGCCGCTGCCGGCATCGCGAATCGGGCTGCTGATCCGCTCCTCGGGGACCTACAACGTCAAGGCGCGACGCCTGGCCGCCTTTCTGCGTTTCCTCGGGCGAGAGTACCGCGGGAGCGTCACGGCGATGGCGCGCGAGCGGCCCGAGCGGCTGCGTGAGCGGCTGCTGTCCGTCCACGGCATCGGCCGCGAGACCGCCGACTCCATCGCCCTCTACGCCGCCGGAGCGCCGGTCTTCGTCGTCGACGCCTACACCCGACGGATCTTTTCGCGGCTCGGGTTGATCTCGGGCCGGGAAGAATACGACGAGATCCAGCGCTTCTTCATGTGGGAGCTGCCCCGCGACGCTGCGCTGTACAACGACTACCATGCCCAGATCGTGCGCCTGGCGAAGGACGTGTGCCGTCCCCGCCCGCGCTGCGCCGAATGCCCGCTCGAGAATCTTTGCGAGAAACGGGGAGTGCCGCCGAGCAGGTTGCGGTGATTGGATGGGCCGCTTGAGAGGCGGCGGAAGGCTGTTCGAATGCTGGGAGCTCTGCTGTCAGGTCGAATACGACATCACGCCGGAGCCGAAGGCTTCTCGGCGACGTAGAGGAAGCGTGACAGCCGACGGCTCCCGGCCAGCTCGGCCGTGATCGCGAGGAAGCGTTGCCGCTGCTCGAACCAGTCGGCGCCCTCCTCGCGCTGTAGGACGGCGGCGCGGCGGAGTCGGGCGGCGTGCCAGCGGGCGGCAATCTCGGCGGTGGCAGCGGTGCGGTCCTCGCAACGCAGCAAAGTGAGGTCGGCGGCCTCGATGGCCTTCTCGTTGAGGCCGGGCGTGACGAAGAGAAAGAAGCCGGTCGCCGCCCGGATGTCGAGCGCGCTCTTGGCGACCGCGCCGGTTAGGACGGCCGGGTCGCTGAAAAGGAGACGGCCGCCCTGGTGGAGCAGGCGGGCCCACTCGGACAACGTAGTAAAGCGGTCTGGGAGGTGGCAGATCGCGTCGATGCAGAGGACGGCATCGAAGCTGCAGTGCTCGAAGGGCAGCCGCCCGCCGCAGTCGAGGACGGCGAAGGTGGCACGCTCGGCGAGCCCGCGTGCGGAGGCCTGAGCCTCCGCGTGGGCGATTCCCGCGGCCTCGGCGTCCAGGCCCGTGAGCCGGCATCCGGTGTGCTCGACCAGCGCCAGCGAGGGGCCGCCGGCCCCGCAGGCGACGTCGAGGACGCGGCTGTCCGGGCCGGCGCGCAGAAGGTCGGCAACCTCGGCCTGCTCAGTGGCGGTGCGCCAGCCCTGCTGCCCGATGTCCTCGCCGTACACCTCGCGCCTTAGCTCGGCTGCGAGCTCGCTGTCGAAGCGGGCGTATTGGGGGCCGTAGAAGTTGAAGCCGCCGCTCGCGTGGCCTTCGTCCTGCACGGTCATAGTAGGCCCCTGCGTCAGGCCGACTTGGATGTCAGCCGACACTTCGTGGATGGCCTTCGTCGGCAGATGAAACTTTGCTCCTCCGCCAAGCCGTGGTCAATCTGGAACCCACTTGAGCCTAGAATCGCGCACTCATGTCCCGCGTCCGGGGTCTCGCGGCCCTCAGCTTCCTGTTCGTCGTGATCGCATATCTCATCCCGCATCCAGCCGTCGTCACGCCTCAGGGCTGGCGGCAGATGGCGATCTTCGTGTGCGTGATCGTCGGGATGATCATCGAACCGTTGCCTGCGTCCGCGCTGGTGCTGCTCGGGCTGACAGCGATGGTCGCCAACGGCACGCCGATGCGCGAGGCGCTCGGCGGGTTCGCGGAGCCCTCGGTATGGCTGGTCATCGTGGCCATGCTGATCGCACGGTCCCTCCTCAACTCGGGACTGGCGCGCCGCATTGCGCTGCTCTTCATCCGCGCGTTCGGCCAGAGCTCGCTCGGCGTGTCCTATGCCGTGCAGATGACGGACGTGACGCTAGCCTCCGGCGTGCCTTCGATTACCGCGCGCAGCGCGGGCATGGTGCTGCCGGTGCCGCTCAGCATCGCCGAGTTGATGGGCTCGCGCCCAGGGCCGACGGCGAACCGGCTCGGTGCGTTCCTGATTGCGGCGATGTACCAAGGCTCGGCGGTTGCGTGCGCGATGTTCTTCACCGGCCAGGCCAGCAACGTGCTGGGTGCCACTCTCGCCTTCAAGCTCGTCAACGTCGAAGTCACCTGGAGTGGGTGGCTTGTCGCGGCGATCGTGCCTGGGCTGGTCTCGTGCGCGGTCGTGCCGTGGGTGGTGTATCGCGCGCTGAAACCGGAAATCACGCGGACACCGGAAGCCGCGGCTTTTGCGGCGCGCGAGCTGACGGACATGGGCCGCTTCTCACGGACCCAATGGATCACGCTCGGCGTCTTCGTCGGCGTCGGCCTATCGTGGATGACCTCCGCGTGGCACAGCTTGGACGTCACCTTCGTCGCGTTCCTCGGACTGGGTGTGCTGCTCGTCTCCGGGACCATGAACTGGGAACAGTGCGTCGGCGAGAGGTCGGCGTGGAACGTGTTCGTGTGGTACGGCGGGCTGCTGCGGATGGGCGAGCTGCTGAACGCGACGGGCATAACCAAGGTGTTTGCGGAGAGCGTCGGGACCCTCTTCGTCGGCATTCCCTGGCTCGTTGTGCTGCTCGCGATCCTGGTGATCTATTTCTACACCCACTATCTGTTCGCGAGCATCACGGCACACGTCCTCGCGATGTTCCCGCCGTTCGTCGTACTGCTCGTGGGGATTGGCGTGCCGCCGCAACTGGCGGTGTTCAGCCTATTGTGCCTCGCGAACCTGCCCGCGGGGTTGACCCATTACGGGACCACAACCGCGCCGATCCTCTTCAGCCTCGGGTATGTCTCGCTAGGTGACTGGTGGCGCGTCGGATTTCTCGTCTCGCTTGCCAACCTCACGATCTGGCTCAGCGTCGGGTTCGGGTGGTGGAAGTTGTTGGGTTTTTGGTAGGGAGCTCTGGCAGCGTGCACCTTTGCGGTGAAGGGACTTCCCTCCGCCTACGTGGGGAGGGATAGTCTCTTTGTGATGAAGTTCGTTGCAATCTGGCGTGGTTTTCGTCACCGGCTGGCGGCGAGGGGGTGAGCGAGTTGAGGCAGGAGGAAGAAAGCGCGCAGGCCGAGGGCGGCG
>Ga0214473_10005689_pt1 | contig 14930 bp, 3 predicted proteins | sample RVTome_7_FD_203509 | JGI IMG/M metagenome (GOLD analysis project Ga0214473, IMG submission 203509) | Soil microbial communities from uranium-contaminated site in the Upper Colorado River Basin, Wyoming, United States - RVT98D197 | ecosystem: Environmental > Terrestrial > Soil > Contaminated >... | reverse complement strand
CTTCCGTGCCACTGACGGCGCACCGGCGTTGTCGTTATCGAGAATGGTAATCGTGGCGGTGCTGGTGGTACCTAATACTCCGCCAACGGCATTACTGAGCGTGACAGGCAAGGTTTCGCTGCCTTCCACATGGGCATCATCTGTCGTCAGGACGAAGACGGTCTTGCTGGTTTCTCCCGGGCCAAAAGTAAGCCTGCCCGAATTAACAGTGAAGTCACAGTTTTGCAAAGCGGTTCCATTAAACTGATCACATGGTCCATAAGTATTGTTTCCGGTGGCGTAGTCAACCGAAGACGTGACGGAGGTATCACCACTGCGCGTGACGGTAACGCTTGCGTATTGCCTTCAGTAATACTAAAGTTTGCCGCGCCGAACTGCATTGTGGCTGTCGGCGTTGGTGTGGGTGTAGGCGTTGGCGTAGGGGTAGGAGTTCCGCTGGCGTTTACCGGTAGACACGCGGAAAACTCTGACGTATTACCCTGCGGGTCGGTCGCCGTGCAGTTGATGATTCCGTTATTGACGCCGACGGGAAAGTCGAACGGAAATCCGAAATTTGCGTTACCGTTTGCGTCAGTGGCCACGTTGGGAACACGACCAGTAACTAGTGGTCTGCTCGTCGCTTGGTTACTGACGCATTGCGCTTCAGCACTGAAATACCAGTGCACCGTGAAGGTCATATTCGGTGTGCTATTCAGCGTCCCATTGACTGTTACCGAGGCCTCCGCAGACACTGGCTTTCCCTCATTGATTTCGTCAGTCGGCCCGCACTCGCTGGTTAAAGCCTGTGCACCTGCCGGGCTTTTGGGTACGAATGAAGTCAGCACCGGAAAGTTCTGAAGATTGTTTGGGCCCGTATCAGGGTCACCGGGATCGTTAGGGGTTATGCCCTCGTTTCCGAGATCGATACCCAAAGAGCCATTGGAGTAGATGGCGTTGCCTTGAATGGCAACCCTGATTCCGGGAGCATTGCCGGGGCCGCTGACATTAGGGAGGTTGACGCCTGTACCTGTGTTGAAGGCGATGCGGTTGTCCATGATACCGCTGCCTTCGGCGTTAGCTGGTATTTGAACGCCATCACCTGTATTGCTCAAGGCAGTGTTCCCCGTGAAATCGGTGCCGATGAAGTTACCTTGTATGACGTCATTAAGGTTATGAGGAACGTCGATGCCGCCCATTGCGACGCCGGCGAAATTGTTGCCCGAGATGACATTGCGTGCCGCAATCGTCGTCCCCCCAATTATGTTGCTACCCGTGTCGCCCCCTAATCCCACGCCAACGAAGTTGTTGCCCAAAGAGGCAGTGCCATTAACGTCAGCGCCAATGAAGTTGCCCTGCACCAGGTTACCTGTCGCGCCGCTGCCAACGATTACGATTCCAGCATCGTTATTTCCCGATATGACATTGCGCTCACCGGCGCCAGTCCCGCCGATTCTGTTGTTGGCTGCGCTGTCGATAACCACACCCTCAAAAGTGTTGCCCAGGTCGGCGGTGCCGTTGACATCAGTGCCAATGTAGTTGCCCTGCACTTGGTTTCCCGTCGCGCCGCTGACTAGGATAAAAATTCCCTTATTGTCATTACCCGATATGACATTGCGGGCACCGGCAACAGTCCCCCCGATTGAGTTATTAGGGGTGTTGACAATGCTCAGGCCATCACTAGTATTGCCCAGGTCGGAAGTGGCGTTAAGATCAGTGCCAATGAAGTTTCCTGCTATGACGTTTCCTCCTGCACCCGATAGGTAGATCCCAGCGCCGCGGAAGCGATTGATCACCAATCCCTTGATTGTGCTTGATCCGACTCCGATTATCAGGCCATTGGGAAGAGCCCCCCCGTCAGCGCCCGCGCTAGTCGCGCTAGTGCCATTGAGTTCTATCAGTGGCGAGCCTGCATATCCAGGCTGGGTCGTCCCGTCTATGATCACCGGGCTGCTTACTGGTGGCAGGGATAGCCCTGTCGTACTACCCACGTTTATTGTCTGCACACCCGATCCAATGCTGAAACTGATCATATCGAGGCCAGAATTAGCGTTGGCATCAAGCATCGCTTGCCTCAGAGACCCTGGCCCGCTGTCGTTGGTGTTGGTAACAGTGAAAGTGGACAGCGGTTGTGTCATCACCATGGTCGGCTCACTTTGGCCATTTCTGAGAATTACTAAATCGCCGAGCGCATCCACATTCAATCGCATCGGCAGCACTGCCATTGGCTCGCCCTCTACATCTAGGGATACAAGTTGAGCGCCTGACGCTTGCAGTCGCGGATTCGCAGTGTCCACAATGACGTGCAGTTTATGGTTGGCTGAATCTGCTACCACAAGGTTATCCACAGGAATACTCGATACCCGCACGCAAACCAATTGAATAGCCAGCGGCCAGGGACCACGCGCCAGCAGTTCGCTTTTCCACTCCTCTACGCTGTCGCTGCCCTTTTTACCTGTTGCCTTTCCTCCACTCAGCCGATGCACTGCGCCATCATCTGACAGAACAGACAATCCAGTTCGACGGTCCGCAGTAAAATCTCCGATAGCCGCAGACTTGATCGCGAAGGGGAAAGAGCGCCGGCCGATTTTTGCTTTGGGAACTTCTTCTTGCGCGATCTCATCAAGCGACAATTTCCGGTCACGCCCGTACACCACTATCAAATTACTGCCTGCCCCCACCGCCAAGTCCATTGTGTAATCACCATCGAGACGACCCAGCGCCATTGCAGTCGCTTCGGCAGGCAAGGCAAACGCTTCGGGCTTCCCCCGAAGCGCGCCGTCAGGCGATTCGAATACCAGCGCCTTCGGCCCATCCGCTGCGACGACTCCGACCACCAGATCTGCCAGACCATCAGCCCGGTTGATCTCTCCGGTCACAAGCGTTGTCACCCTGCCCGGCAAATCTATTCGTCTGTCCGCGCCGAAGCCCCCTCGGCCGTCTCCCGGAAGGAACCACAGTGCGTTGCCTCCGCGGGCCGCCGCTACTACATCCCAATGACTGTCAGCATCGAAATCTCCTGCCCCAACAAAGTCAGCCGCTTCCGCCACCTCAAAGGCATGCACAGGTGAAAGGAAAGGAGAGTTGGTGTACGTGCCGCTGGCCTTGCGCTGCTGCGCTTCGGGAGCGTTAGGGTAAATCGAATCTACGTTGCCTCGATGAAGTGTGATGATGCCGCCTTCGGGTCCGGCATATCCGCCTATGAGATCAGGCACGCCGTCTTCATCGAAATCAGCTGACGCCAAACTGAGTGGCTGCGCTTGATTTTGTTCGAGCGCAAACCGCAACTCTGCAGGCCCGACATAGGAAGTCAGCGCCTCGCGACCATCACTTAAGTTGATCGTCGGGTTCCCACGGCCTGAGGCCTGCACACTAACCGTCTCGCTCAAATGCGCCAATTCCGGTTGCCGCCTAACACTTGCCTTGCTACTCGGATACCCGCCACGGCTAAGAGCCCGTACGAGAAAAGGCAGAAGCGAGAGTGCGAGAATAGTAAGTAATGCTATGAGTTGCGATCGAGGGTAGAGCCCTTCTCGGAGGGTTTGTGCCACATGCCGGGAGCGAGTTGTGGGATAACTCATTATGGGCACCTCTCCTTTCAATTGGAGAGTTACTCTCTATACGAGAGCAAGGCGTGCAACAGATGTAATGAATGGCTCAAGCAAAAGTAAGCGTAACAATATTCCTTAGTGTACGAACTAGAAATCCGATAAAAACCATAGTCGCGAAAGGTGCGCAGAGTTCTCAACCTCAGATTCCCTTCTCTCTTTCGCCGTCTGGGGATTTTTCTCCTCCCGACCCTACTGCGGGCATTCGTTGTTATCGCGGGTCACAGTCCCGCCGAAGCGTAGCTGGTACTCTGCTGAGGTGATAAATGAGCAAACCATCGCATGCTGGATCTCGCCAGTGCGCAGAGGAAAGCGATTGACCTGAAACACCAGCCAGAAGTTTAAGCCGTTGGCATCGCCGTCGCGCCGCAGATAGCCAAAGTATTCCGTCGTCACAAAGATCAGGTTGTATTCCGCGTCAATGAAGGCACGATTGTCCACTGCCGGTCCGACATTCTCCGGCAGGCAAGGTGGCGCCGGCATACCAGGCAACTTGTCGCAACCATTCCAGTAGTCGTTTGCCAGGTGAAACAGCACTCGCCCCCGGCCGCCCTGATTGTAATGGGTATTGAGCGTAGCGCTCTGCGAAGATAGATTGCTGCCACTGGCACTACTGATTGAAGCCAGCACGGCATTGACAAATTCCGGCCCACTCAAACTCGCCGGATACTTGGCCAAAAACTCAGGCCGGGCGACAAAGTCGTTAGCCAGCGCCAGCTGCGACTGCACCAGATCTGAGCCGCCTACCACCTGCGCTCGATCCTGTCTGAAGACTGCGTAGCTTGGGAATTTCAAATGAAAGTCGGACCCCGGGTAGAAGGCACCAAGGGGATTTCCCGCATCTGGATTAGGGAAGGGTTGATTATTCCCGTAAGCGGCGCGATACAGACGCAGAATGTAAGAACCGGTCTGTTGAAACTCTCGCTCAAAGAAGAAGGCGTCTGACACGGCAATGCGCCGGTTGCGCAGGCAGACCACATCCGTCCCACAGGGTGTCAGCCCGCCGCCGGGATTGGTAAGCCAAAAGTTCAAGCCCCCGGCATCTGGCTCCCGGCTGAGAAAATCATAATACTGCTGCGTCACGAAGAGGGTTGCTTCCTCAATCGGGTTCCAGAACAGTTGCCCCCGAATCTCGCCATTCTGAAAGTTGGTGCTGTGCACATTGATGTAGTGCAGTCCGGCCTTCAAATCAGCCACTTGCTGGGCCGTGGGACTGATCTGGAAATTGATAACTGGGCTCCCCAAAGGCAACTGAAAGAGGATGCCGGCATTGGTTCCTGCTGCAGCCGGTCCGTGAATATGCGCGTCAGTTTGGCTGCCGGTCAATCCCGAGAAAAACAAGGAAACACTGGCCGTGGTCTCATCAGCGCTGAGCTTCACCACGCCGCCATTTCCTTTAACTCTATTGCCGGTGTCTGGCACCTCCTGAGTCCCGTTTAGAATTGCCATAAACTGCTTCCGTGCCACGGAGGGGGTGCTGGTGTTGTCATTATCGAGAATCGTGATGGTGCCGGTGCTGGGACTCCCCAGCATTCCGCCCACAGGATTACTGAGCGTGACTGGCAAGGTTTCGCTGCCTTCGACATGGGCATCATCTGTCGTCAGGATGAAGAAGGTCTTGGTGGTTTCTCCCGGACCGAAAGAAAGCCGGTTCGAATTAACTGTGAAGTCACAGTTCTGCAAAGCCGTGCCATTGAGCAGAGCGCACGGTGCGTAGTTATTATTTCCAGTGGCGTAGTCAACTGAAGACGTGCCAAAAGTGTCTCCACTACGCGTGACCGTGATGCTGGCAGCGTTGCCCTCAGTCACGCTGAAGTTTGCCGCGCTGAAGTGCATTGTTGCCGTCGGTGTTGGCGTTGGCGTAGGGGTCGGGGTCGGTGTTCCGCTCGCACTTACCGGTAGACATGCAGAAAACTCTGACGTATTGCCCTGTGGATCAGTGGCCGTGCAGTTGATGATTCCGTTGCCGGTGCCCACCGGGAAGTCGAAAGGAAAACTGAATGGCGCGTTGCCGCTGCCGTCTGTCATCACCCCGGGAATACGGCCCGTTACTAGTGGCCTGCTGCCCGCCTGATTCGCCGTACAAGAGGTGTCAGCACTGAAATACCAGTGCACCGTGAAGATCGTATTTGGCGTACTGTTCAGGGTCCCATTCACTGTTACCGCGGCCTCAGCAGATACTGGCTTGCGCTCATTGATTTCGTCACTGGTTGCGCGCTCGTTGCTCAACGTTTCGGCACGTGCCGGGCTGATTGGTACGAATGAAGTCAGCACAGGGAAGTTCTGTAGCAAGTTGGCGCCCACGTCGATATCGGCCAGATCGTTTGGGGTTATTCCAGTGGGCCCAAGGTCAATTCCCAGCACACCGTTTGAGTGAATGAGGTTTGATTCGAGGTTGATTCGGAAAGCAGGCGTTCCTGTGCTGTCGGGATTCTCGCTGACGTTGGGAATCGTCACTCCATTCCTCCCATTGCAGGCGAGCAGGTTGTCTTTAATAGTGTGTATGAGCGATTCAACCTCGACGTAAATCCCATCTCGCCCGTTGCCTAAGCAGGCTATTCCGTTAACGCCCGTACCGATGTAATTGCCTTGGACTGTGACCCCCTGTCCTCCTAGCAAGTATGTGTTTACGAGCTGTCTAAACAGACCTAGACCTACACCGTAACGCAGATTTCCCGAAATGATATTCCGCGCCCCCGCGACAGTCCCACCTATCACCGTGCCCGGTGACTGCGTTGCGGTGACACCATCTTGGTTAGGTACGGCTATTGTTCCAGTGGCATCGGTACCGACAAAGTTCCCCTGCACGAGGTTGGGAGTAACAAACAGGCCTGCGCTGTCGACACCGTGAGTGCCTTCAAATCTGGTGTGACCTGAGATTACGTTTCGCGCTGCGGTAACTGTGCCCCCAATTGTGTTACCCGCCACCAGAGGCGTTTCACTTGAATTTTGACCAAACAGCTCGATTCCGCTACCACTCGTGTTGCTCAGCGCGTGAGTCCCGGTGACGTCAATTCCGAGGTAGTTCCCTTGGATTAAATTTCCACCATGTGGGGCGGTAGCGTTAGTCCCCAGTAGGAATATGTCGTAAATACCCCCATTTGTAATCACGTTTCGCGCGCCGGCGACGGTCCCACCTATCGTGGTGCTTGTCGCTTCAAAGGTTTGTATGCCGTACACACCATAGTCTCCACCAGTTGCCAAGCGGCCGGTTCCAGCAGCATTAGTACCAATAAAGTTACCGACAATCTGATTTCCAGTGCCTTGAATCGTCACCTCGGCCCCAAAGCCTCCTCTGCCTGAAATTACGTTTCGGGCAGCCGGTGTTGTCCCTCCAACGATGTCATTTGGTGACTTATTGATGTGTATTCCCCCTGAAAAATCACAAATGACATCCGAGCAGTACCCGTCTGTGCCCGCAATGTTGGTACCGAGATAGTTACCCTCGATAATGTTGTTTCCGTCGGAGCCGTTTATTTCGATATTGGCTCCGCGGAAGCGGTTTATAACCAGCCCTCGTATTGTTGTGTTGCCGGTGCTAACAGTTAGACCGTTCGCGGCTGTATTTACCCCATTGAGTTCAATGATCGGACTGCCCAAGAATCCCGGCTGTGTGGTTCCATCAACTGTGACCGGCTCGGTGATTATTGGAAGCGCCGAGAAAGGAGCTATCGTCTGCGGCCCAGAACCGATACTGAACACAATGGTGTCTGCGCCGGGGTTTAAGTTTGCCTTGAGGATGGCCTCTCTCATAGAGCCCCCGCCACCGTCGTTGGTATTGGTTACCACGATTTCACCCGTTATAGGCGGAGCGGTTCCGATCGTCAGGCTCCATCCTCTAATGTAGCCTGATGAGCTAGGGCTGTCGTCAACAACGTACAAACTCCAGACACCACTCGGATCCGTGCCGTTAAATACCGATAGTGTTGAATTCCCTAGTGGCGATGGCGCGGGCGCGGGGAAAGCATCTCCTGTCCCCACATTCGTCGGCTTGAAGGTTCCCGGTGTTATGGGGTTGGACGGCGACAGAGACTGGAATGCGAAATCATTGAGCGTAATTGTGGTGTTAATGAGGATTGAGCTTCCGCCGACGTCCGACAAGATAATGGCACTTTGGCCCTGCGGCCCGACGAGGAAAATGTCCACATCATTAGGAGAGTTGTGACTGAGATTAACAAGTTGCACAGTCATACGGGTGATTGTACCCGTCAAACCTGACACATTTATTGTTGAAGGATAAGGTGAAGCAGTCGTTGGAGGGCTTCCACTGTCTTCAATTACTATGGTTGACGAGTTGGAAAACGTCGCGGCCTGCCCTGGCGTTGGTATAGGCGTCGGCGAGGGCGTCGGCGTTGGCGTTGGTGTTCCTGTCGGGGTCGGTGTCGGAGTCGGACTCGGAGGGGGCGTCGCAGACCGCTGCCACGAAGGCAGATCGTCGATCGCCGGATTATTAGTCAGCCGAACTTGATTACCGCCGTCGGCATTCATGACATAGATCTCAGCATTGCCGTCCCGACCGCTGCTAAAAGTAATTTTTGAACCATCCGGGGACCATTCCGGGTAACTCCCGCCAGCAAAAGCATTCGTGAGTCTCGTCACATTCGTTCCGTCAGCGTTCATTACGTAGATCTGACCGATCCCTGATCGATCGCTTGCGAAAGCGAGGCGCATCCCGTCCGGTGACCACTTTGGACTGCTGTCGGTGGCCGGGTTTTGAGTGAGATTGGTTAGTCCAGTGCCATCCGAGTTCATCGTCACAATGTCAGCTGAAATCGTAAATGCGATCTTGCCTCCATCAGGCGACCACGCCGGGCTGGAACCTCCTGCTGAATTGTTGATCAGCATTTGCTGACTGCCGTCAGCGTTCATAACCCAGATATAGCCATCTCTGGAATAGGCGAGGTAGGTACCGTCAGGAGACCAGGCCGGACCGAACTCATAGGAGTCGGCAGTATTCGTCAGGTCAACCAGTCCCGTGCCGTCCTCATTTACGATGTAGATGTCGTAATTGCCTTCCCTGAAAGCTGAGAAGGCGATTTTTGTTCCATCAGGCGACCATGCAGGTGCAGGCGGTGAGATTCCTCCAGAGATGTTAACTGTGAGCCTTGTCTGGCCGCTACCGTCCGCGTTCATGACATAGATGTCAGTCGGATGGAACCCGCCGCCATTGTCCCGGTTGCTCATGAATGCAATCTTTCCATTAAAGACTAGTTCCGATTCCTGCACCCTATTACGGAGTGCATCTGGACGAAGCAACCTCCACGGCACGGAAGTGTTTATTCCCAAGAACTCAAGTGCGCGGTAAAACGGTCCCATAGGCGCTTCTGCAAACCTCGACTCTTGGTCTTCCATTTGTTGGTCATGGCCCAGGAGGACAGGAGCCTTTGCATCCTTGTAAATGGTGGCAGTGGTGCGCGCTGTGCTCCGTGTGTATCCAGTGGATGCCTCGCTGACTAGCCTGCTGACCGTAGCAGTCAAGACGACTGTGGGATTGCTACGCTGTTTCCTGGCTAGTACGAGATCCTTGAACGCATCCGTGTCGAGCCGCATTGGTAGCACGGTGACCGGTTCACTGTTTCCAACCTCGAACGAAACAACGTTAGATCGTGATTCAGGCCCATCTTCGTTCCGGTCATCTGCGGCCAACACGCGAAGTTGCTTGTTTTGTGGATCCACAACGAATAGTTCATCGACGGGCTTGCCAGTCACACGTAAACTTGCCAGACCGGTAACTCCAGGCCAGACATCCGCCGAAACAACTTCACTTCGCAAGTCCCTCAACAGACCACGACCTTTGCGAACGCTAGTGCTCCCTCTCAGTCGCAAAACAGATAGCCGCCCGTCTTGCTCGAGCATCGCTATTTCGTTCACGCCATGACCAAAATCCCCGATTGCAATTAATCTGACTCCCTCCGGAAAGGCTCGGGAGTCAATCACTGCCGGCCCAACCTGAGAACGAGCTTTTTCATCAAGTGAAAGCATCCGGTCGCGTCCATGAACGATCAGCAGGTCATGACCGGCAGCAACTGCCAAATCCAGGGCGGGATCGTCATCAAGCTGGCCTAACGCTAGGGACGTCACTATTGCGGGCGCCGCGAAGACTTCGGGCTGCGCTCTGAGTGCTCCCTCAGGACCTTCAAACACCAGGACCTGCGGACCCTCTGCTCCAACACCGACGACAATGTCGGTTAATCCATCACGCCGATTGATCTCGCCAGTCGTAAATGCGGTTACTGTTCCCGGTACTGCTAGTTCCCTTGTCTTTGACAATCCTCGCTTGCCGTCGCCGGAGAGCAAGGTCAAGCTCGCGCTGCTTCGCGATGCAAGCACTACATCCCAGTGACCATCGCCATCGAAGTCGCCGGCGCCAACAAACTCAGCCGCGATTGGCGCTTCGAAGAGCGACGCGGGTGACAGGAATGGCTCATCAGTAAAAGTCCCTGTAGCACGTCGGTGCTGGGCCTCTACACTGTTTGGGTAGATTGAGTCAACGTTCCCTCGGAGGATGCTCACTATTCCACGCCCTTGGTATCTGTAGCCGCTCACGAGGTCCGGCACGCCGTCTTCGTCGAAATCGGCTGACGCCAGACTGAGCGGTTCGGCTTGATTCTGTTCCAGGGCGAGTCGCAACTCCTCGGGACCCACATAGGAAGTCACCACCTCGTGGCCATCACTCAAGTTGATTGTAGGGTTTCCACGACCTGAGGCGCGCACAGTAACCGTCTCGCTCAGCCGCGCCAATTGCAGTTGCTGGTTAACGCCTGCTTTGGTACTCAGATTCCCGCTACGGCTAAAAGCCTGTATGAGAAAAGGCAGAAGCGAAATTGCGAGAATAGTTAGTAATGCTATCAGTTGCGATCTAGGGTTGAGTCCTGGTCGAAGCGTTCGCGGTAAATGCCGGTGTGGAGTTGTGGGATAACTCATTACGGCCACCTCTCCTCCAATGGAGAGTCATTCTCTATACGAACGCGAGGCGTGTAGAGGATGTAGTGAATGGGTCAAGAAGAAGCAAGCATGCTAACTGTGCACCACTCGAGACATTTATTGCTCATACCATGGATCCGTCCCGTGTTGAGGGAACCCTGCCAAGTACTGCGGGTAAGCAGTAGGAGAACTTTTTGGTTCGCACCTCCCTGATTGGCGTGTCCCTGATATATGAAGGCGAGCTGCTAAAATCGATGCGGTTCGAGTAGAAAAGAAAGAGGCACGAAGATGCGCGCAATATACAGCAAAAACACCGAAAAGCAAATAGGAATCATTACACTCCCGAGACGTCGTCGTTCGGAGTTCGAGATGTTGGCCGATGCCTTAGAAGGAGTACTTCATCGCAAACTGCACTCTACGTCCAGGCGTGACTGTTCGTGTTGCTTGACCGAAACCTGCTGCTTCCAAAAAACGGATCGGAATAGCAAAGTTGGCACGGTTGACGAAATTGAAGACGTCGGCGCGGATGCTCAATTTTTTTTGAGAGTTGAAAACGAAGCCCTTAATCACCGCCAGATCGAGTTCGAGGACGTTCCCCGCACGAAAAGTGTTGCGACCAATGCGGCCATCCTTGCCAATGGGCGCCAGAAGGGATCTCGGATTCGTATTCGCAAGGCTTAATGGCCTTTGCCGGTCACCAGTAACTATTAATCCCGCCGTTGTGTCCAAACGGTCGGTCAAATTGCCATCTAGATTCACATCGAAAATGCTGTTGACTGTGAAGGGCTGACCTGACTGAAAACGCCCTGTAGCGGCCACCTCCACGCCTCCTAGCAAGACACGCGTAGCCTGGCCACGATTGCTGAAAGATGGCAAGTGATAGATGAAGTTATACGAAAGGCGATGGCGTGCATCAAAATTTGCTGGCCCGCGCTCGCCCAAAAACGTGAGGCTATCCTGCGGAAGTGCCGAGGCGCCTGCCAGGTCAAACACATCAGAGACATCGTCAAAAGCTCGCGAAAAGGTGTAAGCAAGCTGGTATTGCATCGATCTCGGAACACGGCCACGTAACTGCACTTGCAAAGAATCGTAACGAGAGTTCGCAGAGCCCTCATAGATATTCACCGCTCCAGCTTGGCCAACAGGCCGACCGCCGCTGATTGCGCCGTTAGCGTCAAGGCGCTGACCCGGTCCAATTGCCCGGCCTGAGACGTTTGGTTGACTAGCAGCCACATTGATAATCGTTGGCAGTAGAAAAGCGTTTGGTCCAAGATTCGGCGTCGTCAGTCGGAGCAAGTGCCGGCCCTGCGTTCCTACATAGGCAATGGCGATAACCAGATTCGCTCTCAGTTGCTGTTCATAAGTGAATGCGTAGTGATGCGCGGTGGGCATCTCCAAATGGCGCGCAGGTAAAGTAAAACCAAAGCCGCCGGGGAAAGACGTATTGATTGACACCAGGCAACTCAAAGCCATCTCCGGATTCAGTATATTAAGCGTGCCCGGCAGCGTAACCGGTAAAAACCGCAGGCGCCCCTGGCCATCGGCACAAGGGAAAAACGGCAGACTCGGATCAGTTATGTTGAACCCAATCCCGGCTTGGTTAGGAATGCCGCCTGCAAAGTTGAGAGTTAAAAAGTTGGGAAAGACGTTGCGTGACTGGCTCACAACAGCGCCGAGTGCCTGATCGAAGAAGATTCCATAGCCTAAACGAAAAACGGTCGTGCGGTTCGGACCAAACAATTCCGGTGAATAGGCAAGCCCTAGGCGGGGAGCGAAGTTGTTTTTGTCCGCGTCAAAGATTGTGGTGCGACCAGCCAGGAACGTGCGCAGTCCGGGGACCAAGTTAAGCGCTGGATCATTGAATGTGTTTTCAATACGCCGATTACGCTCGCGGGGAGGCGAATTGTATTCATAGCGTAAACCAAACGAAAGCGACAAATTTCTATAGAGCCGCCACTCATCTCCGCCAAAATAGTTGTATTGGTAAAAACGCAGATCGATCGCCGAACCGACTCCGGGAGTCACAGCCTGCAAAACACCACTGGGGGCGGAGGCAGCAACCAAATCTATGGGATCGACAAAACCCTGAAACTGGTTTCCTTGCGAGCCCCCGTTCACTAGCCTCGGCGCACCGTGGAAGGTTATCGCGGTGCGAGCATTAACTGGCAGATCGCTATTGAGTTCAGATCTTCGCAAGTCAGTACCAATTGTGAAGTTGTGATTGCCAAACCGCAGGGTTAGCGTGTCAGCCAACTGGTAGGTATTGTTCACTCGTTGCTGGGGAAAATTGAAGACATCGACGCCAACTGGACTGAAACCAGCCACAATCACCTGACCTAGTGGGCCAAGTATGTCCTCGGTACTGAAGTTAAAGAAACTATCGTAAAGGACATTGTTAAGCCCCGGTAACGTATCGTTTACCCGCAAGGGGGCATTGAGAAGAAACAGTTTTTCGGCTCCGAGAAAGTTCAGCGCAAGGTGGCTAGGGCTGAGAAATTGGCCGTCGCGCAGCTCTTCAAAAAGCAATCTGGTTCTACCGTAAGAGGCACGTACCTGGTTAAAGATGCGTGATGCTGCCCCGGAAGTGCTCAGTTCGCTATTGAGAAAGTTCGAGAAGTTTTGAGTTCGGACGTTGGGCCTAACTGAAGAAAACAGGGCGCCGCCCGTCACCGGAATGTCTCTGAAATCGTCAGTAAAATTATAGCGCGATGTGAAAGCTTGTTGACGTGGGCCAATTCTAAAGTTGGCATCAACTTTACCAGAGAGCACCTTTCCTTCTTCGCTGGCTGGTAAGGCTTGAGTGAATGTATTGGCGCCGTAGACGCCATTAGGGTTGTTCGGGAAGGGATAAAAACTGAAGATCGCGTCACCGCTCACTGTAGCGGGAAAGCTGAACACTCGTTGACCACTAAACGGATCTATTGCGAGACCAGTTGTCCCACTGCCGAAAATACCGCGCTGTTCGATTGTGGGTACGGCAAAACTCTCTTCCTTTCTGGCGTTAACTTTTTGTCCCTCTGCCGAGATAAAGTAAAATAAGCTTTTGCCCACGAGGGTGGGGTCATTCGGGATCAATGGTCCGCCCAAAACGAATCCACCCATGACCGATGTAAAGGAATCCTCCCCATTACTTTGATTTGTCACCGTTGCCTGCCTCCCATTGAGCAGGACAGGTTTGCCGGCGGCGGTTAGTGGCGTCGTAGCACTACCAAACGTCGTATCAAAAAAGTTGCGGGCGTTTAGTTGGCTGGCATTTAAAAAGCCGTATATTGTTCCGTGTGTTTCATTGCCTCCGGATTTCGAGACGGCATTGACTTGGGCCCCGATATTGCGACCAAACTGAGCCGGAGCGAGCAGTGTGATCGCCTGATACTCTTTGATCGATTCGATGGGTTGAGGAATGAGAGCGACAAAGCCTTGTCGCCTCACGCCGATGTCTTCATCATTATTATCCGACCCGTCCACGGTGAAGTTGTTTGCTCGTGAGCGCAACCCGTTCACCGAAAATTGTCCTGCCGAGCCCACTCCCGCTCCAACCCCAGGGCCTGCAACACTGCCGAGGGTCTCGGGAGGTGGTGCGATCCCAGGTAACAGCAGTGCAAGTTCATCGAAGCTTCGTACAATTGTAGTGGCACCAAGCGGTAGCGTTGCGACTTCTTCCTCGTTGTAGGAACCCCCACGGCGCCCGTCAGAACGAATGATGCTGCTCCGGACTTCCGAATCCTCCACGCTTAAGGGGGTTCCTGTTGTCGCAGTCGTCGTGGCCGGATCAAGTGCCACTGGAATAGGAACTACCTCCCCAGTGTAAGTAATCTTCAAGCGTTGAAGCACCTCACGCGTTTGATACCCCTGAAGCGAAACGCGCACTTTGTAGACTCCGGGGATAAGCAGGCCCTGATAAAAACGGCCTCGGCTATCCGTTTTCAGCCGCAGAACCAGGCTTGTTTGTTGATTGATAATTTCCACGGAAGCCCCACTTAAAGACGCGCTAGTCCGGCTGTCGGTAACAATGCCTTCAAAGGCGCCGGTTACCGTATCCTGGGCGCGAAGATCAGAATGAATAACCAACAAGAGAGATAGCCAAACAAGCAGAGACAATGACCGATGAGAATTGGGCGAGGAATTAATGGGCATCGCACTTCTCCTAGCTTGGTTTGAGTTAGGGGCTAGCTGGAGACTGTCGAGTTGGGGATTGCTAATTGATACGAAGCCAAAGACTTATTGCGCCAGTTGCGGAAGCAATTAATGTGAACTCTTGCGATCGCATTGGGAGTGCACGCTGCGCCTTCTTAAAACTATTGCGGGCACTCGTCGTTATTGCGAGTCACTATCCCCCCGAAGCGGAGCTGGTATTCAGCCGATGTGATAAATGAGCAGACCATTGCGTGTTGAATATCTGTATTGCGCGGCGGAAAACGATCG
>Ga0214473_10005688_pt1 | contig 14931 bp, 12 predicted proteins | sample RVTome_7_FD_203509 | JGI IMG/M metagenome (GOLD analysis project Ga0214473, IMG submission 203509) | Soil microbial communities from uranium-contaminated site in the Upper Colorado River Basin, Wyoming, United States - RVT98D197 | ecosystem: Environmental > Terrestrial > Soil > Contaminated >... | reverse complement strand
ACGGGCAGTTGTCCGAAGTCCGAATTAAACGGAATAAATTTCATGGCGATTGGAACTATGAAATCCTTCCAAGCCAGTGACCACCACTCATCAATATTGGTAACTTATTGTTTTGCAGTTCCTTAGTGGCGAGAGGAATCCGCGTTCATCGCCGTTAATCCGCGTATAATTCAGCATCTTATCTGCCTGTAGAACCAGGAAAATTTGATTTTTGTTTAGAGCAAAATGCATCCCGTCGGCGTTATATTAGCGACAATCGATTGTTCTGATATCAGAAACCTGCCCGCCTGGGCACAGCGCTTGCCGGGGAGGGTGGGAGTGAGCGTGCGATGGTCGAAGACAGATTACTCGTGTGGAAGTTCAAACGGGGCAGCAAAGACGCCCTGCGAGCGATCTATCAGAAGTACGCCGACGAGCTGCTTTCGTTGGCGGGCAACCTGTTAGACGACAAGGCCGCCGCAGAGGACGTGGTTCAGGACGTGTTCGTCACGTTCGTTCAGTCCATCGAGAAGTTTCGCCTGACGGGAAGCCTGAAAGGCTATTTGGCAACGTGTGCCGCGAACCGCTGCCGGGATTATCGCCGGCGGAGTAACCGCCGGCAGGCAACAGTGGAGAACAAAGCTCAACGGGCAAGCCGAGAGGCAGAAAGCCCGGTTCAACTGGTGATATGCAGCGAGGAATTGCAGAAGCTCAGCGGCGCCCTGCGTGAGCTTCCCGACGAGCAGCGAGAGACCATCGTGCTCCACCTGCACGGCGGGATGAGATTCAGGCAAATAGCCAGGGTGCAAAACGTCTCGACCAAAACAGCCCAAAGCCGGTACCGCTACGGGCTCGACAAACTGCGGTCAACCTTGAATGGTGAGGTGCGAAGATGAGACCGGCAGAAAACATAGAGAAACTGATCAAGAAGTTACGTTATAAAGCCGGCGCCCGGACGCACGAGAAAATCCTCGGCAACGTCCTGCAAGCGCTGGATGAGCACGAAAGACAGACATCAGGCGTCACCAAGCCTGAGATATGGAGAACGATCATGAGCAATAAGATAACAAAACTCGCCGTAGCCGCTGCGATAGTTATCGCGGTGCTTATCGGGTCACATTACTTCGCCGGACCGGTGAGTGTGACAACCTCTGCTTACGCAGAGATCGCCCAGCGGCTCCAGAACGCCCGCACGCTGCTTTACACCGTCACGACAACGACGCCGGTGCAAGGGATGCCGAACATGGTAATGGAGATCGCCTTCAAAGAGCCGGGGTACATGCGTATGACCATGCCCCGCGGATACGTCTCGGTCATGGATTGCATCCAGGGAAAGGGCCTCAGCATCATCCCCGAAAAAAAACAATTCATCGAAATGGAGATTTCCAATTTGCCTGATGACGGCGGCCGGCGGCAGTTCGACGCCATCGAGAAACTGCGATCGCTCCCGGAGCGAGCCGATGAGGTCATCGGCGAAAGGCAAATTGACGGCCGGACGGTTCAGGGTTTTCGCGTGACTGAAGAGGGCATGACCAACACCGTCTGGATCGACCCCAAGACCAGGGAGCTTGTTAAAGTAGAGGTGGCATTTGACAACGCCCCGGGAATCAGCGGCACCATGACCGGCTTCCAGTTCAATGCTGATTTGCCCGATGAGTTGTTCAGCCTAAGACCGCCGGATGGCTATACGCGCCTGGAGCTCAAGGTCGATGGAGGCGAGGCAAGCGAAGATGACCTGATCGAGTTTTTCAGATTGTGGTCGAGCTGGACAAAAGACAGCACATTCCCTCCGACCCTGAATCCAGCGGAGCTGCCAAAAGTTACGATGGAACTGATAAAGGCCGGCAAATTTGGTCCTGATCAGACTGCAACTACAGAGCAGCAACAATTTGACGACACAATGACGATAACTCGCGGGATGATGTTCGTGATGAAATTACCCGCCCAGAGCAACTGGCGCTACGCGGGCGAAAACGTGAAATACGGCGACGCTCAGACGCCCATCTTCTGGTATCAGCCATCAAGCTCCGCAACGTGCCGCGCCATTTACGCCGATTTGAGCGTCAAGGACGTAGCGCCCGAGAATCTGCCGAAATAGATTTGTGTCTCCACAAACGACACGCATGAAGCCGAGTTCTTCTGGCTCGGCTTTCTCTTGCGCGCCCGCAATCAACGCGTCCGCCGGGCAGACGGCTTGTCCGGCCTGCCCCCGCCATAATAGGGGTACTGATCGAACATGTCGGCTCCGCCCAGAACACGCGGGTCTTTTGTGGCCTCCAGCTCAGCCATCAAAATGGCGGCGAGCTTCTTCTTCGTCTCGGCGTATTCGGCCTTCTCGGCGACGTTTTCCAACTGCGCCGGGTCCTTCCGCAAATCGTACAGCTCCTCGGCGGGACGTTTGGCAAAGGCCCCCTCGAACAATCTGCGGACCTTCGGGTCGTTGCGGTACTTGACCATGTAAGATTTCGTGGGCGAGGCGTCGGTATCGGCGTAACCGAATTTTGTGTCGCGAGGCTTGGAGATGTCGATTTCAACCGGTTCGGTGTAACCCGCCGGGTAGCCCAACGGCCAGCGGTCGGGCTTGAAGTTGCGAATGTAAAGGAACTCGTGCGTCCGAATGGCACGGCATGGGTAGCCTCCCAAGTCGTTTTCCTGGGCGGGGACGTGGCGTTCCTTGCCGGTCAGGACATGGCCGCGCTTTGGATCCACCCGGCCGGCCTTGTCCGACGTTAAGATATCCAGGAAACTTCGTGCCGTCATATCAGCGGCGGGTTTCAATCCGGCGGCCTCCAAAAGTGTCGGCGCCAGATCCGACATGCTGATGAAATCCTCGACAACCCTGCCGCCTTTGACCGCTGCGGGCCAGCGAACCGCTAAGGGGACATTCGTGCCGGTATCGTAAAGGTTAGCCTTGCAGCGAGGAAACGGCAGGCCATTGTCGCCCGACATGACGACCAGCGTGTTGTCGAGCTCGCCGCGCTGTTCGAGCATCGTCAGAAGCTCGCCGACTTCGGTGTCGAAACGCTGGACCTCCCAGTAGTAATCGCAAAGGTCCGTGCGGACCTCTTCGCAATCGGGCAGACAGGCAGGCACTTCAACATCGTCGAGCTTCATCCCGCTGCTGACGCCGGACTGCCACTTGTAGTCGCGATGCGGGTCCTGACTGCCGAACCAGAAGCAGAACGGCTTGCCCTCCGGCCGGGCCTTCATAAATTCCTGGAAATTCTTATACTGCGGCCCGGCGGGGTTTCGCTTTCGCCCGCCCGGCGCATCCCGGCCGGGACCCCAGCCCTTGCGCGTGACGCCCACGTGATAACCCGCCTCTTCCAGCAGGTCGGGATACACGACGAACTTGGCCGGCAGCGTGCCCCAGAGATCGCCACCTTCCTCCAGGCGCCAGTGCCATTGGCCGGTCAGCATCGCCCCTCTCGAAGGCGTGCACGAAGGCGACGAGACAAAAGCGTTCTCGAACAGCACGCCCTCGCGCGCAACCCTGTCGAACGTCGGCGTCTTGACGACCTTGTCGCCGGCGATGCTCGCGTGGGGCCACGACCAATCGTCCGCAAGACAAAAAAGAATGTTCGGGTGGTTCTTCAACACCTCGTCTTTCAATCGTCCCGATGAGGCGCGTGCGCCGCGGGGCAAGCCAAGCGACGCTGCTCCCAGTCCCATCGCCTTCAAAAAATCACGCCGTGAACTGTTGTTGGTATCCATTCTTACTTCCTCCTGTTTCTCTTGCCTGCGATTGCGTCAATCACGCTTGCATTCTATTGTCCGCGATGGTTTGCATCAATCGAATTTTCCAAAGTCCTCGTTGGCAAGAGCGGACCAGCGCGTTATCAGCTCTCGGTGTCGGTTATCTGCAACTGGAGAATTCTGCGGGTGCCGGTAGAGATTTTGGCTTGCTCGCTGATACGAATGGGCCAGACCCAGATGATCTTCTCACTATCACTGACTACGAGCACCTTTCCTCGCACATCCGGCGGGACGTGCTGGGCGGTCAGGAATTTACCGAGCTTCTTTTCCCTGGCCAGTCCCAAAGGGACAAACCTGTCGCCGGCCCGCCGAGAACGAACCTGCAAAGGCTGCTTCACATTCTCCAAATCAAAGCGCTCCACCGGGCTGGAGGCCCTGGATTTCAAATCTGAAATCTCAAATTTCAAATCTGTCGTGCAAACGGTCGCCTCTATCAAATACGCGCCGAATCTCGTCCGTCCGGGGATTTCCAAGCGGACGGACTCGCCGGTCTGCCTGCCGGAGGAAACGCAGAGGGGGGCTTGCCCTACCATGATTTCATTGGTTTGGGACACAGCAAAAATCAGGTCTCCATGCTCCCGGCGCACAAGGAATCCACCCGGTAGCTCCATTTTTACGCTGGTAACATCCTGTTGCGCTAAGCGCAAGATGCGCTCATAATGCCGCTGCGTCAAATCTCTTTCGCCACAGCTAATACCAGTTAGACTGCGGCGGACAAGCTCAATCTGCACCTCGCGCGGCTGAGATGCAAATCTCTTCAAGTCCAGCGAGATCCGTTCGCCCGTGCTTTCGGCCACCTCCGGCCACAACTGATCCGCTCGACGGCTAATCAGACTCTGCAAGCCCCGCGCACGCTGCGCCAATTCGGACAACTGCTCCACGATGCTACCCGCGCAGTCCCGCTGCAACGCCGGGAGTAACCGGTGCCGGATATAGTTGCGCCGGTATGTACAGTCCGCGTTGGTGTGGTCCCGGCGCCACGGCACGTTTCGCTCGTGCAGAAACCTGAGAATCTCGTCGCGCGTGACAGACAGCAAGGGCCTGACAAAGGGAGCTCCGCCGGCGAACACCCGCATCGGCCAAATCCCTCCGAGCCCACGAAAGCCGGCCCCGCGCGCAAACCGCTGCAGGACGGTCTCGGCATTGTCGTTCTTCTGATGTGCCGTCGCAATCAGGTCGCAGTGATTCTCTCTGGCGATTTCGGTCAGCGCCCTGATCCGCAACTGCCGGGCGGCCGTCTCAATCGACAGCCTGTTTTGACGGGCATAGCCGCGAACGTCCACTCGCCTCGCGGCCGCGGCCAGATTCAACTCCGCCGCCTGAGCCAGAACAAACGCCTCGTCCAAATCCGCTTCCTCCCCTCGCAACTGGTGATTGATGTGGGCGCAGAGCAATTCGGCCTTGAAGGTTTTCTCGGCTTTCAGTGCCTGCATCACATACAGAAGCGCCGTCGAATCCGCTCCGCCGGAGGCAGCCAGCGCCACTCTCCGGGCCGAGCTGAAAAGCTCGTGCCGTTCTGCAAAACGGGCAACCTTCTTTTCAAATTCCGACAGCATATCCCGGACAAAAAAAACGGGCCTGATATCCAGCCAGGCCCGAGATTCTATTGTGGTAAAACTATGCTCTGAGACTTCTGTCAACGTCAGCTCTACTGCTGGTCGAGCTTCTGCATTTCCCGTATCCGCCTTTCGGCAAACTCCTTCCACTCGCGGTACTTGTCAAACCGGCCTTCGGTCTGGACAGCCTCCTGATAAAACTTCAGCGCCTCGGCGTTACGATGCAGGTTCTTATCGAGCACGCGTGCGGCCCTGAACCTCGCAGGATGAATCGTATCGGGGTCCCACTGGAAGGCACTCTGGTAATACAGCAGCGCAATGGAGTAGTCCTGGAGATACTCATAGATGACGCCGGCCTTGTAAGCCGCGTCGTCGATCTTGTCGCTGGTCGGATACTGCTTGATCACTTCGTTGTATCTTTGCAGCGCCAAGCGCAATGAATTTTCGTCCTTAAGAAGGGGTAGCGGCCCCGCCTGCTTTTCAAATGCCTCGCCCTCGAAAAACAGGTCATCGGCTGCCGGGATCGAGGCGGTCGGTTTCAGGTTCCGGCCGACCATTTCCGGCCCCACGATGTACTCGTACTTGGACATCGTGTTGAACGCGTTCAGCTCCCTCTGGGCCCATTGCAGCTTCATGTTATTCCCGGTCCGGGTGTAGTATGCAACGAGCAGGGTAAGACCCTGCCGGTAGGCCTGCCGGCTAATCGCCATCTCTTCGACAATATCCACTTCGCTCTTGTCGGCTACATTGACAACTGTAGCAGGTCCGTATCTTTGTGTGGGACTTTGGGGCAGGCGCTGCCCTCTGCCTTCGTCCACACCCCGGCAACCCACTGAGACGCTCAATACGACTATAAGTACTGCGGTACACGCTATCCTCGCCATGACGGTCTCCTTTCAATCGCAAACAAACTCAATCCTATCGGTCAATAATGAATCATCAATTATCACGCGGAGGTCTGTCCGTCAAGGATAAAGACCAAAAAAATCTCGATTCTCCTTTTGCCACAAAGACACGAAGGATTTTCGATTGGAAATTGGCAATCGGCACTCGTAAATCGAAAATCTATTGGTGCCCTTGTGCCTTCGTGGCGAAAACTGCCGCCCAATGCGGTTAGTATAGGACCTTGATGCCTGGATGTGGATTCTGCCTGTGAAAACACCCCAGAAACCCGCAAATAAGGTTTGACTTGAACAGCGTATTCGGGTACAATAGTTGTTGTAAAACTCGACGATCGGACCATGAGGAGGTCACACGAAGATCGTCGCTTTAATGTGCTCTTTTCATCAGGCTGGAGGCCTATGCAAGTGGGCTGAAAGACTTCATCGCCTTGTGATTTGGAAACGAGAGTATGAAATCGAACCTATTCATTGCAGTAGTTGTTGTGGTGGCTTGCGCACTGCTGCTGCAGAGCGGCTGCGAAGAACAGGCTGCGGCGCCGCAGCAACTCAATCCTAACTGGTTCCTGCAATTCGAGCAACGGGCCGAGCCCGCGGCCCCGGCCGGCGCCGTAGCAACGCCGCCGGTCAGAACTTCGCCGAGAATTAGTTTCGAGAAAGTTGTACATGATTTCGGCGTCGTCAGCCCGGAGACAAGCAGTTTCTGTGAATTCACGTTTAAGAACACCGGGGCCGGCACCCTGAAAATCGCAGACATCGAGAAAGCCTGCGGCTGTACGCTCCTCTCGCTGGACAAGACCGAATATGCTCCGGGCGAAACGGGGATATTGGGGGTAAAGTATCTCTCGGACTCTCAGTTCGGCCCGACCACAAAACAGTTGCTGGTCCGCAGCAACGACCCGACAAATCCTGAAGTCACGCTGGCCATCAATGCCACCATCGCAGCCAAGGTCGATTATGAACCCAAGGCCCTGAACCTCGTGCTCAGGCAGGAGAATGCAGGCTGTCCGACGCTCAGACTCGTCAGCATCGACAATCAGCCTTTTGCCATAACGCACTTCACTTCGACCGGCGACGCCATCACCGCCGACTTCGATCCCGCCGTGGCACAGACGAGCTTTGTGCTCCAGCCGAAGGTCAACATGGAGAGCCTCGAAAATACGCTCAACGGCGTGATCGAGATCGGCTTGAGCCATCCGGAATGCAAAAAGGTCACGGTTAGCGTAAATACGCTCCCGAGATTCAGGGTGTTGCCAAGGTCGATTATCATCCGCGGGGTCCAGGCGAATCAGCCTGTTGTCAGAACCGTCCGAATACAGAACAACTACGACGAATCTTTCGAGCTGGAATCCGCTTCGTCCCAGAGCGGAGCTGTCAAGGTCTTGAACCAGGTGCTGGTCAATGGCGGTTATGAGCTGGAAATCGAGATAAGACCGCCGGCGGACAGAACAAGGACCTTTTCCGAGACACTCTCTGTGAAGATAAAGGGCGGCAAGCAACTGGAAATCCCGTGCAATGTCTTCTATTCCGGAGCGCCTTCTGCTGCATCTGAATCTGCAGAGCAATCGAAGGAATGCAAGGTTTGTGGCGCCAGAGTAATTGACCCAACAACGGGGGAAGTCACAATACACCGGACCCCCAAGGCAGATGGAGGCTCTTAGGCGCGCCGGCATCGTGAACCACGGAATGCAGCCGTGCTCGGGCTGGCTACGGATGAACGACGAATAAGAACCGCTCGTCACCGACGGATTTGACCGTGGCCCGCATGGACTCGTTTTCACCGGCTGCACCTTGCAGAGAGAAATCTGCCACCCAGGATCCGTCCGGTTCGGTTCTTCCGGGCGTCTCGCTCGCGTTCGAGCGTCCTTCACGCCTATCCACGGCCAGTAATCCATACGGCGCCGGCGATGAAACGTCCCGCGAATGAACCACCCGCAGAGCCACGGTGCACAGCCGCCCGTCGTCGAGACGTCGATAGAGCAGAACCGGCTCATCAAGAGCCCTCTCAAGCTCCAGCGGCCCCCCGAGCTGTCCGGCGTTCACAAAACCCACGTCGCAGAAAACCTGCTCGCTCACGGGAGTCTCCGCCAGGCTCTGGTCCCCAAGTCTCTTTGCCAAAGCGCTGATCACCCGCGACTTCGCGTCACGCTGCTTTTCAGCACGCTGCATGGCCCGGGCGCGCATCAGCGACTCCCGCGCTTTGTCCGTCTGGCCGCGATCCGCCCAATAGCGGCCGAGCACAAGAAATCCGTCCAGGGTGCCAACAGGACCGGCTTCAATGGCGGCCCGTAATCGTTCGGCTTGTTCGGGCGTGCGGAAACAACGCTCGAAGGCCAGAAGCGTTCTTGTCTGCGTCTCACTCTCCAACAACACATCCATCACCTTCCATATCCGGTCGCCGGTGAAGTACGATTCGTAGTGAGCGATCATCACGTTCGACGAGGACTTGTCCGCCACACGCTCGGCGGGCTTGCCTGGTTCGCCGGACTCGACCGCTCCCGCTGCCGGATCCTGCCGACGATCCCGGAAAATGTAGATATACTCATTCTCCTTTTGCATCTGCAGCGAGTCTTTTGTGAAGACTTCCGCTCCCCATCCGGCGGCCTGCAATTGGTCTCGATAGGCCGTCAATGCCTCATCCGTTTTACGTTGCTCCGCGAACCGCCAGACGGTATGATTGTCCTCGAACAGTCCGCTGGCCGAGATGAGCCTTTCCGGCTTTTTATCCTTCAGAAAGGAAAACTCCGGCGGCTCACAGTAGGTTCCGTAGAGCGCTGCAGGCACCCGGGGCATCTGGCCGTACTTGTCCAGCAAATTCGCGAACTGTTTGCTGACCGATTTGGCCATCTCGGTGGCAATGCCGTCTGCCTCGACCTTGTACATGGATCGGGGACTTTCAATCCCCATCATGGTACTGTCGTGACCGAGCCGGCTCTCCATGTTGAACGTGACCGTCGGAGGCGCATTCGTGCGATTCGTATGGGCCGAGCCCGGAAACAGCGTGTCACTCACCTCCCATTGGATGGTCGCTCTAAGCCGGCGGTTGCAAAGAAAAGCCCTCTCGTGAAGCTCAAGCATATCCATAGTGATAAAAACGTCAGGTAACAGTCCGCCCGGCTCAGGCCAGGTCCCGTATGGGTAGTATTCAACCTTCTCCACGTCCGCAAACCCGATCAGGGCCTTCTGAAACTCGCGAGTCGCACGATCCAGAAGCGCATGAGGATTCCGACAAACAAGCACGATGCTGCGCACGCTCGCTCTGTCGTCGCTTTCCGCCGAGGTGCTGCCGACCGTTTGCACGCCATTTTTCGCCTTCACCAAGGCGACATGGGCCTGGCCCCAGGGGACCGCCCCGCCGCCGGCACGAGAGACGAGAGACGAGGGACGAGAGACGCTTCCTCCATTATCCATCTTGCTTCGCCCGTCGTTCCGCATGATCACCGGTTCCTGTCCGTGATCGGGGAACGGCCATTCAAAAAATGCCAGGACAAAAGCTACGAATGCAATTGCGGCCACGGAAGCGAAGCCGACCGGCTTTCCAGGCGGTGCGCCCTTGGCGGGCCGAAGAAGGAAGCCGAAAACGAGGTACAGGAACGTCAGCAGCGGATTGAGAAAAACAAACGTCAATAGCCAGAAGATTTTCGTGCCCCATCGCCGCCCGAAGACCGGATAGAACCGGCGCTGGAGCAGACAATGGACCAGCAGCGCCGACCATATAATCAGGTACACTCCACTAAGCACGTACCAAGACATCAAAACTCACCCTATCGAAAAGATTTTCGATTTGCGATTTTCTGTTTTCAATCGGAAATCGGCAATCGACAACCGGCAATGTCTTGTATCGGCCATAAACTGCTTCGCCTGTAGTACTTATAACAAAGAAGCTGGCTGTTTTAGGGCTTGGTTTTCTAACACTCCAGCCCCCATTCATGCCATAACGTCTTTTTTCACAAGCAGTTATGGCTCGCATGATGCCAAGGCGTCCTGTCTTGCGTCGCCACGACAGAAGCTCTCACCTGATTTGGCCGGCCAATTTTTTTCAATTTTCTTTTCGAAAAGGGTTGACAGGAGACAATTGTGTGTTATATTTGTAATAGTTAGCATAGTACAAGTAACAGAGGTTTGCTTATGCAGATTTGTATAGACAACGCTTCCGGCAGGCCCGTTTATCAGCAAATCATCGACCAGGTCAAGCGGGACATAGCTTTGGGCCGGCTGGTGAAAGATGAAAGACTGGCGACCGTCCGGCAACTGGCCGGCCAGCTCGCGATCAACCCCAACACCATCGCCAAGGCGTACCGTCAGCTCGAACAGGAAGGCATCATCGTCACCAGGCCCGGCGCCGGCGCTTTTGTCGCAAGCCTTGATAGCAGCCTGAGCCAGGCCGTCAAAGAGAGGGTCATTTCGGAGGAGCTTGAGCGAATCGTCGTCGAGGCATTTCACATGCAAATTGACAGCCGGACCCTGCTGGAATGGTTCAATAGCGCAGTGGAAAGATTCAATCTGCCATCCCTGGCCGCCGGCGGGCAAGCAAAAGAAGGGCGATCCGATGAATGAGAACGTAATCCAAGTGGAAAACCTCGTGAAGTACTACGATGGCCGGTGCGTCCTGGACGGCATCGACTTTGCCGTGCCGCGAGGCTGCATCTATGGGCTGCTCGGCCGCAACGGCGCGGGCAAGACAACGATTATCCGAATCCTGTTGGGGCTCGAACCCGCGACGCGGGGGCGCACCTTGCTGCTGGAGACCGACTCGGCGAGTCTGCCCGCCAAGACTCGCGGCCGGATCGGCTGTGTCGCCGAAGGCCACAACCTCATCCAGAACTACAAGGTCGGACGGCTGATTAAGCTCTGCAAAGACCTCTCGCTCCAATGGAACGACGAGTCTTTCAATCATCTGATACAAACCTTCCGCCTGCCGACCGACCGCAGAGTCCGCGATCTGTCCATGGGTATGCGGGCACAGTTAAACCTTTCATTGGCGATGGCCATCGACCCGGAGTTGCTCATCCTCGACGACCCTACGCTCGGGCTCGACACCGTGGCGCGAAGGCAGTTCCTTGAGCTGGCCATTGAGATCATCCAGAAGCAGGGCCGCACGATTTTGTTCTGCTCGCATATCCTCAGTGACGTCGAGCGCATCGCCGACCGAATCGGCATCCTCGCCGCCGGAAAGCTGGTCGTGGATTGCCCGCTCGAGCAGCTCAAAGAGCGCGTCAAGAAGCTGCGGGTGATCTTCCCCGAAGCCGCGCCCGCTAACCTCTACCTGACCGAGATTGTCAATCGACAAGTCCAGGGCCGGGAGATGGTCATCACCGTCGCCAACTGGAACAAGCAGAAGCAGACGATTCTCGATACGTTCAAACCTTCAAGCTGCACCGAGGTACCGATGAGCCTCGAAGATATCTTCATCGAATGTACGCGACCCAGCGCCGAACCGGGCCAAGTCGCATAAGAAGGAGACAGGCAAAATGCTCGCATTGATAAAAAGAGAAATCCAGGACCATCTCGTTTACTTCATCGCCGCCCTCGCTTCCTCGGCGGCCCTGATCGCCCTTCTGAGCACGGCGGCGTTTCATTTCGAGCGGCCGGGAGGGGACCTCTTCATCGGCCTGACGATACCGCTGATAGTGATACTTGTCATTGTCTTCTCTGCGATGGGCGTAACGCAGATGTACCTGGATCGAAACAGGCGAATCTCCGCGTTCTTATCCACCCTGCCGGTGACAAGAAGCCGGATACTGACGGCCAAGATTATCACGGGAGTTCTGGCGATTCTGATAGTGCTGTTGCCTGTGACAATCGCCGCCGTAGCCCTGCGCCATCTCCTGCTGCCGTCCATACCGGTTTTCGCCAATTTGATTACCGGCTTTGTTACAACGACGTTCCTGATGCTTTTCGCGTGCTATTGCCTCGGATTGCTCACCGGATGGACAGCCAGCAAGATTACTCCCACCTTCGGCGCACTCGGGCTGAACCTGATTCTGTTCTCTCTTATAATCGTCAAGGGCTTCGGTCCGGAAATCAGACTACTTCTCGTGCTGGTTATTGCCGCGTGCCTGATACGCACGTGGCATAAGTTCACGTCAACATCCCTTTAGGAATATGGTCATGCGATCTCGGCTCAATTATACCGTTCAGGCATTTGCCACAGGATTTCTCGTGCTTATGTTTCTGTCGTTGTCGCTCTTCCTGGCGAGCTTGTGGTGTAAGAGCATCCTTGCCGGTATTATGCCCTTGGACGACGGAACTGTAAGCCTCACTCCCTCCGGCCTGCTGCCCGACGAGCGCGAGAACGATCCGAACATCGCTTTTCAATCTACCGTGGGCGCGCACATCATCCGGCCCGAAGCCAGTCCGGCCCTTGGGATCGCGAACCACCTCGGCAACAGAATTTTCGAGAGCCGGCACGTGCGTATCTGGTATTTCAGTCTTCCCGGCGAGGACTCAAGCTGGCTGTATCTCGATAAAAGCAGCGGCCAGATAAACTGCCGCTGGACGGACGTGCAGAGAATGCCCGACGGAACGTCCACACGAAAGACCGTTCAACTCTATATCGGCCCTGAGGGGGTCTCCGAAATCCCCGACAGGAAACTCGGCAGATTCACTTCTATTATTGAAGATATGTCTGAAACTCATCTATTGTATGATAGAGATCTGAGACGTTTCTTCAGACTCGATCTCAGAAAAAGAACGATCACCAAAGGCCCGCAATTACTCAAGGACGACCTCCACAAACCGGCCGATATTGGCATACTGGCCAAGAATCGCACGATTCTGGATTTGTATTGGCAGCCGCCGGCTATGAAGAAATCTCAGGACGACGAGGGGCGCGTATCTTATCCACCTCCCCCGCTCATCAGGGAGGGATACTCGACATATCAGCCCGACCGATACGTGCTGGTTCTGGACGAATCGGGACGGATTGACCTGCTCGATACGGAAACGCTCGAATTCGCGGGGACCGCCGGGTACTTGCCCGCGCCGCAGACGCTCTTCCACTCAAAAGAACGCGTAACGCCCGACGATTTGTTAGCCTACAGAGTCATTCCGGTTGCCCTTAAAGAGGACCACAAGTACAGAGGCATGATCGCCGCCGCCGTCAGCCGGGAAGGCACGGCGCTGACGCTCGCTGTCTTCGATGAAAAGGGGGTGCTTATCAACAGCCGCCAGACAATGGGCAAAAGCAGTGGAGATTACCGAGACGTGCCTTCGAGCAGCACCTTTTTCTTCGGCGCCCCCTGGGCGCCCGTGATGACCATCGGCAAGTTTGCGCTGGAGAATCTCCATCCGCCGATTCTATCTCTGGCCTCTTATTTCACAGCCTCGACCTTCGAGGCCGGCTCCGGCCACAGGGCCCTGTTTCTGCTGCCCAATTCGTTCATCGGGATGAATGGCAGGGATGCTCGTCAGAGTTTTCTGGAGAAGTTGCTGTCCGCCTTCTTGCTGATGGGGCCTTCGATCATACTGGCGCTCTGGCTCAACTGGCGGGTGGGCAAAGATGCCGCCCTCGTTGGACTTTCGCGAAAAGCCAGACGATGGTGGATGCTTGGGACCATCGCGTTCGGCCTGGCGGCCTACATCACGTACAGACTGAGCCGGCCGAAGGTTACGTTAGTCACCTGCGCCAACTGCGGCCACCCCAGACGGCCCGACATGGACAAATGCCACCGCTGCGCCAGCCAATGGCACGTCCCCGACCTGACCCCGCCTCCCTGGCGGGTGCTTGACAGCGCGCGAGAGAATTAGCCACGAAGGCACGAAGTCACAAAGCAATGAAGGCCGAATATCGAATAGCGAATATCCAATGATGAAGTAAGGGCTGGACCCCTTCGGCGTTCGGCGCTCATTATTTGTTATTCATTATTCTTTATTCTCTTGCCGTTCGTGTCTTTGTGTCTTTGTGTCTTTGTGGCAAAGAGAAAACGCGTTTTCCCGTTACCTTCGCCCAGCGTGCGGCCTTATAGGGGTGAGGGCCGTACTGATGAGAGAAAATGACAATTCCATAGAGCGTTTACTGGTACAGGCTCGTGCGGGTCGAGCAAGGGCGTCAAAGGCCGGCATGGAGCGTCTGGCGGTGGCCGTCCGCGAGCAGTTGTACCCCTTTATCCTGCGGACCACCTGGGACCACGACCTGACCGAGGACATCCTGCAGGAAACGCTGCTGACGATGGTTCGTGAACTGGGCTCGCTGCGCCAGACGGAGAGATTCTGGCCCTGGGTGCATCAGATCGCATGGAGCAAGATTCAGGATAACGCCCGATCGGCCCGGCTGCATTCAGCCGCCAAGGCAACGTTACTTGCCAGTCAGCCCAGCGAAGGACGCAGCGGCGGCAGCGTTTTGGACGCCAACATTCAGGCCGAGACGCGCGAGCGGCTCCGCGCCCTTTTAGAGCGGCTCAGCCGGCCGCACAAGGACATCATTCACCTTCGCTGCTACGAGCAATTGCCCTACGCCCAGATCGCATCGCTGACGCGCACAACGCCCCAGAAGGCCCGTGCCCGCTTCCACCGCGCAACTGAAGCCCTCAAAGCCCAAATGCTGTAGGTCGTGCCGATTGCGCCACGAAGGCACGAAGTCACAAAACAAGAACGTATCACGGTTTTAGTGTCTTGGGGTGCAATACAGGAAGGTGGTTTTTTGGACAAGACGATCTTCTATGGAGACGTTCATCCGAACGCGCTGAAGTGTCCGAGCTGCCAGTCTCGTCGTGTCATCCGGTTCGGCTACACGCCGAGGG
>Ga0214473_10005687_pt1 | contig 14932 bp, 10 predicted proteins | sample RVTome_7_FD_203509 | JGI IMG/M metagenome (GOLD analysis project Ga0214473, IMG submission 203509) | Soil microbial communities from uranium-contaminated site in the Upper Colorado River Basin, Wyoming, United States - RVT98D197 | ecosystem: Environmental > Terrestrial > Soil > Contaminated >... | reverse complement strand
TGATAGGTGGCGCTGAAAATGAGCCCGTTATTGAGGGCATGCTCCGCCCAACGCACTTTGCCAACCTGTTCGAGCTCGCGAGCGCGTTGGGGGGGCGGGGCAGTCATGCTCGACGTCAGGCTCCGAGACGACCCCCGCTATTCCGACCTCGTCCGCCGCGTGGGATTTCCGCCGTCTTCGTGAGCGTCCCCCGCTCTGTTTTCATCGAGCCGTCCGTGCAACCGTTCCTTATGCCCGTTGATGATGCACTGCCCCGCCCGGACAGTCCGAACTCCTTCCGGCTGTGAGGTTCTGAGCCCCGGCTCGAATGGCGATGCGCACCCGTCGGTTCGGGTCGAGCTTCCCGCCCCACTCGACGGCGTTGCACAGTGGACGTCGGAGAGGGGAAGCTCGGGATCGAGCGAAGCGATCGCGGCCCGAGCTCCCGGGACGACGCTATCCGGCCTCGATGACGTCCGCACCGCGAAGGTGAAGAAGCGCGTGGGTTCCTGCGAATAGGGAAAGTAATACATCTCGTCGTCGCGCTCGTCGAAGAAAGGGCCGGAAAGGAGCGAGATGCGTATCGCCTCGAAGTAGCCCGGGCTCACCAGTGCGCGCGCGGGCGAGATGAGGGACTCTCCCGGCTGCATCTCGTACCCCTCGGCGAGAATGACGCTGTCGCGGTAGCTGCCCCCGAAAGGAATGTCCGAAGTCAGTCCCCCCATTTCTACGCCGGGAAGCGACCGCACCAGGGGGAGCACGCGTTTGGCGAACGACGCCCGGTCGAGGGGCTCGGCGTAGCGCGCCGGGGGAAGGCTCACCGAGGCGGTGAGGACTCCCGGGGCGTGAAACCCGGGGTCGATGGCGGTCACCCGGCGGAAGCTCGCGAGCAGAAGGCCGGCGCCGATGAGGAGAACGAGGGCGAAGCCGACCTGAACGACAACCAGTCCCTTGCGGAGCGCTCGGGCGCCGCGGCCGCCGGTTGCCGTCCGTCCCTCCTGGTGGACGACGTCGGCGAGGTTCATGCGCACCATGCGCGCCACAGGAATGAGCGCCACCGAGACGAGATCCATTCTTATCTCGCTCCCCCGGGGAAGCTCGTCGGTCCCGAACCCATGAAGGACGGAAAGGGCCCCGTGGCCGAGCGCGACTCCGAGCGAGGCTCCCACCAGCGTGAGCAGGAGCGTTTCGGTGAGGAGCTGGCGGGCAATGCGCCCCCGAGCTGCCCCCATCGGGCTCCGGATGGCGAGCTCCTTGAGCCGGACCTGAGAGCGCACCAGGAGAAGGTTGGCGATATTGACGCAGGCGATGAGGAGAACGAAGCCGACTCCTCCCCAGAGCAGATGAAGCGTTCCCGCGAGCTCCCCGGTGAGCTCCTCGCGCCAGGGAACGAGGAAGGTGTGGAAGCCGGCGTTCTTCAGGACCGTTGCCAGCTCCGGGAAGCGCTCCAGGTTGGCGGCGTTGAGGGCATCGATCTGCGCTTGCGCCTCGAACATCGTGGCCCACGAAGTGGACCCTTTGACCTGTCGTCGCTGTGGCGCTCAGATGAAAATTCTCACTTTCATCACCGAGCCGGACGGATCCGTCGAATCTTGGACCATCTCGACCAAAAGGCTCGACCAAGACCGCCTCCCGAGCCCTCCGCGCTCAACGTCCGTTAAGCCCCCTTCGAGCTGACACTTCCCCTGTGTCTCGAATCCCGCGAAATGGCTCATGCCGTCCTTCGCACCCTAGAAGCCCCCCCGTCACGCCTCGAAACGCCCCCGCCCGATCGCAAAACACCCTCCTCCACCAGGAGAATTCTCTCGATTCTGCCGTCGCTGACAAATAGAAATGCCTATCCGTAAATGAGCGAGCCGTGCTTTCCGAGCTCGCCGAAGCCGCAGTCGATGGCGATCGGGATATGGAGCACGTCGCCGCTGTTCGGGTTCCCGTACGCGCGCGCGGGCCACCCCATCATACGGATCTCCTCCGAGAGCGTCGAAGCGATTGCACCGATGCGCGCGTAAACCCGCATCACCTCGCCCGCGGACGTGTCGTCGGGGACGTTTCGCATCTTCTCGCGGTTCATCCGGACCCCGATCGAGATGACGAACCGGTAGGGGGCTTCGTGGCCTGCGTAGACGTGGTCCGGCTTCAGCTCCGTCACGCCGACGAGATCGGCGCCGAGCGCCCGCGCTCGATCCTTGATCTCCCGGGTCATGGCCGCCGGGTCCGCCACCTCCCTCCGGACCACCGCCGCGGGCCCCGTCGCCTTCCGCAGGTTCCAGATGTTCTTCATGATGTAGAGGACGGCTTTCCAGCTACTGACGTAAGAGAACAGCCGGTCGAGAGCGTCCCAGGGGAGTGAGTCCGTGCCGTCGTTGTGAAAGACGTGCGAAGCGCGCCTTGAAGCTCTCTCGCCGAGACCGTTGATCTCGTTTCCGGAGCGCGGCGGGCTCCGGTAGGCGAACGTCGTCCCGCGCGGAATGTCGTCGCGAAGCCGGAATCTCACCGGCGTCAGCCCCTCGGCCTCGGTGACGGAGTCTCGTCCACGTAGAACTTCCCGCCGCTTCGCTGAAGCTCCCGGAACCTCTTCCGAATCGGCCGCCCCACCAAGACGTAGTTGATCCCGAGCTTCCCGATGTACAAGAGGAGGAGAAGATCGTCGACCAGGCTCCGCGCCCTCTCCTCTCCCTTGCGCGGTTTGGCGCTCACCGTTCTCATGCCGGGTTCATACCGCGAACGAACGCTCTCGCGCAACGTCGTATGGTCTCATGGAGCCCGGAGGTCTTTCGAGTGCTCGGAACATCGATGGCATTTCTCGCTCTCGTAGCCGCGGGCGCGTCACCATCCCAGGAGAGCCCGCCTGCGAGTCACGAGCAGCGTTTCTTCGACTGGACGCGAATGCAATACCCGAAGGAGGTCTACGACGCCCGTCGGGAGAAGTTGATGGCGGAGCTGCGGCGCTCCGGCGGAGGCGTGCTCCTCGTCCCGGCCCGCCACGGGGTCTCCGAGGGCTTCACGTTCCGCCAGCTCGATGACTTCCTGTACTTCAGCGGGCTCGAGCTCCCGGACTCGATGCTGGTTTTCGATGCCAATGAAGGGCGCGTCCACCTCTTCGCGCCGTCTCACGACGCGCGGTACGAGGACGCCGGGCGGCCCAACGATTTTCCCGGGAGGCTCCTGGGAGCGGACCCGGACCTCATGCGGGAGTCGGGGTTCGAGAACGTGGCGGCCGGCGTGCGAACGTCGAGCAGAATCGGCCGTTCCTCGACCTCCAGAGTGCGGACGGCCCGGCGGGAGTTCCTGGCGACGTTGACGGTATCGCACACGACAAGCGTCCCGCGGTGCAAGAGGTTGCACAGTCTCTTGTCGAACAGGGCGGCTTGCGCCTTCCTCGCCGTCGTGCCGGCCAATCGCGCGAGTTGCTCCCGGCTACGCGCTCGACCGTACGCGTACCGGATGAGCCGGCCGACCCCCGCGCTCTCCCGGAACCACCGGCCGGAAGCCACGTTCGCGACCAGCACTTGCTTCCGAGCGCCCATGGATCGGGCCAGCACGAAAGGCGACACGGCGTAGCGATCCAAGGGATCGAGCGTGTTGCGGTAGCAGCTCCGGACGACACGCGGGAGCTTTCTCGTCGGAGGGACGAGGTGCCGGCCTTCGACCTTGGTGAGAAGCGCTGCGATGCGCCTCAAACCCGCGGGAGTGCGCTCGTCCTGGGAGTCCGTCAACGCCTTCCGCTCGTCGTCATTCACCAGCAGCGCGTATAGGTGTCCCGAGTCCGACAGCCTCTTGGCCGTGTGCCAGCCTCCGTAGACGTGGTCGAAGTTGAAGATGACGGAACTCTGGACGTCGTCTTCATCCTCGTCGAACGTGTAGCCGATGCGGCCGGGTTCATCGACCTTGATCGTGTGGACGATCCGGTATCGCCCCAGGCGCTCGATGCCCTGGCTCGCTCCCTCAACGGTGCACAGGACCCTCTCCGAGATGTCGCGAAATCGCGGCGCCAAGTCCAGGTACCCGTCCTCCCAGCCCCTCGCCGTGAGGTTCATCTCCGAGAGCTTCGAGTACAGCGGGGCATTGGGCTGGACCAGGAATGGTTCGGTGTGGATCTCCAGCATGCCGGGGTACTTGTCCTGCACTTCCTTCAGAACCATCACGCTCGCGACGAACGACTCACGCGTGTCGCCCGGAAAGCCGGGCACAAAGCCGGCCGTCACGCCGATGCCGGCGCCCAGGAAGGCCTCCAGCGCTTCGACGTTCTGGGCCTTGGTGCGGCGCTTCTTCATGAGCTCCAGCGTCTCGTCTGAAAAGGACTCGATGCCGACGAAGACGTCGTTGCATCCCGCCCGCGCCAGGAGATTAGCCGTCTGGGGGTCCATGTCGGCGCGCATGAAGCCGGCCCATGAGATCGCGATCGAATGCGCCAGCAACTGCTCGGCGAACTCGACCAGCCGCCGCTGGTGCCCATTCAGCAACGAGTCGGAGAAGATCAAGAAGTTCGCGCCATAGTCACGTTGCAGCAGCTTGATCTGGTCGATCGCGTGGTCTGTCGTATCCGGCCGATAGGCGCGCCAGAACACACGCTCGCTGCAGAAGGTGCATTTGTCCGTGCATCCACGCGAGAACTGGAAGGGGAGTGTCTGGTAGTCGGGGTCCTCCTGGTAAGCTTGTAGATTCATCTCCGCGAAGCTCGGCGGCGGCAGGGCGCCCATGCGCAGCAGCGGACGTTCGACCCTTTGCAGCGCCCCCGAAGAATCGACGTAGGCCGTCCCCTCCGTCCCCTTTGGGACCGAGCCCCTGGTCGAATACTGCTTGTAGACTTCCAGGAGCGTCTCTTCGCCTTCGCTGAGGACCACCACGTCGAACAGCCCGCTCCGCAGGGCCAAGGCGGCGCTCGCTTCGCTGGCTGTGACCTGCGGGCCGCCTGCCACGACGAAGGGCGCCTTCTTCCGCTTCTTAAGGATCGCAGCCGCCAGCAAGGTCGTGAAAAAGTTGGTCGTCCACACCGAGAAACCTATGAACGCCAGGTCGGGAAGGCGCTGGAACATCGCGCTCAGGTAGTCGTGCGTGTACCTCAGGTAGGAAACCAGATACGTCGGCGAGATGCCGCGCTGCAGGCAATACTTGTCGAATAACGGCGACCTCTCCGGAACGAGGGATTGCCCTGTTTCAAAGGCGTTCAGCAGGCGCAGGACGAGCGGGAGATCCGGTATGTCAAAGACGTACGATTCCGCGAAGACGCCGGTGTACCTGTACGTCGGCGAATAGAGGTCCGGGATTCCGAGGCGCAGATCGAGGAAGTCGAAATCGTGGCACCCGTGCGCCTTCAGGTATCCGAGAAGATACGCGGCGCCCGCGGGAGCTGAGGTCGTCGAGAATGGCGGGACAACACAAAGCAGGGTCGGTTTGAACTTTCGTTCGGTCTTGTGTGCCATGCCAGGCTCTCCTTCCTGCGTTTGTCTGGAAACACCCGCCCTGACGCTTGTATCCCGGTCGCGCAGGGCGCCCCTCGCCCTGCGGCGGTTGCGCGAGTTCGCTTGAGAATATGGCCAGCCGTGGATCTCGAATGGGGTGCCTGTTTGCGTTCACCCTTGGCACCAGCAAGCCCACGAAGGCGATCGGGCATATCCGAAGGATTCTTCCGTGTGAAGATCTGACATGGTCGTCAGCGCACCCGTCGCTCGAAGTGTATAGCACGGAGAGGGTAGTGGCTCAAACAGAAATGCCCGGGCTGTGCGTGGACGACAGGCCGGCGTCCGCTCCCGTGATGTCGGGGACTTCGACTTCGGGCGCTTGGATGTTCCTCGTGCCCGTGGTGGGCCTCGGTCTCGAACGGCACCGTCTCCGAGGTGACCCGCCATCTACGCGGTTACCTGGAGATAGCACGTAGACGAGAACGAAGGCGCTTCCGCCGTTCTCCCCCACAAGATAGGGAAATCTCCAGATGTTGCCGATCCCGACGGCACTTCCCACGGCGGCCAAAAGGAAGGCGCTAGTGGAAGACCAGTTCTCTTGGACAGCGTCGCGCTCTAAATACCCATTCTTGGACAGCGCCATCGGATGCTACTCGTAGACGACGTCCATCACCCAGATGTCGCCCGCGTCTTCGAGCCACGTGACGTAGAGGTATTTGCCGTCGGTGGCTAGGCACTCCCTCGCCATGGATCCGCGCTTTCCCGAAAGGTCGGTCAGCTTCCGCACCTCTCCGCCCTCGGCGGGTACGATCCAGACATCGTTTCGATCCAGGAAATACACGGCCCTTCCATCGCGCGACCAGATCGGATAAACCAGGTCACCGGGCGCGAGTCGTAGAGGCTCGCCACCTTCGCGCGGCATGCGCCATACGGCCCCGCTCCCACCGCGGAAAGACGAGAACACGATCCAGGCGCCATCCGGCGAGATCGCCGGGAAGTAGTCTAGTGCCGGATCGTCGGTCAGACGCGTCTCGCCGCTTCCATCGACTGCGATCGCGTAGATGTCCACATTTCCATCCCGGATGGACCAGAAGACGAGCGAGGTTCCATCCGGCGACCACGAGGGACAAAAGTCCTGAGCCGGGTTCCGAGTGATTTGCTTCGCCTGACCTCCGCTCGCGGGCATCACCCAGAGATCCCGGTTCCCGCTGCGATAGGCGTAGAAGGCGACTCGACTTCCATCGGGGGAAAACCTCGGAAGCCAGTCCGGCGTGGGGTCGGTCGTGAGCTGCTGCAACTCCCCTCCCCCTGCGGGCATGAGCCAGAGGTCGGGGTTTCCGGCGCGGTCCGAGCTCAAGACGATGCGGGTCCCGTCGGGCGAGACGTCGGCCAACTCCACGTGGGCTTCGTCGAACGTGAGCTGTTGGGCATCACTCCACGTGGCGAGGCGATCTTCACGGATGGGAACCCGCCAGAGGTTCCCCACGAGACGCCCGCGGGAGTAAGCGAGCTTCGTCCCATCCGGCGCGAAGAAGGCCGTTCGCATACCCACTCCCGTGGTGAGGGGCTCGGGCTCTCCCATCGCGACGCCGTCCCCAATCTCCTGCCTCCAAAGATCCATGGCGCCGCCCCGGTTCGAAACGAAGTAAAGATACTTTCCGTCCTTCGACCAGCTCGGGCTTCGGTCGTTCCACTTCCCGTCCGTGATCGCCCTTGCCTCGCCGTCCGAAGAGCGAAGGAGCCAGAGCTGTGTGATCTGGGCGTTCTCGGGCCCGTCTGCATAGGCGAAAAATCGACCATCAGGGGACCACGTGAGGTCCCAACGCGAATTGCCGCTTCCGGGAAGAGGGAATCTCCGCGACTCTCCCGATGCGAGAGAAAGGACTTCCGCCTGAAAGCCTTGCCCCGCTACGGGCAAGACGTACGCCAATTGCGTTCCATCCGACGACCACTGCGGGCTCACTTCGGCGAGGACCGCCAACTTGCGGGGAGAGCCTGTCAGCGGAGACATCAAGTAGGCTCCTCCCCCGCCGTCGCGCTGGGAGATGAAGGCGATCTCGCGCCCGTCGGGAGACCAGCTTGGATACCTGTCATCGCCCTCGTGGTCTTCGGTTCGGTTCAGGTGCTGGCCGCTTCCTACCTGCGTCACCCAGATGTCCCAGTTTCCCGCCTGGTTCGACTCGTAGGCGAGAGTCTGACCGTCAGGGGACCACGAGGGGCGTTCCTCCACACCGACCGCCGACGTCACTTGAATAGGATGCGTAAAGCGCGGGAGAGGCGCCGGCCCGCTCAGAAGGTGCAAAAGGGAAAAGACGCCGACGGCGAAAGCGACGAGCCCGAGGACGGCCCAGCCGGGGACACTCCGTTTTCCCAGGGCCGCCGAACCGCCGGCGACCCGGGCGCCGCTTTCCGAGTCCCGCTTCACTCGCCTCACCTCGGAGAGAAGGTCCTTGGCCGTCTGGAAGCGATCTCCCGGATCTTTTTCCAGGCACCGCTCCACGATGCGCGAGAGCGCTTCGGCCAGAGGTCCTTTCACCGAGCGCGAAACCGGGGACGCCGGCTGGTGGATGATGGCGCTCATCGTCTCGACAGCGCTCGAGCCCCGAAAGGGCGTTTCTCCGGTGAGCATCTCGTAGAAGACGATCCCGAACGCGAAGAGGTCGGTCCGGTTGTCGACGGTCTCCCCCCGCGCCTGCTCGGGGGACATGTAGGCGACGGTCCCGAGGACCTGTCCTTCCTGTGTGTCGCCCTTGACCTTCGTCTGCGCGTCGCTATCGGCGTCGTTCACAGAGGGCACCCGCTCGACGAGCTTCGCGAGACCGAAGTCGATGATCTTGATATGACCGTTTTCGGTCACCATGAGGTTCGCGGGCTTCAAGTCCCGGTGGACGATGCCCTTCTCGTGGGCGCTCGAAAGCCCCTCGAGGACCTCGATCGCCATCGCCGTCGCTCGAGAGGTGGAGGGCCGCTCCCTCGCGAGAAGGTCGGAGAGCTTCGAACCCTCGATCAGCTCCATGGCGATGAACGTGGTGTCCTCGGCATCGTCGATCTCGTAGATGACGGCGATGTTCGGGTGCTTCAAGGTCGCCGCCGCCTTCGCCTCCTGGATGAATCGCCGCTTGCGGACCTCGTTCTTCACCAGATCCGGGGGAAGGAGCTTGAGCGCTACCTCGCGCTCGAGCTTCACGTCGAGGGCGCGGTAGACGATGCCCATCCCGCCGCGGCTCAGCTCTTCTCGGATCTCGTAATGAGAGAGCTTGCGGGGCGTCATCGCGTGTTCGTCATTCTATTACCCGCATCGTCTGGATGCGATTGCCGTCGAAGCCTATGAGCGCCCTCCGGACTTCGACCTGCGAGCCCGGCTCGTGGAACAACTTCGCCTGACCGCGGCCGAGACAAGCCCTTCGCGAACCCCCCGCGTGGAGGCCTACGAAACCTACGTGAAGGGGCGCTTCAGCGCCGTTCAGTTCCCCAATACTCGCTCTCAGAGCTACTTCGAGGATGCGAAGCACCGGCTCGAGGCCGCGGTTGCGCTCGACCCGGACCTGGCCGAAGCCTGGGCCGCGCTCGGTGTCATCCAGCACCACCGGCTCTATCCGCCCCGCGGGTGACGGTGGCGAGATAATCGAAGAATCCCGCGCTCACCTCCGGCGGATCAGGGCGATCTGCGCGAGGATACCGAAGTTCACGCCGGGTGCCAGCGGAGAAGAGACGCCGGAACCAAGCCGTCGGAATTGAACTGGGTCGTCGTGCGAGGCCTTACTTTAATTAACGACTGGCTTTCGTCTGCCTGGATCGACGCTCGGTTCATGAGGGACGCCCTGGGCGGGACCTCCTCCTCTAGGAAATCGCCTCATCCCAGCGGCTCGGTCCGTCCCGCCGAAGTCGAACAGTTATGTTGCATTCAGAACACTTCTGTTGTATCATCGCGATGTGACCAGCCACCAGCTCAAGCGCTGGCTCGCCCGGAAAGGGTGCACGTTCGAGCCGGGCCATGGTGGCCATCTGTTGGTTCGGCGTGGTGGACGCATGAGTGTCCTCCCAATGCATGGTAGCAATCGGGAGCTTGGGACGGGTCTGGTGAAGAAGATCATGAAGGATCTCGGGCTTCACGAGCGCCAATAGTCCTTGAGCGCTAGGTGAAGTCAAGCGGAGGTGGTGCAATGGTTCGCTATTCGGTAGTTCTAGAGCCGGACGACAACGAAACGGTCATGGTCACGTTCCCCGACTTCCCGGAGGCACAGACCTTTGGCGAGGATGAAGCCGATGCGCTGGCACGAGCCAGCGATGCATTAGCTACCATTGTGGATGGCTATATCCGGGCGCGGCGACCATTGCCGGCGCCGTCGGCTGTGTCGGGTCACGCCGCGGAGCTGTCGCCTCTCATGAGCACGAAGGTTGAGCTCTACAACGCAATGCAGTCGCTGGGGGTAAGCAAATCCGATCTCGGGCGTCGCCTCAGTTGGCATCAGCCCCAGGTTGACCGCCTGCTCAACCTGACGCATTCGTCGCAGGTAGATCAACTTGAGGCCGCGGCAAAAGCGTTGGGCGGCAGTCTCAGAATGGGAATTGAGGGCCTCCCACAAAGGCCCCGAATTGTCCTGGGACAGCGACCGCAGCGGATGTCGATTGCTGCAGCGGTCACGAGAGGTCAACCGGCGAAGCGGCGGCCTTCGACCGGCTTGTCAAGCGCCAGCAAGCGGAAACTGGTCAAGAAAAAATAACGGTCCATCTCTTCGGCATCGACCACGAGCGGTTCACCTACGACCTCCAGGGCCTTCAGGCCAGGCTGACGGGCGTCGAGCCCGCCCGAGTCGCGTGGTATCCTCGCGCGATGAAACGACTCCGGCCGTTCGTCCTCCTCCTCGCTCTCGTTCCGGCGCTCGCGTCGGGCGCCGGAGAGGCTCGCCCGGAAGAAGTCGGGCTCTCTTCCGAGAGACTCTCGCGCATCAAAGCGTACGCGCTCGCCGAGGTCGAGAAGGGACGAATCGCGGGCGCCGTGAGCCTCGTCGCCCGCCGGGGTCACATCGTGCACCTTTCGGCCGTGGGAAAAGCGGACATCGAGGAAGGCCGCGAGCTGCGCGAGGACTCGATTTTTCGCATCGCGTCGATGACGAAGCCCATCGTGAGCCTCGCAGTGATGATGCTTCACGAAGAAGGACGCTTTCTTCTGGACGACCCGAACTCGAAGTTCATTCCCGAGCTCGGCTACAACATCGCCTCCGATCCCATCGACGTGCGCGATCTCCACGCCACCGTGCTCCACCTCATGGGCCTCGACCACACCAAACGCACCCATCGCTTCCAGGGAAGAGACTTCCGTCTCACCGACGTCTCGGGAAACGTCGTTACGAAGCTCCCTGAACCTCGGGATCTGTTTTCCACCTTGACAGGCGGCCAGTCGATTTGAAAGACTCCCGGCCCACGGAGGAAAACCATGAGCGCATCGATGCGATTTGCATTGTTTTGCACCGCTCTTTTCGCCTGGGCGGCAACCGCCGCCGCCCAGAGCCTTCCGACTAGCCAGCCCAACATGCTGCTCATCAACATCGAGAGAATCAAGCTGGGCCACGGCGTCCCGCACCGGATTACCGAATCGGGATGGCCGGCGGCCTATGAGAGGGCAAAGAGCCCCAATTCGTACATCGCTCTCGAGGCGCTCACGGGCCCACCCGAGGCCTGGTTCATTTCGCCTTTCGAGTCCAACGCCGCCATAGGAAACTCTTTCAAGATGGAGAGTGAGGATCGGGCGCTTTCCGCGGAGCTCGCCCGACTGGCCCAGGCGGATGCCGAGCATCTCGATGCGCTCCGCACGATCCACGCGATGGGCCGCAAGGACCTCAGCCACGGCGCCTTTCCCGACGCCGGCAAGCAGCGGTTCTACGAGATCACGACGTTCCGCGTGCGGCCCGGGGGTGAAGCGGCCTTCGAAGCGGCGGCAAAGGCCTACGGCGCCGCCGCCGGAAAGGCGGCGCCCAACACCGCCTACCGCGTCTACGAGGTCGTCGCCGGGCTTCCCGGCCCCACCTATCTCGTCTTCAGCTCGACCGCCTCTTTCGGGGAGTTCGACAAGTACGCGTCAGACCTCATGGCGACGATGAAGGCGATGACACCGCAGGAGCAGGAAGCGATGCAGAAATTCAACGAGTTCCTGACCGAGGCAGTGACCCAGCGTTTTCGCCTCGATCCCGACATGAGCTACGTGTCGCGTGCGGTGAGGGAAACGGACCCCGGCTTCTGGCTTTCGAAAAATTAATCCGTTTGGATGGCTGCGAAGCCTGCGTCAGCTCAGAGCGTCGCGGGCTTCGTCAGCTTCATGGGTGTCGATCGCTCACCGCAGCGAGGATGCGGTCCACCGCGACTCGCGCAGAGAGAGCGGGCCTGTCCGAAAGGATGTTCCATCCGGTCAACACGACGATCAGGTCGTAGTCCGGAAAGAGGATCGGACGCTGTCCCCCAAAGCCCGAGCCTGCCCATGCCAATCGCCCGTCGTCCTTGCCGTAGGGAATCAGCCACCACTTGTATCCGTACTTCACGCCATCGGACGACACGGTGGTACTCGGGGTGACGGAGGCCGTCACCCATTCGGGCTGGACGAGCGGTTTACCCTCCCAGACGCCGTTCTTCAAGAACAGATAGCCGATCTTCGCCAGATCGCGGCTCCGCAGGTAGAGACGTCCCTCCGTGTCCGTGAGGCCCGAGGGACTGCGCTTCCAGAAGTACTGCTCGATGCCGAGCGGCGCGAACAGGTGCCGCTGGGCGTACTCTTCGATGTCCTTGCCAGTCGCCACTCTGAAGATATGCGCAAGCAGCTGCGTGGCGCCGCTGTTATACCTGAACTCGGTCCCGGGCTCGCCCGCCATGGGCCGGCCGATGGCATAGTCGACCCAGTCAAAGCTCGCCTCCATGATGCTGGCCGAGTTGTTCGGATCGGCGTACGGCAGGTCTTCGTTCCAGTCCATGCCAGCCGTCATCGTCAGGAGATGGCGGATGGTAAGGCGTCGTTTGCGGTCGTCGACATTGGCTACCTTGGACGGGTCGAAGAACGACAGCACCGGCGTGTCCAGGGACGGGAAGTCCCTTAGTGCCGTGGCGACGCCTATCACGACGGACGTAACCGTCTTGGTCACCGACTGCAGGGAGTGGAGGTCACCACGCCGGTAGAAGGGATGCCACCACGGGTTGAAATAGTTGTACGGCCCGGTCGGATCGTGAGCGTTCAGAGCTCCCGGCTTGACGACTTCCGCGGAGTAAAAAACTTAGGAAATTAGATCCAGGTGGCTGGGTGGAAACCAAGGGAATTCCCCGTGACGAGGCACGCAACCAGGTTGCGAGGGGCGCGGGTCCTGATGAACGAGCAGCGTCCGACAAGTGAGCCCAGGCGGCGTAGCGGAGAGAAGGTGCTGGGAGCACACGGGTCTCATTGGAAAAACGTCTGAATGGTGCCCAGCGCCAAACGCTAGACCCGCGGCGGGGAGTCAGACGGAATCGGAGGGTCCCTACTCTTGAGTTCTTGGAGATGATTCAAGATCTGAGCGATGACGTTGGGTTCGGTGATGAAAGAAACGACGCGCATTTTGCCGCCGCAGTTTTTGCAAATCAACGGGTCGGTTTTGAACACACGTCGGATTAAGTTGGCCCATCGTTTCCGAAGGATTTTCCTCTCGGTGGCGTCGGGGTCGGCGGCGCCCGGGGATTGTCTCTCTCGAGAATTTTTGGTTCCACGCCGGGCGTAGGCACCGTAGTACAAGATCGAATGTTGGTTCGGCTGGGGGATGTGGATGAGCACGCGGGCGACAAACTCGAGAGGGCTGAGGAGCTCGGCTTTTCTATTTTTGGATCTGGGCTGATAGAGGACGAATTTGCTTTTTGTGTTGTAGTGAAGTCTTTGAAGAGAGACGGGGCATCGAACGATGTATCGGCAGAGGGTTTCGAGAGCCTGGGTATCGGAGGGATAGAGGTAGAGATCGTTATCGATGCTAAAGCCGCTTTGGCGCCAGGAACGCAGGAGGTGAATGCGCTCGTCCGAGAGAAGCCTTGGTTGTTGGAGGAGTCGAAAGACCTTTTCCCGAAAAAGAATTTCCGCGGTGTGGGTGTTGATGTAGGGAACGGGAATCCGATGTCCCTTTTGGTTCCAGACTCCTCTGGTGACGAGGCAGTGAGGTGTGGGTTCCACTTCAAGTTGTCGGAAAAGGTCTGGATGGCGACGACCATGCCCACACGAGCGCCATCGTCATCGACGGCGGCGGCCAAGAGCTCCTGAACGGTTTCGAAAGCGGCTCGGGCAAGCTCGGTGAGGAGCTCGCGCCGGAAGAGGAAGTAAGGGCGAAGCATTTTGGGAATGGAGAAACTCCACACTGCGTGGCCGACGTCTTCTAAGAGCTCCTCTTTGAGAAAGGCGGCGAAAGCGGCGGCGCGCTTGGCATCGCATGAAGGGCAGAGACTTCTGACTTTGCAGGACATGCAAAGTAAGAATTCGGCCCGGCAGGTCTCGCAAACGATCCGGGGGAAACCTGCCTCTGGAACCCCGCAGTCAAGGTAACGCGCGACCACGTTGTCGAGGAAACCTCGCCAGTAGCCATACGCTTTCTGGAAGCGGTCTTCCCACTGAGCCTTGACGTCATCGTAGTGGGCCTCGAGAAGCTGGTACAGAAATGTTGCGCGAGGATTGCGCGGGCGGTAGAGGAGCGGAAGGTCGCCTTGTGGCGGAGCGAGGGCAAGAGTAGCCGCAACGGCGCCCATCGCTCCTGAGGACGAAATCCGTGAAGGAAGTCCGCCTCGGGTGCCGGCTGCACGGCCACGCTCTCAGAGAGGACGGCGAGGCGCCGGGAAGGGACTGACCCATCCGAGTCCGGTGAAGGAGCCGAAGCCGCGTGCGGGGGGTTTCTCGAGGCGCCGGCGCAACGCGCTCGACGTCGATCTCGCCGCTTCCACCCGAACCTGTGTCCGGGAGCTCTGGCCCCCGGCTTCGTCCCGGCGGTGTGCTCTTCTCTCTCGACGGACAGCTGCGCGCGACCCACGAGATTCTCGGCGACACCCGGTTCTGGCGCGACGAGGTGGGGGTCGAGCCCCCAGTCGTGGGAGGTCTCGAATATGAGAAGTTACTGGCGCTGCGGCGGAGCTAGTTGGGTGGTCGGAAACGCTGCGCGCAACCCTTCGCGGCCGCTGGCGACAGCGCTTTCACTATCGCAGCGCTTCTGACTGGGAGCAGCGGATCGCGAGCCTGGGATTCGAGACTCGCGTTCAAGAGATGGGAGGGCGGACTCCTTTCAAGAATGTCCTGGTGCACGGGGTTCGCCGTCCCTGGTGAGGGGAACGGGTCTATGTCTCCGCTAACGGCTGCGACTTCCAGAACGGATAGAACTGATACCAGAGGTGCGGGTACTGTCGAATTCTCGCCGCGAGCCTATCCGCGATCGCCTGAGTGGCGCTCTGCAACGTGGCCTCGCGGTCGCCCCCTCGCGTCGCCCATACCGGCTCATCGAAGAGACATCGAAAGCGACCGTCGGGATGCCGGACGATCCAAGCGGGAAGCATGGGAGCGCCGCTGA
>Ga0214473_10005686_pt1 | contig 14932 bp, 15 predicted proteins | sample RVTome_7_FD_203509 | JGI IMG/M metagenome (GOLD analysis project Ga0214473, IMG submission 203509) | Soil microbial communities from uranium-contaminated site in the Upper Colorado River Basin, Wyoming, United States - RVT98D197 | ecosystem: Environmental > Terrestrial > Soil > Contaminated >... | reverse complement strand
GGGGAGCGACCGCAATTCTTCGAGCCGGGCGGTCTGGCCGCGGCCCCAGGCCGGCTGTACGTCGCCGATACCAACAACCACCGCATCTGCGTCGCGGATCTCACCACGGGGACCGTGCCTGCCCTCACCTTTCAACGGCCCTGAACAACAACTGGCCCCGAGCCGGCGGGGGAAAGCCCTCCTCCCCCGGGTACCGGGTACCCTTTGGGTGAGGTGCGGGGGAGGACGAAGGTGGGGTGAGATCCGCGAACTCCTCACCCCCATCCCCGCCTTCCCCCATCCAGGGGGAAGGAGATGGAGCTGGGAGCGAATCCTCCTTTCGTTCACGCGGTGTTTGTTTTTTTCTGGAGAAGGAGAATCAGAGTCGGGAGAAATCCTTTGACCCTGCCGGGATGCCCGTGGTAATTAAGGACCCTTTCGCGAGAGTATTCTGGAGCGGCAGGAGGAGGGTCGGTCGTGGGCGAAGTACCGCTGGACATGGCGCTGGACAATATTGAGTACGGGACCATCGTGGTGAACGCCGATGGAATCGTCACCTTTTACAGCAAGAGTTACGAGCGGTTCCTGGGCATCCCCCGCGATCAGGTCCTGGGTCGACACGTCGCCGAGGTCATCGAGAACACCCGGATGCACACCGTCGCACAGACGGGCGAGCCGGAGATCGGCTGGAAACAGAAGATCCAGGGTCAGAACATGGTGGTCCAACGGGTCCCGATCCGGGATGAATCCGGGAAGGTCATCGGCGCCGTCGGCCAGGTGATGTTCCGGGACGTGGCCGAGATCACCGAACTCGCCCAGAAGCTGAACCTCCTCGAATCCAAGCTGGAGTACTACGAGCGCGAGCTGGAGCACCTCCGCTCCTCCAAGTACACCTTCGACCATGTCATCGGCACCAGCCGAGCGATCGAGGAGGCCAAACGCCTGGCCCTCAAGGCGGCCGAGGGGCACAGCACGGTGCTGCTCCTCGGCGAGAGCGGCGTGGGGAAGGAGCTGTTCGCCCACGCCATTCACCACGCGAGCCCGCGCCGCTCCAAGGCGTTCGTCCGGGTCAATTGCTCCTCCATTCCTCGCGAACTCATGGAGTCGGAGCTGTTCGGGTACGAGGCCGGGGCCTTCACCGGCGCCGGCCGGAAGGGGAAACCGGGGAAATTCGAGCTCGCCAATCAGGGGACCATCTTCCTCGACGAGATCGGCGACATGCCGCTGGAGATGCAAGCGAAGCTCCTGCGCGTGCTCCAGGAAAAGGAGGTGGAACGCGTCGGGGGCACCAAGACCCTGGGGGTGGATTTTCGCCTCATCGCCGCCACCAATGCGGACCCCGAGGCCCTGGTCAAGACAGGGCGTCTGCGACGCGATCTCTTCTACCGGCTCAACGTCGTGCCCATCCACATCCCACCCGTGCGGGAGCGACGTGAGGACATCCCGGCGATCTCCCGCCACCTCTTGGCGCGCCTTCAAGAAGATCAGGGGGTCCGGCCCCTCAGCATGTCCACCGAGGTGCTGGCCCTTTTCCGACGATACGATTGGCCGGGGAACATCCGGGAGCTGATGAATGTCCTGGAACGGGCCTCCTATGCCGTCGATGGAGCCCAGATTGAGATCGAGCATCTTCCCCTCTTCCTCCAGGACGTTCGGGGGGGCCGCGGCGGAGACCGGCAGCGATCGAACCTTCGCCAGGCGATCCGCGATACGGAACGGGACGCGGTCCTGCAGGCCTTGAAGATGGCAAAGGGGAACAAGGCACGGGCAGCAAAGCTGCTGGGAATTCATCGAACCGGACTCTACCAGAAGCTCGCGCGACTCAACCTTGGCGGGATAGTCGCGGCTGGGCATGAGGTGTGAGTGTATATCATGTTCAACATGTCGTAATTCAAGGACAGTCATGATATAGAAAATGTAATCAGTAAGTTATACATATATTTTGCTTATACGTCGTGTGGACTCGACATGTTCTCAATCCTCCAGCTCTCCCCATGTTTCGCCGTCTCTCCCAAACAAGATAGGCCAGGAGTGTTCGCAGAAACAAAAGGTTAGCATCAATGCCGCTCCGGCATACGCTCGGTGCGGAGTGGGAAGGCCCCGTTGGTACAGACCGTGCTTTGCGTTCAGCACGTTATTGGGTTCGTATCCGAATTCCACGAACACATTTCCACACATTTTCCACACCATTACCAACTGGTTGTCCACCGTTCCGGGAATGGAGCCGCGGCATGGGTAGGCCCCCGACACTGGCGGCTAGGCGGAGAGCCGTAGTCACGCCGGGGGTGACGTTTCCATACCGGGCTATTCACCCTGCCGTTCAATCAAGGAGGAAGGTCATGAGAGGGAAGTCGTGGGGAGTGGTAGCGATTCTTGTGCTGATGGTGGGTCTGTTCCTTCCGGCCATGCCTGCAGAGGCCCAGAAGCCGATCAAGGTCGCCATGGTGAACACGTCCACCGGTGGCGCGGCGCTCTACGGGCTTGCCGGAATCGAGGGGGCCAAGATCGCCGTCGCCGAGTTGAACGCGGCCGGCGGCCTCCTGGGACGGAAGATCGAGATGATCGTCCGCGACGATGGCGCAAAGCCGGATGTGGGGGCCCGGGAGATCCGGGACGTGATCCTGCGCGATGAGGTGGCAGCCGTCTTCGGCCCGGTCTCCAGCGGCGTGCTCCTGGCCATGTCGGAGATCGCGAGGGAAAACAAGACCATCCTGATTGCCCACACCTCCAATACCGAGCGGGCCTTCGTGGAGAAGGGGCATCGCTACATCTTCTCCGTGGTGCCGAACACCTTCATCGAAGGCAGCTCCATGGGCTTGTACATGGCGAAGAAGCCGTACAAGAGGTATGTGATCATCGGCCCCGGCTATGAGTTCGGCTACATCCAGGCAGAGGCGTTTGAGCGCCGCCTCAAGGAAAACAAGAAGGACGTCGAGATCGTCAACAAGCTCTGGCCGAAGCTCGGCGAGACCGACTTCACCTCCTACATCACGGCCATCATCGCAGCCAAGCCGGACGCGGTGTACAGCAACCTCTTCGGTTCCGACCTCATCGCCTTCACCAAGCAGGCCAAGGGGTACGAGTTCTTCAAGAAGTTCCCCTTCGCCGCCCTGTACGACGTGGATACCCTGCAAGGTCTGGGCAAGGATGTCGTGGAAGGGGTGATTGGCTATGAGCGCGGGCCCTTCCACGTGATCCGAAAGCTGGCGCCTAGCAAGCATTTTGAAGACTTCATCACGAAGTACCGCGAGGCCACGAAGAAGTACCCCTCCACCTGGGCCATCAATGCCTATGATGGGGTCATGGCCTGGGCCAAGGCGGTGAAGAAGGCCAACACTATTGAGACCGAGAAGGTGGTGGATGCCCTAGAGGGGCTCGAGCTGGATTCGCTGCGCGGCCCAGGGCGGTACATCCGGAAGGCGGACCATCAGGCCAACGTCGGTGCCTACATCGGCGTGGTAGCGTGGGACAAGAGCTTCCCTGATTTCGCCATCTATAAGGATGCCACGTACGTCCCCGGTGATCAGGTGTGGCGACCAGAGTCTGAGATCCCCGAAATCCGAGCCAAGGCAAAGAAATAGGGAAGGCGATCAGCCTTCAGCAGTCAGCTTTCAGCTTCTCGCCCCCTTCCTTGCCATCCCCCACAGGGGGGCGGGAAGCTGACGGCTGACGACTTGCGAGATTATTTCTGTGATTACCTGGGACATCGGGACGATCATCCTCCTGGTCCTGGCGGGCCTCACCCGGGCCGCGATCCTCTTCGTTGTGGCCTCGGGTCTCACCCTCGTCTTCGGGGTCTTGCGGGTGATCAACATGGCCCACGGATCCCTGTACATGATCGGGGCGTTCGTGGCCGCCACGGTGATTCAGAAGGTGGCCGGGGGTGGGGGCTACTGGCTGGCGTTGGTGGTGGCGCCCCTCGCGGTGGCGCTGATCGGCGCGATCATCGAGCTGGGTGTTCTCCGGCGCATCTATCAGGCGGAGCACGTCGTCCAACTCCTGGCCACCTATGCGTTGATCCTGATCTTCGACGACCTGGTGAAGATGATCTGGGGGGCGGAATACAAATCGGTGTCCGTCCCCGCGATCTTCGCCGGAGCGCTGTCCATCGGTGGCCGACCGTTTCCCATTTACAATCTGTTCGTGACGGTGTGGGCCATTGCTCTGGCCATCGGCCTCTGGATGCTGATCTACCGAACCGGCCTGGGCCGGCTGATCCGGGCGGCGGTGGATGACGCGGAGACCCTGGAGGCCCTGGGGGTGAACATCCCCCTGATCTTCTCGGCGGTTTTCATCATCGGGGCGTTCCTGGCGGGGCTCGGGGGCGTCCTCGTAGCCCCACTCGGCTCCGTCGGCCTGGGGATGGATGTGACGATCCTCATCGAGGCCTTCGTCGTGGCAGTGATTGGAGGTTTGGGCAGCTTCCCGGGCGCACTGCTTGGCGCCGTGATCATCGGAATCATGTTCAGTTTCGGGATCACGGTGGCGCCCGACATGGCGATGGCCTTCGTATTCCTGGCCATGATCATTGTCCTCATCATTCGCCCCTGGGGCCTGTTCGGCGAGCCGGAGAGGTAGCCATGGTGAACGGAGCGCCCCACAGCTTCTGGCGGTCGGGGTGGCCCTGGGCCGGTCTCGTGGTGGTGGGCCTACTTCTCTACCCACAGTTCGTTTCCCGCTACTACATCGTGCTGTCCACCGAGGTCGTCATCCTGGCGCTTCTGGCCACCAGCTACAACCTGATCTTCGGATACGCCGGCCTGGTTTCCTTTGGGCATGCTGCCTTCTTCGGTCTCGGCGCCTATGGCATGGCCTTGCTGACGAAGAATTATGGAGTCCCGATGCTGGGAGGCCTGCTGGCCGCCCCCGTAATAGCGGCCATCTTTGCCTTTGTCATCGGGTGGTTCTGCATGCGGACGATCCGCCTCTACTTCTCCCTGCTCTCGCTGGCCTTTGCCCAGTTGCTCTATGTCATCGTGTATCAGTGGACCAGCTTCACGGGTGGCAGCGATGGCCTGCAAGGGGTGCCGCGTCCCGAGGTCCTCGGCTCGTATGCCGGCTACTACTACTTTGCCCTGGGGGTCACACTGCTCTGCATGCTGATCATGTGGTTCATCGTGAACTCTCCTTTCGGCTGGTCCCTGCGGGCCATCCGGGAGAACACCCAGCGCTCGCAGTTCCTGGGCATCAATGAGCGGCTCTACAAGGTGATCGCCTTCACCATCGCGGGGGCCTTCGCCGGAGTGGCCGGGGGCCTCTATTCCCAGTTCCAGAAGTGGGCCGATCCGGATCTGTTGTTTTGGACCACCTCGGCCAATCCCGTCCTCATGTCCATCCTGGGCGGCATGTTCAGCTTCGTCGGCCCTTCCGTAGGAGCGGTGATCTTCGTGGCGCTGCGGGAAATCATCAAGGTCCGGACCGACTACTGGCCCATGGTCCTGGGCGTGGTCCTCCTCACCCTGGTCCTCAGCGTGCCGGATGGGATCGTGGGCTTCCTGGTCACCAAGGCGCGCCCGCTCCTTTCTGGGAAGAAAGCGGAGTCCCCTGGCTCATGAAGTACCTGCTGGAAATCGAGAGCCTGATGAAATCCTTTGGAGGCTTCCTGGCCACCGATGGCGTGAGCCTGGCGGTGGAGCAAGGGTCCCTCTGCTCCCTGATCGGCCCGAATGGGGCGGGCAAGACGACGCTGTTCAATCAGGTCACGGGGTATCTGGTGCCGGATTCGGGCCGGATCACTTTCAAGGGCAAAGACATCACGGGCTTGCACCCGTACCAGATCAGCCGGAAGGGGATCACCCGGGCGTTCCAGGTCATCAACATATTCCCCCGGCTCACCGTCATGGAGAGCGCCCAGCTCGCCATTTTGGCCAAGCGCGGGTATACCCTGAAGTTCTTCGCAGGCGCCCGCAAGATGGTCCGGGAGGAGGCCATGGCCGTCCTGGAGACCGTGGGGCTGGCGGACAAGGCGGGATATCTGGCCAAGGAGCTGAGCCACGGAGAGCAGCGGACCTTGGAGATGGCCCTGGCGCTCGCGGGGGAGCCGGAACTCCTGCTTCTGGATGAGCCCATGGCTGGGATGTCCCCCTTCGAACGGGTGAAGGCAACCGAATTGATCCAAAAGATTCACGAGGAGCGAGGACTCACGGTGCTGTTCTGCGAACACGACATGGACGTGGTTTTCGGTATCTCAGAGAAGGTCACGGTCCTCCACCAGGGCCGCGTGATCGCGGAAGGGAAGCCCGAGGACATCAAGAAGAACGAAGAGGTCAACTTGGTGTACCTGGGCCACAGCTCAGGCATCTGATGGCCGGGCCAGGCTGGCGAGGGCTGGAAATCCTATGATCCTCGAGGTCGAGAAGATCAACACGTTTTACGGAACGAGTCATATCCTCTTCGACGTCTCGCTCCAGGTGAACGACCGAGAGGTGGTGGCTCTCATGGGACGGAACGGTGCCGGCAAGACCACCACCATCCGGAGCATCATGGGCCTGACACCGGCCCGGACGGGACACGTTCGGTTCAAGGGGGAGGAGGTGGCGCGCATGCGTCCCTACCTTATCGCCCGCCGCGGCATGGCCCTGGTGCCGGCCGGCCGGCGAATCTTTCGTAGCCTTTCGGTGCGGGAGAATCTCGATATCGCCCGCAAGGCCCCGGTCTCGGGGAAGCCGGAATGGACCGTGGAGAAGATCTTCCACCTTTTCCCGAAGCTGCGGGAGCTCCAGGATCGGCGGGGCGGCGCCCTGAGCGGGGGCGAGCAGCAGATGCTGGCGGTGGGCCGGGCCTTGATGGGCAACCCCGATTTCATCCTGCTGGACGAGCCGGCGGAAGGACTCTCCCCGCTCGTTGTTGGGATGCTCCTGGAACATCTTCAGAACTTGAAGAAGGCGGGCATGCCCATGCTGCTGTGTGAGCAGTATGCGACGTTCGTCCTCCAGTTGGCAGACCGGGGGTACATCCTGGACAAGGGGATGGTGAGGTTCCACGGCACAGCCAAGGAGCTAGCCGAGAGCGAGGAGGCCCGCCGCTACCTGGCGGTGTAGGCTGTCTTCGGAAAACGTCACGCCGCGACGAAGAATCGGGACCACGTCGAGTCCTCAGGGGTGACGGCATCGCATCGCTGCGTCGTGGGAGAGGCTCCATGCGATGCAGCCCGGCGTCCGCGTGAAGAAGTGGAGGATCATCATGCTCGTACGCGATCATATGAAGCGTGATCCCGTGACGGTGAAGAAGGACGACAGTTTTCGGTATGCCTTGAAGCTCATCCGGAAGGAAGGCATCCGGCACTTGCCCGTCCTGGATGGAAAGAAGCTGGTGGGCATCGTGACCGACCGGGATCTCCGCCAGGCGGCCCCCTCCCCCGCCACGACGCTGGAGGTCCACGAGCTGAACTACCTCCTGGAGCGCCTGAAGATTGAAGCCATCATGACAAAGAAAGTCATCACGGTGGCGCCCATGACCACCCTCCACGATGCGGCCACGCTCCTCTTCGCCCACAAGATCGGCTGCCTGCCTGTCGTGGAGCACGAGGAGCTGGTGGGGATCGTCACCGAGGGGGACATTCTCCGGGCGTACGTGCAGCGGGAGGAGAGCCTTGAGGCCGCCCCAGCTCCTGAACTCGTGGTGGAGGATCGCCCCGGGGCCTTCGAGGCGGTCACCACGGCCGTGGGGACGGGGCCGGCAACGGTGGTCTCTGGCACAACCGTCCGAAACGGTGAACGGCGACCGGTCCTGCTGATCCGCGCGCCCGGGCATGTGGCGGCCGAGCTTCGCCGCCGGCTCGTCACGGCCGGCCACCCACCCATCAACGGGTGATTCGTCATTACGAATGTGAGCCCGGACGCTGCGCATCGAAGCGGGGGTGAGAATTAGTGGCGCCTACGCCGGCGGACCCGCGCGCGACCGGAAAGACGCTGAGCGATTTGGCGATCGGCATGACCGGCTCGCTCACCAAGACCTATGAGGAGTGGGATGTCCTCACCTTCGCCGCCGTGACGGGCGACCTCAACCCTGCCCATGTGGATGACACCTTCGCCCAGGAGTCGATCTTCCGGGGCAAGGTTGCTCACGGCCTTTTGACCGCCAGCCTCATCTCCGCGGTCCTGGGTACGAGGCTCCCTGGGCCCGGCACCATCTATCTCTCGCAGGAGCTGAAGTTTCGCCGCCCCGTGCGCATCGGGGACACGGTCACCGCGACGGTGGAAGTGACCGAGCTGATTCCCGAAAAGAACCTGGCCCGTTTGAAGACGACCTGCACGAAGCAGGGGGGCGAGGTCGTCCTGGAGGGCACAGCCCTCGTCATGCCGCCCAAGCCCGATGGGGGCGCATGAGCGTCCCACGGGTGAAGGACTGGATGGTCCCTCGCCCCGCGACCATCGGGCCCAAAGCCTCGGTGGCCGAGGCCGAGGAATTGATGGATGGGCGCCGCATCCGCCATCTCCCGGTGCTGGACGGTGACCGCCTGGTTGGCATGATCACGGACCGGGACGTCCGGCTGGCCTCGATGCCACGTCCACGAAAGGAGGTCGGCCAACCGGACGCCTTGCTTCGACTCGTTCGGGTGGAACAGGTCATGACGCCCGATCCGGCCACGGCGTCGCCGGACATGTCTGTCGCCGTGGCGGCCCGGCTGATGTTGGAGCATCGCTACGGCGGGCTGCCGGTCGTGGAGGGAGGGCGGCTCGTGGGGATTATCACGCAAGGGGACCTGCTCAAGGCGCTGATGGATCTCCTGCAGGGCGAGCACTCGTCAAGGGAATGACGCGAGCGGAGGTGGTGCGGTCATCACCGAGCAGACTCAGTCCACGGATTCGGCCGTGCGATCCGGTGCGGATGTCGCCCGGCGATCCGTGGTATCGGATGGGAAACGGATCTCGTACCTGGCGACGGAAGGCGAAGGGAGCGATTCCGATCCGGCCATCCTCCTGATCCACGGATCGGGGGTGAGTGCCCGCTCGTGGACGGCACAGCTCGAGGGTCTCGGTCAGGGGCTCCGGGTTCTGGCCATTGACCTTCCGGGACATGGCGACTCGGACCCGATGCCAGAGGCCACGCTTCAGGCCTATGCCGACGCCGCCCGTGCCCTTGTCGAGATACTGCGATTGGGTCCAGTCTTCGTGGCGGGCCACTCGCTGGGGGGTGCTGTGGCGGTCGCGCTTGCCGGCCGCTACCCGAACATGGTCAAGGGGCTCATCCTGCTCTCGACCTGTGCCAAGCTTCCGGAGACTGACAGCTCTTTGGAGGGCCTTCTCTGGTATCTCCCGGGGCCCATTCGAAAGATCGTCTTCTTTTCAATGGCGAAGAAGATCTTGTTTGCGCCCGGGGCCCGGGGCCGAGCCATCCAAGTGGGGATGGAGGAGATCCGGGCCTGCAGACCGGAGACCATCCTGAAGGATGTCGCGGCGGCCAAGCGCATGGACCTGGGGGAGGTGGCACGCGGTCTTCGCGTTCCCGCCCTGATTCTTTGCGGGAGCCGGGACAAGCTGACCCCGCCCGCTCTCTCCGAACGGCTGAATGACCTCATCCCCAGCTCGCGGCTCCTTGTCCTGGAAGGAGCTGGCCACATGCTGCCGCTGGAAGCGCCTGAGCGCGTCAACAGGCAGATCCTGGAGTTCGTCGGGTCCCAGGAGGGATTCGGGCCACGCCGACTCCGCCATCCCGTGAGCGAGATACAGCCGTCGATCCTTCGCCGCCTGCTCGAAAGGGTCAAGCGGCTCTTGCGTCGTCGGTAACCAGTGACGAAGCGCCCGGTGATGCCATTGATGTGTATGGACGTGGTGAGCCGATGAGTTCCGAATCCTACTTCGACTGGACGGCCCGGCTGTTTGACCGGGGGCGCATTTTCCATAAGCCGGAGGCGCTGCGGGGCATCCGCGTCCTGGACATGTCCATGATCATCTTCGGCCCCGCCACAGCCGATTACCTGGGGGAGCTGGGGGCCGAGGTGATCCGGGTAGAGATGCCTCGGAGCGGCGATGTCATGCGAATCGTCGCTCCCCAGGGTTTTTATTGGAAGAACGTCTCGCCGGCCTTCTTCGCCCAGAACCACAGCAAGTATCACGTGGCGATCGACGTTCACCGTCCCGAGGGTCAGGACCTGATCCGGCAGTTGGCCGCCAAGAGCGATGTCCTGATCGAGAACTTCCGCGCCGGAACCCTCGAGCGGAAGTGGGGCATCGGCTACCGCCAGCTGCGCGAGATCAACCCGCGCCTGATCTACGTGGCCAACACGGGTTTCGGCCAGTGGGGGCCCTTCATCAAGCGCGCCTCCTATGACGCCCTGGCCCAGGCAGTCAGCGGGTTCACCGCCGTCTCCGGATTCGCCAACCGCCCCCCGCTCAAGATCGGCATCTACATCGGAGATTACTTTGGCGCGTGCCTCTCGGCCCTGGGAGTCCTGGCCGCGCTGCATTACCGCGACCGGACGGGGCGGGGACAGTTTCTGGAGGTGGGACAGTGCGAGGCGCTGCTCCGGGCCATGGACTGGACGTGGCTTTACGCCGGTCTCACCGGCAAGAATCGGCCCCAGACGGGGAACCGGGACCCCGCCGCCTGTCCGTCCGGGATCTACCGCTGCACGGACGGGTTCGTGGCTGTGGTGGCCGCCAGCGATAAAGAATTCCGCGGGCTCTGCCGGGCCATGGGGCGGGAGGATCTCTCGCTGGACCCCCGCTTCGCCACGCGCGCGGATCGAGGGACGGAGGCCCATGCCGAGGCCCTGGACACCGACATCGGGGCCTGGGCGCGGGAAAAGACCCGGGCCGAGGTGGAGGCCGCGGCACGCCAGCATGGCTTTGCCGCGGCACGCGTGGCCACGGCAAAGGACCACTACGAGGACGCGCACCTGGGCGCGCGCGGGTCGGTGTGGGAGATGGAGGACCCGGTCTACGGACCCATGGTGGAGCATGGCCCCGCACCCAAGCTGTCCGAGACCCCGGCGCGGTACAAGTGGGCGGCCAAGCCGGTCGGATTCCACAACGAGTACGTCCTGGGCCGCCTCTTGGGCCTCCGTCCGGAGCATCTCCAGGAGCTGGAGCAGAAGGGCGTGATCGGCAAGTGGGCCGATCGACGTGGCCCGAAACCGCCGGATAACTGGGAAGGTGAGGGACTCGTTGGCTAGAGGAGCATTCAGCAGTCAGCTCTCAGCCCCGGATCCACTAGGGATCAGGGCCCTGAAGACTCGTGAAAGCTGACCGCTGATGGCTGGCAATGCCTGATCTCCCCTGGGAAGATTGGATCAGACAAGCGGATGACCCGCGCGGGGCCTTTGCAAAGCCTGAGGCGCTGGATGACCTGCTGGTGCTGGACGTGAGCCAGCAGAGCGTCGCCGGCATGGTCTGCACCGCCTTCCTGGCAGAGCTGGGCGCGGAGGTCCTGAAGGTGGAGCCGCCCGGTGGCGACCCGGCCCGGGCCTGGGGCCCACCGGATTTCACCCACAAGGGCGAGGGCCTGGCCTACCTCTCGGAGGGCCGCAACAAGTACTACATCACCCTGAATCTCGAGGCACCCGAGGGACGCGACCTCTTTCACCAGTTTGCCCGGCGGGCAGATGTCGTGATCGAGGCCCATCCCCCCGGCCGGATGGACGCCTGGGGGATCGGCTACCGGCAGCTCTCCTCGGAGAACCCGAGACTGATCTACGCGGCCATTTCGGCCAACGGGCAGTTCGGTCCGCGAGCCGCTGAGCCGATGCCCGAGTATGACCTCACCAGTCAGGCCGCCTCCGGGTTGACCTTCATCACGGGTGAGCCTGAGAGCGATGATGCCGGGGAGGCCGGTGTCCCGACCAAGGCCGGACCGTGGCTGGCCGGCTACGCGGGTGGGGCCTGGACGGCATTCGCCGTTCTTGGCGCCCTGCACTATCGCCATGAAACCGGGCGCGGCCAGATGGTGGACGTCACGCCGGCCGAGAGCCTGATGCGGTACCTGGAGTACACGCTGCTGTGGTACCACATCGATGGACGGATCCGGGAACGGGTCGGCTTTTACGACCTGGCGGTCTTCCCGTACACTTTCATCCGGGTGGAGGACGGCTGGGCCTTCATCGCCGCCTATACGGACCCAAACTTTCAAGCGCTCTGCCGGGTCATGGGCCGGCCTGAGTTGACCCAGGACCCCCGGTTCGCTACTGTGTGGGCACGGGTTCAACCGGACAACGAGCGGGCCATGCGCGAAGAGATCGAGACCTGGTCGCTCCGCAAGACCTCGGACGAGATATTGGAGAAGGTGATGGCCGACCCGGGCCCGGGGGTCGTGGTCTTCGGCCGCGTGGAAACGCCGATAGAGGTCCTCTCCCGGGAGAACTGGTGGGAGCGCGGCTGCTTCCACAAGCTCTCGGACCCGGTGTACGGGGAGCTGACGCTTCAGATGCCGGTGTGGCGGATGACCGAGACCCCGCCGCGGATCCGCTGGGCCTGCCGGCCCACCGGGTACCACAATGGCTACGTCTACCAAAAATACCTCGGCCTGGGCCCGCGGCGCCTGGCCGAACTCAAGGACGGGGGGGTCCTGTGATGGCGGAAGGCTCTGGGAAGGCCGGCCCGGAAGCTGCCGCAGCATTCGAGGTGCTCGGGCGGTGGCACGAGGAAGTGTCGCGCAACATGCTCCGCATGCAGCACTTTGCCACCCTGCTCCTCCACCCCGAGGAGCCGGAGGTCGGCCCCACCCCCCGGGAGGAGATTTACCGGAAGCACAAGTCCAGGCTCTACCGCTATGCGTCCTCGCGAATGCACCGCACCCCGCTGCTTTTCGTCCCCAATCTCGGCATCAGCCGTCCCTACATCTTCGACCTGCTCCCCGGCGGCAGCTTCGTCGAGCACATGACCCGGCAGGGGTTCGATTTCTATCTCCTGGACTGGGGGGTATTCGGGCCCGAGGACAACCATCTGACCGTCGAGGATTGCGTGACCCGCATCCTGCCGCGTATGGCTCGAAAGGTGCTGGAATCGTCCGGGGCCCGCGAACTCTCGGTCCTGGGTTACTGCATGGGCGGCCCCCTCTCGGCGTGTTTCCTGGCCCTGTACCCCGATGTGCCCGCGAAGGCATTCGTCAACATGGCGGGTCCCATCGATTTTTCCCACGCGGGCCTGTTCCGATGCTGGCTTAACCGGAAATACTTCGACGTGGACCGCTTCGTGGACACCCTCGGCCAGATTCCGGCGGACCTGGTCCGGACCGGCTTCAAGCTGCTCAAACCCAGCATGGACCTGTCCACCGGCCTCAACCTCTGGTGGAACCTGTGGAACGAGAGCTACGTGAAGGGGTTCAAGGCGCTCAACAAGTGGGCCAATGAGTACGTCGCTTTCCCGGGAGAGTTCTTCCGGCAGTGGGTGAAAGAGTTCTACCAGGAGAACCGCCTGGTCCGCGGCGAACTCACGCTGGGCGGCCGGCCGGTCAAGCTCGAGACGATCGGGTGCCCCGTCTTCGTGGTGGGCGCCAAGGAAGACAACATCGCCCCGCCGGCCTGCGTGCGCGCGCTGATCGACGCGGTCAGCAGCCGGGACAAGGAGTACGTGGAGCTCCCCGGTGGGCACATCTCCTTGATCGCGGGCCGGGGCGCCGCGACCCACTGCTGGCCCAAGGTATCGAGCTGGCTGGCTGTTCGCTCGTAGCCAGAGGATGTGTCGGGAAAACGACGGCGCTCGTCGGCCCCTGAGAGGAGATGCACTCATGGTCGAGAATCCGAGTCCCCAGGCGCTCTTCGACCTCTGGAAGAAGCAGATTGAGGACGGGACGCAGGCCTGGACCAAGCTGATGGGTCAGGGGCAAACGGCAGATCCCGCCACCTTCTGGCGTCCGTACATGGACCAGGGATTGGCCGCATGGTCCAAGGTTTTCACCCAAGGCCCGGTCACCCCGGACCTGATGACCCAATGGAAGCAGTTCCTGGACCAGTGGATCGCCGCGTGGTCCAAGGTGCTGGAACAGGCCATGGGAACCGAGGCCTTCGCCCAGGCACTCGGCAAGTACCTGGACCAGTGGCTGACCGTCCAGGCCCCGATGAAGAAGGTCGCGGACGAGTCTGCCGAGGCCACCCTCTCGACCCTGGGGATCCCTTCGCGCTCGCAAGTGGTGGGAGTCGCCCGCCAGGTCATGGACCTGGACGACCGCATCGAGCGGCTGGAGGATCGCCTGGATGCGCTCATGACCCGGATGGACGATCTCTTCAAGGCCCTTGGCGAGCACGAGGCAGCCGCTGCACGGCGCGCCGCCGGGAGAGAGGCTCCCCCGGCGTGATGCGGCGGCTCTGCCCCTGATACCCTGCACGCCCACTACACGGTAGCCCTGGACCTCCCCTGCCTCGACGAACCTCGCCATCCCCCGATCCTCAGGAGCGAACCCCGAGCAAAATAACTCGTTGTTTACCTTGACGCGGCGTGTTACCCTCTACGCGGAGGTCCGACATGCCATACGTCATCAAGCGGTACTCGAACCGCAAGCTCTACGACAGGCAGGAGAGCCGCTACGTCACGCTGGAAGAAGTCGAGGAGCTGATCCGGCAGGGGAAGGAGATCTCTGTCGTGGACGCCTCGACGGGGGAGAACCTGACGTCGGTGACGCTGGCCCAGATCATCCTGGAAAACGAGCGGAGCCACCGGGCCGCGCTTCCGACGGCCTTCCTCCACCAGCTCATCAAGCATGGCGAGGGCTGGCAGGACTTTTTCCAGAAATCGCTCCAAGCGAGCTTGGAGGGGATCATCGGCAGCCAGCGGGAGGCCGATCGAATCTTCAAGGAGTGGGCGGCTCGTGCCGGCCTCGTCCCATCCGCACCGCAGGCCGGACGGGAGGAGAAGAGGCGGGAGCCCGCCGCAGAGAGCGAGACACTTCGCCGCGAGCTTGAACTGCTCAAAGAGAAGCTCAGGACCCTCGAGCAGCGACTGGAGCGGAAAGATGAGGGGTGACCCCGGAGGGCCGGCAACCGCGGCCGACCCCCCGGGGGTTTGGCGTGCTTAGCTCT
>Ga0214473_10005685_pt1 | contig 14933 bp, 12 predicted proteins | sample RVTome_7_FD_203509 | JGI IMG/M metagenome (GOLD analysis project Ga0214473, IMG submission 203509) | Soil microbial communities from uranium-contaminated site in the Upper Colorado River Basin, Wyoming, United States - RVT98D197 | ecosystem: Environmental > Terrestrial > Soil > Contaminated >... | reverse complement strand
TTTTTCCGTCCGATGGCTTCCCGTTCTTGCGACGGGACTCGTAGCCATTTCCCCATGGCACATACAATTTTCGCGTATTGCGTTTGAAGCAAACATAGGATTAACCATAAATATTTGGGCAATTGTTGCTTTCCTGAAGGGTGTCAAGAACAGTAAGTGGCTGTACGGAAGCGCCGGGCTTTTCGGACTCGGATTCTATGCATACCATAGCGAGCGGGTATTTTTGCCTCTTTTTGTGATCATGGTGTGTATGCTCTTTTTCAAACAACTTGTTGCCAAACGTCGTGATGTGCTGATAGCTGCGGTCATCGGAATTATTGTTGTAGCTCCGCTGTTGCCTGTACTGCTGGACAAAAACACGACAACCCGATTACGTTTTACGAGTTCATTGGGTGATCAAACAAAACTGCTCTGGCGAAGTGCAGCAAAAACGAATGATGATATCGCCGGAGGGGACAAGTTCGGCACTCTGTTTCATAATCGTCGCATTGAATGGGCAAAAACGATTCTTTCAGGATACCTATCGCATTATTCGTTGTTGTGGTTGTTTTTGATTGGGGATAACGATCGTCATCACGCACCGGGAATGGGTTTATTATATCTCTGGGAATTGCCTTTCCTGCTTGCGGGTATGTATACGATGGCTCGCCGCGGCGGAAAACCGGTTAAATTTCTGTTCGCGTGGTTTCTCATTGCACCGGTCGCTGCCGCTCCGACGACTGAAGTGCCGCATGCGATACGTACACTGGTATTTCTGCCGACTTTTCAGATATTTGTCGGATACGGATTATTGGCTGTTTATCAACGATTGAAGCAACGAGGGAGAGCGGTTGCTGGTCTTGGGTTACTGATAGTGGGGACAGTTGCCGTATTTAATTTTGCATACTACGTGCAAATGTATTTTATTCACATGAATCACGAATATTCGCGCTTCTGGCAGTACGGGTATAAGGAGGCAGTGGAATATGTTCAGGCGAATCGCAGTAAATACAAAAAGATCGTCGTTTCAACGAAGCTAGAACAGCCGCATATGTTCTTTCTGTATTTCCTGCGCTATGACCCTGCGAAATATTTGGCAGAAGGCGGTACGGCATCGGGTGGATTTGAAGACGTACGCAATAAATTCGATATTTTTGAATTTCGCGACATAAAATGGTATTTACCCGAAATTAAGGATGGCAGCGTTCTCTATATCGGACGGCCGGACGAAATTCCCGATAAAGGCCTCAAAGTAATTAAATATCTGGACGGAATTGATGCGATGCATATCGCGGACAGATAAACACTCATGAAGAAATTGTTGCAATTTCTCTTCGGGTATTTCGAACGGAACCGTTTTTACCTTTTCCTGTTTGTTTTCCTGCTCGTCCTGCATGTTTTTTTGCGGTTTTTTGAACTCGAAGCGCGGATGCAGTTTACTTGGGATCAGGTACGTGATGCATGGGTAATGAAAGATATGATAGTCGACGGAAAATTTCCCTTATTAGGGACCGTCGCAAAAGGGAATAGCGGATTCTTCACCGGACCCGCATATTATTATCTGCTTGCGCCTTTTTATCTGATGACGAATCTTGACCCGATTGCCGCAGGTATATTTTCCGGAGTTGTCAGTACGGTTACTTTTCTTGCTCTCTATATAATTACAAAAAAAATATTTTCTCACGGTGTCGCTCTTTGTGCAACGTTTTTGTATACGGTTTCAAGTTCTGCAAACACTTTCGACCGTGTTCCCTGGAATGTAATATTTATTCCATTTGTCTCATTATTGATGTTATATTTTTTATATGAGCTTCTCAAAGGAAACATACGGTCGCTGATACCGCTCAGCATTGTATTAGGTTTTTCCTTTCATATTCATTTCACGTCGATATATTACCTGCCTATCATTCTCTTAAGTCTTCCGCTCTGGCCTCGAAAAAAAGAAACAGTTATCTACGGCATTATTGGCTTAGGTCTCTTTGCTCTTTGGTTTATCCCTAACGTTATCGCGGAATTCGGTAACAAATCGGGTTCGACGGATAAACTCGCAGTATATCTGCAAACCTATTATCACGGATTTCATTTGCGACGCGTTGCACAATTATTCCACGACGCATTTATTCAATTTGAGGGTATCGTGTCAGTGAAACCTATCAGCCGATTCGCGTATTTAGCTGTACCTATTTTCGCCTTTGTTTTGACCAGAACAAAGCCAAACAAGTCGTCGCTCGCACTTATATATCTTTTATGTTTATGGATCGGCGTGCCCTGGATCATTATGTCGCTGTATAGCGGGGAGATAAGCAATTATTACTTCGCCATTTCCCGTCCGCTCGTATTTATGACAATCGGGTACATCATATGGTCCGTTGTATCCGTCAAGAATATATTTTCGGGCTTGACGATAGTTCTTCTTGGCTTATACACACTTATAAACCTGCAAAATTTTTGGCTAACCAAGTATGTCACCTTGCCCAAATATAAAGCGGAAGTGCGCCAAGAGATTAAAGAAGGAAGAACTATAAAGTTTAGCGAGGGGGATCCGAAGTCATATCTGTATTACATCTACGCAGAGCGGGAATCCGGTAAATAATTAACTGTTTATATGCAGGTATTTTTAAAACAGCATACGAAATACGTTTTTATCGCAGTGTGTCTATTTCTAATTACATCAAGTATTTTACTACGGTCGGTTGAAGTGTTGAATAAAAATTATGTTTTCGGGTATGACCAGGGTCGAGATTATGAATCAGTAAAGACTATTGTTATTGATCACAAGCTGACGCTCATAGGTTCGGCTTCGGGTGGCGGATTCTCTGGATTCCAGGGGATTTTTCATGGTCCGTTTTACCTTTATCTTCTAGTTATTCCATTTATTTTATTTAACGGAGACCCGTACGGTGGAATTCTCTTTATGTTTCTTTTCGGTATCGGTTCAATTGTTTTGGGATACTCTATAGGAGAAAAAATTTTTGGTAGGCTGGGCGGGTTGATAACCGCGACACTTCTTGCTGTATCACCTACGCTTATATCTCAATCGCGAATGGTGTGGGCGCCAAATCCGGCCACGGTATTCATACTCGGAGCACTATGGTCTGTCTATGCAGTGCGATTTTCTTCACCTTCATCGATTTTTTTGACTGGATTCCTCGCCGGTTTCTTATATAATTTTGAAATTCCATTCGCTGTTCCGATATGCATAGCGCTGCTTATTTATTTTTTTCTCATATACAAAATACGTTCCATACGCCAATACATATGGTTACTCGGAGGGATTCTTACTGCTTTACTTCCGATGATAGTATTCAGTTTGCGGCATGGCATCAGGTTTTACCAGAGTTTCATTATTGCATCTTCAGGGATAGGTCCCATAGTTTTAGATTTCTTCAAAGAAAGAAAATTTTTGCCTAGCATATTTCTATCTAATTTCTCCCATTCATTCCCAGTGCACTCTATGATACCCGATAGTGTGCTATTAATGGGATTAGTAATCACAACTTATTTTTTCGTAGTAAAAGAAACAGATGTCCGGCGTAAAAAATATGTTCTGTTTCTTGTCTTACTTCCGATTGTAAGTTTTTTATTATATTTTGTTCTCGGAATACCGGTATATGAACATTACCTCGGCGTATTGACACTGTGTTATATCTTCATAACTGCTTACACGATATTGTCTTTACGAAAATATATTAAGATAGTCCCCATATCAATAGCACTTATTGTTTTATTAGGGCCGATAATTCTTATAATTAACGGGTTTATCCGAAATTTTCAAAAGGATTATGTTGACTATGGAGGAGGGGCAAAAATTCGAGGAAAACTGGACGCCATCGATTACATTTACAGCGACGCGAACGGAAAACCGTTCGGATTATATATTTTTACACCGCCAGTTTATACTTACGCGTATGACTATCTGCTCTGGTGGTATGCGGAGAAAAAATATCACTTTGTTCCGAAAGAGGAGAAGAACGGTATATTCTATCTGCTTATCGAACCTGACTGGGAGAAACCTTGGTCTTATAATGGATGGCTTGAAACAGTGATTAAAGAGGGCGACGTTATTGAAACAAGAGAGTTACCGTCAGGACTTATTGTCCAGAAACGCGTTGCCAGCAATCATGAAACGAACTAATACGGCAATCATTGTAATCCTGCTAATTGTTTCGTTATTGCCTTTACTGAATTTACTGCATCCGGGCCTTCCCGTTACTCACGACGGACAGGATCATGTTGCACGAATAGCAAATTTCTATCAGTCGGTGTCGGAGGGTAGCGTCATACCCCGATGGGCAGGCAACCTTAATTGGGGGTACGGACACCCGGTTGTGACGTTTCTCTATCCGCTTCCCTCATATATTGCCTCGCTGTTTCATTTCATGGGATTTTCGTTTGTCGACAGCACCAAGCTTGTTTTTGGGATTGCGTATAGCGCGAGCTTGCTCGCAATGTTTTTCTGGCTTCGGAGCGCCTGGGGTGTTATGCCTGCTGTCGTCGGAGCAGTGTTATACGGTTTTGCACCATACCGGTTTGTAGATCTGTATGTCAGAGGAGCAATAGGAGAGCACGTTGCATTTGTATTTCCGCCGCTTATTCTTCTTGGCCTTCTTCAATTGGCACGAAGTCAAAAGCAAGTTCATTGGTGGGGGGGTCTCGTTGCTCTATCATCGGCAGGTCTTATTCTTTCCCATAACGCACTCAGCCTCATCTTTTTCCCGATAGTCGGTTTCTATGCGTTATATTTGATTTTTTTCGAAACAAAAAATCAACGGTCATTAATCCTATATTCGTTATTTTATATTCTTCTCGGCTTTGGCCTGGCTGCGTTCTATTGGATTCCTGCGCTGCTGGAAGGAAAATACACACTTCGTGACATCGTGACAGTAGGGGGAGTCAGTGGCCGATTCGTTCCATTTATTCAGCTTGTCTACTCCCAATGGAATTACGGAGGAGGGAACGAATTTTCCAAATTCCTGGGTTTTTCCGGATGGGCGGGCATTCTGGTCGCTTGGTGGTTCCATTTCAGCTCGAGCCAACGAGTTGTCAGATGGTTTATGGGCGGATTGCTAAGCGTACTGACAATAACGCTATTTCTCATGACGCAGTGGTCGGCAGGGATATGGAATACGGTATCGATAATGCAGAAATTTCAATTTCCCTGGAGATTGCTATCGCTTGCGGTATTTATAACGTCGGTCATGGGAGCTGCAGGTATAGCCCAGATGAAGGCGAAATTGGGGACTATTATCGGAATAATTCTGATAGGTACGGCCGTTACAGCCTCTGTGCCCATGTGGCAGGCGAAGGAGTACCGCGTATATCCCGAATCATTTTTTTCCGGGGTGTACGAAGGAACAACGGATACGGGAGAAAGCAGTCCGATTTGGTCGGTGCGGTTTATGGAAAAGAGATTCGGTGCTCCTTTAGAAGTTGTGGAAGGCAACGCACAAATAACACCAATCCAACGCTTCGGCACGAGCCATACATATAAGGTAGAGGTTGCACAGGAAACTCGCTTGGTTGAAAATACGCTGTATTTTCCGGGTTGGCAGGTATTGGTTGACGGTGCACCGGTTTCCATACAGTTTCAGGATCCGCAATATCGCGGACTCATGACGTTCCGGGTAAAGGAAGGAACACATGCGGTCGAGACTGTCTTTGTAAATACGCGTCTTCGGGAGGTATCGGAGTGGGTAAGCGGTATAAGTTTGATATTTTTGGCTTTGTTCACGACAATACAGATATGGAGAAGAAAAAAGTGACCATTTCCGTTGCCTTGGCGACGTATAACGAAGAAGAGAATATTCGCCGATGTTTGGATTCGGTTGTCTCTTGGGCAGACGAAGTAATAATAGTGGACGGCGGATCAACGGACAGAACATGCAATATCGCACGGGAATATAAAGCAAAAGTAATACAAACCGATAATCCGCCGATATTTCATATAAATAAACAAAAAGCGCTGGACGCATGTACGGGTGATTGGGTATTGCAGCTTGATGCGGATGAAGTCGTGACGGAAGAACTTTCAAAGGAAATCCTATCCGTAACCCAACATCCAACATCCAACATCCAATATCCAATATCCAATATCCAAGACCCAACATCCCTGCCTCGCCCTGCCTCGCCGGCAGGCAGGCGGCAGGCAGGCAATATCCAAGGATACGCAATTCCCCGCAAGAATTTCTTCATGGGTCATTGGATGCGGAAAGGCGGCCAGTATCCGGATTATGTCATCCGGTTGTTTCGTCGGGAAAAAGGCACGTTCCCCAGTAAAAGCGTTCATGAGCAGATAGCAATTGACGGGAAAACCGCGCTTTTGCAAAATCCGCTCCTGCATAACACCTATAAATCCACGGAGGAATACTGGTTAAAAGCAAACAGATATATTGATCTGGCAACCAAGGAGTTGGCAGCAAAGAGAACACCGAAAAACTTAAGTACTTATTTTACTTTCATGGTTTTCAAACCTATTGCGACATTTTTCAACATATACTTCCGGCATCTGGGTTTTGTTGACGGAATTACGGGTTTTCTTTTTGCTCTTTTTTCTTCTCTTCATTTCTCCAAGGCGTACACCCGATATATACGAAGAAAAGAGTGATGTATTTGGTTTGTCTGTACTCCGGCGTTCAGTTATACTTAGGGCATGCGAATAGCCATAGATACGACGCCGCTGGGCGGTTTACACAGCGTGCGGGGTACCGGAGCATATACGAAGTTGCTTGTTGAAGCGCTTCAAAAGTACGAAACAAAACATTCGTATCATTTTTTTACTCAAGGACAAAAAGTACCCGGAAATGTTGATATAGTGCATTATCCGTATTTCGATCCGTTTTTCCTGACATTGCCCCTTCTCAAAACCAAGCCGACGGTTGTGACCGTTCATGATCTGATTCCCATCGTGTATTCACAACGTTTCCCCAGAGGTTTACGGGGCACTATTAAGTGGAATATCCAGAGAATATCTCTGTTAACAGCTTTCGTGATTGTGACGGATTCGGAAGCATCAAAACAGGATATCCATAAGTTTGCGGGTGTCAGGAAGCGGAAAATTCGTGTCGTATATTTGGCACCGGCAGAATTCTATCGGAAAATAACCGATAAAACGCTTTTGGACAAGACACAGAGACGGTATGGTCTTCAAAGTCCTTATATTTTGTACGTGGGGGACGTGAATTGGAATAAGAACGTCAGCGGACTGCTGAAGTCATTTGCCGCTATAAAATCGTCACAGGCGCCGCCAAATCTCAAATTAGTCCTTGTAGGCAGGGCATTTACGGATGAAACACTGTCCGAAACAAGTAGCCTCGTAACACTTATGCTTAAATTGAATATTGCGGATCGGGTCATACGGCCGGGATATGTTCCTGACGAAGATATGCCTGCATTGTATAACATGGCAAAAGCATATATTCAGCCGTCGCTGGCGGAAGGATTCGGCCTGCCTGTTCTTGAAGCCATGGCATGCGGATGCCCTGTTATATGTTCCAATACGTCAAGCCTGGCAGAAATAGCAGGTCCTGCTCTCCTGGTTGATCCTCAAAATTTTTCCGAGATAACCGACGGAATTCTGAAAGTTCTTCACCTTCCGGATGCACGGATGAGTGTGATATCGGAAAAAGGCAGGGAATGGGCTCGTCAGTTTTCGTGGCGAAAAGTTGCCGCAGAAACGGTTGGGGTGTATGAAAAAATATTTGCGGGGCAGTAGCCCGGTACTTATCCTCTTCATATTCTGGCGTCTCGGTTTGGCTCTTGTCGAAATATTTGTCTCGCCGTTATGGCCGCTTCGTCAAGGGTTCCTCGGTCCCGTATCCTGGGCAAATATGGACGGCGTGCATTATTTGTCCATAGTCCGTAACGGGTATTTCCAATTTGAACAGGCGTTTTTTCCTCTCTATCCGCTTCTCATCAAATATCTGACATCCTTGACCCGGATTCCTTCATACATAATTGCACTTGGCATATCGCACACTGCGTTCCTGGCAGCGCTTGTTCTTCTGTATAACTATTTGAAAGAACAGAACAGCAAGTATCCGCTGTGGATTATTCTTCTGCTGTTGCTGTTTCCGACAAGTTTCTTTTTCGCATCCGTATACGGTGAAAGCCTTTTCTTATTGTTTGCTGTTGCGGCAATGTATGCCGCGCACAAACGGTTATGGATCATTGCCGGCATTGCCGGCATGCTCGCGAGTGCGACGCGGTTATTCGGTGTGTTCCTTTTCCCGGTTATCCTTCTGCATTACATTTCCGAAAAAAAACCGAAACGGCTGACGGATATAGCGGGAATTTCGTTGATACCTTTCGGCCTGATCGCGTATATGTCCTATCTGTGGATGAACATAGGTGATCCGTTGGCTTTTTTCCACGCTCAGCCGGCATTCGGAGCAGGAAGAAGCGGGAGCGCACTCATCTTTCTTCCTCAAGTCATCTGGCGGTACCTCAAGATTTTTGCGACCGTTCCGTTTACCGATCTTGTCTACCAAGTGGCTGTATTTGAAATTCTGGCGCTGGTCGGAGGGTTGCTACTGTGTTGGCAGGGGTGGAAAGAGAAAAATAACAGACTTTACTTACTCTACTCTGCCGCTGTACTGATTCTGCCGACCTTGACCGGAACTCTCTCGTCGCTTCCCCGGTATTTTCTCTCCGCTTTCCCTCTTTTTTTCGTTCTCGGAAGCATGCATAATATGCGGGTAAAGACGGTAATTGCAGTAATATTCGGAGTTCTCCAAGTGTATTTTGCAAGCGCTTTCTTACGGGGGTATTTTGTTGCATGAAATTATCCATTGTTATTCCGGTCTTTAACGAAAAAAATACTATAGATACGCTTCTGAAAAGCGTTGTCGAAGTACGATTAACCGGTTTTGAAAAACAGATTATCGTTATTGATGACGGATCAACGGACGGTACGGTAAAGCATCTCAAAAAATGGGAAAAACAGTGTACCGTTATCTATATAGCGAAAAATAAAGGGAAGGGGGCGGCGCTTCGCGAAGGATTCAAACAGGCGCATGGAGACATTGTCCTTATTCAGGATGCGGATCTGGAATATACACCCGATGACTACAGTACGCTTCTCAAACCGCTTGAAGATTCGCGCGTGAACATAGTATACGGGTCCAGATTCCTGGGATCGCATCTGTCCACCATGTATCTCTATTCGCTCGGCAATAAGTTTGTAACGCTTGTGACTAATATTTTTTTCAATACGAATATTACCGATATGGAAACGGGATATAAGGTTTTTCGAAGAAGTGTGTTGACTGCAATAAAACTTCAGGCGAACCGTTTTGATTTTGAACCGGAGTTTACGGCAAAAGCGCTCATTGCAGGGTACCAGATCTATGAGGTCCCGATATCATATTTCGGGCGGAAATTTACGGAAGGGAAGAAGCTTACCTGGAGGGACGGAATCGTTGCGCTGTGGACGCTTCTTAAGTGCCGGTTCTCCGCCTGACCTATGAAAAAATTAAAAGCGATCGTCTCATCGGTTTTATCCCACTCACTGACGAGAAGCAGCGCGGTAGTTCTTACCGGAACCATGGTCGGCAACGTCAGCGCATATTTATATCACTTGTTTATCGGAAGAATTCTGGGACCGGTACAATACGGAGAACTTACGGCTCTTTTGTCGCTTCTCTATATCATAAACGTTCCTACGACGGTACTTCAGACAGTTCTGACCAAATTTTTTTCCATCCTCAAAGCCCGCAACGCATTCGGGAAAGCAGCCTATCTTTTCAGCAAAATGACTCAAAAGATCATCCTTATCCAGTGCGCCGGTTTCGTCGTTCTTCTCCCGTTTACAGGAATGATAGCGGGGTTCCTTCATATAACATCTCCAATGTATATCGTTTGGCTCTATATCGTGTTTGCCACGACAACGGCATCCATAATCAACGGAAGCGTACTGACCGGATTTCAAAAATTTACCCAAGCTGCCCTGTATCCGAACATCGGCGGAATTCTGCGTCTGGTATTCGGTGTTATCGGATCTTTTTTCGGAGTCGGATGGACGCTTATCAGCAATATTGCTTCCAATATCATTTCGTACTTCTCCTATTTCTTATCCTTGGGATTTCTGAGAAGATCCAAAGCGCAACGTTTCCCGTTATCGGAACTGAATGTTTCAAGTTTCAGTCTGCCGGCTTTTTTGGCAACGCTCGGAATGACCGCGCTCTATTCTCAGGATGTGGTATTGGTGAAACATTTCTTTTCCGCATATGAAGCGGGAGTATACGGGGCTCTCTCTGTTCTGGGGAGAGTAATTTTCTTTGCATCATTCGCGGTCGGGATGGTGGTATTTCCGGTCATCTCGGAGCGCAAAGAGCAATCCAGAGAACACGGCAAGGTGGTACTGTACAGCATGCTTGGAGTCGGGTTTATATCGCTGAGCATTCTGATCATATATCTGCTGTTCCCGCAATTCGTTGTTCACGCATTGTACGGAAGAGCATATGAAGGCGCAATTGAATATCTGAGCCTTTTCGGATTATTTATTACGTTGTTTTCACTGTCGTACTTACTCACGAATATAAGTCTGGCGGCGAACAAAACCGGAGTTTGGATGCTGACGGTCGGTGCGGCTGTGGCCCAGACACTTCTCATTTGGGTTCTCCACGGAAATTTAGGCACGATAGTGCTGATAAACACGGGAGTTGCCGCAGTGCTTTTTGCCTCACTTTTGATATACTACCGCCATGCTCAGTAAGTATCCCAAGTTGCTGTCTCTGATCATCCCTGTTTACCGCAAAGAGCGCACTGTAGCGGCTGATTTGCGGCGCGTGCTTATGGAATTGGAGAACATACCCATCCCGTACGAAGTCATTGCCGTGGTTGACGGAATGGAGGACCGCAGTTATATGGAGGCACAAAAGGTTAAGTCACAGTATTTAACTATTGTGGGATATAAAACGAATCACGGGAAAGGGTACGCCGTGCGCTTCGGAATGGCAAAAAGTAAAGGAGATGTCATAGGCTTTATGGATGCAGGGGGAGACCTCAAAGAAGAAGGATTGTCCATGATGCTGGAACACATGCGCTGGTACAATGCGGACATCATCATCGGCAGTAAACGGCACCCGGTGTCCAAAGTAAATTACCCCTTATGGCGCAGGATCCTCTCATGGGGATACCAGATGCTTGTCAAAATATTTTTCGGACTTTCCATCCGCGATTCGCAGGTAGGCATGAAACTTTACCGGCGCGTCGTGTTGGAAGATGTGTTACCGCGGCTTCTGGTCAAGCAATTCGCATTTGATATTGAGATTTTGGCAGTAGCCCACCGTTTGGGTTACACGCGCATCTTTGAGGCGCCCATTGAATTAAACTTTTCCGAAGTATCAAGTATCACATCCGCCAGTTTTTGGAATATCGTGTTCAGAACGTTAGTGGATACGGCCGCGATATTCTACAGACTCCGAATTCTCCGGTATTACGACAACACCAATAAACGTAAATGGCGTTTCGATCCGGAGCTGAATTTCAGAATTAATATCGGCTGAACTTTTCATGAATCCCGCTGTTTCCATCATTATTCCTGCCAAGTCCGTTGCCTCGTACCTCAGGGAGAATATCAAAGCGTGCCAGGCAGGAAGTTACCGGAATTTCGAGATTATCGTGTTAGTTGATAAACCACCAAGAGAGAAATTTCCTAAGACTTGTTTTATTGCAACCGGATCAACCGGTCCGGCTCAAAAACGGGATATGGGTGCACGGCAGGCGCGCGGAAAGATTTTGGCATTCATAGATGATGATGCGTACCCGACTAAATACTGGCTAGCGCGCATAATAAAGAACTTTGAGGATCCGAAAATTGGAGCAGTTGGGGGACCGGGTGTGACACCGCGCGGGGTTGGCTGGCGTGAGGAGGCTTCCGGTTGGGTGTCAGCATCTCCTTTGGGCTCGGGTGAGTTTATGTATCGGTTTTTGCCCCTCGTTAAACGCTTCGTGGACGATTATCCCTCCATGAATCTCGCTGTGAGGAGAAGTGATTTTGAAAAAGCGGGCGGGTTTGATTCCAATTTTTGGCCGGGAGAAGATACAAAACTGTGTCTGGATTTAGTTAAAAAACTCGGCAGGAAGATAGTCTACGAGCCCCAAGCCGTCGTGTATCATCACCGTCGTCCGTTGTGGATCCCTCATCTGCGACAGCACGGGAATTTCGGTATCCATAGAGGGTATTTTGCCCGAATTCTTCCCGAGACGTCAGCCCGACCGGTTTATTTTGCCCCGAGCGCACTAGTATTGGGGTTGTTTTTTTTGACAGCAAGTTTTTTGTTTGGACTGACAGGAAAGGAGAACAGTGGATTTTTTGAAACGTTGCATCTCGTTGTTGGGATCGGACTGCTCGCATATTTTTTGATGCTTGTATTGAACGGTTTCTGGATCGCTTTTCGGTCAAAAAAGGTGCTGCAGGGACTCATGAGTATACCGGCTGTGTTTATAACACATGCCTGGTATGGTATACGTTTTATACAGGGATTTATTTTTACGAAGAGGCTTTCATAATGAAGAATAATCTCCGGATATTTCTCAAAAAACCTACGCTCATACCGTTTGCATTACTCAATCTCGTGCGCGATGCTCTCATGCAACCCGACAGAATACTGAAAGAGTCCCGTCTACCATTATCGGAACCCAAAGGAACATGGACATCAGCGAAATCCCTTCCGTCATGGCGGTATGAATTCGGTGGTGCAAAAGTAGGAGATGAGATATATCTCGTTGGCGGTTTAGTCCTTCCGACTGTATATACGATTACCAGAAGAGTCGAAGCGTACCGTTGTTCAACCGATTCTTGGCATACCGTTCCGTCATATCCCGTTATCATTCATCATCCATCAGTAGTCTGCCTCGGAGATACGCTGTATGTAGTGGGCGGAAACGGGATGCGAATAACACCGTATTCATATGTATTTGCATACGATTCTAAGGGAAACCGATGGATTCGGAAGGCAGATATGCCGACTCCCAGAGGTGCTTTGGGCGCGGTTGTATTGGATGATCTGATTTATGCCGTCGGGGGCGGAACCAATAAAGTAGCGCGCCGGGAACTTGAAGTTTATGATCCTCAAAAAAACACATGGAAAAAACTTGCATCTATGCCTACTCCCCGCGAGCACTTGGCAGCCGCAGTGGCAGGCGGGCATATATTTGCCCTTGGCGGTTATAAAACAAGCCTGGCGGAGTGTTCAACAGCTAATGAAGCGTATAATCCGAAAACGAACAAATGGGAGAAACGCGCGCCTATGCCGCTTCCCGTTGCCGGGTTTGCCGCCGTTGGTTTGGGGGACAGCGTATTCATCTTCGGCGGAGAGCAGGGATGGTCGGTATCTGCGGAAGTACATGAATATAAAGTGAAGGAAGATAAATGGTACCGGCGCGCGGACATGCCCGTTGGCAGATATGCATCGGCAGCCGTTAGTGACGGCACAAAGATACATGTTTTTGGCGGAAATTACGAGCTGCACGGATATATCTACAGCATGGATCATGACATATTTACCCCGGGAACATGAAAATCTTCATTGCTGCAAACGCATTTCATAATTTCGGCGGTGGCGATGTTATCTTTTCCGAACTGGGAAAACGGTGGAGTCGGTTGGGCGCGAAAGTGACAATAGCGACGAATCAGAAAGGGAAAGAGTTTTGTTTGCACCGCGGAATTTCAATACATCAAATTATTGTGTGGGGTACTTCTGTTTTTGACTCGTATAGTGTCGTAGTGTCGTTGCTGATAAAAACCTTCAATTCCGTTGTCAACGCCTTGAAGATCGATTATTCCGGATACGATGCTATTTTTTCCATGTCGGATTACTGGCCGGATATTTTTCCTGCTGTAATTGCTAAGATAAAAAATCCTCATATAAAATGGATCGCAGCGTGTTATCTGATTCATCCTGCACCTTCATTGATACAAAAAGGGCGAACGAAGAAATGTATAGCATGGATAGTACAACAACTGTCTTTGCGATTAGTAAGTAGGTATGCCGATGCGGTCTGGACTGCGTCACAAGCGGATACGAAAGGATTTTATAACAATAAACAGCTTACCCGAAAAACGGTCTTGGCTATTCGTGGAGGAATAGATCTTCATTTGAGCGCATCCGCCTCCAAGCAGTTGAAGCGATATGATGCAGTGTTCGTAGGGCGTTTTCATGAACAGAAGTGCATAGATGAGTTATTAGACATATGGAAAGAAGTCGTTGAAGTAATACCCAAAGCAAGGCTCGGACTTATCGGAGGAGGACTTCAGGAAAAATATCTGCGTACGAAAGCAGCAACAGCGGGATTGAACGCCAATGTATCGTTTTTAGGAGTTATGGACGGTGCGAAAAAGGTCGCTGTTCTCAAGTCAAGCAGGATGTTTATCAGTGCATCGCGCCATGACAGCGGGAACATTGCTCTGGATGAAGTTCTCGCATGCGGTATCCTGGGTATCATCTATGATTTACCGAAAATGGATTACCCCAAAGGGGTCATCAAAATATCCGTGGGGGACAGTTCGGCATTCAGAGACTCTATAGTCCGATTATTGCAAAGCAAGAGCGAACGTGCCAGATTAGGAAAAGAAGGATTTGCGTTTATCAAGCAATTTGATTGGAATGTGAAAGCGCGCCAAACACTAACATTTATCCGAAGTCTTTAGAAACGACCTTTGATTGACTTTTATTGTGAGATAGATAACAATTTATTTATGCGCATAACAAAGAAAGCCGGAGAAACGCGAGCCCTGCGCTTAGCCATCGGATATCCGCCGATCTCCTCTGCCAAAGGCGTGCCCCTGCTGTCTCAAAACCGGCAATTCCAGTACTTCAACGCAAAGACATATATCTACCCAATGGTCCCTGCCTATGCAGCCAGTAACGCCCAGGCGCACGGTTACAAGGTGAAATGGATGGACGGAATTGCCAACGAACAGACGTTCAAACAATGGACTACGGAACTGAAAC
>Ga0214473_10005684_pt1 | contig 14934 bp, 16 predicted proteins | sample RVTome_7_FD_203509 | JGI IMG/M metagenome (GOLD analysis project Ga0214473, IMG submission 203509) | Soil microbial communities from uranium-contaminated site in the Upper Colorado River Basin, Wyoming, United States - RVT98D197 | ecosystem: Environmental > Terrestrial > Soil > Contaminated >... | reverse complement strand
CTCCACCTGATCGAGCTCAAGACCAACGGCCCGGTGCCGGGCCTCGCGGGCCTCGCGGACGCGTTCCAGACGGGCGTCCGGGAGGTAAACGACCTGCTCCGGCCGCTCGGTGCCCGCCTGATGCCGACGGGAATGCACCCGTGGATGGACCCGGCGAGCGAGCTCGTGCTCTGGCCGCACGAGTACGCGGACGTCTACCGGAGCTTCGACCGCATCTTCGGCTGCCGGGAGCACGGCTGGGCGAACGTCCAGAGCATGCACCTGAACCTCCCCTTCGACGGCGACCGCGAGTTCGGCCGCCTCCACGCGGCGATCCGGGTGCTGCTCCCGCTGCTTCCCGCGCTCGCGGCGAGCTCTCCCCTGGTCGAGGGGCGTCCGACCGGGACGCTCGACAGCCGGCTCGAGTTCTACCGCGGGCACACCCGACGCATCCCCTCGCTCGTCGCGGATGTGATCCCCGAGCCGGTCTTCGACCGGGTGGGCTACGAGGAGAAGATCTACGCCCGGATCCGCAGCGACCTCGCCGCGCACGACCCGGAAGGGACGCTGCGCAGCGAGTGGATGAACGCGCGAGGTGCGATCGCCCGCTTCGACCGGGGCGCGATCGAGATCCGCCTGCTCGACGTGCAGGAGTGCCCGCTCGCGGACATGGCCGTCGCGGGAGCGGTGGTGGGCGTGCTGCGCGCGCTCGTCGCGGGATCGCTCGCGAGCGAGGCGGCGCAGCGCGGCTTCCCGCAGGGGCCGCTCGCCGCCGCGCTGCGCGAGACGGCCACGCACGCCGACCTTGCAACGCTGCGCGACGAGGCATACCTCCGTCTGCTTGGCTGGAAGGGCCGCGTGCCTTGCCGCGCGGGCGATCTCTGGCGAGACCTCGTCCTGCGCACGCGCGGCGACCGGGAAGCGGCCGGCGCCGCGGGCGCCCTCGCGGTGATCCTCGACGAAGGCTGCCTCGCGCGCCGCATCCTGCGCCGCCTCGGAGCGCAGCCGGGCCGGGACCGCGTGCGCGAGGTCTACGAGGAGCTGTGCTGCTGCCTCGCCGAAGGGCGCCTGCTGCGTACCGCATAGCGCTCCGAGGCTCGACCCTCGCGGCGACGGAGGATCCCGTGGACTGCGACCTCGTGCTCGCGAACGCAACCCTCGTCGACGGAACCGGGGCGCCGGGAAGGCGCGCGGACGTGGCGATCCGCGGCGGCGAGATCGCCCACGTGGGCGACCTCGCGGCGCTCGGGGCGGCCCGGAGACTCGACTGCACGGACCGGGTCGTGGCGCCAGGCTTCATCGACATCCACTCGCACTCGGACTGGCTGCTGCCCGGGCGCGGCTGCGGCGCGCTCGTCGAGCCCTTCGTGCGCCAGGGCATGACGACGCTCGTCGGCGGTAACTGCGGTTTCAGCCCCGCCCCGCTCGCCGAGCGCAGCTTTGCAGCGGCGCGCGGAGCTCGATCCCTTCGAGTTCTACGCGCGCCTCGTGATCGCGAGCCGGCGCAACGCGCGCGTGCTGATCCACCACTACAGCGGGGCCCCCGGCCGCGAGGAGGCGCTCCGCGCCGTGATCGCGCACCCGCTCTGCACGATCGAGACCGACACCTTCCTGACGCGACGCGGCCACCAGAACCCGGCGAGCTACGGGACCTTCCCGCGGGTGCTCGGAAGCCTCGTCCGGGCCGGCCTCTTCGGGCTCGAGGAGGCGGTGCACCGCATGACGGGTGCCGCGGCGGAGCGGCTCGGCCTGCGCGACCGCGGCGTCGTGCGGCCCGGCGCGGCGGCCGACCTCGTCGTCTTCGACCCGGCTCGCCTGCGCGACGAGGCGACCTTCGCCGAGCCGGCCCGCTTCCCGACCGGGATCGAGCACGTGTTCATCAACGGCCGGCACGTGCTCGAGGGCGAGCGCTACGACGCCGGCGCCCTCGCGGGCCGCGTCCTGCGGCTCTGATTCCGCGGCGCAGCCGCGGAATCTCCCTTGTCACGCGGCCTCGCGCGGTGAGAGACTCGGGGTCTCTCGAGCCCCCGATGCGAAGGAGCCCCTCTGATGCGACAGCCCGTGATCTCCGCCGACTCGCACATCACGGAGCCCCCGAACACCTACGTCGACACGATCGATCCGGCCTGGCGCGATCGCGCGCCGCGGATGAAGACCGTGGAAAAGCTCGGCGACGTCTTCGTGGTGGAGGGGCTCCCGACGCCGGTGCCGATGGGGCTCGTCGCCGCAGCGGGGAAGCCGCCGCGCGAGATCCGCGCCACGGGCGTGCGCTTCGAGGACATGCACCGCGGCGGCTGGGACCCGGAGGCGCGCATGCAGGACCAGGCGCGCGACGGCGTGGACGCCGAGGTGATCTACCCGACGGTCGGGATGGTGATCTGCAACCACCCCGACTTCGACTTCAAGAAAGCCTGCTTCGAGGCCTACAACCGTTGGCTCGCGGGCTACTGCTCCGCACACCCCGATCGGCTGATCGGCTGCGGCCAGATCTCGATGCGTTCGCCCGAGGACGGGATCGCGGAGCTACGCGCGGTGAAGGCACTCGGCTTGCGCGGCGTGATGATGCCCGGAAATCCCGCGCAGGAGGACTACGACTCGCCGATCTACGACCGCTTCTGGGAGGTGGCGATCGAGCTCACCCTCCCGCTCTCGTTCCACATCCTGACGGACAAGAGCTACGCCTTCCAGCACCCCGTGCGCGGGCCGGCGATGAACGGCTTCCTGTCGATCATGCGCGGCTGCCAGGACATCATGGGGCTGCTCGTGCTCGGCGGTGTCTTCGAGCGGCACCCGAGGCTCAAGGTCGTGTGCGTCGAGGCCGACGCCGGCTGGGTACCCCACTACATGTACCGCATGGACCACGCCTACAAGCGCCACCGTTACTGGCTCAAGGCCGGGATGGAGCTCTCGAAGCTCCCGTCGGAGTACTTCGCGGAGAACATCTACACGACCTTCCAGGACGACTGGGTCGCCTTCCAGACGGCGAATCTCATGAACTGGAGGCACCTCTTGTGGGCGAACGACTTCCCGCACAGCGACTCGACCTGGCCCTGGTCGCAGCAGGTGCTGGAAGAGCACGGCCGGCACCTCAGCGACGAGCAGCGCCGCGCGATCCTGTGCGACAACACCGCCGAGCTCTACCAGATCGACGTCGCCGCCCTCGCAACCTAGAGAGAGCAAGCGAAGCGCGCAGCGAGGCGTAGCCGAGCGGAGTGGGCAATCACCGCTCAACTCATCGCAACGTCGTCGGGCCGGTCTCGAGCAGCAGCGTCGGGACGCCGTGGGTGCCGTCGCGCACCGTGAGCACGCGCGTCCCAGGTCGCCTTCCCGTCCGGACCTCGGAGACGTCGAAGCCGGCCGCGACGAGGCGCGCGCGCGCGGCGTCGGCGTCGCGGACGCGCCACGAGAGGCCCCAGAGGCGATCGCCCGTATCGGGCGACGGCGCGGCGCCGAGCTCGGCGGCGATCTCGACCGTGATGCCGCCCACCCGGAAGAAGAGCAGCCGCGCCCCCCACTGCGGGAACTCGCGGTCGAGCGCGAGGCGCAGCCCGAGTCGGTCGCCATAGAGGGCGCGCGCGGCGGAGGCGTCGGAGGTCCGCACCACGGCGTGGTCGAGGGCGAAGACCGCGGCCGCCTCGTCGCCGACCGCGGGCATCCGGGGGAGGATCTCGGCGGGCGAGCGGTGCTCGATCGCAAACAGCACCACGCCGCGCGTGCGTGCGACCGGGAGCGCCACGCGCAGCCACTCGCGAAAGGCCCCGGACTCGACGTCGCGGCCCATGCCCTTCTCGACGGGGCCGGGCTCGAGACCGCGCGCGGCGAGCTCCGCCCGGCAGGCGGCGACGTCGTCGGTCCCAAAGGCGAGCCCCACGGGGCCCTCGCCGCGCGCCGCGAGCCAGCGACGCACCGCCTCGCCGACGGGGCCCTCGCCGGCCGGGGACAGGAGCTCGAGGTAGGTATTCTCGAGCCGGAAGAGCGCGTTCGCCGTCCCGGCGGTCGGATGCGCGCCGCGCCAGGAGGGGCTGCGCCCGAGCAGCCGGGCGGTGGAGCGCGCCGCCGCGTCGAGGTCCGCGACGGCGAGGATCACGTGGTCGAGCCGGGCGAGCACGGCCGCAGCATACTAGTTTGCCGGCTCAGGTGAGGGCGGATCACGGGAGGCTCGGAGATGGCGAGCGGGGTGCGGGACCCGAGGGAGATCCGGAGCTGGGACGACGAGGTCGACGTGCTCGTCGTCGGGCTCGGCGCGGCCGGAGCGGCTGCGGCGCTCGAGGCGTCGCGCGCGGGTGCTGCGACGCTCGTCCTCGAGCGCGCGGGCGGCGGGGGCGGCACCTCGGCGATGTCCGGCGGGGTCCTCTACCTCGGCGGCGGCACGGCGCTCCAGAAAGCCTGCGGCTTCGAGGACTCCGCAGAGGAGATGTTCAAGTACCTGATGGCCTCCTCGGGACTCACGCCCGACGAGGCGAAGATCCGGCGCTACTGCGAGGACTCGGTCGAGCACTACGCATGGGTCGTGGCGCAGGGCATCCCGTTCAAGTCGACCTTCTATCACGGGTGCAGCGGCGAGCCCCCGACCGATGACGGCCTCGTGTGGTCCGGCGCCGAGAACGCGCACCCCTTCCGCGACGTCGCACGCCCGGCACCGCGCGGGCACGTGCCGCAGATGACCTTCCAGACCGGCCCGCTCCTGATGCAGAAGCTCTGCGCGGCGGTCGACGCGAGCCCGGCGCGGGTCGAGACGAACCACCGCTGTGTCGCCCTGGTCCAGGAGCCGGACGGGTCCATCGTCGGGGCCGTTGCCGAGAGCTTCGGCCGGACCCGCTCGGTGCGGGTGCGCCGCGGGGTCGTGATCACCACGGGCGGCTTCATCCTGAACGACGAGATGCTGGCCGCTCACCAGCCGCTCGCGGCCCGCTGCCGGCTGCGCGTCGCGGCGGACGGGGACGACGGCTCGGGGATCCGGCTCGGGATCGCGGCCGGCGCAGACACGATCCACATGGACGCCGCGTCGATCTCGCTCCCGGTGACGCAGCCCTGGGGGCTCAAGCGCGGCGTGCTCGTGAACGCGCAGGGCCAGCGCTTCATCAACGAGGACACCTACTACGGGCGGCTCGGGGAGCGCGCCCTCTTCCACCACGGCGGGCGCGCCTGGCTCGTGGTCGACGACGAGATCTTCGAGAAGCCCGACTACGACTTCGCGCTCGCGGCGGTCGGCGAGACGCCAGGGGAGCTCGAGCGCGAGATGGGGCTCCCGCCCGGGAGCCTCGAGGCGACCCTTGCGCTCTACAACCGCCACGCGGCGCGGGGCTGTGACCCCGTCTTTCACAAGCAGCCGGAGTACGTGAAGCCCCTCGTGAAGCCGCCCTTCGGCGCGATCGGCTGCTCGACCGACGACGCGCTCTACGCCGCCTTCACCCTCGGCGGCCTCCGCACCGACCTGGACGGCCGCGTCCTCGATCCGGAGGGGCAGCCGATCGCGGGGCTCTTCGCCGCAGGGCGGGCCAGCTCGGGGATCGCCGTCGGAAGCTACTCGAGCGGGCTCTCGCTCGGCGACGGCACCTTCTTCGGGCGCTGCGCCGGCCGCGCGGCCGTCCGGGGCCGCTGAGGTCGCCGCTCCCCGGAAAGGCATCCTCCTCCCCAAGGGGGGTGCCCCGGCGCGGGATCGGGCTGCGGCGATCCGCGGCATGGTGGACCCCGGAGCCGTGTGGTACCTAGCTGGCCGAGCGGCGATCATGGCCCGGTGGGCCGACCCGCGGTCGCGCCGAGACCTCGCGATCCGCTCGCACCGGCGCTTCGACCGACGGGCACGGCGCGCGACGCACGACGCACGACAGGATGGAACCGGCTTGGCGCAGACGGCCCTGACCGCGCTTCGGACCTACGCGGACCTCACGAAGCCGCGCCTGCTCCCGCTCGTCCTCTTCACCGGCCTCCCGGTGCTCGGGATGGCGGCGGGCGGCTGGCCCCCGGTCGGCTTCGCGGCCCTCACGATCCTCGGGATCTCGCTCGCCGCGGCCTCCGCCAACACGCTCAACGCCTACCTCGAGCGCGACAAGGATGCGCTGATGGACCGCACCCGCGGCCGGCCGCTCCCGGCCGGGCGGATCGCCCCCCGGGCGGCGCTGCGCTTCGGGCTGGCCCTCGGCGTGGCCTCGACGGCCCTGCTGTACGCCATCGCGGGCCGTGCGGCGGCCGGTCTCGGGGTCGCGAGCATCCTCTACTACGTCTTCGTCTACACGGTCTGGGCGAAGCCGCGCTCGGCGTGGAACGCGGTGATCGGGGCGGTGGCCGGAGCGGCGGCGCCCCTCATCGCCGACGCGGCGGCCAACGGCCGGGTCGGCGCCGCGGGCCTCGCGCTCTTCGCGATCGTCTTCTTCTGGCAGCCGCCGCACGTGTGGGCGATCGCGCTCTACCGCAAGGCGGATTACGAGCGGGCCGGGATCCCGATGCTCCCGAGCGTGATCGGCGACGAAGCGACCCGTTGGCGCATGCTGTGGTCCACGCTCGGCCTCGTGCCCGTCTCGCTCGCGCCGGTGGCGCTAGGCCTCCTCGGCACGCCCTACCTCGCGGTGGCGCTCGGCATGAACGCCTGGTTCGTCGCGTCGGCCGTGGGCTGCCTCCGCGCTCGCACGCCGGAGGCCGCGCGGCGCACCTTCCACGTCTCGCTCGCCTACCTGTTCTCGCTCTTCCTCGCGATGAACGCGGAGCTGCTCCTCCGACCGTGACGCAGCGCCTCGGAGGCGTGGCTGCGCCGCAGCGCGCCCGCGTGAGCCTCGCCGTCCTCTTCGGCGTCGTGATCGTCGACCTCGTCGGGTTCGGCATCGTGATGCCGATCCTGCCCTTCTACGCCCACGAGCACGGCGCGAGCGCCACGACACTCGGGATGATCTTCACCGCCTACGCCGCGGCGCAGTTCGTGTGCGCGCCGCTCTGGGGGCGGCTCTCCGACCGCATCGGTCGCCGCCCAGTGATGCTCGGGACCATCGCCGGCACCGCGCTCTCGCTGCTGCTCCTCGGCCTCGCTCCTTCCCTGCCCTGGATCTTCGCGGCCCGCTGCCTCGCGGGCGCCTTCGCCGCCAACATCGGGGTCGCGAGCGCCTACATCGCCGACGCCACCCCCGACGAGGAGCGCACGCGCTGGATGGGGATGCTCGGCGCGAGCTTCGGCGTGGGCTTCGTGCTCGGCCCCGCGATCGGCGGGATCCTCGCCCCCTTCGGCCACGCCGTCCCGATGCTCGCGGCCGCCGGCCTCGCGGCGGTGAACCTGGGCTTCGCGGCCTTCTCGCTGCGCGAGCCACCCCGGCACGCCGCGACCGTGGGGGGCGTCCCGAGCACGCGCGCCGCGGTGCTGCGCGATCCCCTCGTCCGGCGTTTGTGCCTCGTGAACCTCGTCTTCTCCGTCGGCGTGACGCAGCTCGAGACGATGTTCGCCTTCTTCATGAAGGACCGCTTCGGCTACGGCGAGCGCGACGTCGCGTTCTTCCTGGCCGGGATGGCGGTCCTGATGGGCGGCATCCAGGGGGGAGGCATGCGCGCGCTCTCGGCCCGCTTCCCGGAGCGCACGCTCATCGTCGGCGGGGCGCTGCTTCTCGCCGCCGGCTTCGGCGGCCTCCCCGAGGCGGGCTCGCTCGGCCCGCTCCTCGCGGCGCTCGTCGCAGCCGCGGTCGGCCGCGCGGTCTTCCAGCCCTCGCTGATGAGCATGACCTCGGTCGCCGCCGCCGCGGGCGCCCGCGGCGCGGTGATGGGAGCGTTCCAGTCCTCCGCCGCGATCGCGAGGGTGGCCGGACCGCTCGCCGCGGGCTGGCTCTACGATCGGGATCTCGCCGGTCCCTTCTGGCTCGCGGCGGTCCTGTGCCTCGCCGTCGCGTGGACCGCGCGCGGGCTCCCGGCGCGAGTGGCGGCCGCCGGATCCGGCGCGGCCGGTCTCGGGTCGGGGTCCTAGAGTCCTGGACGTGGACCTCGGCTTCGTCCCCGCGGTGAACGCCACGCTGAACGCGGCGGCGGCCTGCTGTCTCGTGGTGGGGCGCAGGCTCGCGCGAAGCGGGCGCCTCGTCGCCCACCGGCGCCTGGCGCGCTTCGCGTGGCCGGTCTGGATGTACGTGTCCGTGACGGGCGTGCTGATCTACGTGCTGCTCTATCACCTGAACCCGCCGGCCTGAGGGGGCCGGCGCGGGAGCTCCGAGCGAGGCGTTTCGCCACTCCGCGAGAGGCGTGCTTTCCGACGAAAAACCGGGCGATGCCATCTTGAGATCGCCCCCGGAGTTGGCTACCCACCCGTGCGTCCAAGCCGGCCCGATCGCGCGGGTGGGGCGCAAGGAACGGGCCGCCGGGGCTCGGGCCACCCTCCGCTGCCGTGCCGTCTCCTCGGATCGACCCCGCCAGGGCCACGCCCTGCGCGGAAGGCCGCCGAGGGCATCGAGGACTAGCAGGATCCAGATGAGACCCACCACGTTCCTCTTCGCGCTCCTCGCGCTCGCGGCCGCCCCCTTCACGGCGTCCGCCGAGGGCGGCGGGGACAAGGGTGCACAGCTGTTCCAGCTGTGCGCGCAGTGCCACGGGCCGGAAGGGGCCGGAGACCCCGTGGCCCTCGCCCCGGCGATCGCCGGGATGGACGAGTGGTACGTGAAGGCGCAGCTCACGAAGTTCCACAGCGGCGCCCGCGGCACCCACCCCGACGACCTCGCCGGGATGCGGATGCGGCCGATGTCGCTCACGCTGCGCAGCGAGGAGGAGATCGCCGTCGTCGCGGCCCACGTCGCGAGCCTGCCGCGCGTCCCCGTGAAGGCGACGCTAGCGGGCGGCGACGCGATGCGCGGCCAGGCGCTCTACGCGCCCTGCGCGGCCTGCCACGGTCCGGACGCTGCCGGCATCCAGCAGCTGAACGGCGCGCCGCTGCGCGCGTCGAGCGACTGGTACCTCCAGCGCCAGATGCACAACTTCCGGTCGGGGATCCGCGGGGCGAACCCCCTCGACACCAGCGGCGCGCTGATGCGGCCGATGTCGATGACGCTCCCCGACGAGCAGGCGATCCTCGACGTGATCGCGTACATCACGACCCTCGGTGGGTCGGACAGCAGCCACTGAGAAGGAGCCGGGGCATCCAGCATGGCGAAGGCGTATTCCTCGGACGAGCTCGCGATGCGCACCTTCCTGATCACGATCGCGGGTGTGGGTGCGTTCATCGCGGTCGTCTTCATCTTCATCCTCTGAGCCCGAGGCGAACACCATGATCGAGAGCCTGGTCCCCGCCGCTTCCACCTACGCAGCGGACATCGATGCGGTCTTCACCCTGATCTTCGTCCTCGTGGGGTTCTGGTTCGTCCTGACCGAGGGCGCCCTGCTGTGGCTGATCGTGCGCTTCCGCAAGCGCGACGGCATCCCGGCCGAGTACATCACCGGCGAGCAGAAGAGCGAGAAGCGCTGGATCTCGATTCCCCACATGCTCGTGCTCGTCTGCGACGTGTTCATCATCGTGGGCGCCGTGCGGGTCTGGTACAACGTGAAGCAGGAGCTCCCGCCGGCGCAGGCGACGGTCCGCGTGGTCGCCCAGCAGTGGGCCTGGAGCTTCGACCACCCGGGCCCCGACGGACAGCTCGACACGCCCGACGACATCCGCACCGTCGACGAGCTGCACGTCGAGGTCGGGAAGCTGCATCACTTCAAGCTCGTCTCGAAGGACGTGCTCCACAGCTTCTCGGTCCCCGTCTTCCGCCTGAAGCAGGACGTGATCCCCGGGCGGGAGATCACCGGCTGGTTCGAGGCGACGAAGCCGGGGACCTACGACATCCAGTGCGCGGAGATCTGCGGCATCGGACACGCCATGATGCCGGGACGGATCGTCGTCGAGACGGCGGAGCAGCACGCCGCCTGGATCGCTTCGAAGCGACCCCTGACTCTCGCGGCCGCGACGCCGCGGGCGGAGGAGTAGCCATGGCCCACGCCCCGGTCGCGCACCACGAAGCCCACGGCGCCCACCACGTCGAGCAGAGCTTCTGGAACAAGTACGTCTTCTCGACCGATCACAAGATGATCGCCATGCAATACATGTTCACGGGCATGTTCATGGCGCTAATCGGCGGCTTCATGGCGTACGCCTTCCGGATGCAGAACGGCTTCCCCGGGATGGAGGTCCCGGGCTACGGGCTCGTGTCGCCGAACGAGTACAACGCGCTGATCACGAACCACGGCACGATCATGATCTTCTGGGTGGCGATGCCCGTGCTGATCGCCGCCTTCGGGAACTTCCTGATCCCGCTGATGCTCGGCTGCGACGACATGGTGTTCCCGCGGGTCAACCGCCTCTCCTACCAGATCTTCCTGCTCTCGGCGATCGTGATCCTCGCCTCGCTCTTCGTCCCCGGCGGAGGCTTCGCCGGGGCCTGGACCGCCTATCCGCCGCTCTCGGCCAAGGCCCAGTACAACCTGACGGGCCTCGGATCGACGCTGTGGCTGGTGTCCGTGGCGCTGGAATTCGTGGCCTTCCTGCTCGGGGGCATCAACTTCGTCACCACCGCGATGAACGCGCGCGCGCCCGGCATGAAGATGTACGACATACCGATGGTGGTCTGGATGATCGTCGTGGCGAGCATCCTCTTCATGGCCTCGGTGGGCCCGTTGATCGCCGGCGCCGTGATGCTCTTCATGGACCAGAACGTCGGCACCGCCTTCTTCGACCCGGACCGCGGCGGCGACCCGATCCTCTGGCAGCACCTGTTCTGGTTCTTCGGGCACCCGGAGGTCTACGTGGTGCTGCTCCCGGCCACCGGCATCGTGGCCGAGATCATCACGGTCTTCGCCCGCAAGAAGCTCTTCGCCTACAAGACGGTGCTCTACACGGTCTTCGCCACGGGCGTGCTGTCCTTCACGGTGTGGGCGCACCACCAGTTCGTGGCCGGCATCGACCCGCGCATGGCGAACATCTTCACGGTCACGACGCTGCTCATCTCCGTCCCGATCGCGGAGATGATGTTCGTCTACATCGCGACGCTCTACGGCGGGTCGATCTCGCTCACCACGCCGATGCTCTGGGCCCTCGGCTTCATCGCGACCTTCCTGCTCGGCGGCGTGACCGGGATCTTCCTCGGCGCGAGCGGCGCCGACATCTACCTGCACGACACCTACTTCGTGCTGGCCCACTTCCACTACACTTTCTTCCCGATCGCGATCATCGGGACCTACGCGGGCGTCACCTACTGGTACCCGAAGATGTTCGGGCGCATGCTGAACGAGACCCTGGGCAAGATCCATTTCTGGGGCACCTTCATCTCCTTCAACTGCGTCTTCATCCCGCTCTTCTACACCGGGATGGCCGGCGACCACCGGCGGATCTGGAGCTACGAGCTCTACCCCGAGCTCTTCACGCCGGACCTCCAGGCCGTGCGGGCCTTCGCGTCGATCGCGACGGTGGTGATGCTGGCCTTCCAGCCGATCTTCATCTTCAACTTCTTCTGGAGCCTGCGCCGGGGCCCGAAGGCCGGCGACAACCCCTGGAGGGCGAACACCCTCGAGTGGCAGGCGCCGTCGCCGCCGCCGCACGGGAACTTCGCGGAGCTGCCGCGGGTGTACCGGGGGCCCTACGAGTACAGCCACCCGGACCGCAAGGAAGACTACTGGCCGCAGAACGCGCAGGCCTAGGAACGGAGCCCTTCATGTCCGCCGCGAGACCGATCGCCACCACCCGCAGCGCCGCGGGACTCCCGACCGGGCGCCTCGCCGTCTGGTGGGTGGTGGCCTCCGAGGTGGTGATCTTCGGGGGGCTGCTCGCCTCCTACGTCATGCACCGCCTCGCCCACGACGCCTGGGCGGCGCAGGCCGCCCACACGAACATGTGGATCGGGGCCTTCAACACCTGGGTGCTGCTCACGTCGAGCCTCTGCGCGGTGCTCGCCCACAAGGCGGCCGAGGCCGGCGACGGTCGGAAGGCCGCGAAGCTGATCGGCCTCACGATGCTGGGCGGGATCACCTTCATCATCGTGAAGGCCTTCGAGTGGACCAACGAGATCCACCACGGCTTCACGATCACCTCGAGCACCTTCTGGTCCTTCTACTACACGGCCGCGGGGCTGCACGGGCTGCACGTGATCGCTGGAGTGGTGATCATGGGCATCGTCGCGATGGACGCCCGCCGCAACCTCGAACTCCACCGCGTCGAGCTGATCGGGATCTACTGGCACTTCGTCGACATCGTCTGGATCTTCCTCTTCCCCCTGCTCTACATCGCGAAGTAGGACAAGGACCATGGCCGAGCAAGCACACGCCTCTCACGAAGTCCACGCGCACCCGAACTACATGAAGGTCTACTGGACGCTCCTCGCGCTCTTGTGCGTGAGCGTCATCGGCCCGATGTTCGGGATCAAGGCCGTCACGATCGCCACGGCCTTCGGGGTGGCCGCCTACAAGGCCTACCTGGTGGCGAAGAACTTCATGCACATCAACGTGGAGAAGCCCTTCATCTCCTACCTGGTGCTGACCGTCGTGGTCTTCATGTTCCTGTTCTTCGCCGGCTCGGCCCCGGACGTGATGAAGAAGGAGGGCACGCGCTGGGTGAAGCCGTCGTGGGTGGCCGGCACCGCGCACGCCGCCCCCGATGTCCACGGCTCGGAGCATGCGCCCAGCCACTGAGCGGGCCGGCCCGCGCACGGGCCGGCCGCGGGAGCCGGGGAGGGCTCCCGAACGAGGTTCCCCCATGCCCGCCCCCCGAACCGGGCGCCTTCGCCTCGCCGCCGAATCCGAGCGCACCCCGCTCGTCCCGAGCGCGGTGATGGGCATGCTGATCTTCGTCTTCACGGAGCTGATGCTCTTCGCCGGGCTGCTCTCCGCCTTCTCGATCGTGCGTGCGGGAGCGGTGGTCTGGCCGCCGCCGGGCCAGCCGAGGCTCCCGATCCAGGCGACGGCCTTCAATACCGGGCTGCTCGTCGCGAGCGCCGTGGCCCTCTTCCTCTCCCAGCGAAGCTTCTTCCGCGACCGGAAGGCCGCCCGCCGGCCGCTGCTCGTGGCGATGCTGCTCGGCGCCTTCTTCGTCATCTTCCAGGGCGTCGAGTGGGTCCGGCTCGTCGCCCGGGGCCTGACGCTGACGTCGAGCACCCTCGGGAGCTTCTTCTACCTGATCGTGGGGCTCCACGCGCTGCACGCGATCGCGGCGCTGTGCGTCCTCGTCACCACCTGGCGCCGGCTCGAGCGCGGCTGGCTCGCCCAGGACCAGCTGGCAGCCGCCCAGGTCTTCTGGTACTTCGTCGTGGGTCTCTGGCCCGTCCTCTACGGGGTGGTCTACCTGTGATGCTCACCTCGCTCCGCTCCGCTCTCGCCGGTCTGCTCGCCTCGGCGCTGCTGCTGGCTCCGCGCGTGGCGCTCGCCTGCTCGGTCTGCACCGGCGGGCAGAAGGCGGAGGTCAACCGGGCCTTCCTCGTGGGGAGCCTCTTCCTGTCCGTGCTGCCGCTGCTGGCGGCGGGCGGGGCCGTCTGGTGGCTGCGCCGGCGCGCTCGCGCGATCGAGGCGACGCCGCCGCTCCCGCTCGGGTTGCCGCACCCCGTGCGGAGTCGATGAGAGCCGCGCTCCGGGCCCCCGCGCTCGCGGCCCTCGCCGCTCTCGCCTGCGGCGGTGCCGCGGAGCCGATCCTCTCCTGCGATCCCGTCGGCCCGGCCCGGCCGATCTGCGGCTTCCACAACCCGGAGGACCTCGAGCTCCTGCCGGACGGGAAGCACCTCCTGGTGGGCGAGTTCGGCTCCATGGAAGGCGAGCGCGCGGGGGCGATCGCCCTGCTCGATCTCGCGAACGAAGCGCGCACGGTCCTCTACCGCGGAGGCGACGGCGGCAACGCGACGCCCGGCTGGGGGGACCCCGGCTGCCCCGGCCCGCCGCCGCCGGAGATGAGCCCGCACGGGATCCATCTCTCGCGGCGCGCGGACGGAAGTCTCCAGCTCCTCGTCGTGAACCACGGCGGCCGCGAGTCGGTCGAGCTCTTCGAGGTGAGCGATTCCGGCGCGGGTTGGGCGGTCGCCTGGCGCGGCTGCGCGGTGGCGCCCGAGGGAAGCTGGCTCAACGACGTCGTGGCGCTGCCCGAAGGGGGCTTCCTCGTGACGCACATGCTCCCGAAGCGGAGCGGCGCCGGGCAGCTCTTCGAGTACGCGAAGGCGGCCGCGCTCGGCATGCGGACTGGTCACGTGCTCGAGTGGCAGCCGGGACGCGGCATGGCACCGCTGCCGGGCACCGAGACGGTCTTCCCGAACGGGATCGCGCTCTCGCCCGACGGCGGGACGATCTTCCTCAACTCGTCGATCGGCGGAAAGGTGCTGCGCATCGACCGGGCGAGCAGAAGGCTGCTCGGCAGCGCCGAGGTCGCGGGGCCGGACAACTCGACCTGGGCGCCCGACGGGCGCCTGCTCGTCGCGTCCTTCGTCGGTCCGCTGTGGGAGACGCTGTCCTGCAACGAGATCGAGCGCGGCGCCTGCCCGATCGCCTTCGAGATCGTGGCGGTCGATCCGGAGACGCTCGCGACCGAGACGCTCTACCGCGGCGGAGGCGCGCCGATGGGCGCCGGAACGGTGGGCCTGCGCGTCGGCGACGAGCTCTTCATCGGCTCCTTCGCCGGCGACCGGATCCTGCGGGTCCAGCTGGGAAGGTGATCCCTCAGGCCAGCTGCTTCGTGAACTGCGCCAGGTCGAAGTAGTCGCGCCAGGCGCGGATCTTGCCGTCGGGGCCGACCTCAAAGGCGCCCATCACGGGCAGCTCGACCCGCTTCCCGTTCAGCAGGAAGCGGTCCACGCGCTCGGTCAGCACGGTCGGTCCGGCACTGGCGAGGTGCTTGATCTCGAACTGCGCCTCGCCCTTCGGGTCGATGAACTGGCGCAGGGTCGCCTCGATCGCGGCCTTGCCCTTCACCGGCTCGATCGGGATGTTGTGGTAGACCGCGTCGTCGGAGAAGAAGCCCAGCAGCTCCTCGACCTTGCAGCGGGAGAACGC
>Ga0214473_10005683_pt1 | contig 14937 bp, 16 predicted proteins | sample RVTome_7_FD_203509 | JGI IMG/M metagenome (GOLD analysis project Ga0214473, IMG submission 203509) | Soil microbial communities from uranium-contaminated site in the Upper Colorado River Basin, Wyoming, United States - RVT98D197 | ecosystem: Environmental > Terrestrial > Soil > Contaminated >... | reverse complement strand
CAAACCTCATGCGATAAGCATTGAGATCACTCAGAAGTGTATTGCCAAGTGCATTATGTGTAATATCTGGCGGTCCCGTGATGTCATTGACCTTTCCATAGAAGACTGGATTCGCCTGCTTTCTTCCCCTTTTTTTTCAAACCTGAGAGAACTGGATATCACAGGGGGCGAGCCCTTCCTCAAGGAGGACATTCTGGAATTGATCGATGGTATCTCTCAATTAAAGGATAGCAGCTTAAGAAAAATCAAGTCCTTGGCGATTACGACGAACGGCTTTCTGACTTCGCGAATCCTGGAATTCACAGAAAAAGCGATGGAAAAACTTGCGCTCAAGGGAATCAATCTTGTCATGGTTTTCGCAATGGACGGGATCGGCGAAATGCATGATAAAATAAGAAATTATAGAGACGCCTGGACAAAGGTTAATCAGACCATTCAGGGCCTAAAAGATATCAGGATGAAAACGCAAAATCTTATCCTTGGGCTAAAGACGACTGTGCTCCCGCAGAATGTCGATCAATTAGAAAGCATTAGTTCTTACGCAGAAGAGAATCAGCTTTTTACGATCATCTCTCCTTGTATTATCACAGAGAACCGCTATCGAAATATCGACCGGAAAGATGATCTGGCCTTTTCTAAAAATGAGATGGAAAAAATGACCCGGTTTTACCAATCCAGCCATTTCCAATGGGATTTTCACCGGGACCGGCTGGTCAACTATCTCAGGACCGGGGTGATCAAAAAGCCATGTTCCGCGGGTTTCAATTATTTCTTCATCAGGAGCAACGGAGAAGTGTATCCCTGTCCGTTAATCAAGGTAGAGCTCGGTAACGTGAAAGAGACTGGGATAGAGAGTCTTTTGTTTTCAAGAACCGCTTCACGTTTTCGAAAGCAGGTTGGAAGATACCCGGAATGCCGAATCTGCACAGAACCAGGGCTGGAACGATATGCCCTTCCCTTTGAAGGATTCACCTACCTTTCGCTGATGGCGAGGATGGGGGAAAAAGATTTTCTTAAGCTACACCAACACATGGGTCTTGATAAATATTTTTCATAATATGAAACTCCACACCACAGGAATAAAGAGAGAACTTCACCAGAGGCAAAAATTAAGAAGAAGGTCGCGCTGAAAAAGGATGGAAAAGAGAGAACCTGAGAGATTCTTCAACATTATTTTTAATAGCATTGCCGACGGTGTTTTCACTACAGACATTGACGGCAAGATCACTTTTATGAATAAAGCGGCTGAGCAGATTACCGGGTTTTTAAGTAAGGAAGCCATCGGCCATCATTGTTTTGAAATCTTCAGGGCGGATATCTGTCAATCCCGTTGCGCCCTGAAAGAGACCCTCAAGACAAAGAAGGAAATCATCAATCTCCCCGCAACCATTTTGAAGAAAGGGGGAAAAAAGGTCCCTATCAGTATTAGCACAGCCGTTTTAAAGAATGAGCGAGGGCGAATTATCGGAGGAGTGGAGACTTTCAGGGATCTCTCGGTGATTGAAGAGCTCAAGAAAGAACTTTCCCAGAAATACACGCTCGGTGACATCATCAGTAAAAACCACCTGATTCACGACATCTTTAACATCCTTCCTAATATTGCTGAAAGCGATAGCACTGTCCTGCTCCAGGGCGCCAGCGGCACAGGCAAAGAACTCTTTTCAAAAGCCATCCACAATCTGAGCCGAAGAAAGACAAAACCCTTCGTCAAGGTGAATTGCGGCGCTCTTCCGGATACCTTGCTCGAATCGGAGCTCTTCGGGTATGTCAAGGGAGCATTTACGGATGCGAAGAAGGACAAACCGGGAAGATTCGCCCTCGCCAATGAGGGTACAATTTTCCTCGATGAGGTAGGCGACATGTCTCCCTCCCTTCAGGTGAAATTGCTTCGTGTGCTTCAGGAGAAAGAATACGAACCCTTAGGATCGACCAGTCCCAGAAAGACGGATGTCCGAATTATTGCGGCAACAAATAAAGACCTCTCAAAATTGGTTGGCGAGGGAAAATTCCGAGACGATCTCTACTATCGACTTAATGTGGTCAAGATCGACCTGCCACTCCTTTCCCAGAGAAGGGAGGACATCCCTTTACTGATCGACGCCTTTGTTCAGAAGTTTAATGCCAAAATCGAGAAGCAGATCATGGGAGTATCCGATCAGGTTCTCCGATTGCTGTTGAAATATGACTACCCGGGAAATGTCAGGGAACTCGAAAATATCATTGAACACGCTTTTGTCCTCTGCCAGGGAAATCGAATTGATATGGACTGCCTACCAAAGGAATTGGCCGTGAGGCAAGAGGAAACAGGTTCTTTTGCAGCACTACATGAGGAACACCCTTTTGAGAAAGCGGAGGCTGAGATAGTGAAAAAGACCCTGGAAAGACACAGAGGGAACAGGATCGAGGCAGCCCAAGAATTAGGCATCAGCAGGGCGACACTCTGGAGGAAGATAAAGAGATACGGACTACGATAAGACGTATCACTATTGCAACATTATGTTTCATAAGTATCATTATTGAAACATCAGTCTTTATTCCAGGTCCATTCTTCTTTCCTGCAAAAATTCCCCAATCTATTTAAATCACTACGCTTTCCCCATTTCCTTTCTTCCTGGCACTACTCTTGCTTTTAGAAATTCATAACCATGAAGATAGCCATTCCCATTTATGAAAACCGGATTTCCCCTCGTTTTGACTTCTCCCCTGAGATATGGATCGTTGAGGTTGAGAGGGGCGAGATCGTGGGCCAGGAAAAGCTTTCCACCGCAAACCTTAATCTCCCCCAGCGTCTGGAGCAGATCACCTCAAACGGGGTGGATAAACTCATCTGCGGCGGAATTGATCCTTTTTCTCAGAATCAACTTGGAGGTCGGGGCATTGATGTTGTCCAGGATGTCATAGGGGATGCAAAGATTGTCATTGATCTATTCATGAGAGGAAGGCTTCGACCTGGCCTTTGCTGTGAGAGGAGAAGAGGAGGCTTTTGTGGTTGGAAAAGAGGCCTCCATAAAAGGAGGAATATTGATGGCCGAAGAAAAATGTGAGAGAAATGCAGTCTGCGATACCTGTAATCAAACCAATTCTTGTAGCCAGCAGGAGAAAGAGGCCCATGCCCAGGAGAGATTGAAATCAAAACTCTCCAACATCAAGCATCGAATCATGGTGATGAGCGGGAAAGGGGGCGTCGGAAAGAGCACGGTCTCGACGAACCTGGCTGTTGCACTATCTCAGGACGGGTTTATTGTGGGACTTCTGGATGCTGACATCCATGGTCCCAATATCCCAAAAATGCTGGGGATCGAATCCAGGCATGTGGAAGGGTCGGAGAATGGAATGACTCCCATCGAGGTCTTTCCAAATCTGAAAGTCATCTCCATGGCCTTTTTCATCGGAGATCGAGATAACCCGGTTGTTTGGAGAGGGCCTCTTAAGCACAATGCCATCAGCCAATTCCTGGGGGAGGTGGAATGGGGAAATCTTGACTTTCTCTTTGTCGACCTCCCTCCTGGAACCGGAGATGAACCTCTGAGTGTGGCTCACCTCATAAAAAATGTGGATGGAGCAGTCATAGTAACAACTCCTCAGGATGTTGCTCTGCTCGATTCCCGAAAGGCAGTCACCTTCAGCCGGATGCTCAGTATTCCTGTGATGGGCATCGTTGAAAACATGAGCGGACTGAACTGCCCGCATTGCCATAAGGAAATTCCGCTTTTCAAAATCGGGGGAGGGGAAAAAGCAGCCCAAGACATGAAAGTTCCGTTTCTGGGAAGGATCCCCATTGATCCGGAGATGGTCACCGATTGCGACAGAGGGATGCCCTTTGTGACGGCCCATCCAAATTCAGAAGCGGCTCAGGCTTTCAAAAAGATCGCCAACCGCTGCAAAGAATATATTGAGTTTAATGAGGGAGGGAAAAAGATGGAAACAGAAGAATTCCCCTATCATTTTCGAAAACAGGAGGTGAAGAGATGAAGAGGATTGCATTGGCATGCGACGCCGGTTTTGGTCTCGAAAGTTCCGTAAGCGCCCATTTTGGTCGATGTCCTTTCTATGTTCTTGTTGATGTGGAAGAGGACAAGATTAAGGGTTTTCAGATAGTAGAGAACCCCCATTACCCAAATCATCAACCCGGAGTGATTCCCCAGTTCATCAATTCGCAAAAGGCAAACGTAATGATTGCAGGCGGAATGGGTCCGCGGGCTATCGATTTTTTCAACCAATTTGGAATTGATGTTGCCACAGGGGTCCAGGGAAAGGTGAGGGATGTGGTTGAGGCTTATCTTAGAGGTGAAATCCAGGGAATCGTTGCCTGTGAGCATCATGGGCATGATCATGGATGTGAGGAGGAGAGCGATTACAGCTCATGTAAGCCATAGCGAGAAGGCATGGTATCGTAGGTTGGAGAAAGGAGAAAATTTCATGAAGATCGCAGTCAGTTCTTTGGGCAGGGACCTTAGTTGTCAGATCGATCCGAGGTTCGGAAGATGCCAGTATTTTATTTTTCTTGATCCTGAAACAATGGAATTTGAGGTAGCAGAAAATGTAGGGTTAGGAGCAATGGGCGGAGCTGGGGTTCAGGCCGCCCAGATGGTTGCCCAAAAAGGGGCGAATACCCTCATCACCGGAAATCTCGGGCCCAATGCGGCATCCGCCCTCTCGGCTTCAGGGATTAGGGTCTATTTGGTCCCAGGTGGGACGGTAAAAGATGTTATCGAGGGTTACAAAACGGGAAGCCTCCGTGAGTCCAGCGGAGCAACGGTCCCTCCCCATTTCGGCAAACCTATTAACGCCCTCTCCCCCCGGGGGAGAGGGCGAGGCCTGCCCTAAGGAGAGTCGAAGGGGTGAGGGGGAAGCCGCGGCTCGAAGAACTTAGAAAATAGCCCCTACCGATGTGTCATTCAGAGCGGGGCGAAGAATCTCGTAATTTTAGAATTGACACGTGTCACGCTTGCGCGCCGAAGCGCTACAGCGCGCAGGCACGGACACGGACACGTTCTTAAAGGAAGGAGGGATTTTTATGCCAGGATTTGATGGAACAGGACCAAGAGGACTCGGGCCGATGACCGGTGGAGGTAGAGGTTTCTGTGCTATGCCACACAGGAACTACGGTCCATATGGGTATGACATGTGGCCATCTTATAATCCACCTTCCGGTGATTACCCATCTTACGGGAGGCCCTTTTATGGGCCTGTCTTCGGGGCAGGCCGTGGAGGTCTCCCATGGGGTGGAGGCCGTGGCAGAGTATTCGGTGGCGGACGCGGGGTTCGCCAGAGGTGAAACGCTAGTATGATCATTTCAGTTGCAAGCGGAAAAGGCGGGACTGGGAAAACCACTGTCGCCGTTAATTTAGCCCTTTCGCTCCCCAAAGGGACAGTCCAACTAATTGATTGCGATGTGGAGGAACCTAATTCCCACTTATTTCTATCCCCCTCCATCCATCAGGTTGCCTCAGTGGGGATTCCGGTCCCCCGAATTGATGAGTCCAAATGCACTTACTGCGGCGAATGCGCAAAGGTTTGTGAATATCATGCCATTGCTGTCATTCTAAAAACCGTTCTGGTCTTTGATGAACTCTGCCATGGGTGCGGAGCCTGTCCCTATCTATGTCCTGAAAAAGCCATTTCTGAGGTGGAAAGGGAGATTGGAATCGTTCAGGAGGGAAGCGCCAACGGTATCCCCTTTGCCAATGGAGTTCTAAATGTCGGAGAACCCATGGCCTCTCCTCTTATCCGAAAAACCAAAGAAAAGGTTCGGAAGGACAAGATTGTAATTCTCGATGCTCCTCCTGGAACAGCCTGCCCTGTTATTGAGACCGTCAAGGGGAGTGACTTCTGTTTGCTGGTTACGGAGCCCACACCCTTTGGGCTGAATGACCTCGAACTGGCCGTGGGAATGCTGGAGAAGTTGGGAATCCCAAAGGGGGTGGTCATCAACAAGGCGGATGTTGGAGATCGAAAAGTCTGGGATTATTGTAAATCTAAAGACATCCTCGTCTTAATGGAAATTCCCATGGATCGAAGGATTGCTGAATCGTATTCAAGAGGAGTTCCGATTGTTGTCGAGCATCCTTCTTACATACAGGGATTCAAGGATCTATTTGAAAAGGTAGAGAATCTTTACGAGTCAAGTCGAAGAAAATAAATCCAATCTGCCCGCTGAAGAGAGTAATGGGAGATAGTTGTGGAACAGTCAGAAATTAAACAATTAGCCATTGTCAGTGGCAAAGGGGGAACCGGGAAGACGACCATAGCGGCGGCATTTGCCTCCCTTGCGAAGAACAAAGTCATGGTCGATTGCGACGTGGATGCAGCAGACCTCCATCTCTTGCTTCAGCCGAAGATCCTGACACAAGAAAAATACTTTGGTGGAAGGTCTCCACATGTAGATCTGGAGAAATGCACTCGATGTGGTCTCTGTACCGAGATTTGTCGCTTTAATGCAATCGATAATGGGGTTGTCAATCCTATTTCGTGTGAAGGCTGTGGCTTTTGCACCCACGTTTGCCCTGAAGGGGCAATTGTCATGGTGGAAGCTTTTTCAGGAGATTGGTTTGTCTCTGAGACGCCTTACGGTCCTTTTGTCCACGCACGGTTGGGGATCGGGGAAGAGAATTCAGGGAAACTGGTGACCGTCGTTCGAAAGAAGGCGATGGAAGTTGCCCAAGAAAGAGGTCTGGAATTGATCCTTATTGACGGCCCTCCAGGGATAGGTTGCCCGGTCACGGCTTCATTGACCGGGGTGAATCTCGTCTTAGCCATCACAGAGCCTACTCTCTCAGGGATTCATGATCTCGAAAGAATCCTGAAACTCACAGAACACTTTAAAATTCCCTCGGTGGTTTGCATCAATAAATTCGACATCAACCTTGGGAATACGGCCAAAATAGCATCCTACTGTGAAAAGAACGGTTCCCGCCTCATCGGTCAAATCCCTTACGAACCCAAAGTGGTTGAGGCACTGGTAAATCGAAAGACAGTGATAGATTATCCGTGCAATGAAGTTCAGGGAATTGTCCATCGAATGTGGGAAGAAGTTGAGAGCATTCTACTTCCTCCCCCCTCCCCCCTTGTGGGGGAGGGTGCGGGCGCCGCCGTCCAGAGCCGACCTGATGACGCTGAAGTCAACATGGGGACTATGGCGCCGGACGGTGGGGGGTAAAGGTCGAGAGATGTCTGAATATAAGAAATTCTGCTATTGGGTCGACCTTCATCATCTGAAAGCGGTAAAGATGATTCTTGAGGAGAGAGGGATTGAACTGCTTGACGAAGCTCGCGTTCCGTGTCGGGTATTAAGGGCATCCAGTGAGATTGTCTATTTAGCTCCTCCAGCCTGGAATGGCCTCTGTAAAAGAAGAACCTCATGGTATCGAAAATCGGAGATGGCAGAAAAATTCTTAATCGTCAGCAACTCCTCACTGGACTTTACTGGCTTAGAGAGTCCGATCACTATTGTGGAATCAAATTTTAAACCCGATCGATTCCCGAACCCTGACGAGATTTCTCAATTGGTCCACTCATTGGAGTATCAGAAGAGGAAACCGTCCGAATGGGGTAAGCCCGATGCTCTTGAAAAGGATTTCTATCAGAGATGGTTTGAGCGGAATCGTGTAAAGGAACCTTTCGATTTTGACAAGGTCCTCCTGAGCCATTCAGCAAACCATGCCAATTTTCTTGATCCCAAATTCTTCGTCAATATGAATGGCGCAAAGGCGCCTTATTCGATTGCGGATAGCCTTCATGTCTGTTCCTCGTGCCTCGAATTTTTCAATATTCTGGGAGAGCAGTGGGTAAAGAAATATGTAGTACCGTGTATCGGTGCAGTTCAATTCGCCCGCCTCCCTGCGGATCGGTATTTTGAAGTAAGAATTAGCAGCTAAACGGCCTTGCCTTTTTATGAGGAGATAACTACATGCCCATTTATGAATATCGGTGCTCTAAAAGAATCTTATTTTTGAATAAGGGGAAACTGAAGTGAATCTTGGATGAAAAAGGCGGAGGTGAGAGAATGTTATCAAAGATGCCAATCATTCTTGAGAGTATTGGAAAAGAAGACACGGACAAAGAAATATTGAGAACGGGGATCATAGCGGAATTGGATGCTATAAACCTTTACGAACAAATGGCAGCCATGACTAAAAGCAATGATATTAAAAAGATTCTCCTTGATATAGCTAAAGAAGAAAAGACTCATGTTGGAGAATTCCTCATGCTCCTCCAAAGGAAAGATCCGGAGCAGGAAGCGGAGTTGGAAGAAGGTAAAAAAGAGATTGGGGAGTTGACGGGGAAATAGGAATGACATTAATTCCACTGGCATTTCGTTGGCGCAGGTGTGAGTATTAAGATTCAGAGAAATCGTAATGATTGTTTCTGTCCGGAGGGTTGGGGAGTAAGCAAAGATGCAAAAGGCAGGAAAAGTGGTGGGGGTCTGTGTCAGTCAGAGAAAACCAGATCCGAAAAAGAATGTGGGCCAAGGCTTCTTTCGTAAAGGATTTGGTCTGGTAGGTGATTCCCATGGGGGGACGGAAAAAGAGGTTAGCCTTTTGGCAATTGAAAGTGTTCAAAAACTCACTCAGAAGACAGGAATTTCAGCAGGACTCGGTTGTTTCGCAGAAAATATCACCACTGAAGGAATGGATTTAACATCTCTTCCCATTGGCTCGAAATTACAGGTGGGAGAGGGGAAACTCATGGTGATCCAGATAGGGAAAGATCCGTCTCAAGCTCATACTTACAACTATCAGGGGCATTCCATTCTACCAAAAGAAGGTGTATTCTGTAGGGTGGTCGAAAGTGGAGAGGTAAAAATAGGAGATCCGATTAGATTGATCGGAGATGAAGAGGACTGCTGATGAAAACTCGAATAACAATACTTTGTGAGAATTTGGTGGGTAAACTGGCCGGTTCAGGAGAGCACGGGTTTTCTGCTTTTATTGAGACCGATCAAGGAAATTTCCTGTTCGACACTGGCAATGGCCATTCTATCGTGGGGAACAGCCTGATATTGAATAAGGATTTGAAGACCATAAAAGAAATCTTCCTGAGTCATGGACATGCTGACCATACCGGAGGTCTCCCTGAAGTACTCAAGTTGAAGGAGAAGGTGGACGTCCGTGCTCATCACCATATCTTCTTGGATCGAATTCATGTGATCAATGAGAATGGAAAAGAGACAAAACGATTTATAGGGACTCCTTATAAGAGAAGTTATTTAGAATCCCTTGGGGCCAATTTTATTCATAATACGGATTTTATGGAAGTTGAAAAAGGAATATTTTTGACAGGGGAGGTGCCAAGAAAAACCCAGTTTGAAAAACCGGATCCAAGGCTCTTCAGTGAGATCGACGGCAAACTAACACAGGACTTTTTCTTAGATGACCAATCCCTTATTATGGATACGGAGAAAGGCCTTGTCGTGATCCTGGGCTGTGCTCATGCGGGTATGATCAACATTCTTCAACATACCATCGCGAAGACGAAGAAAGAAAAGTTTTATGCTATTCTGGGTGGAACACACTTGGATTTCTTAACTCCTGAACAACTGGAAGAATCGATTCAATTCCTCACGAAGATGAAAATTGAGAAGATCGGCATCTCCCATTGCACGGGGATGAGGGCAGCCTTCAGACTTCACCAGGAATTTGGTGACCAATTCTTTTACGGATGTGTCGGAAGTGTTCTCGAAGTCTAAAGGATAAGAGGGAGGTGAAATATGCCCGCACAGGAAGTCTTCATGGTCGTGAAACAGGGAACCCGATCGTCCAGTCATCCCCCCTGCTCTGATTTAAGGGAGAAATCATTATGTCCAATTTTTTAAGTCATAATAACCTCTGATCACCCGATAGCGACAGATTTGCTGCCCTCCCAGCCATAGCTGGGTGATCTTGGCATCCCTCAAACACTTTTCATAAGGGAAGTCCTCCGAAATGGCTATTGAGCCGAGCAGTTCAGCACCTTTATTTACGATATCTACTACCGTATCTGAGGCATAAACCCGGGTGGCCGATGCCTTGGATATCAACTGTTCCGACCACGGCGGGCCGTACACATCAAGATGATCAAACATATAACTCAGGTTATATACGCTTGCCCTCATCATCTCTATACCAATCGCCATATCAGCAAGGATTCCCGCTGCGATGCTGTGTTGTCTGACTGGCTTGAATCCACCCTGGCGAGTTCCTGTATAATCCATCACGATTTCAAAGGCTCGTTCTGCAATTCCCAGCGCAATCGTTGATGAATGCCACCCAGGTCCTGCGGTCGCAAATTTGTAAATATTGGCATCCATGCCAGGACCAGCAAGCCGAAATTCCTTGGGTACCCGAACATGATCATAATACACTCCGCTATTGATCGATGTTTTGAATAACATCTTCTTCTCAGGCTCGCCAAAGGTCAACCCCGGCGTCCCCTTGGGAACATAGATCAGGGCAACACCCTCCTCTCCCGCATCGGGGTCAGTGGTACAGATGGTCAGATAGCACTCAGCGATCCCTCCATGAGTCGGCCATGCCTTGCTTCCATTGATAACATATTCATCTCCTTCAAGCTTTGCGGTGGTCTTAATCCCAGCCCCATGAAGAAGGGGATTCTCGCTGTCCGCGCCGCCCGTTTCATCGGTCATGGAAAGACACGCAAAGGCCAACTTACCCTTACAGAAAGCCGGAATAAACCTGTCCATCACTGCTTTGTTTTGGACGACCACGGCTGGGTTAAGAATGAGGCCAGCATTGATGCCTGCGGATAGGCTTATCCCGGCATCTCCTTTCGCCAACTCTTCACAGATAATGCCCAGGGCTGTCATGGAGCCGTGTCCACCCCCGCCATATTCAGCAGGATACCCATCCGACTGAACCCCGAGGTCAACAAGCTTTTGATGGACTTCCTCGACCAAACGATAATCTCTTTCCAATTCTTTAGCTCTGGGCACAATCTCTTTTTTAGTAAAGTCCCTTATTGCCGCCCGAATTTGAAGATCTTCTTCGGTTAAGAGATGCTCTAAATTCATAGTTCTCTCCCTTTCTCCCTCCTTCCAGCCCAGTACACTTCTGGAGAAGGTTCAATCGAAAGACCTCATGGACTAAGGGCAAAATAAATTCAAAAAAATTACTCGCTTTCGCCGTGATAAACTTCATCGCCAAGAACGGCATAGCCATCTGCTGCCCAATTGGAGAAAAATTTTGGGAAAAATTCTTTCTGATATGCCTCCGACGCCACGTCTTTCATCCATTCTTCTTTGCTGGTCACATCCAGGATTCCGATAAACTTAAACGGAGACCTGGTCTCCACAGGAGGCTCACCTTTTTGACCATTCCACTTCCTGCTTCCTGTCATCTTCAGGAGGGTGAAGCTTTTGGTCGATTTAAGTCCTAAAAGAAGGGGGCCTTTAAATTCATGGCACCATTTGATGTAATCTTCATCCTTCACGCCGTCCTTCAAGTTATAAAGAATAATTTGTTTTGGCATGCTCCTGTCCTCCTCTCCTTTTTATCTATTTCCTTCGGATAAATTTCTACCGTGCAGTAAGGAGCCATCCTTTTTTGCTCCATCAAACAAGAGGCCGCTCATTAACTGGAGGGGCCTCCTACCATCGATGATCTTGCCCCCTTTTGCCTTTCATATAAAGGAAAACAGTCTTTGTCCATCGAAAGACAGATAGAATTCAACGCCTTAAGGACAAATTAGAATTGAGCAAATTGAAAGTGAATGAGTACCCTTTCCACGCCTTATTGCCCTGTAAAATTCCTAACCCATAACGCGGAAAACAACACTCATCTTCTTTGGAGATAGAAGTGGCGACTGCCGAAAGAATTTTTTTAAATTACTCACAAAGATATCACCAAGATTTATAAGTCCTTGCTTTTGGGCGAGTTGATTATATGAAGAAAGGTGTTTTTTTGTCAAGAAATTTATTTCTCCAATTGTTCTCACGTTATGGCCTTATACATCGGGTCATCCCGGTAAAAGTCCATGCCTCACAGCTTGCGGTAGCCTAATAAAAGATGCATGATGGAAGGGATTGGGTCAAAAAAGAGTCCCCAACAATAGGAGCCAGTAATGCCGTACCGCTGTGCGAAATGCAATAAGGAGATAGAGAAGCAGCAATCCTACGAACACCAAGGCAAGCTGTTTTGCGAAGACTGTTACATGGACCTCATATCCCCTCCCAAGGCCTGTGACCCATGGGCCGTCCATTCGGCCAAGACCTTCTTAAAAGGTAAGGATAAGATTTCTTCTCTGACGCCTTTGCAACTGAAGATAGTCGACTATATTAGGGGAAAAGAAGGGGCCGCCATGGAGGAGATTGTGAAGAATCTTGATCTAACCGAAGAAGAATTTCGAAGGGAATTCGCTACGCTGAGGCATATGGAGGTCTTAAGGGGGACGAAAAAAGATGGAAGGATCTTATGTATCCTGTTTTAGGAAGTCTTCATTGACGTTATCGCAGGGCATGATAACCGAGAGCGATAGAATCACAGGAAAAGGAGAAGATGATGGATCTCAAGAAGCCAGAATGTGCCAAATGCGGAATCAAAGAAAAAATTTGTCAATTCCCTGAAGGGCGAGGACCGGCCTTCTGCCCTACTCTCCATCAGAAAGAGCGAATTGAGAGAGCCACAGAGGAATATGCGAAACCGGATATCCAAAAATTCGCCCATGAAGCTTCCGTCCAGGAAGCAGACTGTTACATCAACCGAGGCGTGAAACCCTACGTGATGCATCCTGTGAAACCGCGCGTCCAGGAGATATGTGAATTTGCCAAAAAGATGGGCTATCAGAAACTGGGAATCGCCTTCTGCGGCGGACTGCATGGAGAAGCCCTCTCCCTCTCCCAGATCCTGGAAGCCCAGGGATTTGAAGTCATCTCCGTCGTCTGCAAAGCAGGCGGAACTCCCAAGGAAGAGATTGGAATAAAAGAGGAAGATAAAATTCACATCGGGGAGTTCGAAGCAATGTGCAGTCCGATTGCCCAGGCCATGATCCTTAACGAAGAAAAGACCGATTTTAACATTCTCCTCGGGCTCTGCGTGGGACACGATTCTCTCTTCATGAAATATTCCAAACCCTATTGTACGGTGCTCGTGGCAAAAGATCGCGTCCTGGCTCACAATCCCGCCGGCGCCCTGTATACCAATAGTACGTATTATCAACGAATGGTCAAGAAAGGTTTTTAATAGAGTTCAACCGCGGCTAAAATACAGCCTTTCCCCCCAAGAAATACATATTTTACCCTATTCCTCTACCTGCTGCTTCTGGCTAAGATTATAAAAATAGGAAGTTATAAATCCTTTCTCGCTCTCACCTAAATAACACGATCCAAAAGGAGGGACCCAATATGTTGAAATTTACGAAATACGCAGCGTGGATCACCATGGCAGTCCTGCTCACTATCGGAGCAGTTTCTACCTTTGCTCAATCTCCTTCCAGTTATTCCCCAGTAGTGATCAAAGAAAGTTTTGATGCGATCATTGCCCGGATGAAGGCGGCAAAACCCGAGGTGATGAAACGTCATATGGATCTCCTCAATGAGCGCTATGACTTGAGCAACCGGCCTGCCTCAGGAGTAACAATGTCCCGTGGGAAACCGATTCAGGAAGGCGTTCGTGTCAAACTCCCCCCAGACATAACCTGGGATAGATTAGGAGCGATGGGCCCGGAGGAGATCCGTGAGAAAGACTTATTTCCAGCAGGGTTCTTCCCTCTTCCACATCCCAATCATTCAGAAGGTGGAATGGTCTTCCCGAAATTTCATATTGACGAAATTCTAAGACAAGAAGGCCGGGATCTGACCCGTTTTGACCTCGATTTTGACCTGCCCGACCATTTTTTACCCGAGTTTCCGGCGCCCATCTTTCTGACAACACGTCCTGATCTCGGGGACGTTTCCAAGGGGAAACTCGTGACCATTGACAATTTCTACGAGCTTTTTAGCGGCATTTTGAACCCCAAGCAGATTGAGGGACTTAGGCTTCTGCTAACGCCCTTTCCCCAGCAGCAGTTTAACCAAACCGAAGACCGCCGCTCCGAGAAACCCAGCCGTGGAGTTGCCTGTCTCGATTGCCATGCCAATGGACACACCAATGCTTCTACCCATTTGGTGGGTGATATTCGTCCTCAGGAATTCCGCCATCGCCTCGATACGCCTCCTCTCCGCGGAGTGAATATCCAGAGGCTTTTCGGATCTCAACGGGCACTGAAATCGGTCGAAGACTTTACGGAGTTTGAACAGAGGGCGGCCTATTTTGATGGAGACCCGGTCATTGCCACAAAAAAAGGGGTCAATATTCTTGAAAGAGGCAGCCAGGTCCACTTCATGGCGGAATTTCAGGCGCTTCTCGACTTTCCACCGGCGCCCAAATTAAACGTCTTGGGAATGCTCGATCCAACAAAAGCCACGGAGTTCGAGAGGCGGGGCCAGGAACTCTTCTTCGGCAAGGCCAAATGCTCTGTTTGTCACCCAGCCCCCTATTACACAGACAATCTAATGCACAACCTGAGAGTGGAGCGCTTCTATAAACCCAGAATGATCAATGGGCGGTACGCCTCCGCAGATGGTCCAATCAAAACCTTCCCATTGCGGGGGATTAAAGATTCACCCACCTATCTTCATGATGGAAGGCTGTTGACCCTGGAGGATACGGTTGAATTTTTTGATTTAATTCTCGAACTGAAGCTCACCGATGCGGAGAAAAAAGATCTTGCAGCGTTTATGCGGGCTCTCTAAGAAATGCCCCATGCCCGGAGGCTGCCCTCGAACCACGAAAATCCCCCCTCGCCCCCCTTTTTCTAAGGGGGGTAATCATCTCCTCCCTTTGGCAAAGGGAGGCTGGGAGGGATTTTAAGGTGCTATTTTCTAACTAGTAGGTGGGAGGATCATCATGATTCGAATATCCTCAAAAAAGAGAGTTTTTCTTCCTTTATGTTTGGTTTCATGTA
>Ga0214473_10005682_pt1 | contig 14938 bp, 13 predicted proteins | sample RVTome_7_FD_203509 | JGI IMG/M metagenome (GOLD analysis project Ga0214473, IMG submission 203509) | Soil microbial communities from uranium-contaminated site in the Upper Colorado River Basin, Wyoming, United States - RVT98D197 | ecosystem: Environmental > Terrestrial > Soil > Contaminated >... | reverse complement strand
CGGATTGCCCGGGTGCTGGCCGCAGCGCGAGGTTGGCCGCTGGCACGAGCGCTACGCCGCCCGCGTCATCGACCGCCTCAGACTTCGGTGGCGCCGTCGCAGCGTGATCAGAACGTTCGCGACTCGATTAAGGTGCGGCGGCTGGATCTGACGGGCTGGCACGTGGTGCTGGTCGACGACGTGAAGACCAGCGGCGCGACGGCGCGCGTGACATCACGACTTCTGAAGCAGGCCGGGGCCGAGTCCGTGCACCTGGCCGTCGTCGCCGTGGCCGATGCCCGCCATACCGATTTCAAGGCCAAGTAGGTGGCGCCGCAGATCGAAACGCACGTGCGCAGCGCACACAACCCCTCACGCCCAATGGCTTGGATGTGAAGGATTGAGGTGTCCCCGGCTGGACGGTCAACGGTACTTGCGACCGTTGCCCAGCCGGCTGTCTGCCTGCGCAAATCCGCGATGCCGTTCATCGCCGGACGTCCCACAGCGCAGCGACCAGCCGCCTCTTTCTTCTCCGCCCCGTGGTGACAGCGTCCTCTGTCACAACGGCGTCACAGACTGAGCTCGACGTCAGCCGTCCACGGCTCGTGCAGCTCAGATAACCCTACCCTACAGAGACGAGCGGAGATTGCAAGGGCAAAAATGCGGAAGAATTGAGGATTCTTCGTGCTCGCGGTCTTGTCGCATGTGAAGATAGGAAAGATGACGTCGTCTTGCGAAGATGCCATGTGCAAAGAGGGGTCTTCCGCGCTGCGGGGGTCGCCAAATCACGGCTGAGCGGTTCTTGTCCTGTCGTGCAGCACAATCGCGCCGGCGGCAAGCAGTGAGCCGACGGTATTGGCCACAAGATCCCATCCGGTGTTGACGTAGCCGCCGACGTTGGTCTCCGGCACGAGCAGCGTCGCGGCGAACTCGACGACCTCGTTGAGCGCCCCGAAGCCCAAGCCGGCTGCCGCGGCCAGGGTCAATAGTCCGAATGTCGGACGAACGTTTTGGCGGTCGATCTTGCCGCGTCGTGCGATTGCGGCGCGCAGGCCCTGCCAGCAGATCCATGTCGTTACGCCGAACCCGTAGGCGTGGATGACGTGGTCGTATCGCAACCGCTGCGGGATGAGCCAGAGGCCGTAGAGTACCGCCGGATGGTCCGGCGCCGCGTCGGCGGGCCAACTGTCCGGCAGGATGAGCAAGCCCCCGGCCATGTGCAGCAGCCCCCAGAGCGACAGACACCACAGCGCCGCCGGCAGCAGTCGGACCTGAAAGTGCACGAGCCCGATCGCTGCGGCGAGCACGACCACCACGCCCACGTACATCAGGAACTCTGCGTTGCCGCGCTGATGGGCAACGACCACGGCGACGATCAAATAGGCGGCGGTGAACACGGCCACAGGCCAAAGTGCTCTGGTCGAGGATTCTTCGGACGGTGATCGCATGGGTCGGTGCTCCTGTGGCGGACGGCGGGCTCAGGGGCGGCGCGTTGCTGTGGCGTCGCTGGCGCGTATGATACGCGGCCATGGCCCAGACGCGCGAAATCAAGGTCCGCATCAAGGCGGTGGCGAATATCCAGCGCATCACCAAGACGATGCAGATGATCGCCACCGCGCGCTTCCGCGGTTCACTGAACCGTGTGACCGCCGCTCGGCCGTACAGCAGAAAGATCGCCGAGCTGGTCACTGAGCTGTCAGCCGCGACCGGCAACGACGGTCAGACTTGTCATCCGCTGTTGTGTGGGCCGCGGCCGGCGGTCGGACGAGAGCTGCTGCTTGTGCTGACCTCGAACCGCGGACTGTGCGGCGGGTACAACGCCAGTCTGTTGCGCAAAGCCGTGGCGCAGCTTGGCGGCGGCGGCCAGACGCAGGTCGACCTCGAGGTGGTGGGTAAGAAGGGGCACGCGTACTTCAAGTTCACCGGCACGCCGATCCGTGCGTTTCACAGTCACATCACCGATGCGCCGCAGTACCGGGACGTCGAACAACTGGCCGAGCGGTACATCGCGGAGTTTACCGCGGGTCAGTACGACGCGGTGAAGGTGCTGTACATGGCCTTCCACTCGATGGGCCGGCAGAGCCCGCAGATTCTGGATCTGCTGCCGCTGGCGCCCGTGGCGGACAAGGGCGGCCGGGCGGCGGCGCCACAAGTGGACTACGACTTCTCACCGCCGGCGGCCGAGCTGTTGGGCGAATTGCTGCCGGTGACGGTGAAGGTGCGCCTCTTCCAGTGCTTCACCGAGGCGGTGCTCGGCGAGCACATTGCGCGGATGACGGCCATGAAGGCGGCGACCGACGCGGCCGGCGACATGAGCAAACGGCTTACACGGAAATACAACCGAGCCCGGCAGACGGCGATCACGACGGAGCTGTCGGAGATCATCGGCGGCAGTGCGGCGCTGGAGTAGGTTCGCCGCGGCCCGGGACGGGGTCTCACAAGGGACGCATCTTGCAGTATGGCAGCGGCTTATGTGCGGGCCGGCAGGTCGGCACTTGTCCAGCTTTCCCAGTTTGACAGTCGCCACGGCCGCATATACTTTCCACGAGCCCCCGGCAGCCGCTTGCCGGGGGCGAAAAGTCGATCAGGGGCCAGCAGACGGCCATATGACCGCCAAGGAGAGGCACATGTCGCCGGAGGAGCCGGATCGGACGCCTTCAAGCGACAGAAGTGGTCCGCAGAAGCGAAGCCGGCTCACGCCCAGCCCGATGGTCCTTGCCGGCGCGGCGATGGAATTCGGCCTGCTGATGATCGTGCTGATCGGCGGCGGCTACTGGCTGGACCAGAAGTTCGGTACCGGACGTGTGTTGACGTTCATCGGCCTGGGTGTGGGTTTGGTCGGTGGGATCTACAACCTCTACCGATTGGGAAAGCGTTTTTTCTGACAGATCGAGTGAGAATCGAGTCACGCGCGGGACAACATCGATCAGGGATGAAACAAAAGCAGCCGCCATTTCGGATTCTGCACGCGTCGGCGACCATGACGGTCGCGGCGGCGGTGCTGATCGTCGTGATCGCGTGGCTGGCACCGCGTCTTGCTGGTGATGCGGCGGACGCTCAAGGGGCGCGTCGTGCGGTTTGGGTACTCGGCTGTCTGGTGTGGGCTTCGGCGCTGCTGAGTCTGGCGCCGGTGTGGGCTCTTGGCCCGCGCGGCGTGATGGCGACGGCGTATGGGTACTTCGGCGGCGCGGCACTGCGGCTGATCCTCTGTCTGGGCGGCGGGATCGCGATCGGCAAAGCTCTGGATGTCTCTACTCAAGTCGTGATTGTCGCGTTGGCGGGCGTGTACGTGCCGCTGCTCATGATTGAAGTCGGATTCGTCGGCAGATACATGTGGCTGAAGGATTCGCTGCCGGTCGGCGGGACAGCACACTGCATGGAGGTGCCGGCGTGATGGGCGTGTTCCTGCAGCTTGCGGCCGCGAACCCCGTTTCGCACGTGGTCGATAAACCGTGGATCGAAGGTGAGCTATTCGGTCTGGATGTCTGGTGGCTGAGCAACGTGACGTTCATGCTGGTCGTGGGCGCGCTGGTGACCGCGGGGATCGTCATCCCCGCGGCCAGGCGGATCGCCACCGGCCCGGGCCGGGGCATCGAGGACTTGCGAGCCAAAGGCCTATGGTCGAATCTGGTCGAGTCGGTCTGCCTCTACATGCGTGACGACGTGTTTCGGCCGGTCCTCGGCGAGCAGACCGATCGCTACACGCCGATACTCTGGACGTTCTTCTGGTTCATTCTGGTGTCGAATCTGCTGGGACTGATCCCGCTTCTGGATATCACGGCGATGTTCGGCCTGGGCCCGCACGGTCACGGCGTCGGCGGCACGGCGACGCAGTCGATCTGGGTGACCGGCGCTCTATCGGTTGTCGCGTTTCTGTTCTATGTCGGCACGGCGTTCATCAAAGATCCGATCGGGTTCATGAAGCACTTGACGGCCGAGGCGCCGTGGTTCATGTGGCCGATCATGGTGCCGGTCGAGATCATCGGCCTGTTGATCAAGCCCCTGGCGCTGGCGATGCGACTGTTCGCGAACATGACCGGCGGGCACCTGGTCATCGCGGTATTGCTGTCGTTCATTGGGCCGTTGATCACAGCCCTCGGCGGCATCGGCTACGGGGTGGCCATCCTCCCACTGCTTGGCGCCGTCGCGATCAACATGCTGGAGGTGCTCGTCGCACTGATCCAGGCGTATATCTTCACGTTCCTGACTTGTCTGTTCCTCGGCCAGCTTGTCGTGCACGAGCACGAAGAGCACGAGGAGCACGCGGAGGATACGACGGCCCACGCACAACCTGCGTAAGTGGGTGAGCGACAGACGATCAATAGCCCCCGGCGCCGGTCGAGTGAGGCGGCTGGACGGCCCGCGAGGGCGGGGGCTCAGAAGTAGATGCGACCTCGCCGCATCGAATGTAAGCACAAGGAGTGCAGAGCGATGACGAAGATTCTGGTTATTGGAGTGATCCTGGCGATGGCGCTGTGTGCCGTGCCGTTGATGGCCGCGGACGCCGCCGGTCAGGGTGAACAAGAAGCGACGGGAACGGCCTGGGGCTTGCCCGGCGGTAGTGCGGGTGTGGCGATCGGCGTGTCGATTGGTGCCGGCATCATCGTCATGGGCGCTGCGCGCGGCATCGGCAATATCGGTAGCTCGGCGGTCGAGTCGATCGCACGTCAGCCTGAGGCTGGTGGGCGCATCTTCACGTCCATGCTGCTGTCCGCGGCGCTGATCGAAGGCTTCACCTTCTTCGCGCTGCTGATCCCGTTCCTTCGCTAACCGACGATTGACCGCGCTGCAACAGGAAGCTGAATCATGAAACGTCCGACTGTCGTCATATGCGTTGTCCTCGTGGCAATGTTGACCATCGTCGCGCCGCTGCTGGCCGAGACCGAGGGCGAGTCGCCCAGCGTCTTCGCCGGGACGGTCGCTCAGTCGCTGGCGGCGGTGATCGTCTTTCTGATTCTGTTCGCCGTCCTGTACAAAGCGGCTTGGGGCCCGATCCTCCGCGGGCTGCAGGATCGAGAGAACAAGATTCGCGACGATTTGGAACAGGCCGAAGCGTCGGCGAGGAAGGCGGCTGAGACGTTGGCCGCTTATGAGAAGAAGCTGGTTGAAGCCCGGGCGGAGGCGCGGCAACTGATCGACAAGGGTCGAGCCGACGCCGAGAAGGTCGCGGCGCAGCTCAAGCAGCAGACGCAAGACGACATCGTCGCCGCGCGAAAGCGTGCCACCGGAGACATCGAAACGGCCAAGCAGCAGGCGATCGGCGAACTTTACGCGCAGGCGGCGACGCTCTCGACGAGAATAGCCGGCAAGATCCTGCAGCGTGAAATGAATGAGAACGATCACCGGGCGCTGATCGAGGAATCGCTGGCCGAACTGAGCCATCGGGGCGGCAACTGAGCGGCGGGATCACGTGAGTCGCTGGTATGTAGTACAAGGAGATTGACACTTGGCCGACAGCGGCAGCAGCACGATGACGAACACGATCGAGCGGGTCTACGCGCAGGCGCTGCTGGAGATGGCCGTCGCCGCCAAGATTCAGGATCTGATCGGTGAGCAGTTGCAGCAGCTTGCGGACCTGCTGGCCGCCGAACCGGACCTGGGCCGACTGCTGAGCAGTCGTTTGCTATCGAGAGCTGAACGGGCCGACAGTATTCAGCGCATGTTCGATGGCCACCTGGACGATCTGCTGTACCGGTTCATCCAGGTCATCAATGCGAAGCATCGCTTGGATCAGTTGCCAGGCGTCGCGCGGGCCTACGCGACGCTGCTGGATGAACATCGCGACATCGAGCAGGTCGACGCGTACGTGGCCGCGGCACTACCGTCGCACGAGGCCGAGGAGATCGCCTCGGCGATCGGCGCGGCGATCAGCAAGCACGTCGTGATGCGTCAACACGTGGAGCCGTCGCTGATCGGCGGGTTGAAGGTGCGGGTACGCGATCAGCTATACGATGGGTCGGTCGCGGCGCAACTGAAGATGATCCGTCGGCGGCTCATCAAGGCCGGCCGGGAACAGGCCCGATTGCATCTATCCAACATCGTGAAGGAAGAAGGCGTCTAGTCGCCTCGGAAAGTTTCTCGAATGAAGATTCAAACCGACGAAATCACCAGTGTGATCAAGCAGGAAGTCGAGCGCTATGCGACGCAGTTGGAGGTGTCGCAGGTCGGCCAGGTGATCGAAGTGGGCGACGGCATTGCGCGGATCTATGGTCTGTCGAAGGCGATGTCGGGCGAGATGATCGAGTTCGACGTCGGCGACGGTAAGGCGGTGCACGGGCAGGTGATGAACCTGGAGCAGGACATCGTCGGGGCGGTGATTTTGGGAGATTACCTGGAGGTGAAGGAGGGGATGACGGTCCGGGCGACGGGCGAGCTGCTGGCCGTGCCGGTGGGGGACGCGATGCTCGGCCGCGTGGTCAACGCACTGGGCGAGCCGATCGACGGCCAAGGGCCGATTCAAGCGTCCGAGCGCCGCAAGATCGACATCATCGCACCGGGGATCGCGGATCGTCAGCCGGTGAAGCAGCCGCTGCAGACCGGCATCAAAGCGATCGACTCGATGATCCCGATCGGCCGAGGGCAGCGCGAACTGATCATCGGGGATCGGAAGACCGGCAAGACCGCGATCGCGATCGATACGATCCTGAATCAGCAGTACACGCACCAGACCGACACGCCGGTCTACTGCATCTACGTGGCGATCGGGCAGAAGGAGTCGACGGTGGCGGGGGTCGTCGGGGTGCTGCGTGAGCGTGGGGCGATGCAGTACACGATCGTGGTCAACGCCAGTGCGTCGGAGCCGGCGCCGATGCAGTACATCGCGCCCTATTCCGGCTGCGCGATGGGCGAGCACTTCATGTGGCAGGGCAAGCACGTGCTGTGCATCTATGACGACCTCACCAAGCAGGCGCACGCCTATCGTCAGCTTTCGCTGCTGCTGCGCCGGCCGCCCGGCCGTGAGGCGTATCCGGGCGACGTCTTTTACCTGCACAGCCGACTGCTCGAGCGAGCGACGAAGCTTTCGGACGATCACGGCGGCGGGTCGCTGACGGCGCTACCGATCATCGAAACGCAGGAAGGGGACGTTTCGGCGTACATTCCGACGAACGTCATTTCGATCACCGACGGGCAGATCTACCTCGAGCCGGAACTGTTCTACGCGGGCGTTCGCCCGGCGATCAACGTGGGGATCAGCGTTTCGCGCGTCGGCGGCAACGCGCAGATCAAGGCGATGAAGCAGATCGCCGGCAGCTTGCGTCTGGACCTGGCGGCTTATCGCGAACTCGAAGCGTTCGCTCAGCTCGGGACGGATCTGGACGCGACGACACAGCGCCAACTCGATCGCGGCGCCCACATGGTGGAATTGCTCAAACAGCCGATCTACTCACCGATGGACGTGGTCGCTCAGATCCTGCAGATCTTCGCCGGCTCGAAGGGCCTGCTGGATGATCTGCCGATCGATCAGGTCGGGCCGTTCACCACAGCGTTGGTCGAGCACTTCGCGGGGCCGGCGGCGGCGCTGCGCGAGCGGCTCGCGACGGCCGGGGCATTCGACGAGGAGCTTGAAAAACAGGTGCTCCAAGCGATCCGGCAGTTCAAGGCGAGCTATGCCGCGAGCAAGAAAATTGCGGCCGCGCCGGACGATGAGCGGTGATGTCCATCGCCCGCACAGGCGATGTATCGTCGGACGTTCTAGTCTGGTGATATGCCGCTGACATTCGTGTCAAACTATCCTATGATGTTGGCTGCCATCGGCGAGTGCGGTGGCTATCTTTGCGGCGGATGATGCGCATCGTGAGGGATCCGTGTGGCACCGGAGCTTGTGGAACCTAAGACCGTCGGCAGTGACGGTGGTGGTGTGAGACCCCTGACGAGCGTTTGTGAAATGACGATCCCCCGGAGAGGTTGGTTATGAGGAGTGTGAATCGATGACCGAAGGCAACAAGCCCGCTGCGATCGCCAAACTCACCCTGCCGGGCGGCAAAGTCGTGGACTTGCCGACGATGATCGGCACCGAGCAGGAGCCAGCGATCAATATCACAAAGCTGCGTTCCGAGACCGGGTACATCGCCTTGGACCCCGGCCTGCGCAACACCGGGACGTGCACGAGCGAGATTACGTTCATCGACGGCGAAAAGGGCGTCTTGCGCTATCGCGGCATTCCGATCGAGCAGCTTGCGGCCCACAGCACGTTCCTCGAGACGGCGTTGCTGCTGATCGACGGTGAGCTTCCGAACCGGCAGCGCCTGACGAAATTCCGTGCGCTATCGACCCAGCACGAAATGCTTCACGAAGGTCTTCGCAACGCCTTCGACGGGTTTCCCGCCAACGCCCACCCCATGGCGATCCTCTCGGCGATGATCAACGCGGTGAGCTGCTATCACCCGGACGTCATGAAGATCGAGGGCGATGTTCACTTCGACAGCGCCGCCGCCCGGTTGATCAGCAAGGTTCGCACCATTGCCGCGGCCGCTTACAAGACATCGATCGGTCAGCCGATCACCTACCCGCGTCCGGATTACACTTACGTCCGCAACTTCCTGCACATGATGTTCTCGCTGCCCTTCCTCGACCACGAAGCGGATGAAGACACCGTCGCGGCTCTGGAGCTGATCCTGATCCTGCATGCCGATCATGAACAGAACTGCTCGACCAGCACGGTGCGCATGGTGGGGTCGAGCGGCGCGAGCCTGTTCGCCAGTTGCGCCGCGGGCGTCTGTGCGCTCTGGGGCTGGCGGCACGGCGGGGCGAACGCCGCGGTCATCGACATGCTGCAAACCCTGCATGAGCAGAAGGCGGATCTGGGGCAATTCATCGAGCGCGTCCGCAACAGAGAGGCGCTACTCATGGGCTTCGGGCACCGCGTCTACAAGAACTACGATCCGCGCGCCAAGATCCTCAAGGCGGCGGCCGATCGCGTGTTGGCCAAGCTGCATAAGGAGGATCCGCTCCTCGATATCGCCCGCAAGCTGGAAGAGATCGCCCTGAGCGACAATTACTTCCTCGATCGGAAGCTGTACCCGAACGTCGACTTCTACTCGGGCATCATCCTGCGTGCGATCGGATTGCCGGTCAGCATGTTCTCGGTCATGTTCGCCATCGGCCGCATGCCCGGCTGGATCGCCCACTGGCGCGAGCTGCAGAAGAGCGAAGATGACAGCATTTACCGGCCGCGGCAGATCTACACCGGCGCCACGGAGCGGGACTACGTGCCGATGGAAAGGCGCCAGTAGTGCTCCGCCGCGAGCGGTCCAGTCGTACAGTCTCAATCTTCGCGCTGAGCTTCCGGGGAGCTTCCGGGGGGCTATGGGGCCGCGCGGTCGAGCGCCAGGGCGTGCGCCTCGTGGTAACAGCCGCCGAGGTTATGCCAGTCGAAATGTCCGCTGAACGATTCGATGCCGTTGCGCATCGTGACGCGTTGCCTGCGGTCGAGTTGGGCGAAGCGGAACATGTAGTCAGCCAGTTGGTCGGCGGCCTGGCTGAAGCTGCGGTGGCGACGCTCGACGACGCACAATCCCTTCTGCTCGTGGTCGGGCAGCAACTGGGCCAGGTAGGACCCGAAGCCCGACAAGTCGCTGGTCACCGCGGGGATTCCCAGTGCGATCGACTCGAGGGGCGTATATCCCCACGGTTCGTAATAACTGGGGAACACGCCCAGATGACAGCCCCGCACGAACTGGTCGTAGTCCATGCCGAATAGGGGGCTGCTCGTCGTGACGAAGTCGGGGTGGAATACGACCTTTACCTTCGACTCCGGCTGATTCCACAGTCGGCACGTGCGCAGTTGATTCAGCACGGGATCGGACGCGTCGTCGGCCAGGTCGTGCGTGACGATGGGCGGAAGGTAGTCGCGCTTCCACGTTTGAATGGCGCGGCGCAGGCGAAGTCGCCAGTACTCGTCGACGAGCGTGTTGAGGTTCGGAATGCGTCCCTCGGCCGCCGCGACCAGCAGCCGTTCGCCGATCTGCTGGGTGTACGTGTCGGCAATGGTGCGAAACTCAGCCAGCATGGCGCTGGACTGTAGAGCCCCCACGCTGATCGACCTGACCGGACAGCGCGTGATGATGAACGCCACGACAGTCCGATCCACATTCGCCTCGCCCAGACGATGGTTCAGCCGAGCCAGCGCTTCGATCGTCAGGTCCATACCCTTGTTCGTGTACTCGTAGCGGCCGGAGGTGAACATGTAGATCGTCTTGTCCAAGTCAAAATGGTAGCTGGGGAAGAAGTGGGCGATGGTGAACTGGTGAATCCGCTGCTTGTACTGGCGGTGCAGATTCTGAAACTCATGAACCGCGGCGAAACGCTGGATATTCAGACCGTTGGGCAAGAGCAAGTCGGGTTTGCGTCCCAGCAAGTGCGTGCATTCTTCGGCGGTGACGTCGGAGACGGTCGTAAAGACATGCGCCCCGTGAGCGGCGGCGCGTTCGAGTTTGTGTTTGGCCGCGACGTTGAAGCGATGAGCCTCGGCCTCCGCGTTGAACGTCGGCAGTTGTGCGTAGAAACCGGGATTGTCATTGGCGAGGTATCGTCCGAGGCTCGTGGCGTGGGTCGTAAAGACCGTCGCGCCGGGCCATTTGTCGCGTCGGAGCATCGGCAGCGGCATCGCGCTCATCCACTCGTGAAAGTGAGCGATTACGGGGCTACTTGGGCCGAAGGCGATCGCGACCTGCCACAGTAGCTCGCGACACGCGTCGCCGAACGCCATGCACTGGTTCAGCAGATGATCGTCGGGCGGCGTGGCGATGCCGTGATCGGCCCACAGCCGGTGTCGGATCTCGTTCAGACGGCCCATGTGCGCGTGATAGTCCAGCAGAATCGCCTGCGGCCGACTGCTGACCAGCCATCGGCCGAAGTGCGCCTCGACGCCCAACTGACGCAGGAACCGGACGGCCTTGCCCAGGTTGCCGGTCAGCGGCGCCGCCTCGAACTCGACCGCCGCATTCGCCTGCTCGTACGGACCGACCAGACAGTACCGGTCCTGCCATCGGCTGACCATGCTCGGCGCCTTCGAGCGAAGCACCTGATAGATCCCGCCGACCTGGTTGCACACCTCCCAAGCGACCTCGATGAGAATGGGCTTGCGGTCCTGCGGGTCGGCCTGGCCGCCGGGGCTGCTGCCGTGCATGTCGGGACTCATCGGTGGGTTCGCAGATGGCGCCATCGGGACAGAGCCTTACGTGTGATCGATCACGAGCGCGGCGCTTTCGACCTCCACCCAGGACGCACCATTGTAGGAACGCAGCGGCATCCGTCCATGGCAGGGCATGAATGAGAGCGATCGTCCGATAATCCGCGCTATCGCTCGGTCAGAATCGCCACATGCTCAGACGACGGCGTAACGCGACAACGCAAGCCATCCTTCGCGGGTTGCAGATCGATCGACTTCCCCGTCATCAGGTCGGTCAGTGTTGGCCCGCCGAACAGGCCCGCACGAAACTGCAAATGCGCCTGTGCGACATCCGGCGGATAGAAGACGAACGCCACCGCCTTCGATCCGCTGCGGCCGGTCTTGACCAAGACGGATGAATCGGCCTCCGCTTTCGGCGCCAGCACATGGGCCGACGGAATGCAACCCGCACGTGAAACCACAGACGCCACCAGCGACTCGAAGCCAGCGTTGCGCTTGGCGTGATACGCCTGAGCGAGGTAACTGCCGCAGCAAATGACACGGCCCCGGCCCGCCGGCACGTCAATCACCAGCGAGCCATCCGCGCATTCGGCGAGTACGTTGGCGCTGACAAGCGTGGGGGTGAAGGGCGTCAGCCATTGAGCGATGCCCAGTTCACTGGTTTGCCCGTCGATCACGATGGGGACCGTCGTCCCCGGAAGGTTGCGCCTGCCGATCTCCGCGACGCCGGTCAGTTCGGCCGTAAACCGATCGGCCGGGTATCGCCAAATACCGCGTGAGTCGAACGCGCCGCACTCCGACTCGCAGACCAACGTGCCGCCGGCGCGAACCCAATCGCTCAGCCGCTCAGCCAGATCGTCATCGACCACCAGCACACGCGGCAGGAACAGCACCTTCAAACGATCCAGCCAATCCAGGTGCTCCGACTCGATCACATCGAAGGCGATGCACTGCCGCCCCAGCGCACGTCCGCAACCCATGAACGCCGCGAACGCCAGCCCCGCCGTGCCCTCCTGCGCCCAGTGCAGGTAATGATTGGCCGGACTGAACAGAATGCCGACGTCGGCCGCGTCGGGCTCATAGTCCGCGAAGAGGTCGCGATGATCGTCGATGGCCTTTGCCATGTGTCGCATGGCGGCCGTACGCTCGTCCGCACGCCCGTCGCCACCCGTGAAACCGTACCCGCCTGACTCCCGGCCGAAGACTTCATCGCGCCAGCACCAGAAGATGGTCGTGTCGGCCCCGGCGGCGATGGCGTTCCACAGCCAGTGCTGCTGCGCGGCGGCGCCGGCGGGCTTGTGATCGACGAATCCGCTGGACGCTCGACCGCCCTGGATCTCGCTCAGCCAGACGCGCTTGCCCGACGCACGCGCGGCTGAGGCGGTGCACGCCATTCGCGTGGCGAAGTCGACGTCGCTGATGTTGAACCAGACGGGGAACGCGGAGCTGCCGATGCCGTCATAGTGTTCGGCGAACACCCAATCGTTGCCACGGTTCAGCGCGTGGTCCATGCCGTGGCCGACGTATTCGATGGACGGCGCGCCGCCATGCAGCGTCACCGGATGATTCGGATCCAGCGACTTGATCAGGTCATAGCGCTTCAGCGCGTGCTGGTTGGCGCGCTCGGTGAGAAAATGCTCAAAGGCCATGATCTCCGTGTAGGGCTGGCTGTGGCGGCGGCCCGGCTGAACGTACTTCCAGTCGCTATACCGCCGCAGCCAGGCGCTATTCAGGCCGTCCAGGCCGCCGTACTGCTGATCGAGCCACCCCCGGAAGGCTTGTAGCGTGTGCTCGCAGTAGCAGACCAGACTCTCGGCGTTGACGTTCCATCGCAGTTCGTTCCACGCATCCCACCCGTGCAAGTGACCAGCCCCGCGGTATCGCGTGACAACTTGCTCGAAAAACCGCTCCATCCGACCCCACACACCCGGATGGTCCGTGCAACCGCCGGGCGTCAAGCCGAAATGACATTCATCCCGCGCCGTCGATACGACCGTTCGCCCGCCGTACGTGATCATCTCACTGCCCGGCACAACATCGTGAATCCACAGCGGCTGGACCTCGGCGATCGTGCTGAGCACCACTTGCAGGCCGTGCTTACCGGCCAGTTCAACAAGCTGGTCATAATCCTCGAAACAGAACTGGCCGGGCGTCGGCTCGACCCATCCCCAAATGACCCAGAACTGCACCGTGTTGAGTCCCGCGTCGCGCATGCGGGCGAAGTCGTCATCCCAATAGCGTGAGATGGGAAAGGGCGGCCGATAGTATTGCGTACCCAAGTTCATGGACAACCTCCTGGTGTGGGATGGCGCAGCCGCCCTAGTTCGTCTCCGAGGGCCCGTGCCACAAACCATCCTTGCCGCGATGCCAGCCGTGTCCATCAACCTCCAGCGCCTGCGTCCGCCAGCCGGCCTCGAGCGCCGCGATCAGTTCACCCCAACTCTTGATGCCACTGACCGCGTCGGGCGCCATGACGTTCCACGCACCCGCCCCATTTCCGCATTGCAGCGCCTGGCTCGGACCATGACCGCGCAGATACGCGGCCAGGAAGCCCCCGATCGCCGAGTCCCCCGAGCCCGTGGCGTTCGGGGGACAAGTGATCGTGAACGCCGGATGCCACATCTCACGCCCAGCCCACGCCGACACGTCGCCGGGTTTCGCGCGACCGATCTCGCTGAGCACCTCTTTGCCGGCGGTCCGCAGATAGATCCCGCGATGTGAGCACTTGATCGCCACGATCTTGCCGCCTATCGCCAGCAGCTGCGTCGACAGCGCGTGCAGATCATCGCCTGTGAACTGCGGGATCAGGTCAGCACCCGGCGCGGCCGCTCGCAACTGCTCGAATTTCGCCCGGTTGAGCATGAACGTCGCTTCTTCGGCGCTGGGTAGGAAGAGGTCCACGTGCGGCACGAGCCTCTCAAGGATGCTGCGCCAATCAGCCTTGCCGCCGGGCGAATCCGGGTCCGGCAGCGACATATCAAGACTCGTCGTGACGCCGAGGGCTTTGACGCGCTTGAAGATCTCGATGAGCTGCTTGCCGCCTTCGCTGTACATCCGCTGCATGAGCGGCGGATAGCCGAGGTGGAAGAGCTTGGCCTTCGCGACCAGGTCGTAATCCACGTCGGCGGCGGCGAAGGTGTCGTTCGCACCGGGACAGTGCAGGAACATTCGATCAAGTCCCGGTGGCGACAGTGCGATCGTGTAACTGGTCGTCGCGCCTTTGGCGTCGATCATGCCGGCGTCGGCGTTCCACTGCCGGAGCAGCGTGTGAACGATCTGGCCGAAGGGGTCCTCGCCGAGCTTGCCCATCAAGGCGGCGGCAATGCCCAGCTTGATCAGCGCGATCCCCGTGTTGCTCACCGGCCCACCGGTCGACAGGACGGCCGCGTCGGTGTTGCGCAGCTTGCCGGGCGTGAAGAACGCCGCGGCGCCGCCCAGCTTTATCTGCTTCAGATCGGGAATGATGTCGAGGCAAATGTGACCGGCGACGACGACATCAGGGGTAGCAGCAGTGGGCATGGTCATGCAGATCCTTATCACCTTCTAGGCCAGAGGCGCCTGGCCGTCGTGCGTCATGATTGTGGCGAAGACCGGCCGCCGAGCAAGTTGGCACTTGCCCTCAACGGCGTACCCATGGCGATGCAGGTGGTTTCGCGGGCTCCTTCGCCGGACGCCCTCTCACGCCGGGCCAAAGGGTACGTGCGCAAAACGGATACGGCCTTGCCCCGAGAAAAAGCTGGCTTTTTCAGATCTTCGGAGATATCATTTTGTTGACTACTGCGCGTCGAATTCCTCTTCTGGCCGGTCATCTCTGCCCACCAGAGACAG
>Ga0214473_10005681_pt1 | contig 14938 bp, 16 predicted proteins | sample RVTome_7_FD_203509 | JGI IMG/M metagenome (GOLD analysis project Ga0214473, IMG submission 203509) | Soil microbial communities from uranium-contaminated site in the Upper Colorado River Basin, Wyoming, United States - RVT98D197 | ecosystem: Environmental > Terrestrial > Soil > Contaminated >... | reverse complement strand
ACACAAGCGCCGGACCGCCCTCGAGCTCTACGCTGGAGAGGGCCGCCCGGAAGGGAAACTCGGATCCGTCCTTTCGCAGGGCCCTGCCTTCGAATTGGCTGGGGAACTGACCGGTTCTCTCCCAGAGGCGCAGGTGCTTCATCGCCTCTTTGCGGTCCCGGGGGGAGAGCCCCTCGAGAATGGGCCGGCCCACGATCTGTTCAGGGCGATCGTAACCAAACATGGAAAGAAAGGAGGAGTTCACATAGGTGGTGCGACCATTCTGCGCCACACTCACAGGCTCGGGCGCACCCTCGATCAAGGCCCGAAATAGCGTTTCGGTGCCCTCTGAAGGATGTGCTTCCGCGCTTTGGCCTACATTCCTGGTCATCTCGCCTTTTTCACGCCCGTCCAACACTGGGGTTCTGTCTTCGGCACTCTCCGTTCGCGTTCCTGGAGAACTATCGGCATGAAAAGGATTGTGGCGTAGGACTCTCCGCGGTTGTTTCACGTCGAGAAGTCTGCGCACTTCCCCGCGAGACACATGATGAAGCCCCGACGGTCAAGTGGGGACCTAAGTTGTTTGAGGCGCTGCGGGCCACAGTCGCGCCAGATGCGCCGGCCTTGACAGGCGGGCTACAATCAAGCAGTTCGAACCGGTAAGAGAGTTCACCGCTCTCGACCAAGGGAGGCCGCTTGACCACCCAGGATCCCACGGAGCCCCGCCCGGATGGACGGTCCGCGGAGCGAAGCCAGGCCCAGGCGACTTGGGAAGAAGACGCCCGTTTGCAAGCCGCCTTGCTCGATAACATCCCCGGCTGCATCGCCCTGATCGTCAAGAAGAATACCCGCGAAATTGTCGCCTCCAACCGGTTCGCCCGGGAGATCGGCGCGGTTCCGGGCCAGACCTGCTTCAAGACGTGCGCCTCCCGAGACGACCAGTGTCCCTTCTGCCTGGCCCCCAAAGTGTGGGCGACCGGAGAGGGGCAACAGATCGAAGTCGAGTACAGGGGAACATGGTACGAAGGTATATGGGCGCCACTTTCCGAGGACCTATACGTTCACTACATCTTTGATATCACCGAGCGCAAGCAGGCGGAGGAGTTGCTCCGACTCACCCAGTTTTCAGTTGATCGTGCCGCCGATGCGGTGTTCTGGACGGATCCCGGTGGCCACCTCATCCTCTTGAACGACGCAGCCTGTCGACTTTTCGGCTACTCGAGGGAAGAACTTTTGGCGATGACCGTTCTCGACCTGGATCCGTCCGCCTCCGCCGAACTGCGGTCTACGAACTGGGAGAGGATGAAGGAAGAGGGGACGTTTACCTTTGAGACCGTGATCCGCACAAAGAGCGGTGACGTCATCCCGGTCGAGGTCACCGTGAACTATCTCCAGTTCGGTGGGCGAGAATACAACTGTGTTTTCGCTCGCGACATTACCGAGCGAAAAGAGGCGGAGGGAGCGTTGCTGGCCAGCGAGGAGCAACTGCGCCAGAGCCAGAAGATGGAGGCCATCGGCCAGCTGGCCGGAGGCATCGCCCATGACTTCAACAACCTCTTGGCGGCCATCCTCGGCTACAGCGACATGATACTTACGGGTGAAGCCTCTTCCGTTGATGAGGTGCGCCCCGACGTTATGGAGATCAAGCACGCCGCCGAGCGTGCCGCCGCGCTAACCAAGCAGATCCTTGCGTTCTCCCGCCGCCAGGCCCTTCGGCCCACGGTGGTATCCCTGAACGACGTGCTTGACGGCATGGAGCCTCTCCTTCGGCGCACCCTGGGGGAGGACATCGAGCTTCTTAGCCGCGAGGACCCGGAGCTGAGCCTGGTGGAAGTAGATGTCCATCAGTTCGAGCAGGTGATTATCAACCTGGCCCTTAACGCCCGGGATGCCATGTCCCCCGGAGGCCGCCTCACTCTGGAGACCGCCAACCGCGAGTTAGATGAGAAGTTCTGCCGCACCCACCCCGGGGCCACTCCCGGCCCCTACGTCATGCTCTCGGTCTCCGACACCGGGGTAGGCATGGACGCGGATACCATCGAGCACGTCTTCGAGCCTTTCTTCACCACCAAGGCTCCGGGCGAGGGCACCGGCCTGGGCTTGGCCACTGTCTACGGCATCATAAAGCAGAGTAATGGGAGCATCTTCGCAGAGAGTGAGGCCGGCAAAGGCACCAACTTCACCATCTACCTACCCCAAGTGACGGCGCACGCCGCCGAAGAGATCCCCGCGGCCACCGCTCGTGCCCAGGTGGGGGGCACAGAGACCATCCTTCTGGTGGAAGACGAGGTCTCGCTTCGGAACCTGGTTGAGCGGGTCCTCGGCGATCTCGGCTACCGGGTGCTTGTGGCCGGCACGGCTACCGAAGCCCTCAACGTGGCGGGGGAGACCGACGGCCCCTTGGACCTTCTCCTCACCGACGTGGTTCTGCCGGGGGACAAACAAGGCAACGACCTTGCCCGCGACCTACTCTCCCTAGGGCCGGACCTAACCGTCCTCTACATGTCCGGCTACCCGCGCAATGCCATCGTCCATGCCGGGCGGCTGGACGAAGGGGTCAACTTCCTGGAGAAACCTTTCACCCCGGAGGCTCTGGCGAGAATGGTGCGCGCGGTGCTGGATCAGCCCCGAGGCTTGGAGTAGCGGACGCCTCATTGCCGCCTTCCGCCCAACGCAGTCTCCTCACCTTGCGTAGTTGGCTGTGGCAGCTGGTTGCTGCCGGAATACAGGGCGATGCCTCCGGCGCGGGGAGGCTATGCTTAGGAGTGAGTCACGTGAGGTCGGCGCCATCACTCAGTCGGTACGCTCTCTCCCCCGCAGGATATATGATGAGGTGAAGGCGCAGGATGAAGTGCGGAGCGCCTCACTCAGTCGTGTCGTCATACGAGGTGAGCCGGGAGGCAACAAGGATGTATGAGAGTCTGGAGACCGCGATCAGGCGCCTGAACGACATCCACGAGATCCAGAACCTGCTGGGCAAGTACGCGTTTCTAACCACCGCCAACATGTTCACCGAGACGGTGGAGCTGTTCGCCACCACAGTGCCGGTGAAGATCGAGATCGAGACGTTGGGCGTGTGGGAAGGGTTCGACGCGGCTCGGCGCTGCTTTGACGGGTTCCACAACTGGACGTCCAAAGTGGGCGTACCTCCCGAGGGGCAGATGATGCAGCACACTCTCGCCAGCCCGGTCATCGAAGTAGCCGGAGACGGCAACACAGCCAAGGGCGTGTGGATGTCGCCCGGTCATGAGGCCCGCGTGGTGGGGGGCAGGCTCACTGCCATCTGGGTTTGGGGCACCTACGGCGATGATTTCATCAAGGAAGACGGCAGGTGGAAGATCTGGCATCACCATGTCTATCTTCAGATCTTCACCCCTTACGACGTGCCCTGGACCACCGATAAGCCTAAGGGGACCGGCGGCATATTTCCTCCCGGGCTTCCCGAGGAGTACAAGCCCGACCGTCCCAACTCGTACGCCTGGATGTATTCCCCGTCGGCGGTCATGGAGCTCGTGCCCGCTCCACCCGAACCGTATGAGACGTTCGATGAAGAGACGAGCTACGTCAAGTAGAGGGCCGAGAGCCACACGACGAACAGATTCCGAACGGAGGCCAAGCCGTGGCCGAGCGCAAAGAACTAAGCCCTGAAGAGAAGAAAAGGCCCTACGCCAAGTACTACTACCAACAGTCCGCTCCGCCCCGCCCCGGGCACGCGGCGCTTCTGGCCGATCTCAAGCCCCTCGATCCCGCCAGGGCCGATCGAATCCAGGACGCGAACAACATGCTTTCGCCCGGTTACTCAGACGGCGAGAACGGCTACTGCGTCATGCCCGATGGAAGCGGGTATGTCGCCCTTCTCCACAAGATGCCCGGCGCAACGGCCGAGATGTTCGATTGGTGGTTCGCTTGGCACGGTCTCGAGGACTTGCGCTACAAGATCTGGTTTCCCGAGAACCACATCGCCGCCAACGTGCACGACGCTGATCGGACCAAGATACTGGACCCCGAGCGGCCGCTAGCCCTCAAGTTCCAGGGAATGACCCATCACGTGGTCGAAGACATCGGCGGGGGTGTGCTGAACGCGGTGGCCATCAGTTTCCTGACTCCCGAGGACTTCGGGTTCGACATGAGCCGCTTCCACTCTCCCAATGCGGAGGCCCTGGCCGCGGCGAACGCGCTGGCCAAGCCGGTGGATGCTTCCCCCGACGAACCCGCCCTTCCCGTAGCCTTCGTCCACTTGGTGCGCAACGTACCCGGAGGCATCGAGGTCCGCAACCGCTTCTGGATCGGATATCAGATCGTGCACAAGAAGCCGGTGCTGGCCCTGCCCGAAGGCTTCAGCATCCCGGAGGCGGCTGCCCAAGGTCTCTTCCTGCACGATGTTCAGGAGTTCGCCAATCTGGGGGCGATCCTGCCTGGTCTCTACGCGGAACAAGAGGGCAAGGTGCAGTGACGGGGAAGAGCAGTGGACAACGTCCTGTGTTGTTTTCGGGGGCTCAAGAATAGGTTGGAGCCCTCCGCACGATGACTGCGTCAAACCACGGGGCGGCAGGTCAAGAGGCGCGGAGGTGGCGAGTGCGACCTAGATCACGCGTGGCGGCATTGACCCTTTCGGCGGCGCTGCTGCTCATGGTCGCGCTCGGTCTTGCGGGCTGCACCTCGGGCGATAAGGCGACCACTTCTTCCGCGTCCGTGGCGTCATCCAGCAGCCCCAACAGCACGACGTCCACCTTAGCCTCTCCCGCAACAACTGGCGAGGTGTCGACGACGGCCACCGCTCCAGCGGCTCTGACCGGCGAGAAGGTGGAGCTCTACGCGGAGATCCAGCGTCTCCGGGAGGGCATGAAGTCAGGGACGCTTGTCCTTGACTGGTACCCCCCCGGCATCACAATGGGTGATCTGCCATCGGACCCGATCCTCTTCTTGGACTCGCTCGAACAATCCCTGTTCAACCCGGATGTCACGGTGTATCTCATGGACGCCGCTGGTGAAGCTGCGGACCTACGCAGCGAGATCGCGGCCATGCCGGAGGTGGCGAGGCTCGTGTTTGTCAGCAAGCATGATGCTCTGGAGCGGCTCAAGGAGGACTTCAAGGATGAGCCTGAGATTTTGGCCAACCTGGAGGGAAACCCCCTCCCAGCAGTCTTGGAGATTTGGCTGAAGGACTACAGCAAGGCCGCATCATTTGCCGATCGGCTCCGTGGACGGCCGGAGGTCGATGAGGCACGCACCCCTGGGATGGACTATGGGGAATGGGCGACTCGCCTGAGGAGCCTGGCCCACCCCCCGGCACCCAGCGGGGTGACAAGTACAACGGGATGATCATGAAGACTCAGTGCCCGGACTAAGCGTCCGGAAGGGATCACGATGTACGGCGAGTGGTGGGCGAAACTGAAGGCGCGGCGAAGCTGCAGCCACAGCTGGGTGATTGCGACCAAATACCAAGTGATCGATTTCGGCGGCGGCGGCGATACGACCGGCGGCGTAGGCCGGCGTCGCGTCATCTACGCCTATCGTTGCGAGCTGTGCGGAAAGAAGAGGCGCGAGACCGAGTACGAGGGATGAATGGAGGTCGGTAGTTCGCCGCTCTCATTGACTCAGACTCCCGCTCCTGCCGGACATATGATGGAACGAGGCCGTAACATGAGAATGGCTCGGCAACGAGCAGGAACCGTGGCGTCCTTTGTCCTGGGTGGTCCCTTCTCTCCGTTTCACTCCTGGCCGAAAGTTCTTGCACCCCTGCTGGCACTCCTGCTGGCTTGTACAACGGATCCCGTGGCCGCGGATCACTCCTCTATTCTAAAGACTTTGTCGTGCTCGTGGACCGGCTGGTCGACCTTGATGCCGATTTCGTCGCCAAGCTTGGCCTCTGGCAGCGCTTTGTGCTCGATCTCAATGGAGGCGACTACTTGCCCGAAATCGGTCGCATGCCCACCGATGTGAATCCTGTCGCCGGTCTTGAGGGCGCCTTTGGTGAGACGGATCGCGGCGACTTCGATGCGGTCAAAGTAGTGAGTGACCACCCCGATCTCTTGTTCAGCCATCTCAGCTTCCTCCCTGATACTCGAAATCGTACGCCGCACATGGCTCCAGCATAGACCGATGGCTAGGTCTGTCAACCGGTGTCGGGGAGGCCTTGCCGAGTAGCCCCTTATCTCGGCATGCGGATCACCGTCACACACTCCCGCCCCTGCCGGACATTTGATGAGGGAGGGCGTAGGATGAACGCAGGAGGGTCTCATGCGGTGGCTGCGTCGTGAGAGTGATTACGAACGATGCTGGGCGTCAGAGGGATCTGCGCGTTGGAGGGACAAAGGTGCAAGGGACATAAGGCTTCTGGCTCGGACAGCAGGTGCGGCGCTCCTGGTTCTGGTGCTAGCCATCATCGCCATGAGCACTCCTTCGCCCGCGGTCGCCTCAGGGTACACTCCCGAGCCTCCGTCCGGATGGCAAATCACCGCGATCACAGACCCTAGCTGGTCCGGGGGCTTCCGGCTCGGGGATGGGGTGCTCGCCGTCATAACCGCTCCGGCCGACCCACGGGCGTTTGAGGCCTATTGGGATATCTATCGGCTGGACGACTCTTGGGCGTCGGGGCCGGCTACCACGGTCCTGCGCAGCTACATTCGGGGGCTTGTCTCAGCTGTCGACCGGGGCCTCATACTCTATGGCTCGAAGCGCCCCGGCACCGACCCGGATCAGGGGATCCTCGATCTTTACGTACGGGATCTAGGCAGCGGCGCGGTGACCAAGCTGCCGATGCCGTCCAACCTCGAGCTCAATCCAAACGGCCCGCCACGGCTCGATCGCGGGCGGGTGGTCTGGTCCCAGTTCGGGTTTCATCACGAGCCGGAAATCATGTTGTATGACGTGGGCACCGGGACGGTCCGCCGGCTGAGCGAGGGTGATGAGGCCCAAGGCGCGCCGGACATCGACGGTGATGACGTGGTCTGGCAGGCATGGAACGGGGTAAGGCACCGCATCGTCTACTACGATCTGTCCGTCGGGACGAGGCGCGAGCTGGCTACCGGCATCCCCTGGACGGCGGACCTGAGTCCCTTGGAGGCCAACGGGCGCGCCGTCTGGGTCACCCACGAATGGATCACTCCACAGGAGGATCGGACGTCGCTCTATCTGGCTGACCTGGCGACAGGGACGACTCAATTGGTCTTCAGCACGCCCGGGTCCATCGAGTTCGCGCTGGACGACGACCTGCTGGTCACCTCCACGAGGATCGGCGACGAGCCCGTTGAGTTGGTGGTCAGAGACCTGTCGTCCGGGACCACGCGCGCACTGGGCGATTCCCTCGATCCGCCGCTCAGCTTCTCGGTCGAGGGAGGAATGGTCGCCTGGGAGGATGTCACCGCATTGCCGGGCGGTGCGGGCTACTTGAACCGCATCATGGTCTACGACTCAGCCACCGGCGAAACGGTCGAAGTGGCCCAGGGAGTCGGCTTGTGGCAACCGAAGGTCGATCGTGGCCGGGTGGTGTTCAGCGAGTGGATCGATCCAGAGTCCTCTCGGATCTGGTTGGCGGAAAAGGACGGGGTCCCACTCTACGATTTCTACCTCGACGCACCCGCTAACGATCGCTACGCGGATGCCATCATCGATTTCAGCGAGAGAGGATTCGTTTCGGGGTATGTCACCGAGACATTTCGGACGTTCCACCCCCGCTACCCGCTGCTTCGGGCCCAGTTGGCCAAGATCTTGACCAATTCTCTGGACCTGTCCGTGGACGAGAGCATGGCTCTCCCCACGCCCTTCACCGACCTGGGTGCTGACAACACCAGCGATCTCTATCCGCACGAGTACGTGGCCGCGGTGAGCGCAGCCGGACTCATGCAGGGATATTCGGCTCGGGCGTTCGGTCCGTGGGACCGGCTGACCCGGGCGCAGATGGTGACCGTGGTGGTGCGGGCCCTCAGGAAACTGGTGCCGAATACGATGGAGACGCCACCGATGGGGTATGTGGGATCGGTAACCGGCGCTCCCGCCGTGCACGCGGAGAATCTACGAGTGGCAGAGTTCAATGGATTGCTCGACGACCTCGATGGTTACGGGTCGGACTGGGATCCCAACGCCTTCGCCCGGCGGGGCGAGGTGATACAGATGTTGTATGGAGTAAGAACGAAGCTCTCAGAGGCGCGGTGACACGTCGGTGCCACACAGCGGACAGAATAGACGGTTGATCGACAAGGGGGAGGGGGCAGCCGGTGGGCATGATGGTTGGCTCTGCTTATTGACGGGTTGTGGGGCCCTGAAATGGACCGTCCCTAACCGTTGCAGGTGTAAGTGTCCGGAGCAGCCGGCAGGACACTCTGGCCTGGGCGATTTCGCGGGGCGGAGGGTGGTTCGCCTCCGCCACAAACCGGGTCAACTCAGCGCCTGAGTGAGGTCGGCGATGAGGTCGGCGGCGTCTTCAAGCCCGCAGGAGAGGCGCACCATCCCGTCGACAATGCCCCGTCTGGCCCGCTCCTCGGCAGACATGCCGTGATGCGTGGTGGTGATCGGCTGCGTGACCAGACTCTCCACTCCGCCCAGACTCGGGGCTATGCTGAAGATACGGAGACGATCGATGACCGCGGCAGTCTCCTTGGCATCTCCCACGAGCACGAAGCTGAGCATCCCACCAAAACCTCGCATCTGCTTGCGGGCGAGTTCGGAACCGCCCCCCAGTCCGGGATAGTTGACGCGAAGGATGCGCGGATGCGAGGCTAGAAATTCGGCTACCTGGATGGCGGTGGCGTTCTGAGCGCGCACCCGCACGACGAGCGTTCGGATGCTGCGCGAGAGAAGGAACGCGACCTCGGGGGCGATCATCTGGCCCAGGTTCTTGCGCCAGGTCCAGATGGGCTCCAGCAGGTCCTTTGGGCCCACCACCACTCCGCCGATGAGGTCGCTGTGGCCGCCCAGGTACTTGGTGGCGCTGTGCACGACAAGGTCGGCTCCCAGGTCGAGCGGGTTCTGGTAGACCGGGGTAGCGAAAGTATTGTCGACGACCGTGAGTGCGCTCACAGTCTTCGCCGCGCGCGCGACTGCTCCAATGTCGATGACGTCCAGGGTGGGGTTGGTCGGCGTCTCGAAAAACACCATCTTAGTTCGATCTGTTAGCGCCGCGGCCAGATTCGGTGCCTCGTTCGCCAGCAGGAAGCTGGTCTCGATGCCCAGTCCAGGAAGGTTGGCTCGCAAGAGCTCGTACGTCCCGCCGTAGACGTCGCCGATGCAGACGATGTGGTCGCCCGTCTTCAGGTGAGCGAGGAAGGTCGCCGCCTCCGCGGCCATGCCCGATGAGAATGCGAACGCCGCCTCGCCATTCTCCAGGTCGGCCAGTTTGCGTTCCAACGAGCGGATCGTCGGGTTGAGCCCGTAGCGGGTGTAGAGGTTCCCCTCCTTGCGCCCCTCCACGACGTCGAGTAGGTCGGCGGTGCTACGAAAACCGAAGGTGGAGTGGTTGTAGAGAGGTGCGTGGATGCCTCCCTGCGCGTCGAGCTCCTCGCCCGCGTGTACACACCGGGTGGAGAGGCCTCGAGGTTGCTCGCTATCCGTGACCATCGGTTTCTCCGATCTTGTTGTGGTGACCTGCTTAGTGCTGGCGTCGTGCAGGGCTTGCAGCTTAATGGCTGAGGCGTTTGCGGCTCTGGAGGTACAGCTGCTGATCGATCAGTCGGCGAGCGCATAGCCTTGGTCGAGCATTTTGCTGCCCAACCCCAGATCACTGTCCCGCTGGCTTCGTATGGTGCCAGTCTAACCCATGCTGACACCCGCGGCGGCGCGTGATCATGCCTGTCCTAGACTCCATGCCGGAGCCTTGCTTGCTCTGCTGCACCGTACCGTCAGCCCGCCTTTGGGACAGTAATAGCGATCCTGTGTGTTTCAGGAGATGACCACCGAGCTTATGTCTGAGCCCAGCCCCTCGCGGGGCGATGCAACCGGTAGCCGACAGGTCTCGGCACACGGGCTACTTGGTCTCCAAGAAGGCTATGAGCGCTTCCACCTGAGCGCTAGTAAGGTCCCACTGAGGCATGGGGGGATCAAGGGCTTGGTTGTCGGAGCCGATGCCATCACGCAGGGCCCGGGCGAAAGTGGTCGTATCATAGGGAGGCTCGAGTCCGCCCTCCGGGTTCTGCATGGGCTGAGTGAGCGTACTCCAACGGATGTCGGGCGTATTGAAGCTGCCCATCATGGCCTGAACGGTGCGGCCTTTGGCGTCACTGCCATGGCAGTCAGTGCAGGACGCTCCCCCGAACATCATGATGGCGGAGCGGGGGATGGGGCGGCCGTTCTCGTCGGTGCCCGTGGTGAAGATTCTTTCACCGAGAGCCAGGGAGGTCAGCGGGCCGGCAGGGATAGTAGTGCCCGGGTGCAACGGAGCTCCTCCGGGTACGCTGAGCACAAGAAAGACCACGGCGACAACCACTCCGACCGCGATAAGGATCACCCCGGTGGTTGCTTGCCCAGACCAACGACGAGTCCCATTCATGGTCTACTGCCCCGGGGTGCCTCGAAGATCCTGCTTGCGCCGCATGAACTCCTCCCGGTCGATCTCGCCCCGAGCGTAGCGCTCCTCGAGCACACCAAGAGCAGTGCGGCTGGGGCCAGTCTCCCGAGGCGGCTCGCGTCGGTGCTCATCCCAGTAGTAATAACCTGGGTGGTCGTGCCGGGCGGGAGCCCGGACCGCCAAGATGATGCCCACGACAATGAGGGCGGGCACCGCGAGCATGACCAGCATCATTATCACCCCGGAGGCACCCCCCCAACCGCCGTTCCAACCTGATCCCCACATCATGATGATCCTCCTTGAGAGTCGCGAATTTCTTGGATTACTGCGCTTTGGACCACGTACTATTCTTGAGACGCCCTACCAACCGAAGTGCATGGCGGGCAGGTCCCACTTCACCTTCCGCAGGTAGAACTGCTCGAAGGCGAGCTTCATGTAGTGATACCGCGCTCCTCGCCGCAAGACCACGACGTTACGTGGGGGCAGGAAGGGGTCAGCTTTGATCAGGAAAGCAACGTCGCCCCCGTCTGCCACGCAGGTCGCCGGCAGGGTCAAACCGTCCATCAGCTCGCCAGATCCGGTGACCTCGAAGGAGATGTTGGCCGCCGCACGGGTGGCCATCTCCTCCGACATGTGTCCGGTCTTGGGCACGCCGACCGGAACCGGCGTCGGCACAGGCGGGGCGATGGCTACCGAGACACCCACCGCGTAGATATTGGGGTACTTCGTACTGCGCAGGTGCTTGTCGGTGGGGATGAAGCCCCGCGGGTTGCCCAACTCCTCGACGTCGCGTACGACTTGGGCACCATAAAACGCCGGGATGAGCACCGCCAGGTTGAACGGGCGCTCAGTTCCGTCGGCCAGAGTGGCTTTGCCCGGCTCGACGCTCGTTAGCGCGGCGCTCGTGGTCCAGTTGAGGTGCCGAGACCGGAATTCGTCCTCCATCATGCGGCTTAGGTTGCCGATGCCATTTACCCCGAAATGCCCGAGAAAGGGCTCAGGGGTGACCAGGTGCAGGTCGAAGAGGTGGCGGCGCCGCTGACGACGCAGAATCGTGTCGAGCATCATAATGATCTCATAGGCGGGGCCGCCGCAGCTCGCTCCGGGGTTGGCGCCGATGATCGCCCGGCCGCCGTCAGAGGCGAGGAATCGGGCGATGGCCTCGCGGGCGGCCATCGCCTGCTGGACGGTGAAGCAGGTGTGCACGGTGCCCAGAGCCGGGTCCGAGCCGGGAACGTTTGACCAGTCAAGGTCCGAGCCGGTCGCGAGCACGAGGTGGTCATAGGGGAAGACCTTGCCACCGGCCGTGGCCACCGTCTGTGCCTGCGGATCGATGACCGTCGCTCGGTCGTGGATGAACGAAACGCCCTTACGTCCCAGCGGCTTCGCCAGCGGCACCTTGATGACCTCCGGCTTACGCCAGCCCATCATTACCCAGGGCAGACTGGGGATGAAGGTGAAGTCCGTTTCGGCCGAGATGAGCGTGACGTCGACGCGGTCTCCGAGCTTGCGGCGCAATTGATAGGCCGCGTTCACGCCGCCGAATGAGCCGCCCACGACTACCGCCCGGTGCTTGCTGCTCACCATTTTGTTCCCCCTGCGCGTCGTTGAGCCCTTGCAATATCGCAATGTTCGCATATTATAGAGCGCGTAGACGACCCGGCGCAAGGAGGTCCCATGGCATCGGTGCTTTTCGTGCTGAACGATGGTCCCTATGGCTCCGAGCGCTCCTATAACGCGCTTCGACACGCCACGGCGGTGGCGAAGCAAGACGGGGCCGAAGTGAGACTGTTTCTCACCGCGGATGCCACGGTCTGCGCGCTTGCCGGGCAACGCCCGCCGGAGGGTTACTACTCCATCGAGCGAATGCTCAAGGGTTTGGTGGTTAAGAAGGCCATGGTGGGGTTATGAGGGACGTGCATGGATGCCCGTGGATTGGCATCCCTACCCTTGGTCGAAGGCGCCCTGCGGGGCTCCATGGATCTCCTTGCTCAGTGGACCATGGAGGCCGACAAGGTGATTGTGTATTAGTCATCCCCCCGGAGGGAGCTACAAATGGCCGATAGGCTCGACCCTACCATCCTCGAACTGCACGCCAGAGTGTGCAAGACCATGGCTCATCCCCTCCGCCTGGCGTTGCTCAATGCGCTCAGGGACGGCGAACGCAGCGTGAGCGACCTGGCCGAGGCCATTGGCACGCAGCAGCCTCTCGCTTCACAGCATCTCGCTGTCCTACGCAACCAAGGGCTCCTTCACAATCGGCGGAACGGGACCGAGGTCTACTACAGCATCGCCTATCCGAAGATGGTCCAGGCCTGCGACCTGTTGCGCGAGGTGCTCTTCGAACACTTGCGCGCGCAAGAAGAGCTGTCTCGCCGGGCGGCGGGCTAGTTAAGCTGACGGCTAACAAAGCGTCTCACAACAACTCTCAGTAAGGTCGAGGAAGCAATGAAAGACCTTTCGGGCATGACTATCGGCGAATTCGCCGAGCTTCTATCGAAATTGAGGGCTGATCTTGAAGACGTTGAGGAGGAACGAATGTTTGTCCTCAGCCAAACTGGTCTTCATGTGTCTGCCGGTGCAGTCAAGAAGTATGAAACCGAAGTCAATGACCTAAGAACTAAGATTGAGGAAGTGGAGCAAGACGTTCACGCCAAGAAAGTGGGACAAGCAGAGTGAACGGCACTGAACGCTCCATATACCTAGATTACAACGCTACCACCCCAATCTTGACCGAGGTGCTCGATGCCATGCTCCCCTACCTAGGCGAGCGCTTCGGTAACCCCTCAAGTCTCCACCCCTACGGCCGGGAGGCCCGCTCGGCAGTGGAGCAGGCGCGAGCCGAAGTAGCCCTGCTGCTCGGATGTAGCCCCGAGGAGATCGTCTTCACCTCCGGCGGCACGGAGTCGAACAATCTGGCCATTCTGGGAAGCATCAGGGCTGCTGCCTGCGGTGGCGACGTGCTCACGTCGGTAGTCGAACATCCGGCGGTCAAGTGCCCGTGCGACCTGTTGGAGCGGCGGGGCGCCAGGGTAACAAGGCTGGGCGTCGATGAACTGGGTGTCGTTAGTGTTGAAGAGGCGCGGAATGCGCTCGAGCACCTACCTCTTCTCCTCACCGTCATGCATGCCAACAACGAAACGGGGACCATCCAGCCGATCAGGGAGCTTGCGGGGGCAGCCAAGGAGCGCGGGGCGCTGGTGCACACAGACGCGGCCCAGTCGGTGGGAAAGATCCCGGTCAACGTGGAGGACCTTGGTGTCGACCTGCTCACTGTGGCCGGTCACAAGCTGTATGCCCCCAAAGGCGTTGGAGCCCTATACATACGCCGCGGGACGAATGTCAGCCCCGTGACCGTCGGTGCGGGCCACGAACACGGTCTTCGCCCGGGAACCGAGAACGTTGCGTCCATCGTGGGGCTGGGAGCAGCCTGTGCCGTGGCCCGGAAGACACTTGAGGCGGAATCCGCCCGAGTCCAAGTCCTTCGGGAACACCTGTGGAACCTGCTTTCCGCGAGCGTAGCCGGCCTGAAACTCAATGGTCACCCCACTCTGCGCCTGCCGAACACCCTCAATGTCATCTTTCCGGGCGTGCGCAGCAGTGCTCTGCTCGCTCGGGCTGTCGAAGTAGCCGCCTCGACCGGGTCAGCCTGTCACGAGGGAGGGGAGATAGCTTCACCGGTTCTTCTCGCCATGGGGGTCAACGGGGAGGAAGCGCTAGGGTCTGTTCGTCTTTCCCTTGGTCGCGGAACGACCGATCGCGAAGTTAGCACTGCGGGTGACGCCCTGGTGCGCTCTTGGCAGGTGGAGAGGAGAACCGCCGCCTCTTGATTGTGACTGCATGTCGTCGTCGAAGCCGCTTGGGAGAAAGATTGCCGGCCAACAACCGAATGAAGGGGGCGCCCGCCTACCGCGTCACGAGCCGCGAACGATCGAGCCACTTTCACTCACGACCAAGCAGCGCTCAGGCATCCCTGATCCTGCTACAGAGGCCGGTCAACTACCGTCTGCCGGCCGCCGTTCGGAAGGACCGAAGCCCTGATAATGCTCACACAGCAGTAGTCCTGCGCGATGGAAAAGAGCTCTTCTAACGGCAAACCCAGGTAATGAGCCAACAATACGCGGTTGACCCCTTTGTGACCGACAACGAGGATGTTTCCGGCGCTCTCGTCCACAATGCGAAAAAAGGCCGGAACAACCCTACCGTGCAAGTCACGAAAGCTCTCTCCGCCGGGGAAACGATAACCGATGAGATCGCGCTCACGCTCAGCATGCTCCGTCGGATACCGCTGCCCGGCCTCCTCGGAAGTGAGACCTTCCCACATGCCGACGTCGATTTCCCGGAGCCGGGGCTCCTTCCGGACCGTCAGACCGGTTTCTCCAGAGATGATCTCGGCCGTCATCAGGCATCGCTGAAGATCACTGCTGTAAATGGCGTCAAAGCGGACCTGTCTCAAAC
>Ga0214473_10005680_pt1 | contig 14938 bp, 13 predicted proteins | sample RVTome_7_FD_203509 | JGI IMG/M metagenome (GOLD analysis project Ga0214473, IMG submission 203509) | Soil microbial communities from uranium-contaminated site in the Upper Colorado River Basin, Wyoming, United States - RVT98D197 | ecosystem: Environmental > Terrestrial > Soil > Contaminated >... | reverse complement strand
TAACACCTCATTGTGCTGCTCCAGAGAGGATTCTATCCCGGCTTTCAACTTTAAAGGTAGCATCTTTTCCTTCGGTAATTCCTTCTCGAGATGTGACAGGGTGGTAACCAAGGATTCTACGATTCCCTTAGTAAAATCCTTTGCTTCGACCTCCCCTGTAAATTGAATCGTCCCCTCCCGAAATTCAAATTCACCGGCAAATGGATCGAGGAAGGCATATTCTTCTGATCTCTCTACCAGGGACTCTCTAAACAACTTATGAAATAGTCCCTTTCTTCGTGAAGATCCATCCACCAGCTTCTCCGCTTTGGAGAGAACTTCTTGGAGGATCGGAATGAGTTCCTTCAGATTTTCTCCTCCTCTTTGAACCTTTGTTTCTTTAGTTTCTTTAGTCTCTTTAGTCTCTTTGGTTTCTTTGGTCTCTTTTGTTTCTTTAGTTTCCTTTTCTTTTATTTCCTTTTTTAAAATTTTACCCTGACTTTTGTAAACGTCGAAAATAGCTCCTTGTTTGATGGCATTTTCCACAAATATTGGAATCGATTTTCTACCAAAAATAGAAGGCCCTGATTCAGGCGTGGTGAACATCTCCACCGGCTCTCCTCCCTCAAGGAACAGGACGCCCATGGCTTGGCTCTCTTTTGTCAGAACTTCTATGAAACCATTATGTTTTTCTTCTCTCAATTTCAGGAGTAGCCGATCTAAACGAGTGAAATCTGTGGAGAGCCCTTTGAAGAGGATTTCGTGTTGAAGATTAATGGCCAAAATAGCCACTCGTTCAGGTGTCAGTTGGTAGATGTTAATTGACCCGTCCTTTTGCTTTGAGAGATTTAAAAGGGTCTGTATCGCCTCCTGACCGATAATCCTTTTCGGATCGGCCCCGATCTTGGCTTCGGCATTGAGGATTTCCCCCGAGTCAACAAAAATAATCCCTTTATTTTCAGGAAATTCGATCTCGATGATTCCGCTAAAATCTCCCGATTTGAGTGTCGATAAAAGGGCATTGAAATCCGTAAAGGCTGTCGATAAATTTTTATGTATCGCCTCTCCCCTTGGAAATATCATAGTCTCCTCCTTATAAGTTCGGAGTAAGGAGTTTGGAGGCTTAAGAAGGTTTCGAACTAAATACAAATACTCTGAACTCCGAACTTATAAATTCAATTTTTACCTACCCTCTTTCCTCTTCTGCAGCCGCTCAATGGCAGCTTTTACGCTCGTCTGCATCCTCTCAACGGACTCTGCCAGGACACCCACCTCACCTTTTGCTTTAATTCTAATCGGAGTATCCAATTCTCCCATGCTGATTCTATCTGCAACTTCAGAAAGATAGCGGATGGGTCGAATCACCGAACGAGCATAAAAGTAGATCCTCACCAACAAAATTAGAAGAACACCTAAAATCACAACTAAAAATATTTTAATTCTGCTCTCGTATTGTTCCAAATATCCTTTCTCAATATTCTTCATTTTTCCTTCAATCACCCTTGTGGGCTTTGAAAATTCATCAATGTAAGTGGTCGCTGCAACAATGAGATCCGTATCTTTAATGGGGGCTAAATACATATATTTGGGACGAATCTTTCCATCTGCATCTTTCCAATCATAATAACCAGAGGCAGGACCTTTCAGGCTAGCCTCCAGAATCTTCCAGAAGGCGGGGAGTCTGCCAGCGAGGTTATGTAAGTCTGAACCGACGATTTGGGGGTTTACATGGAAATAATTGATCGCTTGATCATCATGAATCGCCGTATAGCCCGTCTCTCCAACCCTCTGGACGGCAATGGACTTAAGCCAGGGGTCGTTGGAGAGATCCTGTTTTTTCATTTTAGGATGGGATTTAATAAAAATTTCCATCTGCAAGGCCACATCTTTGGCTTTCTCCTGGATCATTTTTTCTCCCAGTTTATCCAGAGCATACTTAGCCTCCTTAAGAGAAGTCGTGGTTATTTCTTTCAGGCTTTCAGACCCAATGTCTTTAACACTGGTAATCCGAAAATTCCCTATATCGACACTGAAGAAAACGATCACCCAGATGATTAAAAAGGCCACCAAAATAGGAACTAAAGTCCCTATTAATAATTTTGGTAGCAGCCCCAATCCGCCTTTCTTTTTCACTGCCATAAGGTCCCTCCTTTTAAAATTCCCTGTCCAGAGGACGGGATCCTGAAATTGTTTTCTATTTTTCTGTTGAGAAAAATTCCATTACGACTCTTTTAAACTCTTTCCTTTTTTCATCCTGAGGAATCTCTTCCCCTAACGCTTCCACAAAGGATAATAATTTTTCCTGTGGAAAAGAATCCCTCTTATCTCCGAATTCAACAAGTTTATCATCGAGGACGAAGGGAGAAACTGCTCCCATTACCTTCCGCAACTCACTTTCAACGACTGAGAAAAAGCTCTCCCGCACCAATTTTTTCTTAACAGATTTTCGTTCAGCGGCTTGCTCCAATAACCCTGCTTGGATAAGTTGATAAATGGTCCTGATCACTTTAAACTCATCCCAATTAAGATCTTTCGCAATTTCTGATACATTTCTCACCCCGTTTGACAAAGCCAACACATTCCATTGCTCCCCACTGATCGTTTTGCTTTCCCCATTGTTCCGGGGGGAAAGGGAAAAAACAGCGTTGTTAGAACGGATGATCTCTCGGATTCTCTCCCACTCCATTTTTTTCGAGGACCAATTTAACAGTAACTGCTCAGAGGGAATGGGGATGGTTCTTTCCGGAGGGGGTTCATCTGGTTCAAATGCAATTCTTCCCATCTTCCACCCCATAATAGTAAAAAACCCATATTCACCGTATGAATCGGGAGTCTTCGCGTGAACGATGTTACCTAATTCTAAGTACATTTCACCATTTTCTTTCCCCTTGAATGATAACTTCCCTGTTTTCTTCCCCATCAATAGGGGTTTTAGAATATCGAAAATTTTTACTTGAGAAAGCTCACCAAGGAATATCTCGGGCATAGAAACCTCGTTTTAGAAACCATGCAAAATAATTGCCAAAAATTGGCACAAATTTTAGATTTTGTCAATTGAATTTAACTTATTGGAATTAATAATTTTTTTTAAGGAAGGAAGGATTGATTTGTAACGGAGAACTATTAAAACATCTTAACACCTGGTAAAAAATTATTCACTTCATGCCATTTCTTGTCCAAAAACCATTGGGATCATATTTTCTTATCATTCGAAGTTCAGCCCGAGTGGGAGGTTTTGTATTTTCAATTTTAGATGCATATCTCAAACACCACCCCGTATTTCCAATAATTTCCTCTATAGTAACTCCAGGGTGAATCGAGGTAAGAGTCATTTCTCTTGTCTCGGAATCGAATCCCAGTAATCCCTTGGTGGTAATCACAGCACTGGGACCTCCACCCGTCAACCCATTTCTCTCTCTCCAATCCCCTCCATCTCCAAAACCTGGAGAGGTCCTATAACTCACCTTCTCCAGGAATCTACGTTTCTCGTGTTTCATCATGATGATAAACCGCTTGGAGAGCGATGCGATATCACTCCCTCCACCACTGCCGGGTAGCCGAATTTGGACCTGCTCACTTCCTCCAATATAGGTTGTATTGAGATTCCCAAAACGATCCACTTCGGCTCCACCAATAAAACCCAAACTTACCCTCCCGCTCTGTAAAATCGTCATGATGTCCATCATTGAAGTTGTCCAGATTGCCCCTTCAATATTAGGGGTATCTCCCATCGTGAAGAGGGCATCGCCGGCTGGTTTGTCTCTCAAGATTCCATTCTCAAAAATCCCGATGGCATGACGGGCATGGGTATCCTTTGCCAATTGGAAGGCCAAAAGTGGAAGTCTCATACCTACAAAGACGACATCATCGTCACGAATTTCTCGTGCCCCGGCAACCACCATCAGTTCTTGCATTGTGTAATCAGCCGCTCGCAAGTTGGACTCTCTACTTTAGCTATGCTCGATCATAATATGACCAGGAATAATGGAATACTGGAATGATGGAATGATGTGAAAAACCAAAATATTTCCTTGTGTACCCAGTATTCCAACGTTCCATCATTCCAATTTTCCTTCTTTTTCAGTATCCATAATCCACCGGGACGGATTTTCTGTGATGTTTAACTAAAAGTGATTTTATTTTCTCTTCACCCAATAGTTTAAGATATTCTCTTCGGTCTTTTACCCCAAAAACCCATGTATCAAGCCACTTCAGATATCCCTCTCTTTCTTTTGACTCCTGATGGTAGGTCATATATTTTCCATGGTCTCGATTATAATAGCCTTGCATCGGTGATGGGTGGGCTCCCCAGGGTTCTGGAACAACTGCATTTACTAAAAATCCAGGGATAAGGGTGCGGTTTGGGTCTCTTTGAATTACTTTTCTGCTTACAATCTCTTCCACCACCACGATCACCTTTCGAGCCGCCAGGGCCGCCTCTTTGGTAACACCACTCCCACCCCAAAAATGGGCATTCCCCTCTTCGTCCGCCCTCTGGACTTGCACGATGGCCACATCCGGCTTCAGAGCTGGAACCAAAGCAAGCTTTTCTCTTGTATAGGGACATTCCATCTCCTTGAAGAGCCGTCCCTCTGCTATCATTCCTGTACCTAAAAGGCTCTTTGTTGGAATAAAGGGGATGCCAAGGGCCCCTGCATGAAGTGCTAATGAAATAGTAAAATTCGTATAATCTTCGACCTCGATCTTCCTTGGAATTCCTTCCTCAACGGCCCTTCTCATGTTATAACCCACACCCATGATCACATTTCCTACCCAGGCAGCCGCCACCTTTTTCACACATCCAGATCCGATCATCTGATCGAAGAGCATATCGGAGATAGGACCAACGAGGGTGAGGTCCTTTCTCCCCTGCCGGATGATCTCGTGTCCAACGGCAAACGGTATGGCTGCTTCTAAGGCAGCGCCCATGACGATGGAGTCACCATCCTCAATACACCGAGATACTGCTTCTTTCATCGAAAAGATCTTCTGCAATGGTCATTTCACCCAATCGAAGAAACAACAAAAAATGGAATGACGAAGTACTGGAATACTGAGCTAAAAAAAATGTTTTTATTTTTCTTCTCTTCATATTATTCCATCATTCCAATTTTCCAATATTCCTCGGAATTATCCTTTTAGATTTTTTTATGGATTTTTTATTTGAATGGAATCGATCATTTCCATAAACATTTTTTGGAAAGTTTCATAAGCCCTCTTCTCATTTCCAGAGATCGACCCCTTTCCCCAATCTTCTCCTTTTTCTGAGACCTTATTCCCAAAGGCATTGACATCCTTTGAATATCTTATCAAGAGAGCATGCTCACCCTGATAGATAAAAAGAAATTGTCCTTGTAAAGCCCAATGGGATGGAATAACAATCCCCTTCTTCAGAAGGGGTTGAAGTGAAGGAGCATTCGGATTCCAAGCCATTAATTGAATCAGATAATTTATTTCAAGTTCTCCTTTCTTTATCTTACTCTTCTGATACATCCTTTCCTCTATATAGGGCTTCAAGGGAAACGCTGTCATCGGGCCGGCCTGTGGGTTAGTCTTATCCGCTATCTGAAGGATGAGCATTTCTTCAACTTTTTTCCCGTTAGGTTTAACGAGGAAATAAATACGGGTAAGTGAGCTCTCCCCTGGATTTTCATGTGAGAAAGAATGCACGAGATTAAATTCAGTCGGTAATGTTATCGTGAAGGGCGGTTTCTGAGAAATTAATTTCTTGCCTTGAATTTCTAAGTCTTTCTGGGCAGCATCGGCGATGGCTCCTGTGACCAAGATTAAACAGAATAATCCAATAATAATTTTTTTCATGAACGCCTCTTTTATGGGGTTAGAGGTTTGGGTTTAGGGATGAACTAACCCCAAAACCCTAACCCCAAAACCCTTTATTGGGATTCTTTACTTCTTCTTTGTGAGTAACTCTTTCAATTTGGCACCTGCATCAGGATTCTTTGCCAGCACATCCTTCCAGCCTTCATCGAAGCCAACCTTTAGGAATTTTTCCTTTTCTGCCGCGGGCAAGTCGATCACCTGCAGTCCTTCCTTGAGGAGAATAGGTCGCTCCTGTTTCGCCAGATCATCAAAGTGGGCAATGGTCCGCTTTTCTGACTCGATGGCTGCTTCCGTAAAAAGATCCTTAAACTTCTTAGATAGGTTGGTCCAGGCGCTCAGATTCATGACAAGTGGGTTCGGTACTTGGTAAAAGCCAGGGTCAACAATATATTTCACCTGTTTCTGCCATCCCCAGTCGCGGATACCCACAGCCGGCCAGCAGAAACCATCGACCACATTCCTCTCGAGGGCAGCATATACTTCCGTCGGCGGAATCACAACAGGATTTCCGCCAAGCCCCTTGATGATCTGCAGGTACATTGGGGATACTCGGATATTAAGGCCTTTTAGATCCGCACTCTGAATAGGTTTCTTGAGGTAGAGGTGAAACTTTTCGCCTAGGCCCAGTCTCCCCAGTAAGTAAAGCCCTTTTTTCTCGTGGAGGTCATTCATATACTTCCAAGCACCGTTCGCCCTCTCTTGCATGGGTGTGAATTCTGACAACTTATACGCATCGACTTCAGGGAGAACTGATAGGTAGTAAGCATTGGTCGTATAGGCCATGTCGACCATGCCTCGCTGGCATGCCTGAACTTGGTCGGTGGATTTTACTGCCTCAGGTCCCCCGACGTAGTTGATCTTCAATTCGCCGGGATATTTCTTGGCAACCATCTGTTCCACCAATTCGGTAAAAATAAAAAAGGATTTATTCTCACTCGATGGCTTAGGCCACCCCGTCACCGCTTTTAAGGTGATGGTCTGGGCGTATACTTGATCTAACTGAATCATGCAAACAGTTAGTACAAGAAAAAAGGTGAAAAATAAAAGACTTATTTTCTTTTTCATTGGTAACCTCCTTTTATATTTCTATTTAAACTCTTTCTTTCTTCTTAGCTTCTCACCTCCTCCTTTCTTATTTCATACCCATAAGACTTGGGACAAGGGTTGCCAAAAATGGCATGGCCATCACAAGGGCAATACACAGGAAATCTACAATGACATATGGAGTGACTGCCTTCCAGATATCAGCCATGGTTATCTCAGGAGGAGCTACCCCTTTCATCACAAAAAGGGTAACACCAAAGGGAGGGGTGATCAAACCTGTTTCCAGAGCAATGAGCATTAGTACTCCGAACCAGATGGTGTTATAACCTAAGGCATTAATCACAGGCATGTACATCGGTATGGTGATCATCATAATGGCAACGGTTTCCATGAAACAACCGAGTATCAGAACAACGATCAACATGCCGATGAGTATGACGATTGGTGGAATGCTGAGATTGGTAATAAAACTCGTCATGCCTGCGGCAGCACCGGTAAAGGCTAATATTTCACCGTATGTGCTTGAGACAATAATAATCATAAATATCATGACCGTGACTTTCACGGTACCCATAACCGACTTCTTGACGATCTCCCAATTTAAACGTCTGTAAATAAAGGCTAATATAAATGACCCCAATGTCCCTGTGGCAGCCGCTTCCGTAGGAGTTGCGACACCTAAAAATATAAATCCGATGACCATAAAGATAATAAGCCCGAGAGGGAACAAGTATTGTACAGTGGCGATTACCTTTTCTTTCAAAGGGATATGGGGAACATCATACATAGGCGCTTCTTTAGGAAAGATACGACACCATAATACGACGTAGACGAGGTAGAGGCCGGACATGATCATGCCCGGTAAGATACCGGCAATAAGAAGTTGCCCGACATCAATGTTTGCAAGACTGGCGAGTACCACGGTCAGGGCATTGGGAGGAATCAGTGCATCCACGGTTCCCACTCCCATGAGTGGACCTAGACTCATATTCTTGCTGTAGCCTTTTTTCAGCATGTCAGGAAGCAGGATGGTACCAAGGAGGGCACATGTAGCAATCGTGGAGCCACTCAAGGCACCGATGATGACCCCCATCATGATCGCCAGGATCGAGAGTCTCCCCCGGAGTTTGCCAAGCCATTTATCAAGCACATTCACAGCATTCAGTCCAAGGCCTGAATGAAATATCAATTCGCCCATCAGGATGAAAAACGGTACAGGAAGGAGAGTGAAGGTAGTGATGGATGTGAAAGCTCCTGTCACGACCCCAACAAGGCCTGGTATCCCCCCGAGGAAGAAATAGGCCGCGACCATATTGACAACAAGAAAAGCAAAGGCAATGGGTAGGTTGGTGAGTAATAGTAAGACCATACCACCAAAGAGCAATGAAATAATCACCCACCATTCCATGGGTTACTTCCCTGCCTTCATATCAATAAATCTGCTCCATGCCATCCTGAAGAACTGGATGGTGAGGAGGAGGCTGCCTATGGGGATGATGATGAAAACAGCCGTTTTCGGGATAGTAATAGCTCTTACGTCTGTTACCCGATTTAGAATACAATCCCACATGTGGACAATTCCAAAATAGACCATCATCGCACAGGCAAGCCCGCCGATTATAAACATGATACAATTTAGAGTGCGCTTGGTTTTTTCATTGAGATGAGTGTATAGGATATCGGTCGTGATATGCCCTTTCTCTCTCAAAAGCCAGGTAGTCCCAAGAAAAACAATCCACAACAGGGCATATTCGGTAATCGGTATGATCCATATCGTCGTCTTCGTAAATAAGAATCGCAAGCCGATGGTGTAACAGACAGCGGCACATATGAATAGGAGTATTGCTCCAGCCAAGGCTGCCATAACGTCTGTAAGCTTATCAAAAAACTTCCAGAATCCTTTTTCTGAAAATTTCATTTATACCCTTCCTCAAATCCCCTCCCTGCCTACCCCTGCCTGCCGGTAGGCAGGGGCAGGCAGGCAACCCCCCTCGGCTTCGAGTCGTACCGACTTTACTAAAGGGGGGAGAGGGGGGATTATATCATTTACCTTTTGAACGGGAATGGCAGGCTCTATGTTTTAGCTTTTTCCACTCCTCATCCACATCCATTTGAATCTGTCTGATCTGTTCTTCCTTCAAGTGTCTAAATCTCCCCTGTTTCAGGAGGTACTCCTGGACAGAGAGATTACGTGGCTCATGATTGATGGTATATCTCTTCCCATCTTCCACCTCGTAAAGAGGAAAGACTTTCGTTTCCACGGCGAGAATGGACAATTCAGGCGAAATGTCTGACGGTGTCCTCCAGCCTGTCGGGCAAGGAACAAGCGTATGAATGAATTTTGTCCCCCGGATACTTTTCGCTTTGGTGATCTTCTGCTGAAGATCACGGGGAAAACCGATGGTCGCTGTTGCTGAATATGGATTATAATGGGCGGCCATGATCTCCATGATATTTTTCTTCCGGTGGGGGTTCCCTTCAGGGGTCGTCCTCGTCCAGGCATAGGAAGGGGTCGCAGAGCTCACTTGAATCCCGGTGTTCATGTAGGCTTCATTATCGAGACAGACGTAAAGGATATCCTCGTTATTTTTTGTCGCCCCCGAAAGAGACGCCAAACCAATGTCAAACGTTCCGCCATCTCCGGCAAAGGCCAGCACCTGAATATCATCTTTCCCTTGAATTTTAAGGGCATTGGCGATACCGGCTGCAGTCGGTGCGGCAATTTCAAAAGCAGAATGAATCGTCGGGACCCCGTAGGAAGTATTCGGATACACACCGCCTATCGCTCCCTCACAGGATGGAACAATCACGGCAATGGTTCGAGGCCCCATCGTCTGAAGGACCAGCTTCATGCCGATTGCGAGTCCACAACCCGCACAGGCTGCATGACCCGGCCTCAATAAATTAGGCTGTTGATCTGGGATGACCATATCCTCTCTCCCTTATCGCAGCATTACCAAAATAATTCTTGTTTTGAGATTTCAGATTCTTCAATCCGCAATCCGAAATCCCAATCTGCAATTGACTATTCCTCCATGATCCACATCGGTTGATCGATAGGTTCTGACCGAGCTATGACATCCAAAGCAATTTTTTGAATCACTTCAGGAGTTACATCCGTCCCTCCTATGCCAGCGATATAACTGAAGGTCAGTGGATGGTCTGGGGAATGGACCAGTGCTGCTCTCAACTCCTGACAAAATATACCTCCACTCCCAAGAGAAATGTTTCTATCGATCACAGCAATCTTTTTCTTTCCACGAAGTGCCTGTTGAACACCCTCTCTCGGAAAAGGTCTGAAAAGGCGCAATTTAAGCAGACCAATCTTATTCCCCTGCTTGCGAAGGTCTTTTATTGCCAACCTCGCCGTGCTTGTAATGGACCCTGCCGTCACAAGGACAACCTCTGCATCTTCAAGCATCATGGCCTCAAGGATTCCGTAGCCCCTTCCAAACTCTTTCTTAAATTCTTGATCTACGCGAACTGCAATTTCCTTAACGGAATCCATGGAAACCTGGGCCATCTGTTTATACTTCCGGTATAATTCTGATGAAACCACTGGGACGAGAAACCCAGGTTTGTCAATATCGAACTTATGTGGAAGATCAATAGGGGGGAGGAATCGATCGACTTGCTCCTGTTCCGGAACATACACTGTTTCCATGAAGTGAGAGACGAAAAAAGCCTCCATAGAAACCATCACCGGAAGATATACTTGCTCTGCTATTTGATAGGCCTGAATCACACTATCTAATGCCTCTTGGCCATTTTCACAATAGAACTGGATCCATCCCGTATCTCTCTGAGAGAGACTGTCCAACTGATCCGCCCAGAATCCCCATGGAGCAGCTAAGAGTCGATTGACATTGACCATGACCACAGGAGCACGACAACCGGCTGCAAAATGGAGCATCTCATGCATGAGAGCGAGTCCCTGGGAGGATGTAGCGGTAAACGTCCTGACGCCTGTTAAAGAGGCTGCGATGCAAGACGCCATGGCCGAGTGCTCAGACTCTGTCCGCATCATGATTCCTTCCAGTTTTCCAGAAGCCTCCCAATCAGAAAGTTTTTCGTAAATGGCTGTCTGGGGTGTAATGGGATAAGCTGCGATCAAGGGGGTGCGACAGAGTTTGACAGCCTGGGCGACTGCCTCATTTCCTGTCATAAACTCTTTCATGACAATGCCTCCATCTTTACCACGTTTCTTGGGCAGGCTTTTGCACAGGTCCCACACCCTTTGCAGTGAATAAAGTCAACTACTCTTGTGCCCTGAACGGGATCGAACGAAATGGCTCCTTCCGGGCAGAAGTAGTAACAATTATAACAATTATTGCATGTTCCACAGAAAAAGCACCTCGAAGCTGAAAGCATCGCTTCTTCGGAGTTGTAGCCCAAATTGACTTCTGAAAAATCTTTTAGGACTTTTTGAGGATGACGTTTTCTCAATCGAACCCTTCTGCTGGGTTCGAAGTAAAGAGTATTGATCTGCTGATAAGAGACAACTTCGTTCACTTCTGGCCATCTCCCGCTATCGCGACCTTCAAGATAAGTCTCCATAGAAAGGGAGCTTTTGTTCCCAACCCTTATTTTTGAAAAGATGACATCAGGGTCCTCTCCTCTGAGATAAAGATCCATGGAAATCGCAGCTTTTTTCCCCGAAGCGATGGCTGTGACAATGGTTCGAGGTTGATCAACGGCATCTCCGCCTGCAAAGATTTTGGAAGTGGAACCTGCGTCAAGAAGGTTATTTTTAATGAGCTCTTTGGGCATCCATGAAAGGTCAACCTGCTCCCCGACAGCGGTGATGAGATGATCTGTTTCTAAGGTAAAAAATTCTCCTCTCATTGGAATAGCTTTAGGCCTCTGGGTCTGATCGAATCCTCTCAGTTTCATGCGCTGGAATGTAATTCTCAATCTTTTCTTTTTGTTTAAACTGACCTTCACAGGTTGAATCAGAAATTCAAATCGAATCCCTTCCTCCTCCGCTTCATCGATCTCATCCTTGATCGCAGGCATTTCATTTCTCGTTCTGCGATAAGCAACGGTGACCGTGGAACCAAGACGCAATGCAGACCGAGCAACATCCATGGCCGTATTGCCTCCACCGATGACCAGGGTCTCTTTTCCCAATTTAATTTTATCCTTCCTATTGATTCCTTCGAGAAAATCTCCACCTCTCCAGACCCGTTTTAAATCTTCGCCTTCAATGGAAAGGGGGGCATTCAACCCAGCTCCTGGAGAGAGAAAAATAGCCTCGAACTGGCTTAATTCATCAAAGGAAATATCCTTTCCTACTCTGACACCTGTCCTTAATTCGATAGGGAGTTTTAATATCCGCTGGATCTCCTTTCTCAATATCGATTTGGGAAGCCGGTATTCTGGGATCCCCCATCGCATTACCCCACCGGGTTCTTTTTTTGCTTCTAAAAGAGTGACCTGGTGACCCAAGATAGAAAGAAAATAAGCGCAAGAAAGACCTGCGGGACCTGCTCCAACGACAGCCACCTTTCTCGAATCCTTGTTCGATAGGGGTTGAATATCTTGAATCTCATATTCTCTGACATCTGACACATATCTTTCCATCTCATGAATGGATACGGATTCATCATATTGAGCCCGATTGCAGTTTGCCTCGCAGGGATGGAAACAAACCCTTCCGCAAACCCCGGGCAAAGGGTTTTCCCTGAGAATCGTGAGGAGGGCTTCATCTTGTCTTTTCTCGTTCGAGAGGTAAAGGAATTGGGGAATATTAATTCCTGCAGGGCATGCCTCTTGGCAGGGAGGGGTCATAAAGGCTGTGTGAGGTTTTTGAAAACCCCACTTCCCTGTTTCTATCACTTCGGTACTGCCATAAGAAATGGGAATGACAAACTCGAATGAGGGTTCGGACTTCTTTCTCATCATCAATCGATTCCTTTTGCTTCATATATTTTCGCCTGTTGATAAGCCTCATGGGCTGCTTCAATATTCTTTTCTACTTTGGAAGGCACCATCCTCCCCATTGCTTCGAGCAATGTCTCCATCTTGACCAAATGGGTTAAACGAACATAGGCGCCTAACATAGCCGTATTGAAGGTATCTCCCAACCCCACACGTCTCGAAATCGGACTGGCATCGATCAAACCTATTTTGAATTCTCTCAGTCCCCCAAAGGAGTCAACTTCCCTATGGGTATTGATCAGGATCGTCCCACCCGGCTTGAGCTCTTGTGATATCTCTTTTTCATTTACTAAAGAAAGATCAAAAATGATCACCTGATCCGGATGCTTAATTTGGCATTTCAGGAGAATGGGTTCATCATCCACCCTTAAAAATCCAAAGACGGGAGCGCCCCGGCGTTCTCCCCCGAAGATGGAAAAACATTGGGGGTACTTCCCCTCTAAAAAAAAAGCCTTCCCTAAAATTTCGGAAGCGATGACTGCTCCCTGTCCACCACGACCCCTGAATTTGATCTCGATCATGAAAAATTATCTCTTTTCCTTCACTGTCTCTTTAAAGGCATATCTTAGGACATCTTTTTTCACTTGCTCCATATGATTTCGGATGGCCTTGTTTACCTCTTCCAAATCGCTTTTTTCTATTGCCTGAAGGATCTCTTTGTGTCCTTCAATAGCTCTTAAAACATTGTCGACCGAATAAATACTTTGGATTCTGTATCGCAGCATGTGTCGTCTCAGGGTCTGAGCTAATTCCAAGAGGCGTTGGCTTCCGCTATGGCGGGCAATAATTTCATGGAATTGGGCATCGAGATCCACAAATGCCTTAGCGTTTCCTGCAGAAAGCTTTTCTTCTGCGATGGAGATGTTTTTTCTTAGTTCCTCAACGAGTTTATCATGGGCCTTTTCCATCGCCCAACGAACCGCTATCCCCTCGATGGCCATCCTGATCTCACATATCTCTTCTACTTCCTGTTCGCTAATGGGCTTGACGACATACCCCACCCTTGGTATCGACTCGATGAGTCCTTCCAACTCGAGGCTATGCAGGGCTTCTCTGACTGGTGTTCTTGATGTGCCAATTTCTTTGGCAATCTTTGCTTCGATCAAATGCTCAGATGGAGCCCTCTCTCCGTTCAAGAGCTGTTCACGAAGATGTTCGTAGATCCTCCTGCGAATCGTTTTCGTATCCTTGATCACCAACCTGCGCATCAGGGGTACTGTACCCCAACAATTTTTATCCTGTCAAGCTGATTTTTCCTCATCCATAAACACTTCCGCATGCTTTTTTATTCCCTTTGTTAAAAGGTAAATTGACGCCCCCTCCCTATGGATCGGTTTGTATCTTTTTGTGCGAAATGTTAACATTTCTAAAAGATCTTTGGGATGATGGGTATGGGGGGAGAAAGGAAATATCAAAATGGCCCATTATGTGAATTATGGAAATGAAAAGAAGGAGTTCTCTCTTCCAAAAGGCTGGAACTTAATTTCGAGTCAGGATAAGCCCTCTATCCCCGGAGTAGCAGACCCTTCACAAGAAATCAAACGTGCCCTGGATCACCCCATCGGATCGCCCAAAATTGAAGAATTAGCGCGCCCAGGAATGGAGGTCGTTCTGTTATTCGATGATCTTCAGCGCCCGACGCCTGTTCATCTGGCATTACCCCAAATTCTAAACCAACTTAATCACGCCGGCATCCCGGACAACCGGATCAGTGGAATCTGTGCTCTCGGAACTCACCCTGTTCCCACGATGGAACAACTCAAAAAGAAGGTGGGGGAAGAGGTTTTCTCCCGTTTACAGGGGCGTATCTCTGCTCATGATCCCCATGCCTCGGATAATGTCACCATCGGCAAAACCCATCGGGGAGCGCTGGTGGAGCTTAATCCACGCGTCGCATTTGCTGATTTGATCATCGGTGTGGGAGAATGCATGCCCCATCCCGTAGCAGGATTCGGAGGGGGATGCAAAATTGTCATGCCAGGAGTATGTTCTTATCGTTCCGTAGCCAGTCATCATTTCACCTGGATGCGTCATCACAATAGCCGAGTGAACTTCCTTGACGGAAATTCTTTTTATGAGGAAATTGTGGATGCAGGGCGCCTCTCAAGACTGGCATTTAAACTTGATTTCATCA
>Ga0214473_10005679_pt1 | contig 14938 bp, 12 predicted proteins | sample RVTome_7_FD_203509 | JGI IMG/M metagenome (GOLD analysis project Ga0214473, IMG submission 203509) | Soil microbial communities from uranium-contaminated site in the Upper Colorado River Basin, Wyoming, United States - RVT98D197 | ecosystem: Environmental > Terrestrial > Soil > Contaminated >... | reverse complement strand
AAATAATGTCGTGGGTAGCGCAACACGCAGACGATCGCGCTCGCCAAGGCTTCATTGAGCAGCCGCGCGACGGTCTCGCGGTGGGCCCGATACACTTCCGTGACGGCGCCTTCTTCAATGTGTGTCCGAGCTCGGCGCCTAATCTTCTTCACACCAGTGACGAACGGATGCGTCTTTCCACGGCCGTTCTTTTTCTCTTCGGTCCTCATGCTGGCCTCCCCCCAGGGTCAAGGCGACCGAGACTTAGCCTTGATCCGAAGAAAAACTGCGCGGGAGGAGTGGCGAAGGCCCGCGGGTGACGCGGCGAACGGGGCGCCCCGCGGCGCGGAGCGCACCGCCTCACACAGGAGAGGGCAGGAATGTTCGCTGCGGTGCTCACGCCCAACGACTTCGCCTCCCTGACTGCCGTGCGCGATCGTCTCCTCCGGTTCCAAGCACGCTATGAGCAGGCGGCCCGGCCCTTTCAGTGGACCTCCACCCGACGGGACCTCGCGGCACTCCTGGCCAAACTCGCCCCCGAGCCCCGGCGCGCGGCCGCATGACCCATGCCCAAGAAATACGTCACCGTAATTGCGAATCAGAGTACTGCGCTGGCACCAAGGCCGTTAGCACACGCAGACAGCGCAAGCGACCAGCACTCGCGTCCGAGCGCCGGCTCGGCGGGCTTGGCTCGAGCGTTGCGGCACGATGCGCGCGGTGAGCCACGTCTGGACCGCCGGCGATGGTTAGCTTCATCGAAGTCTGTCGGGAGTCCAACGGAAGAGCATCGACCATGCCATCCCTGGCGCGCTGGCCAGAACATCTTGATATCCTGGCGATTCTGGATGCGTGGGAGTATCACAACAGAATTCGATTCACTAGTAAGATGTACTCAGTGTGGCAAGACTTACATACTGGATGATCGTCAAACTTTCTTTTAGAGTGCGTACGAAAATATGGAGTTCTGTTGGGGGATTATTGTGGATAACTTCTCCTCCAATTCTATATGTTGATTTTGATTAACCATTTCCCCTGGCACAAGAATTGCCATATATCCTTTCCCTCCGAGCCCATACCATCTGAGAGCGAATCGTGCATGCGATCACCTTGGGTCAGGCCGCAGCGCCCTCCGTGCCGATGTTTCACGGCATGGTCGGGAAATCCAAGCCGATGCTGGAGATCTTCTCCCGCATCGAAAAGGTGGCCGCCGGGGACGCCAATGTCTGCATCTACGGCGAGAGCGGGACTGGCAAGGAGCTCATCGCCCGCGCCATCCACTACAGCAGCCCCAGGCGGAACCGGCCATTGATCACCCTTGATTGCGCCGCCGTCCCTGAGGGCCTCATGGAAAGCCACCTCTTCGGCCACGTGAGGGGGGCCTTCACCGGGGCCATCCACAGCCACGAGGGGGTGTTTGCGTTGGCCCACACGGGGACCCTCTTCATGGATGAGCTGTGCGAACTAAGCCCGCCCCTGCAGGCCAAGCTGCTCCGGGTCATTCAGACTCGCGAGTTCGTGCCGGTGGGGGGGACGCGGCCCGTTCGGACGGACATCCGGCTCATCACGGCGACGAACCGGGACCTCGGGAAGGAGATCGAGAGCGAAAGGTTCCGGGAAGACCTCTATTACCGGGTGGCGGTGGTCATGATCAAGGTCCCGCCCCTGCGGGAGCGGCCCGAGGATATCCCACCGCTGGTCGAGCACTTCGTCCGGAAATTCTCCGCCGTCTACCATAAGTTCATCCAGAGCCTGCCTCCGTCGGTGATGGATCGCCTGGCGGCGCTCCGGTGGCCCGGAAACGTCCGTCAGCTCGAGCACTTCATCGAGCAGGCCGTCGTGCTCGCCGATGGCGCCAGCCTGAGCGAGCGCGAACTTTCGGGCGGGGAATACGGCACGTCCGGAAGCGGCAACGGAGGCCTGGCGCTCCCGGAGCCCCTGTTGCCCCTCCGGGAGGTGGAGCGGAGCTACATCCTGCACACCCTGGAGGCCGTTGGCGGGAATCGAACCCGCGCGGCGCGACTGCTCGGCATCAGCATCCGCGGCCTCCAGTACAAATTGAAGGCCTATCTCTCCCCCCCGCATTGCGCGATGAAACTCTAGCTGAAGTCCACCATCGTTGCTCTCCAAAGGCCCCCCTGCCCTCCTGGCGTCCCTCCTGCCGCTGTTCCTGGGCCTCGGGGCCGGGGCTTCCCCCCCGGCGCTGGCCCAGGCTCCCGAGACCCGTCCCGAGCCCCCCTGGCCGCCCCCGCCTCCCCCGACGACGATTCCTTCCACGGCCCCGCCGGAGTTCACGCGCCCCGAGGGTCCCGGCCTCCGGCCCGCCGCGACAATCGAGCTCCACCCGTCGGTCCGCCTGAGCGAGGAGTACTCCGACAACTTCAACCAGTCGGCGCGAGACGAGCAGGACAATCTCCGCACGTCCCTCTCCCCCGGCCTTCTGGCGGTCATCAACGCCGCCTCGGTCAAGGGGCAGGTCGGCTACACGCTGTCGGGCGTGCACGACAGCTCCACGGGAGACACCAACCTGTTCCACTCGCTCCTGGGCCAGGTCGCCTGGGAGGCCACCCCGCGTCTCCGGCTTAGTGCCTCGGACGTCCTGACGCGGAGTGATGAGCCTGCCCGCGCGGACCAGCTGAACCTCCGGCAGGGCCGCCGGACCTTCACCAGCAACGCCTTCGGGCTGACCGCCGACTACCTCGTCGCGAACATCGGGACACAGGGGTCGTACCACCTGACGACCTTTTCCGACGAGGAGGGCGCGGACACGGTATCGCACGCCTTCGGCGTGGGCGCGAGCACTTCGCTCTACCGCACCAACACGGCGAGCCTCGGCTACGAGTACCTCACGAGCGAGACCTCCGGCCCCCGGGCCCCACGGGCGCGCGGCGGAGCGGGCGACTCGGATACGACCCGCCACCAGTTCACCGCGTCCTTCACCCGCGAGCTGACATCCACGTTCTCGGCGGGGGTGACGGGAAGCTATGCGCTGTATACCCAGACGGGCGGCGCCCTGGCAGGCGAGACGGACTCCACGCTCTGGAACATCTCGCTCTTCACGGCCTACGCGCTTCCCGGCCGGCTGTCGCTCAACGGCACCATGGGCGTCGGCCGCCTCGAGAGCGATTCCGGCGAGAGCAGCGTCCTGTTCACGACAGCGACCACCCTGACCTACTGGTTCGCGCGGGCCACCGCGACGGTGGGCGTGGATCAGGGCTTCTCGCCGACCTTCGCCACGGGGGAAAACTTCGGGATTGTGAAGACCCGGGGGTTCCGGGGCTCGCTTTCCTACCCGTTCACGCCGTTCATCAGCGGTAGCGGCAGCGGCTTCTTCCGGACCAACGAGTTCACCGGAGTCGGCGGAGGGGAGGCCGACCGGAGCGAGGACACCTGGGGCGGAGCGATTTCCTTCTCGGTCCGACTCCTCCGGTGGCTGTCGCTGGGTCTGGAGTACGCCTATACGGAGGCCTCCTCGTCCGAGTCGTTCCGCAGTTTCAGCGAGAACCGCGCGCGCGCGTCCCTGAGCGCTGCCTGGTGACCCGCGGCCGTCGGCCGGCGCCCCGCAAGAGTTGCGGGGCGCGAAGAAAATTCGCGGCAAAGATTACGCGGTCTTTACACCCTCCCCCTCCGCCCTCGCGCTAAGCCCCCGAAACGTCAAAGGATCCGACACTCCCCGGGCCTTGCCGGGATCGGCATCGGTCATGCTTTCCTCCTTAGCCCGGCATGAAAGGGCAAGGGACGCCGAGGCGCGACATCGAGCCATCGGTTGGGTTCAGCGCCCTCTGGGACCTCCTCGACGAGGACCCGGTGTGCGGGGAGATCCTGACGTACCTGAGCCATCACACGGAGGCGATGGATACCGCCCGCGGCATCGCCGAGTGGTGGATCAAGCGGGAGGTCCGCCCCACCGAAGATGCCCTCCAGAAGCTCCTGGGCCACGACGTCGTCCGGTCCTTCGTGGTGGGGGCGACGCGCGTGTACGCCTATACGAAGGACCCACTCCTGCGGGGAAAGCTCTCCCACTACCTGAGCTCGCTCGGCTCCCGGGCTGAGGGCCGCAGGCGGTAGGGCGGCGCCGATGCCCCGCATCTTCCGGCACTACGTCCCCCCCAGTCTCCTCCTGCTGGCCGGAGCGGAGGGCGTCATCGTCTTCGGGTCGGTGTACGTGGGGCTCGCCCTTCCGCTGCTCGGGATGACCGAGATCCTCCCCGCGCGGGGCCAGGCGGCCCCGATGGCGCTCACCCTCAGCCTGCTGGTGCTCGTGATGGGGCACATCGCCGGGCTGTACGATCTGCGCCAGCGCTACGGCCAGCGCGAGCTTTCGCTGCGGCTGGCCGTGGCATTCCTCGGCGCCTATCTCGTCACCGCCGTCCTGGGATACTTCGCCACGGTCTGGTTCCTCGGCCGGAAGGCCTACCTGCTGTCGTTCCTGGTGGCGTTTCCCCTGGCGCTCGTGCTCCGCCTCCAGCACGATCGGTTCACCGCGGACAGCCGGCACCGGCGGCGGGTGCTGCTGCTTGGCTCGGGCCGGGGGAGCCAGACGATCGGCGAGACGATCAACGGCTCGCATCACGCCTACGAGTTGATCGGCTGCGTGGACGGCCATCCCGATCGGATCGGCGAGGACGTGAACGGCGTGAAGATCCTGGGGTCGGTGGACGACCTGGCCTGGCTCGCGAAGATCGCGCGGCCCGATATCATCGTGGTGGCCATGCAGGACCGCCGAGGGACGCTGCCGCTCTCGGAAATCATCGAGTGCAAGTTCCAGGGGATCGAGGTGGAGGACTGGCCGAACTTCTACGAGAAGCTGACCGGGAAGATTCCCATCAACGATCTCCGGCCGAGCTGGCTGGTCTTCTCGGACGGGTTCCGGAAGAGCCGGCTGACGCTCCTGGCCAAGCGGGCGATGGACCTGCTCGTCTCGTCCGCGGGGCTGCTCGTGACCCTGCCAGTGATCGGCCTGATCGCGGTGCTGATCAAGCGCGACTCCCCGGGGCCCGTCTTCTTCCGCCAGGAGCGGCTCGGCCAGCACGGCCGGATCTTTTCGGTCGTCAAGTTCCGGTCCATGGAGGTGGGCCGTCCCGTGGTGACGCGGGTCGGGCGGTTTCTGCGGAGGACCCGCCTCGACGAGCTGCCCCAGCTGTTCAACGTCCTTCGCGGAGAGATGAGCCTGGTGGGGCCGCGCCCGGAATGGGTCGCCCTGGTGCCGGAGTTCCGCGAGCAGGTGCCCTTCTATGTGCGCCGGCTGGCGGTCAAGCCCGGGATCACGGGATGGGCCCAGGTGCACAACCCCTACGGCGCCTCCGTGGACAACACCCTCGAAAAGCTCCAGTACGACCTCTACTACATCAAGAACATGTCGATCTTCCTCGATCTCCTGATTCTTCTCCACACCATCCAGATCGTTCTGTTCACCCGAGGATCCGACCCATGGACCAGCCGGCCGCGCCGCGAGTCGACGCCCTCCGCCTCCTTCGCCGAGTAGCCGTCAACCGCTGGCGGACGCTCCTCCTGGGGCTCCTGGCGGTCGCCGTGCCCACCCTGGGCTGGGTCTTCCTCTTCGCCCCCCACATGTACGAGGCCACCGCCACGCTCTTCCTCGTCCCCAGCAAGGAAGAGCCCCCGTTCATGCGGGAGTTCATCGCGTCGGACGCCAACGCCCTCTACCTGGTGATGCTGCGGAGCCGGTCCCTGGCCCAGGCCGTCGTGGATTCCCTCCCGCGGGAAAGCCGGGAGGAGCTGATCCAGCAGCAGCTCCTGGGGGACTACACGCTGCTCGTCATGAACCGGGTGCGACGCTTCCTCGGCAAGGACGTCATCGTGTACAGCCCCCAGGAGATGCTGGTCCGGGAGCTACGCGAGGCGCGCATGAGCTTCGCCATCCCCAAGGACGGGACCGTGCACATCACCGCCGTCGCGTTCCACCCGCGGGTGTCGACGGACCTGGCTAACTCCTACGTGGAGGTTCTGCTGGCTCGGACTGCCGCCACCGCGCGCGAGCAGGCGCGGATGACGCGCGAGCTGATCGGGAACCTCGTGGCGCAGGCCCTGGGCAGCCAGCTGGAGGCCGAGAACACCCTGCGCAAGTTCCACGAGGAGCGGGGCGGCGGGCTGGACCTCCCGGAGCACGCCAAGCTCGAGCTGAAGAAGCTGGCCGAGCTGGAGGGCGCGCTCTCGGACCTCCAGGCCAACAAGGAGATCGCCCAGGCGCGGCTGGCCTTCCTGCGGGGGGAGCCCCAGCGGACGGGCAAGCTGCCCCCGGGCTCCGCGGACATCGTGGTCCAGCCCCTCCGGGAGCGCCTGGCGGGGCTCGAGGCCAAGCTGGCCGCCCTCGGCGAGAAGTACACCGACGATCACCCGCGGGTGCGGGCCACCCAGACGGAAATCCAGGAGGTCCAGGAGCGCCTCCGGATGGCCCTCGAGACGCGCCAGGCTGGCAAGCTGCCGCTGGGCTCGGAGGCGATGGAGCGCGCCATCCAGGGCAGGCAGATGGCGGCCCTGGAGGTGGGCGTCATGTCCCTGAACGCCAAGGAGGAAGGCGTCAAGCACCGTATCGCGCGCCTCAAGCGCTCCCTCTCGGCCCTGAGCTCCCAGCAGCAGGAGTACTCGGGCCTCACGCGATCGGTGGAGACCCAGCGGAAGCTGGTGGGCCTCCTGTCCGAGAAACTGATGGCCGCCCGGATCAACGAACAGGGGTACATCCGGAGCGTCCGGCTCATCGACCAGGCGGCGATCCCGCGCGAGCCGAGCCCGAAGCAGCGGATGAAGGTGCTCCTCCTCGGGCTCCTGGCCGGGCTCGGGCTGGGGGGCGGCGTGGCCGCGCTCCGCGAGTCCGCGTACGAGGTGCTGGAGACCGAAGAGGACGTGGTGCGAGCCAGCGGGCTGCCGGTTCTGGGGTCGATCCCGAGGGCGCGGCGGGTACGGCGGGCGCGCTCCGGCGAGGACGGCCCCGTCAACTTCCTCGAGCGAGGGGGGATCGTCTCCCTGCCCGCGGAAGCCTGCCGGACGACCCGGAGCGCCCTGGAGTCCCAGGGGGCCGGCCGGTCGCTGCGCACCCTCCTCATCACCAGCCCGGGCGCCGGCGAGGGCAAGACGACCGTGCTGCTGAACCTCGGCTGGGCGTTCACCGAGCGGGACGGCCGGCTCCTCCTGGTGGACGCCGACCTTCGGCGCCCGTCGCTCCACCGGGCGCTGAACGTCCCGAACGAGCTGGGGCTGGCGGACATGCTCCAGGACGGGGCGCGCTGGCCCGCGGGCTGCCGGCGGCTGTCGGAGCGCTGCGACTTCATCCCCTCGGGGACGAAGATCTCCAACCCGGGCGCCCTCCTGAGCTCCGGGCGCATGGGGCAGTTCCTGCACCGGGCCCGGGAACAGGCCGACGTGATCCTCCTGGACTCCCCCCCCATCCTGGCCGTGGCCGACAACCTGGCGCTGACGGCGCTGGTGGACGGGATCGTGCTGGTCGTCCGCTCGGGGCAGACGCGGCGGCGCAGCCTCATCCGGGCGAAGCTCCAGCTCGAGAAGGTGCGCGCCCGGATCGTCGGCGTGGTCGTCAACGGCCTGTCCCCGAAGGAGACGCGGCGCTACTACGCGGAATACACCCACTATCTCGCGAGCGGGAACGCGGTGCGAAGAAGGCGAGGGAAGAGCCATGAAGGCTGACGTGCGTCATACCCGGCGAGGCGTGTCGAGCGCGGTGCTCCTCCTCCTGACCATCGGCCTCCTGGTCGCCGGACCGGCCCGGGGCGAGGAGGACGAGTACGTCATCGGCGCCGACGACCTCCTGCACATCGTGGTCTGGGACAACAAGGACCTCGAGCAGCAGGTCGTCGTCAGGCCCGACGGGAAGATCTCGTTCCCCCTGGCCGGCGAGCTGAAGGCGGCGGGCCTCACCGTCCCCCAGCTCACCGAGGCGCTCACCGAGCGGCTGGCCAAGTTGCTGAAGGATCCGAACGTCTCCGTGATGGTCAAGGAGATCCGGAGCTTCCGCGTCTACTTCATCGGCCGTGTGGCCAGGCCCGGATCCTACCCGATCAAGCCGGGCACTCCGCTGCTCCAGGCGCTGACGGTCGCGGGCGGCTACTCGGAGGGAGCGGACCTCCCCGCCGCCTACGTCATCCGGGGCGACCAGAAGATCCCCGTGGACCTGCGGCGGCTCGTGCAGGACGGGGACCTGGAGAAGAACATCCCGCTCCAGAGCGATGACACGGTCGTGGTCCCGGAGATCGTGATCGGCACCAACCCCCAGGAGATGCTCGAGCGGCGGATCTACATGCTCGGGAGCTTCAACCGGCCGGGGGTCTATACCCTCAAGAGCGAAGTCCCCATCCTCCACGCCCTCTTCCTGGCTGGCGGGGTCGCTCCGGGGGGCAACATGGCCGCGGCCTTTGTCGTCCGGGACGAGCAGAAGATCCCGGTGGACCTTTGGTCGCTCCTCCAGAAGGGCGACATCTCGCAGAACCTGATGATCAAGCACGAAGACACCATCGTCATCCCTTCCGGCGGCGAGCTGCAGAACGCGGTGTACGTCATGGGAGAGGTCAACAAGCCCGGGCTGTATCCCCAGCCCGAGACGCTGACCATCCTCAAGCTCATCACGGTGGCGGGCGGATTCACGCGCCTCGCCGCCCCGGCCCGGGCCAGCCTGATCCGGCAGAACGGCGACAAAAAGGTCCAGATGCGGATCAACCTCAACGACATCTTGAGCGATCCGGCCAAGTACGAGGACATCCCGCTGAAGCCCGGCGATGTGGTTGTCGTGCCGGAGCGCTGGTTCTGAGGGGGATCGTGGCCGATCCGCGCTACACGGTGGCGTACGATCACCGCCTCCAGCTCTACCGGTGGCAGCTCGTGCCGGGCGAGCCGCTCGTGGCCCAGACGCCCCCATCCGCCCGCGCCGCTCCCCGGGTCGTCGCGCTGGGCGGCGGCACGGGCCTGCCGGTGCTCCTCCAGGGCCTGCGGGCAGCCCTGTTCCCCCGGGGGTGGACGTGGGAACCGGTCCGCGACGGGGATCGTCTCACGGCGGTCGTCACGGTGGCCGACGACGGCGGCAGCTCGGGACGCCTCCGGCACGCCTATCAGGTCCTCCCCCCGGGGGATATCCGGAACTGCCTCCTCGCCCTCGCCGACGGCGATCCGACGCTGGCGTCCATCTTCAACTTCCGCTTCGACGGCGCCGGCGAGGTGGCGGGTCACAGCCTGGGGAACCTGATCCTGACCGCCCTCAGCCGGCTGGAGAATGATTTCTCCGAGGCGGTGGAGCGCGGCGGCGAGATCCTGGCCATCCGCGGCCGCGTCCTGCCCTCCACGCTGGAGGACGTCACGCTCCGGGCCGAGTTCACCGACGGCAGCTGGGTGGACGGCGAATCGCGGATCGCCTCCGCCCGGCGCCCCATCCGGTGCCTCACCCTCCGGCCGGCCGGGGCGCGCGCCCTTCCCCAGGCGCGGCAAGCCGTGGAGGCCGCCGACGTGATCGTGATCGGGCCGGGCAGCCTGTACACCAGCCTCATCGCGACGCTCCTCCTCAGGGACCTCGCCCACGACATCGCGCGGGCGCGGGCGCGGGTCGTGCTGGTGATGAACCTCATGACCGAGCCGGGCGAGACCGACGGCTACACCGCGGCCGACCACCTCCAGGCCCTCCGCCGCCACGCCCCCGAGGTTCCCATTCACGACGTGCTCCTCAACACCGCCCCGATCCCCGAGAAACTGATCGAGTACTATGCCGCCGAGGGCGCCGCGCCGGTCCCGCCGGACACGGAGCTGCTGCACGCCATGGGCTGCCGGCCGGTGGGCTGGGACCTCCTCGGGACGGGCCCACGGGTCCGCCACGATCCGCACAAGCTGGCGCTGGCCGTCCTGGCGCTGGCCGCCGAGGGGGCGCGGTGACCGCCGCAGTGCGAGCCGCAGGACGTCGCGGGGCCGCGGTGCGAGCCGCAGACCGCCCTGGGGCTGGGGCCCCAGCGGGCCAGGCGAGCGAAACCCGGCAGGCCCCGCCGTGCGAGGCGAGCAGATGAGCGCCTTGGAGGCCGTCTTCTGGGCCTGCCTGCTCCTCGTGGCCTACACGTACCTCCTCTATCCCTGCCTGTTGTTCGCGGCCTATTCCGTCGCGCAGGTGCGGCGCGACTGGCAGTACCTGATGACCCGCCACGACCGCCGGCGCCCTTCCCTGCCGGCGGCTGCCCTGCCGGCCGTGAGCCTCGTCATCCCGGCCCACAACGAGGAAGCCTGCCTGCCGGGGAAGATCGCCAACCTGCGCCAGCTCGACTATCCCCGGGACCGCCTGGAGGTCGTGTTCGTCTCCGACGGCTCCACCGACCGCACCAACGAGATCCTCCGCGCCCTGGCGGAGCCCAACGTCCAGACGGTGTTCCTCCCCGTCCAGCAGGGGAAATCCACCGCGCTCAACCACGGGGTCGACCGGGCCCGACACGACATCCTCCTCTTCTCCGACGCCGCCACGCTCTTTTCGACGGACGCCGTGAAGCATCTGGTCCGCCATTTCTCGGATCCGTCCGTCGGGGTGGTGTGCGGCGCCCTGCAGTTCGAGGGGAGCGCCGAGTCCCGGAAGACCGAGGGGGTGTACTGGACCTACGAGAGCATGCTCCGGCTGATGGAGGCCCGGCTGGGAGCGACCCTCACGGCCAGCGGCGCCATCTACGCGCTCCGTCGCCGCTGCTACCGCCCCCTCTCCGCCGACGTCCTGATCGAGGATTTCCTGATCCCGATGAGCGCCCGGAGGCGGGGGTACCGGGTGCTCTACGATCCGGAGGCCCGCGCCACGGAGATTGCCGCGACGTCGGTGCCGGCGGAGTTCACCCGGCGCGTGCGCCTGGCCGTGGGGAGCTTCGGCGCCCTCGGCCGGCTCATCCGGATCCCCTTCCACCCCTTCACCTACTGGGCGTTCGTCTCCCACAAGCTCCTCCGCTGGCTCCTGCCGTTCCTGCTGATCGGCCTCCTGGCGTCGAGCGGCGCGCTGTCGCATGACCCGCTCTACCGGGTCGCTTTCGCCGTCCAGGGGCTCTTCTACCTCTGGGCCGCCGCCGGCTTCCTCTTCCGCGAGCGGTTGGGACGGGTCCGTTTCGGCCTCGTCGGGTACTACCTGTGCGCGATCCACCTCGCCTTCCTGGTAGGCTTCGTGCGCGTGCTGACGGGCCGGAAGCACACCGCGTGGCAGCGAGGCTAGCCGTGCGCCTCGGCGGGGTCCCGGTGCTCCTCTACCACGGTCTGGCTCCCTCGGCGCCGGCCGGGGTTGCCCCGCGCGAGCGGAAGTACTGGATCCCGGCGAAGGCGTTCGACGAGCAGCTGGATTGGATCCGGCGGGGAGGCCACCGCCCCCGGCTGCTCCGGGAGATGTGGGCCGGCCCGGCCGGACGCGACAACGGGGGTCCCTCCGTGGTCCTCACCTTCGACGACGGCCGGGCGTCGGACTTCGAGCTGGCCTTTCCACTCCTGCTGGAGGCAGATGCCCGGGCGGAGTTCTTCGTCAACCCTGCCACCGTCGGCCGGCCCGGATTCTTGAGCTGGCGGCAGATCGCGGAGATGCAGGCCCAGGGCATGTCCTTCCAGTCGCACAGCTACGACCACGTGGACCTGACGCCGCTCCCCCGGCGAGTCGTGGCGTGGCAGCTCGACGAATCCAAGCGGCGCCTGGAGGACCGGCTGGGATCTCCCGTCGAGTTCCTGGCCGTCCCGTACGGGCGGCTGAGCCGCCGGGTCGTCGAGGTCGCCGCCCAGGTCGGCTACCGGGCGGTCTGCACGTCGCGGAGCTGGCCGGCCCTGCCGGGCGCGCGGCTGGTAGACCGCATCGCCATCTATCGCCACACGAGCCCCGCGCAGTTCTCCCGGCTCCTCCGCGGCCACCCGCTCGCCTACGCGGCGCGCACGGCCCGGGCAGCGCTCCTGCACTGGCCGAAACGTCTCTTGGTGCCGGCATGAGCCGCGCGAACGGGCTTCACCTCTTCGTCCTGATCGACGCCCTGGGCTGGCGGCTGATCGAGGGGCGGGAGTTCCTCACCGACCTCCTCCCCTACCGCGTCCCGCTCCGCACGGTGCTCGGCTACTCTTCCGGGGCGATCCCCACCATCCTGACGGGCCGCCCCCCCGCCCAGCACGGCCACTGGAACCTCTTCTACTACGATCCCCATGGCTCGCCCTTCCGCTGGCTCCGGCGCTTCGGCTTCTTGCCGGCCGGCGTCCTGGACAGCCGCCTCGCGCGAAAGGCGCTGAAAGAGGTGGGGCGCCGGGTGCTCGGGCTCGGCCCGCTCTTCGAGTGCTGCGTGAGCCCGCGCCTTCTGCCCTGGTTCAACTGGGTGGAGAAGCGCAACGTGTACGAGCCGAGCGGGATCGCCGGGGCGCCCTCCATCTTCGACGACCTGGCCGCGGCCGGCGTCCCAGCCCGCGTGTACTCGTACCACCGCTTAACGGACCGGGAGATCCTCCGGCGGGCCAGGGAGGACCTCCAGGCGGGAGAGGCGCGCTTCTACTTCCTTTATCTCAGCGAGCTGGATGGGGCGCTCCACGCCCACTGCGGCGACGAGACGGCCATGGCGCCCACGCTCGATCGCTACGCGAGCGGACTCAGGGAGGTGTTCGACTGCGCCCGCCGGCTCGACCCCGAGGCCCGGCTCACGGTCTTCTCCGATCACGGGATGACGCCGGTCCGCCAGCGCTACGACCTCGTCGGGGCCATCGACGTGCTCGGCTTCGGAATGCCCGCCGACTACCTGGCCGTGTACGACTCCACGATGGCGCGCTTCTGGTTCTTCCGCGACGAGGCGCGTCGCCGGATCACGGCACGCCTTGGGGAGCTGCCCTGCGGCCGCATCGTGCCCGATGCGGAGCTGGAGGAGCTGGGCGTCCTCTTCGCGGACCGCCGCTACGGCGACCTGGTCTTCCTGCTGGAACCCGGCTGGCTCGTGTCGCGGAGCGACTTCAACGGCTCTCGCTGGTCGCCCCGCGGGATGCACGGCTACCACCCTGATGACCCGGATTCCGACGGGATCCTCCTGAGCAGCGGGCCGCCCTCGGCCCCCGTCCGGTCCATCGCGGACATCCACTCGCTGATGGAGGGCGCGGCCATGGCCATGACGGACACGCTGGCGCTGCGGCCCGAGAACGGCTGAGACGATGCGGACGGTCCCCTTGTCGGTCCTCTATTTCTCCAACGCCCTCGCGCGCGGCGGGGCGGAGGAGCACATCCTCACCCTGCTGCGGGGGCTCGATCGCGCGCGCTTCCGCCCCCACCTGGTCTGCACGCCCGAGGTGGCCCGCCGGCTCAGGCCGGACCTCCCCGACGACGTGGATCTGATCCCGCTCCGCCTCCGACATCCCCGACAGGTCGAGGCGGCCCGGCGCCTGGCCCGGATCCTCCGGGAGCGCCGGGTGGATGTCCTCCACTCGCATCTCTTCTACAGCAGCCTCTTCGCCTCCCCCATCGGATGGCTGTGCCGCGTGCCGCTCATCGTGGAGACGCCTCACGTCCGCGAGGGGTGGCGCCAGGGCTGGCTCAAGTCCCGCTTCGTCGTGGACCGGCTGGCCGGACGCTTCGTGGACTACTACATTGCCGTTTCGGAGGCCAACGCCCGCTACCTCGTGGAGCGGAAGGGCCTGCCCGCGGAGAAGGTCGTGGTCATCCACAACGGCTGCGACCTGACCCGGTTCGATCCCGCCCGGCCCGCCCCCGCCAGCCTGAGACCGAGCCTCGGCTTCGGCAACGGGGACCCCGTGCTTCTCGTCGTCGGCCGCCTCGAGCCTCAGAAAGGGCACGCTGTCCTGCTGGACGCGTTGCCCGCGGTCCAGCGCCAATTCCCCCGGGTGCGGCTGGTCTGCCTCGGCGAGGGCTCGCTGCGGGAAGACCTGGAGCGGCACGCCGACGGGCTCGGGCTGAACGGTTCCGTTCGCTTCGTCGGCTTCCAGCCCAATGCGGCGGAGTGGATGGCCTTGGCCGATGTGACGGTCCTGCCCTCTTTTTACGAGGGATTCCCGCTGGTCGCCCTCGAATCCCTGGCCGCCGGCCGGCCGGTGGTGGCCACCGCCGTGGACGGCACCCCGGAAGTCGTCCTCGATGGAAAGACCGGCCTGACTGTTCCCCCCGGGGACCCGGGGCGCCTGGCGGAGGCGCTCTGCCGGCTGCTCCGGGATCCGGACGAGCGCCGGCGCCTGGCCAGTGCCGGACGACAGTGGGTCCACGAGCGCTTCAGCCAGGAGCGCCAGGTCCGGCGCACGGGGGAGCTTTACCTGTACGCGCGGGAGCGGCGCGGGCGCATGGCGAGGGGCGAGCAATGAGAACCGCTCTCGCGGGCACACGCGGAGCCCAGGCGGGCCGCCCCGGGCGCGCCGCGGCGGCGCCCGACGACGTCCGAGCGCTGAGGGCCGCCATCCCGGAGGAGGCGGCTCAGGCCTGCCTCGCGCGCTATGGCGATCGGCTGCGGGCCCTCGTCCTGACAGGGAGCCTGGCGCGGGACGAGGCCACCTTCGTCCGCGAGCCGGGAGGCTGGTGCCTGCTGGGCGACGCCGACTTTCTCCTGGTCCTGCACGAGGGCCAGGCACTTCCCCCGGACGGCGACCTCCGCCGCGCGGCCGACGAGATCGAGGCCGCCCTGGCCTCGGGCGGGGTGCGCTGTCACGTGGGCCTGGCGGCTGTGGGGCCGGTCTATCTGCGCCGGCTCCCGCCCTCCATCTTCGCCTACGAGCTCCGGGCCTGCGGCCGGGTGGTCCGGGGAGACGGAGCCGTCCTGCGGCTGGTCCGGGCCATATCGATGGCAGACATTCCCCTGGAGGACGCCTGGCGGCTGCTCGCCAACCGGATCGTCGAGCAGCTCGAGACGCTCGCGGACGGTCCGGGGGCGGGCGTCACGTCGGATGCGGGTGGCTACCGGACGGTCAAGCTCTACCTGGACATGGCGACGTCTCTGCTCCTGTTCGCGGGCGGGTACGCCCCCACCTACGCCGAGCGGCTGGA
>Ga0214473_10005678_pt1 | contig 14939 bp, 10 predicted proteins | sample RVTome_7_FD_203509 | JGI IMG/M metagenome (GOLD analysis project Ga0214473, IMG submission 203509) | Soil microbial communities from uranium-contaminated site in the Upper Colorado River Basin, Wyoming, United States - RVT98D197 | ecosystem: Environmental > Terrestrial > Soil > Contaminated >... | reverse complement strand
AAAAGTGGGGGCTCATCGGATTCCCCGAATTGCCTGCGGGAATTACAAACGACGCCGCATCGACGTCGGCAAAATCGACCACCATGCGCCAACTCGGCCCAACAATAGTCTGAAACGCAGTATCCTCTGCCGGCACGATGAAAGAAGCGTTTAAAGTGCCGGCGCTGCCCGGCCAGGGCCACACACCCCGATTAAGTTCAAGCAAACTTCCTATAACGGGGACTTCGCTCATGGGATGGCGCATGGAGAGACTATTAAAATCTTTCCAGGTTTTCTGAGCGACTATTTCGACAGCGTTTGACATGGCGCGGCGCGAAATGTCATCAAGAGCTTCTACAGTATCGGTGTTGATATCGTCGAACCAGAAATGAAATGATTTATTATGAAAAACTTCATCGAGCCAGATTGTGCGGACCCCCTGATACATTTCGCCCAGTTCGTCTTCGAAAGTCAGTTGTTTTAACTGCGTTAAAAAAAGCATGGTCAGTGCGGTTTCTTTGGAATCAAGCCCGGTCGAACCATCCCAGTTATTAATTAAATCGGACAGTTCGTGATGTCCCAGTCCGACCAACTGTCTGGCCATATCCCAGCGCCAGCGAAGCAAATAAGCATCGGTGCGGTCGAATTGAAAACGCCGGCAGTCATCGGCCGAGATTTCGTTAGCTTGGCTCATTAGTTGAGTAATGCGGATTATTCTGTCAGCGGCAAAACTTCCTGAAAGCATTGGGAATTCGGGACTTCGAGTCGAAAGATTATTCGAATTGGCCAGCCAGTTCCGGTGCGGATTCAAACTCTGCGGGGTTTTCGACAGAGAAACGTATCCCTGCCATTCGTAATCATCGCTCCAACCGAGTTTGGTATGGCAGTCGCTTTTGAATGGTTTAATTGGTAATGGCGTTCCTAATTGGTATCCAATATTTCCGTTGGCATCGGCATAAATCCAGTTAGCATTCAGCGCTCCCATATTCGTGACAGCCTTTTGAAATTCCTTGAAATCTTTGACGCCGTGCATGGCAAAGCCGGAACCGACCGCGAGATTAAGATCGGCGTCATAGCCGGCCCAGCGAAACGATTGAACGATGGTGTCATTAGTTTCAATCAGCACCGGACCGTGGCGGGTAATGCTGGTGGTCAGCACTATCGGCGAATCCAATCCGTTTGCAATAATTGTATCTGTGACATATTCGAATTGTTTCCAGCCCGAGGGGGTTTGGTATTGGCCGCTATCTTCAGGATTTATTTTTTCAGAGTAAAAGTCAGAAACATCTATGCCGCCGGCGGTAAAAGCCCAGCCAGTTCGGCCGTTGTGTCCCATTACGATATAGGGAAGTCCCGGCGCTGAAATACCCAGGACATTGATACTATCCTCTTGAATATGCAGTCCTACCATATACCAGAATTGGGGGAGTTGGTTGATGGGCAGGTGCGGGTCGGATGCCAAAATCGCATGTCCCCCGGCGCTTTTGTTGGGTCCGACTACAAAAGCATTAGAGGAATTACTCATCAAATACGGTTCAATAGCATTGGTGTTAAAAGGCGATACGAAATCAAACTCCGAAACCGGCGTGGACTGCCCGATCTTTTCAGCATCTGGAATTGTCACCGGCGCCCAATCTGGATATGTGTAACATAAACTGGCGGCTTTTTCCCGGCCGATTTTTTCTTTCAGTTCCAGGTAAAACTGGTCGTGGTTCTGAAGCGCATCGCTATACCAAGTCTGAAATGACAAGAGCGTCAAACAGTCAAAGACCGTCCACTCTTCGAAAGCGGCGCCGAGTAACAAATACTCAAAAGGCGGGGCGCCCGCAGTCTTGGCATAGCCGTTGACTCCGTCGGCATAGGCCTGCAGACGTTGTCTGTATGTTTCATCCAGCGTTACGAGCGCTTGGGCGGCTATCCGATTATGTCCAATGCGTTTTTGCTTTTTGTCCAATTCGAGAGTAACCGTTCCCAATAATTCCGAAAGCCGGCCTTGAGACATTCTCCTAGACATATCCATCTGAAACAGCCGGTCCGAGGCGTGCAGATACCCCAGGGCAAAGTAGCCATCAGGCGCAGTCTTTGACCAGATCTGAGGAATACCCATTTTGTCAAAAGTTATTTCGATTGTTTCGTTGATTCCCGATACGGATACGGTTCCATCTCGAACCGGAACGGAATTCTTTAGCCAAAAATAGAGATACAGACTTCCACCGACAATCGTGGCCAGCACTACTGTCAAAAGCAGGAACAGGACTTGTTTGGTTTTTCTTGACATATTGGACTCAGATTGAACTTTTGGTCAGAAAGGCGGGCTTATGAGAGCCAGACATACGCAAGCAGTATTGTTAATTTCATAGATAATTGCCGCCTATAATGAGATATAGGCGTCGGCAAAGCAAGGAGATAATTAGATGGGCGTATCTAATCATGGTGATTGACAATAGGTCTTGTACGATTTTGTGAAAAAGCCACTCTGTTATTTATAGATAAAGTCTCAAAAATTCTACTTTAGTAAAGGATGATAAAATGAAAGATTCGAGATTTACCAGAAATCTGATGCTGTTGCCGTTATTGGCGTGCGGGGTATGGGGATTTCTGTCTTTGACGTCCTGCGATGGCGGCGGCGGCACCGATTACGGCGGCGGCAACCCCACTCCTCGAGAATTCGCATCGGGAGATCTTACTGCCGGAAATCCCGGTGAATCATTTACCCACGTATTCAATACCGCTAAAACGATTGGCTATTATTGCCGCTACCATCAATCAATGGGAATGACTGGTGTCATAACTGTGAATGCCGGCGGCTCACCCAGCAAAACAAATGTCAGCATAACTTCGTCCACTCTGCCGAACTTGACGATTGATGTCGGTGATACCGTTACTTGGACCAATAATCATACTTCTCCATACGCGACCGTTCACACCGTAGAATCGAATAATTGATTTTATTTTATCCGCGCCGGGACGATTACCACGGTCTTACCGTCCCACTGGAGCCGCTTTTGAATGGCAAAGGCGGTTTCATTGTGCAGAATTTTTTGGAACCACTTTTCTTTTTCAAAAAGAACTTTCCCTACAAAAAACGTTATGCGCGGAAATTCCTGGGCGACCGACAAACACAACTTTTCCGCTTCTTCAACCGCATCGGTGCCGACTGATAGCTGGTAACTTGCTGGAATGCCTTGTCCCTGGCAGAATTCCACATACTTTTTGAGATTCTCTTCAACGCTATTCTTGAGATTCTCGATCGTCCCTTCGCCTTTAAACTCCCTGGAATCGATAACACCTACGGAAATAAACACTATGCCTTTGTATAAGTTGGGAAATTCCCTGAAAATATTCAGAACCGTGTGCAGACCAAGACCGCCGTATCCGGCCACCAATACTCCCGCCGTCCATTCTTTCGGATTCGGTTCGCCCGGACTGACATCGGTTTTTTTCGGAATACTTAAAAGCCCTTGGTAAAACCAATTCAATCTTGAATTGATATTGTCGTAGTGTCTTTTAATTAAAAAAGCCAGTGCAATTACGCCGCCGGTGACGGCCAGCGTTATCCAGCCGCCCTGGGCAAATTTTTCGAATGTGGTGATAATCAAAATTGTGGCGCACAATAAAAAACCCACCAAAAGCAAAGTAAATTGCGAGGTTTTAAATTCGCCGCGGCGTCTTAACCGCCAGTTATAACGAAGCATAGCCAGCATGGAAAGAGAAAATGTCAAAAACACATTTATTGAATACATAACGACGATAATGCGAACCTGCCCTTGAGTATATAAAAGCGCGACCAGCGCCGCCAATCCCATCAGGACAATTCCATTTTGAGTGGTGAGACGGTCGGAGAGAGCGGCAAAACGTCTGGGCATCCAGGAATCGTTGGCCATGTTGGCTAAGACCCTTGGGCCGGCCACAAATCCGGATAAAGCGGCAACAATCAGAAGTGCACCTTCCGAAATCAGGGTAATGATGACAAACACCGCTCCCAGTGGGACTTCGGTGACTATTTTCTCAATCAGTACGGCGTTCATTGTTTTCCCCGGCACTGAAACCACTTCCCAAAGCAAATAACAAAGCAACAGTCCGCTGGCAGTAAAGGCCAATGAAATGGCCGAATAGACCATGGTGCGCTTGGCGGTTTGGACACGAGGTTCGCGCATGTTGGTCATACCGTTTGCAATTGACTCGATTCCGGTATAAGTTCCCCCGCCTAACGAGTAGGCGTGAATGAAAATTAGAATCAAGCCGCCCCAGCCCAACAGTTGCAGTCCGGCAGAAAAATCATTTTGAGCTGTGCTCAAGGTTGCCGGAAGTTGAGGGGCGTGGCTTATTATTCCACCGGCGATAAGGATTATGTGTGTCAGAAGAAAAATGAAAAAGATCGGCGCCAGCACCAGAATTGATTCGCGCACGCCGCGCAAATTCAAAACTGTCAGAAATAAAATCAAAAACACTTCCGTCGGCAGTTTCCACACATGCCAGTCCACAGGCATAAAGCTGAAGAAAGCATCACCGGCGGCGGCTATCGAAATGGTAATTGTCAAAACATAATCAACCAACAGGGCGCTTCCGGAGACAACGCCGACACGCTTTCCCAGAAGCTTACTGGCTACGGCATAACCGCCTCCACCATGCGGAAATAATTCAATTATCTTACTGTAGGCGGCAGAGATTATCAAAACAGTTACCGCCATTAATACAGCCAATGCTAAGGCCAGATAAGTATGCCCACCCAGATGGCGAAATGCTTCTTCCGGACCATAAGATGAAGAAGATAGCCCGTCAGCCCCCAGTCCCACCCAGGCCAGAAAAGCAATCAATGTGATGCGATGGTGCAGGGTACTGTCGGCCAGGTCTCGCGGCGGGCCAATCAGAATCCGTTTGAGCCGGGTCCTTAGTGAAACTTTCGAACCTGATTCATTTGGTGAAGAATTATCTGACGGTTCGTTATTGGAGTTTTCCAACTGTACCCTCCTTGGGGTAAACTAGACCGCCCCGGCGGCGGGAACATTCCGGCAAACTGCCTGTGAGGTTAGCTGACGGGTTAGGGATTCCGGATGCCCCTTTCCTCGGACTCGAGGAATTCACCCCAATGAGTTGGGTCCCCCACTCTCCGAATATTATCGGAGATTCGGCGTGGAATAAGTGGGTCAATCTATTCGATTAAATCCATTAGTCAATTGGTTACTTGGATGCGTCTAGAAAGTATTGCCCCAAAAAAAAGGCCACCCGCACACCCCTCGCGTGCGGGCAACCCCTTCACCAAAGAGAAAAGAAGAACGGAGTACCTCGACAGTACCCTTCGAGCAAAAAATGACGTAGATTCTTAAGCAATAGGTATGCCCTTTTTAGAAATGCCACTGTTGATAAGTATGTTAACCTATTATACCATAATAGATTATAAAATTAAGAGGCAGGATTGTTGAAATGATATTAGAGAATCTTAATCGTACTTTTTTACGAGTCACAAAGCAAAAAAAACGGTAAGTGTCTTTGGTGCAGACACTTACCGTTACCAAGGAATAAAAACGTATCTCGTTTTAGCGTACGGTTTTGATGCTTTGATAGCATCTCAAACACGTTTTATCCGGCCAAACTTATGTTGTACCGCTTAAGTTTGGTGCGAACGGTCGCTTCGTGAATACCCAGCATTCGCGCCGCTTGGGATTTATTCCCCTGCGCCGCCAAAAGGGCCTCCAGAATTAATTGCCGTTCAAACTCCTCGACCCGTTCGGTCAGCGAACTGTCTTTGGCGGAGTCTGAATCCGACAATAACGACCGGGACAATTCCACAATGTCGCCTTCGGCAACCATCTTCGTCATTACTTCCAACTTCTTCACTTTGTTCCGCAATTCCCGCACATTGCCCGGCCAGTCATACTCAAGGAAAATCTTGAGCATTTCTGCCGGTATTTGTCCGTCAGAATCCAAGAGTGAGGATTTCTTCAGAAATTGGGACAGAAGTACCGGAATGTCTTCTTTGCGATTGCGAAGCGGCGGAATGCGAAACAACATACCGCTTAAACGGAAAAATAAATCGCGCCGGAATTTTCCCTGCTCGACCATGGTTTCCATTTCGCGGTTCGATGCCGCCACCAGTTTAACATCCAGTTCCACTTCTTTCGTGCTTCCCAAAGGCAGAACTTTCTTGTGTTCCAATACGCCCAGTAGCTTGGCTTGAAGCGAGAGCGGCATGTCGCCGATTTCGTCTAGAAATAACACGCCGCCGTTGGCCATCACAAACAAGCCGGTCTTGTCAGTATCGGCGCCGGTGAAAGCGCCGCGTTTGTGCCCGAACAGTTCCGATTCCAAAAGATTTTCAGGAACCGAAGCACAGTTGATGGCAATGAAGGGTCCGCCCGGTCTTACCAAACTATGGTAGTAGCTGGCCAGATGGTCTTTGCCTACTCCGGTTTCGCCCAAAAGCAAGATGGGCAAATCCATGCGACCGATAATCGGCAACTGACTCAAAAAGCGGCGAATCTCCGGAGACGCGGTTTTGTAATCGCATTCGGAGTCAATGACGGCAACTCTGGTGTGGCTGTTTTCGTTGCTGGATGAATTACTTTCACCCAATTCCACAATCAAATTACCGACTTCTTCAAGACGGGAGTTGATTCGGTATCTGGTGAAAAACTCTTCAGCCCTAAACAAATAGACCAGCCGGCGGCGCGCGCTAAATGAGGCGCATTTACCCGCCGCCAAAAGCGCATCCGCCTTTTCAAAACGAACACCGCTTTCAACCAGAATACCCAGCGCTTGGTCGAATAGTATCCGGCATTGTTCGCTGTCGTTTTTGAAGTCGGCAATGACCGCTTTCAGTTTGATAAGTGCGCCCAGTTCGACTTTGTTGTCAAGCTCTTGCATGATAACCATGGCACGCGCGGCCATTCTTGATGCGGTCGTAAAATTCCCGCGGCACACATAAAGTTCCGCCAGTTGACGCATGACACGGCCGCACAGCAGAGCAGACGGTGCGATTTCTTCGGCTATCATCAGCCCTTTTCTTAATGTTTCTTCAGATTCATCAAGACGGGCAAGGCGGCGATAAAGCTCGCCGAGATAAGTCAGATAGATGACTTTATCGCGCTGACTGTTGGCCGATTCGATATGGATAAACCCCTTGGACAGATTCTCTTCAGCCCGTGCAAGATCACCGGTCTGAATCTGGACGTAAGCCAGAGACAAATAGGCCCGGCCGACTTCGAGCCAGTCGGCCAGTTCTGTTGAGAGATCAATATTGATTTGCAGATGCTTGTAAGCGCCCTCAAAATCACCCAGAAAAGTATTAATGCGACCCAGATTGCCCATCATATAAGCAATCTTTTTGGTATCATCTAACTTTTTGGCAATGACCAGCGCTTCGCTCAGCGCCGCCAGTGAATTTTGAAAATCGCTTTGTTTGAAAAACAACCCGGACAGAAGATTCAATGCCCGGCTTTGTCCTTCGAGATTATCACAGCGACGGAAAATTGATTCGGCATCGCGATAGGCCTTTTCCGCTTCCTTGTATTCACCCAGCTGAACCAGACTCCCGGCCATGGTCACAAAGATTTCGCCCAAGAGAATACTGTCGTATTCTTCGGCGGCTTTCTTTTGGGCTATTCGGCCTGTTTTCAGCGCGGAAGAATGATTATTGAGGGAAGCGTAAGCGATTGCGATTTGTCGAAGGCAATTGGCCGTCGAGGCGCCGCTTGGTCCTTCAATTTCACTACGATTATTTTCGTAGTAATTGACTACAGCGGCGTATTCCCGCCTGTCAGCCAGCGATTCTACATAGTAGATCGCGGCCTGCGGAAATGCTTGAACTGTAGTATCGCTTTTCCTCATTGACCCAATCCTCCTTGGTCGGCCGAAGAGTTAGTGCTGGAACCTGGCTCTGTAACATTTGTGGTCGTTGTAGTGGTAGTGGTAGTGGTTGTGCCTCTGGAACCGACATTAAAGAAAGTCGTGCCGGAGAAAAAGAATTTGTAGTTCCACGTTTTAATAATCCCGATAATTGTCAGATCATAATTGACAGTAGTAATAGTAGTAGTAGTAGGGCTGTAGCCAATGGGTCTGTCGGGCTCATTCTGTTCGCCACCCCAGGGATGGTCATAAATAGGTTCGTCGATTCTGACATCAGCGTAGCGCCTTGAGGAGGCGTCATCCCAACTGGTCAGGATTAGTATCAGCGCAATGGCTAACACGGAAATTAATCGTTTCATTTTACACTCCTTGGTCTTGAGTTTATGAATGTTTTAGTTTCTTTCATACAAAAGGCGGAAAGTCTTGTGAAGCTTGTTGGAGAGCGGATTACGAATCCGCCCAATTAAGAATAACAAAGCACGGGTAGCTTGTCAAACCGAATGTTGCTTAAGCCATCAAAATAAAAAACCGCCAAGCAAAAACTGCGGAAACAAAACTTTGTGAAAAGTTTAGCAAAGACCCGAAACTGCTAAACGTCTTTGTCGGCCAAGGCGGCTTTAAGCATCTCGATAGTAACGACGGGCGTCGGGTCTTGTTTGTTCAGAATCGCCAGATAATAGGAGACAAAGTCGCCGATTTGAATCAAGCTGAACATTCTTTCCAGTTCGCTGTTGCCTCTGGATTCAACTTCGATAACTTCGGCGCCGGTGTCTTCAATCAGCGGTTTAACGATATCCATGCGTTTTTTAATCTGGGGATGGTCGCCTTTGTCGCGGAGTATCAGAACTACCAAATTGTCGGCGTACTGGCGCGTGATATCCGACCAGCCCACCAGTTCATTATGATTAAACTCGGCGAACTGATTGGTGAACGCCAAAGTTTTGGCGTTTTCGCAGATCTGGCCTTTCCAGCGGACTGCGACAGCGTCGGTCAAAGTCGGGCCGGAATAAACAATAGCGATTTTCCCCTGAAGTTTTTCAGCCAGTTTTTTGGCCGCATTGTTTTTGACCGGAGCGTCTTCGATATATTCCTGCCGATAAGTTTTAAGTTTTTCGATGGTGACGGTAATCTCGTTGGCCATACTGGGAATGAGTTTCACTTTTTCCAGAAGCAGAAGTATCGGCACAAATGAAAAACCCAGCGCGGCGCGCGGCTGCATCCCGCCCGGGAGAGTGGCCATGGGTATTTCGTTTATTTTGCAGACTTCAGCCATCATGCCGCCGGTAGTGATGGCGGCCGTCATGGCTTTGCGGTCAAGGGCGTCATCCAGCGCCGCGAGAGTTTCTTCGGTATTGCCGCTATACGATGAGGCGATAACCAGCGTCTCATCGTCCACCGACTCCGGAAGTTTGTAATGGCGGCAGACCTGGAAAGGGATTTCCAGTTTCGAATTCAGCAATGAGCGCACCAAGTCGCCGCCGATAGCCGAACCGCCCATGCCGATCAGCACGATATTCTTTATATCCAGAAACTGTTTGGGGTCGATTTTCCAGCTCTTGCCGATGTTCAAGGCGCGGGCCATCTGTTCCGGAAAATCGAAGATATGATTGTACATGTTGGCCGGGTCAAACGAGCGGATTTTTTCCACGCTCTCTAAAACTCCCGAGTCGGCGCTTTTAATGCTGTCCTGTTTTTCTGCTTTCCAATGCATTTGTGAAACTTTCTAATCTTTTGATTACGGTTTCGGCGGTGGGGCTGGCCATAACCGCTTTAACCAAAGGGGGTAATGAGTTTGTGTCAATTTTGTTTATCATGCGGCTCAAATCTACTATACGGGAGGGGCTCATGGAAAGAGAATCTACCTTAATTCCAATAAAAAATGGGAGGGCCACCGGGTCGCCGGCCATTTCACCGCAGACCGAGACCGGCCGGTGGTGCCTTTTGGCGGCGGCCACAGTCTCAAAAATCAGTTTTAGAACGGCCGGATGAAAATTGTTATAGAGCCCGGCTACTTTGGAGTTTTTCCGGTCAGCCGCCAGCGTGTACTGGGTCAAGTCATTGGTACCAATGGCCACAAAATCAACGCGGGGAAAGAGGATATCGGCCATCAAAACCGCCGCCGGAATCTCCACCATAATGCCGAGCGGGATGTTTTCATCAAAGGGAATCCGCTTTTTCTTAAGCGAGAACTTAATCTGCGCTATCAGCTTTTTGGTTTTCTCAACTTCGGACAAATCGGCCACCATCGGGACTAATATCCTGACGTTTTTGCGGGTTGAGGCCCGTAGAATTGCCCGTACTTGTTGCTTGAACACATCTTTCATGTCCAGCATCGGGCGTATGCCGCGCCAGCCCAAAGCCGGATTATCTTCGAGCGGCCAGACGGCGTCACTCGAAAGTTTGTCATACCCCAGATCAAAGGTTCTGATAGTTACGGAAGTGCCGGCAAATTTTCCGGCCACCAATTCATATTGTTCGTACTGGGTTTCTTCGTCGGGGAAACGGTTATTGGACAGATACATGAATTCACTGCGGTAGAGCCCCACCGGAATTTTACATTCGGCCAGAATGTCCTCGGCTGGGCCGGGGAGAGTGATATTGGCGCCGATATTTATTTTGACGCCGTCTCGAGTTTCGGGCGGGATTTTTTTGAGACCTTTTATTCGGGTAATCAGCGCCGGTCCCAGCCGCTTTTTCAAATTCTGATATAAGGCGATTTCTTCTTTGGTTGGGCTGACCACAACTTTTCCGTCAATACCGTCAAGTATTATATCGGAGCCAGTTTTAATATCCGACGGCGTCAAATCTATAATGATCACGACCGGCAAATACAAGGCGCGGGCAATTAGCGCCATGTGCGAATTTGGGCCGCCTTCCTTTACCACAAATCCGGCCACTTTTTGTTGGCGGTAGTTCAAAACTTCACCCGGTGTGAAAGACCTACCGACCAATACTGTGTTCGGTTCAAATTCAAGCTTTTTCTTGTTGTTGCCGCTTAAGTGCGTCACGATGCGGTCGGCTACGGCTTCGATATCCTGCGCCATCTGCCGGATATAAGCGTCGCCGGAGCTTTTTAGAGGGGCAGTAGTCCTTTTGACATGGTCATCGTAAATGAAAGCGGCATTGCGGCGGCGCGATTTGATATCATTTTTAACTTTGGAGAGAAAATCCTGGTCACTGGCAATCATCAGCTGGGCGTCAAAAATCTTGGACACGGGGCCGCCCATTTTTTTCGAGGCGGAGTCCCGCAGTTCTCGAAGTTCTCCGGCAGTTTCATTGACAGCTTTTTCCAGCGCTTTGATTTGCTCGGTGGCGCCTATGGCGGTTACAGTGATTTCGGGAATATGCATATCACCGGGCCAGACCAATCTGGCGGGGCCGAAAGCGATACCGCTTACCACCGGCCTTCCTTTTATAACCTGATGTTTTCCAGTAACTTCCATTTAATCCTTTGGCGCCGATGCCGGCGCCGAATGTGCAGTGCTTGTTGAAAAAATTATTCGCGTGGTAGGAAACGTTGACAGTAGTCCTGTTTGAAACGCCCTTCGATTCCTTCGACTACGCTCAGGACAGGTCCGCTCAGGGTGACTTAGATTCCGCTCAGGGCGAGGCGGTCCGAAAATGTTTGCCGATATACTAATGTCCATTATGCAGTTGCGCTGTCTATTAATGATACTCGCGTTTGTCATTGGCCGAATCCGTTCTTAGTCATTCTGGGCTGAGCCATTCTCAGTCATACTGAGCGGAGTCGAAGTATGACGTGGTTTTTCAACAAGCCCTTTAGCGATTATACCTCTACTTTTTCTGTTAAATCAAGAAATAATCAGTCGCTTTCTCCGAATTTTGAATCAATTACCTGAATAATATCAGCGATGGCCTGTTCTTCATCGGGTCCATCTAATTCTAAAAGTAACTCGGAGCCCATTTCAGCCGCCAGCATCATCACTCCCATAATTGATTTGCCGTTGACCCGCACGCTGTCTTTGGAAATAAAGAACTCCGACAGGTATTTCGAAGCTGTCGTAACAATCAACGCCGCCGGGCGGGCGTGCAGGCCGAATCTGTTTTTTACTGTTACGGTTTTTTGTATCACTGGTATTCTTCCGAAAGCACGAATCTTTTTCCGGGGAGCTCGCGCACGACGCCTTTAAGTTCCATGGCCAACACCAATTCCATTATTTCTGAAATGGGCAGGCGGACGTCGCGGGAGAGTTGGTCGATTTGCATCGGGCCTTCGGAAAACCTATCAATAATTTTTCTTTCAGCGTCGGTCAAATCCGGCAGTTTCCTAAATTTCTTGACCAGAATCTCGCCTTTAAGCTGGGGCATTTCTTCGAAAATATCTTCAACCGACGTCAAAAGCCGCGCGCCTTTTTTAATGAGATTATTCACCCCGCGGCTTCGCGCCGAATCGGGCGCGCCGGGGACAGCAAACAATTCGCGACCCTGCTCGAGGGCATGATTGGCGGTGATGAGTGCGCCAGATTTTTCACCGGCTTCAATAACAATAACGCCGAGCGACAAACCCGAAATGATACGATTGCGTCTGGGAAAAGTGTCTCTATCCGGCTGGGTACTGGGAAAGTATTCCGAATAGATAGCGCCTTTAATTCCGATTTCTTCGGCCAATGATTTGTTCGAAGTCGGATAAACAATGTCCAGCGAACTCCCCCAGACAGCAATGGTTTTCCCGCCGGCGTCGAGCGCGCCGCGGTGCGCCGACGAATCTATCCCTTCGGCCATTCCGGATACAACAGTGATTCCTTCCTGCGCCAATTTCATAGCCAGATTGTAAGTAAACATTTTGCCGGACTCCGATGGCAGTCGCGTGCCGACTATGGCAATCAGCTTGTCATCACCGGCGAGCGGTTCTCCTAAACGGAATAAAATGGGCGGTGCGTCGGGGATGTGTTTGAGCGAATACGGATAATCTTTATCCTCAAGGAATAACACGCTCCAGCCCAACTGAACTATTCTGGCGGCGGTCTGCGCCGCTTTTTCAAAATCTATTTCACTTTTAATGGTCGATGCCTGGGAACGGGAGATGCCATTAATTTCCGCAATCGCATCTATGGAAGCATCAATGACGCCCTGCGTGTCGCCGAAGGCCCTAATTAGTTTATTGTATCGCACGCCGCCGATACCGGACACATTAAGAAGTGCGATAGCCGATATCAGCCGGTCTTTAATTTCGGAGTTGGTCAAGCTGTTTTTCAATCTCCTGCAAGAATTTATTTAGCCCTTTACCCGCCACTGCGGAAATGTAAATATAATCCGGCGGGTGCTTTTTTGAAAGTTTGAGGAGGTCATTTTCACTCTTAGTGTCGGTTTTTGTGATGACCACTATTGACGGCTTGTTCAACAGGTAGGGATCGAACTCTTTGAGTTCTTTTTGCAGAGTGCGCAGAGCTTTCTTTATATCGGGCTCGTTGACATCGACTACATAAGCCAGGAGTTTGGTCCTCTGAATGTGCCTTAAAAACTGATGCCCCAGCCCTTTCCCTTGCGAAGCGCCTTCGATGAGACCCGGAATATCGGCCATCACGCACGATTTGAATTCCCTAATTTTGACTATTCCCAAATGTGGGTGCAAGGTGGTGAAGGGATAATCGGCAATTTTGGGCCGGGCGGCAGAGAGTGTCGCCAAAATAGTGGATTTGCCGGCGTTGGGCTGTCCCACCAGGCCGACATCGGCCAAAAGCTTCAACTCCATGGATATTTTCTTGATTTCGCCGGGAAAGCCCGGTTTGGCAAAGCGCGGGGTCTGGTTAGTGGCTGACTTAAAGTGAGTATTGCCCAGTCCCCCTTTGCCGCCGCGGGCAATAACGACCGACATTTCCCGTGTATCCAGGTCAATTATCGGTTCGTCGGTGTCGGCGTTTTTGATAACCGTTCCGACCGGCAGGCGCATGATAATATCTTCGCCGTCTTTGCCGGTTCTTAAGCTCCCTTCGCCGGGATTCCCGTTGTCGGCCTTGTACTTTTGCTTGTAACGGTAATCAAGGAGCGTGGTCAACTGCGGGTCGGCGTAAGCAATGACATCGCCGCCTTTGCCGCCGTCGCCGCCGTCGGGACCGCCTTTGGGGACATATTTTTCCCGCCGAAAAGCGACCGCCCCATTGCCGCCATCGCCGGCTTCAACTTCGATTTCTACATAATCGATAAACATCGGGCAGAATATCCTTTTACAGCCCCGGAAAGTCAATGAATGACATTGAAATTCAAGAAAATACGCCCACTTTTGAATCACATTGCACGATTGACCCATCCAATTAATAAATCTATATTCGATGTTCAAATTTTATGAAGACGGAGAAGTAAGCGTTGCCCAACTTTAATCAGCGGAAGCGGCAGTTCTACGAAGATTCCTCGCTCTTTTTAGGGAAAATCTGCTATCGCCTGGGATTGCGGCCTAACTTTTTGACCGGTGCCTCAGTGGCATCGGCTTTGACAGCTGGTATCTTTTTTTGGAAAGGGAATTTTCTGTGGGGGGTTATCTGGATGATAATAGCGTCATTCGCCGACATCCTCGATGGTTCCACCGCCCGAGCCGGCAAAATCGGCACCGTGTTCGGCGGAGTCTTGGATCACGTCTCGGACCGGTTTGGCGAGTTCTTTATATTGGCTGGAATTACCTTGTCAGGCGCCGTTCATCCGGGCTGGGGATTGTTTGCCCTGTTTGGAATGATGATTGCCAGTTACACCCGTGCGGCGGCGGAATCAATCGGCAAAATTGAGAACTGCGCGGTGGGAATAATGGGGCGGCTGGAAAAATTTCTGGTGATAATCTCCGGCTCAATTCTGGAAATATATCTGCCGGTCGGGAAATTCCCCAAAGGGGGCTGGCTGGAGTTTGCCCTGATAATTGTCGGCGTGACTTCGACAATTACCGCTATTCAGAGACTGGTTTACGCCCGCCGCGTTTTAGGTGATGTGAAAGAAGTTAAATGATCACGGCCATTGGCAATCCGGTTTACGATATAATCAAAACCAAAAAAGTCCAGCCGCAAGGGCGTATTCTGTCGGGCTGTTCCACAAATGCGGCGTTAGCGCTGGCTAAACTTAAATCAAAAGTTCGTCTGATAGGCGCCGTCGGCAGTGATATGAAAGACCAG
>Ga0214473_10005677_pt1 | contig 14939 bp, 9 predicted proteins | sample RVTome_7_FD_203509 | JGI IMG/M metagenome (GOLD analysis project Ga0214473, IMG submission 203509) | Soil microbial communities from uranium-contaminated site in the Upper Colorado River Basin, Wyoming, United States - RVT98D197 | ecosystem: Environmental > Terrestrial > Soil > Contaminated >... | reverse complement strand
CGACCGGCCCGTCCCCCGCTTCGGGGTCGAAGCCCTCGAGGAGGAGTCGGTCCCGGAGGGCGACCAGATCGGGAATGACGGGGCTCCGATCGGTCTTCGCCTTCTTCCGGAATTTGTAGGAACACTTGTCCCCCCAATAGGTCTTCTCGTCCTCGACGGTAAAGACCTGGACATCACAGAAATTCGAACACGAACGGCAGGAGATCTCCTGGATGGTATAATCGACCGCCTCCAGGTTGTATCCCCGGAAGTGGGATTCCTCCCCGACGTATTCCATCTTCTCCTTGACCAGGAGGGCCTCTCCATACGCGCCCAGGATGCCGTTATAAGGCGGGACGATGACCCTCTTTCCCTCTTCTCCCAGGATCATCCCCATTGCCGCCGCGACCGAGTCGTTGTAGGCCGTCCCCCCCTGGAAGAAGACGACCTCCCCGATCTTCCGCCCCTTGACGACCCGGTTGATATAGTTGTAGCAGATCGAATACGCGAGACCCGCCACGATGTTATCGACCGAGCCTCCCCTCTGGAGGCAGGAGTTCACGTCTTTTTCCATGAAGACCGTGCAACGCTCGCCGAGGTTGAGCGGCGCCTTCGAACGGAAGGCCCGCTCGGCGAATTCCCCGATGATGTTGATCCCCAACCGCTCCGCCTGCTCCTCGAGGAAGGATCCCGTTCCCGCCGCACAGGCCTCGTTCATGTGGAAATCGACGACGATACCGTTCTGGACGCTGATGAATTTGGCATCCTGGCCGCCGATGTCGAAAATCGTGTCGACCTCGAGATCCAGGTAATCCCGGCCGATGATCATCGCGCCCGTCTTGTGGGCCGTGATCTCGTCGTTGACGGTATCGGCGCCGATAAGCTCTCCGATCAGCTCCCTCCCCGAGCCGGTCGTCCCCACTCCCCTGATGACGATCCGATCGCCGAAGAGCTCCTCGATCTCCTTGAGACCCGCGTTGACCGCCTGGATCGGGCGGCCGGCGGTCTTGAGATAGATCCCGTGGATGAGGTTCCCCTTCTCATCGATCAGGGCGAGGTTCGTGCTGACCGACCCGATATCGACGCCGAGATAGGTCGGAAAACCTCTCGTGATCCGCTCGATGGGATATCTCTCCACGCGGTCTCTCAGCAGGATTGTGTGTTCGAGGTTGAGGGGTTCTTTCACCTCGAAGCCCGCGTTCGGACGCGAGAGATATTCCTCCAGACGGGCCAATGCATCCCAGCCGAATGGCTCCTTTCCGTTCTCCTTCGCCGCTTCCTCGCGCCCGGCCAGAGCGGCCCCGATGGCTCCCATCCACGCATAATATCCCGGAACGATCAGACCGTCCCGGCCAAGGTCGAAGGCCGCACGCATCGCCTCGACGATTCCACGGTTCATCGCGACGCCCCCCAGCATGATGACCGGAGGGTCGATCCGTTTTCCCTTGGTGATGCTCCCCTTGAAATTCCGGACGACGGCGTCGCAAAGCCCTTTCAGGATCTCCGGAGGCTGGTCCCCCTTCTGCTGGACGTGGATCATATCCGACTTCGCGAAGACCGAGCATCTGCCGGCAATCCGGGATGACTTCCTGGCCCGGGAGACGATCTCTCCGACCTCCTCGATCTGATAGCCGAGCCTCGATGCCTGTTGATCCATGAAGGATCCCGTCCCGGCCGCGCAATCCCCGTTCGTCGAATAGTCATTGATGCCGACGAAGCCATCCGGGCCCGGTTCCAGGTTGATCAGCTTGGAAGACTCTCCCCCCATCTCGAAGACCGTCCGGACCCGGGGATAGAGGGCGCCGACGCCGCGGGTGATCGCCAGAAACTCGTTCTCGTGCCGGGTTCCGAGAAGCGCCGAGATCTGTTTCCCCCCCGAGCCCGTCGTCCGAATTCCTCCGATGCGACTCGAAGGGATCGAGCGCTTCAGTTCCCGCAGGATATCCAGGACGACCTCGACCGGCTTGCCTCTGATCCGCCTGTACCGGGAGGCGACGAGGAAGCCGTCGGGTCCGACCGGGTGTTCGGGGATCGTGAAGATCCCGGAATCCTCCAGTGAAAGGGCGCTCTCGAGCAGTTCGCGATCGTCCGCATCGCCGATCGCGACCACCTTTGCGCTGATCGAACCGACATCGATACCCAGATAAATCATCGATCCTCTTATCGTGCGCTTCCCGAATCTTTTATTCTGAGAGACAATTCAGGAGTAAAATGGGCTTGAGTCGATCAGGTTAGCTCGATGCGGCCTCGATCCCCGCCCGCCTGAGGGCCAGCAACCCGCGCAATTTCTTCTCTTCGGCGAGGGAGTCGAGTTTCTTGCTCAAGTGTTTCGGGACTTTCCGGTCACGCAGGAGGGCGACCAGGACCGCATGCCGATCGATCTCTTCCTGGTTTCTACCGCGATCGAGCACCTCGAAGAAGACCTCGAGAACGAGTTCCGTGATCCCCTTCTCCCCCGAATTGATCAGGAGCGATGCGACCCGCGTGCGGACACCCGGATCGCTGTCCCGGAGGAGCGGTTTCAGGACTTCCACCAGACGAACCTTCTCCCCCTCCAACGCGCAGGCATGCAGGTGCTCGGCGGCAATGATCCGGACCATCGGATCACGGTCGCGAAGGGCCTCACAGAGGATGTCCAGATACCCCTTCTCCCTGCGGGTCGCCAGCATGGCGAGCGCCCGTTTCCGGATGAAAGGTTCATCGTCGCGGAGACACAACCTTCCCAGTTCCTCGGTCGGGAGAGAACCTGCCTCCCCCATGCTGATCATGGCCTCGTACCGCTCCGCCATGTCGGGATTTTTCAGCACGTCACCAAAGGCAAATCTATCGGATTCTTTGATCATACGATGACCACCCTCTATGAGCAGCAGGGGGACGAACCCTTCATTTTTTCCACTAGGCGGCGTAGCTCCTTCGGGTACCCCTCCTCCTCCGCCCTTCTCAGCACTTCTTCCCGGCTGAGCGAGAACTCTCGCTCGACCTTTTCGCGGAAGACGGGGCCTGAGTTATAGGTGCAGAACGGATAGATCGTCCCGTCCGGGGTACTGTAGTGAATCACGCACCGTTTGACCCGGTTGATGTCATAATTGTAGCTGTCCATGAAGTGCATGCCGGCCACGAGGAGCGTCTTGTAGGTGTATCTGCCGTCAAGGGCTCCTCTCCCCTTGGAGTGATCGACAAAGCCGTCGAGCGTCTGTAGAAAACGGGTAAACGTCAGTCCTTCCGGGGCGAGCGACTCGTCGAAGTATTTCCTGAGCGCGTGGAAGGCCTGGGCCTTGATCAGGTTCTTTATCCGGAGTCTCGACATCTGAGACTTCTCGACAATCTCGTTCATTTTTCGGAACATCCCCACCACGTCGAGGAAGCGGGTGACAGGGGTGGAATTCCCCTGCGCATCGACGAAGAGATAGGTCCCGAGAGAGCAATGGTTGTGACAGGAGAGCGTGACCGTCTCATCGCCCCGGACCAGGCCGAGCAACCGGGAGAAGGGGGTCGTGCAGGCGAGCGGGAACCAGTCGTCCGGATTCCGGATGAGGCCCGTCTGCTCCTCGATGTTGATCGCGAGATCGGCCAGGGTGAAGCGCTTCTCCATCCGCTCCCTGGCCGAGATCCTCCCCGTGAAGGTGACCGGCTGGTAGCTGATCCCGCTCATGATGTCGATGTTCTGCAGGGCGAACTTCAGGATATCCCCGACCTGGTGATCGTTCACCCCCCTGACGATGGTGGGGACGAAGACGATCTTGAGCCCGGCCTTCCGGACGTTCTCCATCGCCTTCACCTTCGCCTCAATCAGAGGCTCGCCCCGGGTTTTCAGGTAGACGTCGTCCGTCAACCCGTCGAACTGCAGGTAGAGGGTGTGAAGGCCGGCCTCTTTCGCCTTCTCGGCGAATTCGAGGTCGCGGAACAGGAGCCCGTTCGTGGCGATCTGGATGTGGGAGAAGCCGAGGTCCTTTGCAGCCCTCAGGCAATCGAGGAATCTCGGGTGGACTGTCGGCTCTCCGCCGGAGAACTGGATGATCCTTACGGCCACGGGCCGCTCGTCCCGCAAGGTCTGAAGCATCTTCAGGATCTGCTCGAAAGACGGCTCGTAGAGGTATCCCGCCGCGTTTGCGTTGGCGAAACAGATCGGGCAGGTCAGGTTGCAGCGGTTGGTCAAATCGATATTGGCCAGGCCGGTATGGCTCGTGTGAATGTCGCACAGGCCGCAATCGGTCGGGCAGACCTCGGCGTTCGTGACCTTGGGATTCATGATCCCGCGGTTGTCGCCGAAGTCATACTCCTCCATCTTGAGATAAACCTTCACATCGGAGTAGACGATGTCCTTGAACGCGCCGTGTTCCCGGCATGTCTTCATCATCATGACCCGCCCATCCTCCTCGAGGATGATGGCGGGGATAATGGCGGTGCACTCGGGGCAGAGAGACTGGGTCTCCTTGGGCAACCCCTTCGGCCTTGGCGTGATCGGGGTGCCAAGGTAGGTCAAACGGGGCTGGTAGACATATTTCGCGTGATCAGCGGCCGCTCCCACCCCGTCCACCTTCGATCCAAGGCTCGTGTTGGCCATTTCGAGGTTCCCCCTTCCTTCATCATTAACGATCTTCGCGCCCGGAGAGACGGGATGCACCCGTGGGCGATTCGATTAGGTGATATGATAGACCTGGCCGGAAATAGCACTTGCTCATGCGCAAGAACTATTCCCCCACATGATTTATCTTGATAATATTTAAATATAAATACATGGTACTCGCAGTCTAACAATATGATAACATATGATAATATCACTTAAAATTCGAGGAAAACCTGGTTGCATTCCTGCTTTTCAGAGGCCTGAAATGTGCCTAAATGGCACTGATGGGGTCAAATGGCCAGTATTCGTGCCATATGGAGTCACAATCTTCATCTTTATCTCGAGTATTGCGCCATAACAACACGCCCGATCGATCTTACTCAGCCTATTCATCTGTCCGATTGAGACGTTCGAGCTTTCGGTACAGGGTCCGTCTCCCGATCCCCAGGATTTCCGCTGCCTTCGATTTGATTCCCCCGGAATAATTCAAGGTTTCGGCAATGACCTTTCTCTCGATCTCTTCCATGCTGTGGCCGATCTCGATCTCGATGGTCCTCTCCCGGAGATCCCGGCGCGCATGCTGGATCGCCTCGGGGAGATCCTCGACGCTCAGGATTTTCCGTTCCGCGACCAGGACGGCCCGCTCGATGGCGTTCTCGAGTTCCCGGACATTTCCCGGCCAATCGTAGGCCCGCAGGAGCTCGATGGCCTGGTCGGTGATTCCGATGACGTATTTCCCGCTCTTCTCCCGGAAGACTTCGATAAAATGGCTGACCAGGAGGGGCAGGTCCTCCTTCCGTTCCCGAAGCGGCGGGAGTTCGATCGGATAGACGTTGAGCCGATAAAAAAGGTCGTTCCGGAAGTTACCGCCCACAACCGCCTCCTGCAGGGCGATATTGGTGGCCGCGATGACTCTCACATCGGTCCGGATCGTCTTGCTCCCACCCACGCGCTGGAACTCACCCTCCTGAAGGATCCGGAGCAGTTTGACCTGGGCGGAAAGGCTCATCTGGCCTATTTCGTCGAGGAAGATCGTCCCCCCGTTCGACTGCTCGAATTTTCCCCGATGCTGTCTCCGGGCATCCGTGAAGGCGCCGGCTTCGTGTCCGAAAAGCTCGCTTTCGAGGAGGCCCTCGGGGATGGCGCTGCAGTTGATCTTGATGTACGGACCGTCGGCCCTCGGGCTGTTTTCCTGGATGAGATCGGCGACGAGTTCCTTTCCCGTCCCGCTCTCTCCCAGGATCAGCACGGTCGTCGTGCCGCCGGCCACGTGAAGGGCCATTTCCACGCAGCGGCGCAACTTCTGGTTCTTTCCGATCAGCTTCTCCCGCGCCTTCCGGCCCTTGAGCTCCTGTCGCAATCTCACGACCTCGGAACTCAGCTTGTTGTTCTCGATGGCGATCGCTGTTTGGTTGCTGATCCCCTCCATGAGCTGCACCTCGTACGAGGAGAGATGTTTCTCGGGGCTGTTCCAGACCAGCATCAAAATGGCGAAAGTCTTCCCGTCCACCCTGATCGGGGCCAGGAGGCCGGATGAGCCGTGAAAGGCCTCGGATAACAGGAACCGGGCGATCTCGCTATCCTGGGGGGCTTTCAAGGGGATGGCTCTCGGTTTCTTGAGATAATCCCTCCACTCCGGATTCGAGCCCACCGAAATGGTCGGCAGTTCCGCGAGCAAGCCACTCCCGCCTTGCGCCCGGGACTCCTGGTGAAAATCGATCGCCCCCCTCGCGTGATCCACCAGCCCGATGGCGCTCCGGTCTGCCTTGAGCAGCTCGATGGATTTTTTCGTGATGAAGGAGAAGACCTCGTCGATGTCGAGCTTCGAATTGAGGTCGGTCGCGATCTCGAGGAGGGTCTTGGCGACCTCCACCTCCTTCTGCTTCTCCTGATAGAGTCTCGTGTATTGGAAGGCGATCGCCAGCTGGCTCGCGAGGGATCGGAGAAAGTTGATCTCGTCCGGAGTCCACCGGTAGTGTTCGTCGCAATGGTGGAGACCCAGAATTCCCAGGAGCTGATCCTGGAAAAAGATCGGGACGATCAGGACCGACAGGGTTTTGAGCTCCAATAAGAGCGACCGGAACTCCTCGGGATATCTCCCCGAAACGGTGTCCCCGATCTCGATCGGCTGTCCGCTCGAGTGGAAGAAATCCGCAAGCTGCTCGTTTTCGGCCGGGACCACGATGTTCAGGCTGGATGGAAGATCGGGCCGATCGCGGTACTCGTAATTGATCCGGAGCACCATATCCCGAGAGTATACCATCAGGTCGCACCGGCTGACTCTCATCATTTTCCCGAGTTCCTTGACCAGCGCTCTGAGGAAGTTATCCAGGTCGATGGCGCTCACGATGTTCGAGCTCACCTTGTTGAGGAGGATCTCCCGCTGCTCGAAGAGCGCGACTTTTTTCTTCAATTCCTTGAGGGTTCCCTTCATCACCGGCTTCTCCGCAACTCTCTCCTCTCCAGGACGGAGACACCGCGCCCGACTGAAGAAAGAGAGGCCTTAACGCCTTTGCTGTCGGCTTCGAGCCGCGCATCGAATGAGGAGAATATACGGGAAATCCCGTCACCCTGTCAACCGAAGCCATTTTACCGGACTTTTCGGAGGAGTCCATCCCTTTTTCTCGTATTGACATTCGTTATCCGGTATTTTATACTGTTAATTCCTTTTCCCCGTTTTTGATGTTGAACCCAACGACATATCCTGATCGATTGGGAGAAAGGAGGGCTTATCGAAGAATTTCCCTTATGTCCGCAACCGAACGCATGTGTGCCTTCTGATTTACCCATCGAGAGATCATCTACCAGGAGAGAGGCTATAGTGAATACGAAGTCCGTACTTTTAAACTACGCCACCCTCGCCATTGCGATCCTCTTTTTGACTGCCCAGCCCCTTTCAGCCATCCGACAAGACTTCGACTTCGAAGGCGGAAATCCCCTGGCCGGTTGGACCGTCGATGGCTGGGGGGTCCGGGATGTGAGCGCCTGTCAATATGGCCCCCAGACCGCCCCGTCGGGGGTTCAGGTCGTCGGCGTCCCGGAAGTCTGCCAGCAGTACTACCCGAATGGAAACCCGAGCCAATACTGGGATGCGGGTCTGACCACCCCATCCCTGGTCCTCACGGGCATCTGGCCCTCGCTCTACATCGGGTTCGATCACTGGGGCGACTTCGAGGGTCTCACCGACGAGTTCGACGGCGTCATCCTCCAACTCGTCAACCTGACCCAGAACACGACAGTCCAGATCGATTCCGCTCACATCAACCACCTCAACCCGAGCTATGACGCGATCATCGGGACGACCAATCCCCCGCTGCAGGGACTGTGGGCCTACTGCTGGGATACGGTGGCCCCGGCCTTCAATTCGCTCGGCTATCCTTTCCTGGTCCTCCAGAGGATCCAGCCGGGACAGGAGATCCCGCTCCGGGGGGATAAATACCCCAACCTGCCGACCGATCTCGAATGGCGGGGGGTCGTCTCCGTCGACCTGATCGCCAACGGCTATGCCGCTCCCGGCGACACGATCCAGATCAAGTGGTACTTCGTCTCGGACCAGCTCGCTGGCGGGGCGGGCTACTTCTTCGACAACCTGTTCATCTCGTCGGAGGCGCCGGAGGATCTGCAGCCGCCGGTCATCGATGTGCTCTCTCCCGAGGAGTGGGCCGATATCCCCGACAGCAACCAGCTGCTCGCCGTCACGGCCGATATCACCGACGGGGTCGGTGGGAGCGGCGTCGACCCTGCCACGGTCTTTCTGGTCTGGGAGCTGGAAGGCGTGCCGCAAACCGATATCTCCATGTCCAACACGGGCGGCGACACGTATGCCGGGGAACTTCCCGGACAGCCCTATGACACGGATATCCGGTACCGGGTCCGCGCGGCGGACAACCTGAACAACACCAGCAGCAGCCCCTGGCGGCATCTCGAGGTGACGGACGCGATCACCCTATCGTGGGATGACGGGATGCCGGCGAGTGTTTATCAGGGCCTCGAGGCCGAAGACGGCTTCAGCGTGCGGTACAGGGCACCGGCGGACGACCGGTATCGGCTCCACAAGATCATGTACTACTTCGGCAGGCCGGATGGCCAGTTCCACGTGGTGGTCAACAACGACGCCGGCGGTCCTCCGAGCCTGGAACTCTACCGTGACAGCAACATCACGAACGGGGAGGTGGCCAACACCTTCTTCCAGTACGAGTTCGCGCAAGGAGACTCGATCGTCTTCAATCCCGACCAGTACTTCCACGTGGGGATGCGGCTGGCCTCCTCCGACACCACGCTCGACCCGCAGCAACTCACCGACGGGACGAACGAGATCACGCTGGAGAGCTGGGTGATCCAGGGAGGAGCAGCGACGGAGGTCGTCGGCGAAACCATGATCCGATGCAAGGTCAAGAGACAGGGAGTGACGGGGATCGGTGACAATGGCAGCGGAGGCTCGGCCCTCCCCAGGGCTTATGCCCTCGGACAGAACTTCCCGAACCCGTTCAACCCTTCCACGACGATCCGCTACGCCATCCCGGCCCTGCAGGGCGGCGAATCTGCGGTCAAGACCCGCCTCATGGTCTTCAACATGAGGGGCCAGATGGTCAAGACCTTGGTCGACGAGGAGAAGCGGCCGGGTGATTACGCGGTCCAGTGGGACGGGACGAATGTGAAGGGTGAGCCGATCGGCTCCGGGATCTACCTGTATCGGCTGGAGGCCGGCGATTACACCTCCATCAAGAAGATGGTGGTCCTGAAGTAAAGAGGTCGATCGGTCGGTCATCTCCGACGGTTACATGAAGAGAGGCCTGGGGAAATGCTCCCAGGCCTCTCTCTCGTTATAGAGGCTGTGCGTGATATAGAGTCGCGGCCGTGTCAGGTAGGCCTTCAGATCATCCAGGTTGCCGCCTCTTTCGGCGGCATCGGGGTGACGGTCAGTTCATCCGCCCCACTTTCCGGGTCGGGACGGGAATACCGTACCGTTACCCGGCTCTCCCCCCGGCCGTCGCTGTACCCGGCTGTGATGGCGGCGGCGAGTTGCAGGTCTCGGGAGTCGGATCCCTCCTCGAGGAGCGCCAGGGGGCCAACGAATCGGGCCACCTCGAGGGCGCACCTCCCCTTCCGATAAGCGTCCAGAAACGCATTCTCCTCCTGATTCCTCCCGATGACGAGCTTCTTTCCGCCCGGCAGCCGGAAGTGCCGGCCGACCTTGAGGACGATGACATCGTCGAGGGTCAGGCGTTCCTTCCCGTCGTGCTCCCACAGATCCCTGAGCCTCCTGGCGTAGTTACGGTCGGTCAGAAAACAGCACCCTCCCGCCGGCTGGGGATAGTCGGTGATGTCGAGTTCCCGGGCCAGGCGCATCTGTTGATCCCGGCGGGACCGCCCGCTGAATCCAAGGAGCTTCTCCCGGTTGACCCATCCTTCCCGCTCCGGGATGGTGATCGGAAGATGGGTGGCCGACAGGGGCCGGAGAAGAATTCCCTCCAGGCCGCTCTCCTTTTCGATGAGCCGGAGGGTCTGCCGTCTCTGCGACATCGGCCGTTGCTCCAGGACCTCACCGGTGAAGATGAACCTCGCCCCTTCCTCGATCATGATCTCCCGGGCTTTCTTCAGCATATAGATGCGGCAGTCGATACAGGGATTGACCGCCGACCCGTAGCCGAACTTCGGCCTGGTGAGGACCTGGAGGTAGCCTTCCGAGATGTCGACCAGCCTGACCTCGATCCCCAGGTCCTTGCCGGCCCGAAGGGCCTCATGACGCCCATAGCTCGACCCCTCTTTCCCGCGAGCGAAGCGCCTCCTGTGCTCGGTCACGCAGAAGCCGGTGTAGAAATTCACCGCGATGACGTCGATCCCCTGCTCCAGCATGATTCGGACGGCGAGGGTGCTGTCGAGCCCACCGGAGAGAAGTCCGACCGCTTTTATTCTTTCACCCATAACGGTTCGACCGACGCCTTCCCTTCCGAACGAAGGATCGGTAATCAGGCCCCTCCTTGACAAGGTTCAATAAACGATGGCCGGCAGACTCACACCAGGCCGGCATGTCCTCCTGAATCCCCGGATCGTCTGAGATCACCTCGAGTATCTCCCCGGCCTTCATCATCCCGATCCGCTCGGATGCCCGGATGATGGGGAGCGGGCACAAGAGGCCGCGGGCATCGCAGACAGCATCAATCCTGAAATCCTCTGTCTTTTGCAGGCTCACCAGCGGATCGCTCCCCCCCGGACACGGTCCCCACAGGGTTTCTCAAGGCCATGACACCGGACTTTCCCGTCTTCTCGTTATGAAATAATGGGAGAGAAGAGATCTGTCAAGGAGAGAAGGATCTTTCCTGAGGATGGAAATCGTGGGGAAAGATATCGAAGAGGCGTGAAGGGCTCGCCGTATCGATCGATCGGAGTGCGGGAACGGTCAGGGACCGGCGAAGGCCGGCCGATCATCACTCAACCGGCATCGGCGGAAAGACAGATCTTCAGTTCCTGTCCCGGATAGATGTGGCGGCGTCCATCGAGGTCGTTCCACTGCTTCAGGTCGCTCACGCTCACGCCATGCCGGCTGGCGATGCGGATGAGCGTATCCCCTTTCTTGACCACATAGACCACGGTCTGAGATTCCGTGGATTGAGTTTCGACTTCCTCATGACTCGAGCGGTAATCCTCGTCCGGACGGATGATGAGGCTCTGGCCCTGCTGGATGGTCGTCCCCGACAAGTTCTTCCATCGCTTGATCTGATGCCAGTCCACGCCGAAGCGTCGGGCGATCCCGCTCAGTGTGTCTCCATGTTTGACGATGTACCGGAGCCGCTGTTCCGGTGTCAGATCCTTCACGTCACGGACGCTGGCGAGATATCTCTCTTTGGTCCCGACGGGCAGTTTCAGCAAATAGCTCGAATAATCCCTGGAGAGGAGGGGCGTGACCCAGGTGCGAAGCTCAGGATTCATCGCCTTGATCTCCTCTTCTTCGACCCCCACGCATTTGGCCACAACGCTCAGGTCGATGACATAATCGATCACCACGGAATCGGCCCGGAACGGAGGATCGTATTCGAATTGAAAACCGTACGCCTCGGGATCACGGGCGATGATCGCAGCGGCGTGGATTTGGGGGACATGGTTCTGCGTCTGCGGATGGGTAGCGCCCGCTTCGGCCATCTCGTAGAAATCCACGATCCGGGAGTTCACCATGTCCTTGTGGATGTTCATCTCACCCCGGTTGTAGGCTGCCATTGCCAGGTCCCATGAATTGAACCATTTGTACAGGTCTTCCAGGTAGGTCAAAGCGGCCCGCGTCGACTTCACGGGATCCCGACGCTCATCGAGCCACTCGTTGACGATCAATCCGTATTTGCGGGCCGTCCCCGGAATGAACTGCCATAATCCTGCCGCCTGGGCCCTCGAATAGGCGGAGGTTTTGTACCCGCTCTCGATCAAGGCCACGAGCCACAGCTCCTCCGGAAGATTCCGCGCGCGGATCTCTTTCAAAACGATCTCCTTGTACGTTCCCGCGCGGCGGAAGGATTGTTCGATGAATTCCCTACGCTTTCCCTCCTGGAAGAGCTGGAGGTATTTCTGGATGAGCGGCTGGGAAGGGTCGATGGGGAGCTCGAAGCCGTTCCCCGCGACCTCGAGGGAGGCGGTATCCAGGCTCGTCTTCTCCAGCTCCTCCTCCGACGCCGTGAGAATGTCCTCGGAAGGAGAATCGAGCTGCATCAGGGAGACGCTCAGGTCCGCGTACATCCGGTCCATCACCTTCTTGAATGCATTGTAGGCGGCCGGATGTTTCGTGGCAAGGAGTTTGGCTTCAACTAAAAAATCGAAAGCCTGGCAGAAGAGCGAATCGGCCCGCGGCAGATTCCCCTCCTCGTAGGCCAGGACAGCCTGGTTATAGAACTGCTCCGACATCATGACCAGACTGTCGATTTCCGCCTCGTGATCTTGCAGGGGCACCGGATCCGAAACCGGCACGTCGCTGACGCTCGACGGTCGGTCATCCGCATGGCGGGGAGTATCGACCCCCCCATCCGTTGGTCTCTGGGCCACACGGCCGGCAGAACAGCCGGCGAGGAGAAGGATCATGATCAGCGTTCCCGTCAATTTCCAGATCGTCATCGGAACCTTTCGTCATAAAAAGGGAGTTGCCGCTATCGATGGGACCGTTCCGCGGTTACGGGCAAAAGGGAAGCAATTTTTATACCCAATCCCTCGAACCAAGCCATCGAGGCTCGGCCGACCGCTTCAAAAAGAGGGCACGGCGGATTTTTCGCAAATCTACAGGCGCTCTTCACCTCTGTCAAGGAAGGAGATTGACATCCATGGCCTGCCGCCTATTTTAGTGATGCGATCCCTGGCTGAGTTCATCCATGCGGGAGCGGCTCCGGAGCGGAGGCCACCGCACACAGGAGGAGGGACAGCCGAACATGAAGAAGGCCCTCTCCATCGCCGGCTCCGATTCAGGCGGCGGAGCCGGCATTCAGGCCGACTTGAAGACTTTTTCCGCCTTCGGCGTCCACGGATCAACCGTCCTCACGGCCGTAACTGCCCAGAATACCGTGGGAGTCCAGGAGATGTTCCCCCTTCCCATCGGTCTCGTCAGGAGCCAGATCCGGTCGGTCATGGAGGATATCGGGACCGATGCCGCGAAGACCGGGATGCTGGCCGTACCCGAGATCATCGAGGCCGTCGCCTCCGCCGTCCGCGAATACAGGATCCCGAACCTGGTGGTCGATCCCGTCATGGCCGCTCATCGCGGCGACTCGCTGTCCTCCCCGGGAGTCGTCCGGTCCTTAGAAGAGCACCTCCTGCCGCTGGCCGACCTCCTCACCCCGAACATCCCGGAGGCCGAGGCCCTGACCGGCCTCTCGATCGCCGGGCTCGACGACATGGAAAAAACGGCCCGGGTCCTCCAGGGCCTGGGGGTCAAAAACGTCCTGATCAAGGGGGGGCACCTGAAGGGAGACCACATCGGATGTGATCTTTTCTGGAACGGACACGAGGCCGTTTATCTGAGGGCGGTCAGGGTCTTCCCGGGAGAGATCCACGGGACGGGATGCACGTTGTCGGCGGCCATCACGGCCGGGCTGGCGAAGGGGATGCCGCTCCTCCGGGCGATCCAGGCGGCCAAGGAATTCATCACCCGGTCGATCGGCGCGGCCTATGCGGTGGGAAGGGGATTTCGGACGGCCAATCCCCTTCTATTCAGGGAAGATTGACCCTGTCGAGCGAAAATCCGCAACGGGATTACCCGGCGATTTGCTGATCGGCCAGATACGAGCTCCGGACGAGCGGACCGGCCATCACGCGGGGAAATCCCATCGAGATCGCCTCCTGCCGCAATTCATCGAATTCCCCGGGGGTGTAAAATTTGCGGACCTCGTGGTGGGCGGGAGACGGCCGCAGGTACTGGCCGATCGTCAGGATCTCGCATCCGGTCTCCTGGATCTCCTCCATCGTCCGGCGAAGCTCATCGCGACACTCCCCCAACCCCACCATGATCCCCGTCTTGACCCGGACCCCGCCCCGGACATCGGCATGACGGAGCAGGTCGAGCGAGCGCAGGTAGACACTTCCCCTCCGGACCCGGGAGTAGAGGGATGGGACGGTCTCGATGTTATGGCCGAAGATATCCGGAGAGGCGTCGATCACCCGGTCTGCCGCGTCTTGTGATCCCTTGAAATCGGGCACGAGGACCTCGACGGTGCATGCCGGATTCTCTACCCGAACCGCTTGGATGACTCCGGCAAAAAAGGAGGCCCCTCCATCGGAAAGATCATCCCGGTCGACCGAGGTGATGACCACGTGCCGGAGGGCCAATTCCCGAACGGCCCTGGCGACTCTGAGCGGCTCGCTCCCGTCGAGGGGTCCGGGCCTCCCCGTCTTCACGTTGCAGAAACGGCACGCCCGGGTGCAGACATCCCCCATGATCAGGAAGGTGGCCACCCCGCGGCTCCAACATTCTCCGCGGTTCGGGCAAATCGCACTCTCGCAGACGGTCGGGAGCCCCTCGCGCCGGAGGAGATCCCGCAGGCGAAGGAACCGCTTTCCGGAAGGGAGCCGCGTCCGGACCCACGGCGGAAGCCGCTTGTAAGCAGCAAGCTCGATCCGTTTTTCCGTCTTTTCCGACACGGTTCTGTCCGCCTCTGATGGTTCGATATACGGAATCGTCACGCCTCGAATCGTCCCCGGTACTTTTTCCCGATCCATCTATTGGATGGATCGGGATCCCACCCGGAATATATTTCGTCAAACCGGGCGGAAGTTCAAGGGGAGAACACGCGCCATCCTTTCTCCTTGAAGAAGCAGCTGCCCGCGAGTATATTCAAGCAGAAGCGAGTGGAACCGAAACCGATTTAATATGTTGCGCGATATTAACGCTGAAACAACCAGTAATATAATAAGTTGCGATACG
>Ga0214473_10005676_pt1 | contig 14939 bp, 15 predicted proteins | sample RVTome_7_FD_203509 | JGI IMG/M metagenome (GOLD analysis project Ga0214473, IMG submission 203509) | Soil microbial communities from uranium-contaminated site in the Upper Colorado River Basin, Wyoming, United States - RVT98D197 | ecosystem: Environmental > Terrestrial > Soil > Contaminated >... | reverse complement strand
CGAGAAGCATGATGGGATACTGCTTCAGCGGCAGATTGCGGCGACGGATGCGCAGATCGACCAGCTTGTGTACGAGCTCTACGGCCTGACAGACGACGAGATCAAGATTGTGGAAGCAGCCACCCCGAGCTGAAGGCCTCTTTCAACCTGAAAAGACAGATATCACGCAGAGACGCAGGGACGCAGAGAATAAAAGAGAATGATTTTGGAGGGAATTCCCCAAAACCCCTGCGTCTCCGCGTCTCTGCGTGAAAAATGAATAGATCAGTCCGAGACAGCAACTACTTCAATAGATGTCACGCAGAGGCGCAGGGACGCAGAGAATGAAAGAAAATGATCTTGGAGGGAATCCATAAAAACCTCTGCGTCTCAGCGTCCCTGCGTGAAAAATGAATAGATCAGTCCGAGACAGCAACCACTTCAGTTGATGTCACGCAGAGACGCGGGGACGCAGAGAATGAAAGAAAATGATCTTGGAGGGAATCCCTGAAAACCCCTGCGTCTCCGCGTCTCTGCGTGAAAAATGAATAGATCAGTCCGAGACAGCAACTACTTCAATAGATGTCACGCAGAGGCGCAGGGACGCAGAGAATGAAAGAAAATGATCTTGGAGGGAATCCCTGAAAACCCCTGCGTCTCCGCGTCTCTGCGTGAAAAATGAATAGATCAGTCCGAGACAGCAACTACTTCAATAGATGTCACGCAGAGACGCAGGGACGCAGAGAATAAAAGAGAATGATTTTGGAGGGAATTCCCCAAAACCCCTGCGTCTCCGCGTCTCTGCGTGAGAAATGAATAGAGGAGCGGTGTGCATGGCACACCCTACGCGGTTTTCGCATGGCTCCCCCCCGGCCCCGATCAGGTCGAGGGCAGGCCCTGCGCGAGGGCAAGCTTTCGCGGTTACGTTTTTGCGAGTGGCTTTGTTGTCTCTGTGTGCTCTGTGGTCTCTGTGGCGAAGAGGATTTGAACGCGTGCAGGGCCAAGCCGGCTCTCGCGCAGGCGGGGGATGGCCCTGCGACTCATGGGCAAGATGCCCATGCTACGACAAACCGACTTCTCACACACCCTCTGCTGCGTGGCTGGAACAGGAGATGCCGTTTACTGCAGGTAGTTCAGGATACCGGCGGCGATGGCTTGGGCCAGGCGGGTTTGGAAGGCGTTGTCCTGGAGGCGGCGGGCGTCCAGGGGGTTGGAGAGGTAGCCGCACTCGATGAGGATGGCGGGACAACTCGTTTGCACGAGGACTTTGTAGTCGGCCTCGCGGATGCCGCGGGTGTCCGATCCTGTCTTGGCCATCGCGGCACTGACGGTCCGGGCGGCCTCGTAGGCCTCACGCGACGCGTCGCTTGCCACATAGAGCGTGAAGCCGCTGATGCTGCGGTCGGGGGCCGAATCGGCGTGGATGCTCACGAACAGGTCGGTATCGCGGCGGTTGGCGATCTCCGCCCGCTCCTCCAGCTCGATGAAGCGGTCATCCTGCCGGGTCATGACCACCTTGACACCCTGTTGCGCCAGCAAGGCCGCGACCTTTCTGGCCACTTGCAGCGTGATGTGCTTCTCGTATCGCCCGGCGACGAGGGAGCCGGGGTCTTTTCCACCGTGACCCGCATCGACGACGACAATGGCAGTGCCGGGCTTGGGGCGAGGGCGTGCTGCCACAGGCGGCTGCTCCAGTCCGGGGATGCGCAGGTGCGGCTGGATCGTCGCGACGAGCGTCTCGGGAACGTAAACGGTACTGCCAACTATCCGAATCTCGCCGACAGGGCCGATGGCCTTGCCGTTCACGAAGAAACGTCCATCCGCATGTGTGAAGATCAGCACGGTGTTGGCTGCGTTCTTGAGGACAACGAACGTCTCGGTCCGCTCCTGGATATGAAGTCTCAGCCGGGCGGCCAGCTCATCGACGGTGACGGTCTGCTCCCCCACGACCACACGGGGTGTCTGTCGTCGCGGCTCCTGGCAGCCGCCGACCGCCAGGACCACACCGGCGAAAACTGTGAGCAATCTAATTCTTGAACTCATAATAGAGTTTTTATCGGATATTGGGCCCTGAAATGTTTAGACTTTCTGGCGACGATTCTCACGCGCACGCGGGACACAGGCCCTCCAGCCGGACCTGCTGGCGGTTGATGACGAAGCCTCTGTCGGCAACCCCGGCCATGGGCAACGAGACATCCATGAGGCAGTGGGTGATGCCGCAACTCGTGCACGTAAAGTGCGGGTGGCACTGCTTTTCCGAGCAGTGATCGGCCAGCTCGAAATACCACGCCCGCTTGTACGTGAACGCGCGGTGGACCAGGCCCGCGTCGACCAGCGATTCCAGCGTACGGTAGACAGTGACCTTGTTGAAGGTCTTCTGGGCCGATGGAGGAGTGATCTGGTCCTGCCGAAGGGGCCTGGTTGTCTCCAGGAGGGCCTGCAGGATGGCGATCCTCGCCTCCGTGCAATACAACTTCGCATGTTTCAACATTTCGCGGGCCTTGTCGTCGATTCGTGCCGTCATGCGGAGACCTCCACAGAGTGCTCGTGGCCGAGGTGCAGGTGAGGCGAGCGAACGAAGAACATGGGAAAGACGATATCGCTGAAGCAGCAAGGCAGCCAGACCGCGATGAACAGGACGATGAAAGTTCCGAGCAGCAGCATGGCGGACAGTTCCCGGTGCGTGTTCATGAGAATGTGGAAGGAAGACGCCCACGTGCTGATGAGGATATGGCCGGCATGGGGGAGCTTCGTTCGGGGTCGCCACCACGCGATGAGCACGCCGAGAATCGCCGCCGGATTGACCAGGTACCACTCCTCGATGAAGCCCAGGTGCATGTCCGGCCTGCCGGACTCGGCTTCAGGCTCAGCGGCCGCCTCCTGCCCGCCTGCGTGGCCGTGCACCTTCGCCTCGGTCGGCACAGACACTCCGAGCAGGCTCTCGCCGAAGAACGGCAGAACGCAGTCACTGAGCGTGGCCGTGCCGACAGCCCCGACATAACCGACGAGCAGGACAACGAGAAATCCTTTTCCCTTCTCGTGCAGCCTGTACAGCGATGCGGTCACGGTCGCAGCCAGGATCACGTGGACAGGATGAAAGACCCGGAACAACCCGTGGGATACTTCCGTCGAGGCATTGGCAAATAAAAGCATGGCCAGGATTCCCGTACCGGCTCCGAAGAGTGTAAACGGGGCGTGCTCCCTGAGCTCCGATATAATCCCATGTACTCTCGTATGCATTTGTCCACGTACTCCTCAATGTCCGATAGATTCATCTCGATGGACCCACTATACACAGAGATTCCAGAATTTGCAACTCAGTTGCAGATTTTATGACGGGTTTTTATTTCATAGACTTTATGTGCAGCCAGGCGCCCGCTCATTCCGATGATGTCCGGGCGCGGCCTGCGCGAGGCTGACGGGGCTTATGCGAGCATAAGCACAGTGCCTCGCGAGAGTTGCATACAGCCGATTCCGCCGGATGGCGTGTGATCGGAATGAGAAAACATGTGTCCGGGATTCGTGTCCCTGCAATTTTTGAAAGAGAACAATCGTGCTCGAAACACTGGAAAGGCTGCTGACTGAATCACCGATTCTTGCCTTGTTCATCATATTCTGGATCGGGGCGGTAACCTCGCTCAGCTCGTGCACGGCGATTCGACTGCCGATTGTGCTGGGATATGTTGGGGCCTCAGCCCACTCGAGAAAACGTTCGCTGCTCCTGACCGCTCTTTTTCTGCTCGGGCTGGTAATCAGCTACGTGCTGATCGGCGCAGCCGCAGCATTTGTAGGCGGGATGGTGCACCAGTTGCTGGATACCAGCAAAGTGATCTTCTGGGCATCGGGTGTGCTGCTGTTCGTCGCGGGTGCACTGGTTTCAGGCCTGATAAGTCCCGGCCTGTTGCCCGACCGCTGGCGGCGTATCGGCGCCCGGCTGGACCGGGCACGCGGGGCGGGCGCCCTTGTCTTCGGGCTGCTCTTCGGCCTGCTCACGATGCCCGCCTGTCCGCTCTGCGGCGCCGGGCTGATCGTGCTTGCGGGGATTGTGGCGGCCAAGGGCCTGTCCCTGTACGGGCTTGCCATATTTGCCAGTTTCGCCCTCGGCCAGGGCCTGCCTCTCGCGGCTATCGGCGTGCTGACCACAATCGTCAAGCCGGGACTGGTGAACTGGCTGCGGACGCGCCTGTGCTCCGTCGAGCAGTACAGCCAGTTACTTTGCGGCAACCTGCTGATGGTCCTCGGCATCTACTTCATCATCGTGGGTTAGGTGGGATATGGAAAACGGCCAAGTGATCTGTTCGAGGCGGAAGACCCGTTCAAACGGCTGCAAGGAACTCGCGGCGAAGGGATCGTACAGCGTCATCTTCATCGTGCTGGCCCTGATCGTCCTTCGGCCGATCATGGTCGATCACATGATCAGCCGGGCCGATGCTTACTCCGCATACGGCATGCACCAGGACTCCCGGCGGCAGTGCAACAAAGCCCTGCTGCTCGACAGCGACAACAGCGAGGCCTGGTGCCGCATGGCTCGCCTCTCTCGCGCCGAGGGCGATCGCGATATGGCCTACGGCGCCTATCTCAACGCCACGCAGGCTGACGCCACAAACAAACCGGCTCACTTCGAGCTGGGCATGATGTATGCCCAGGACCATCTCTATAAAGAGGCCATTCCCTATTTCGACCAGGTGCGTAAGCTCGGGCCCGACAAGCCGCAGACCATCCATCGGGGCGGCTTGCCGTACCACAAATCATCGCTGGATATGCTGGCTCTGTGCTATGAGAAGGCCGGAGATATCACCAAGGCGGAGTTCACCCTCGAGGAAATCCGGGTGTTCTATCCGGACTACGCGAACCCCGATCCCCGCCTGGACGAGTTGAAACAACGCCACCAAAAGTAACCCTCGTATCATACCGGCCCGGCAGGTCTACTTCCAAGGCCCGCCGAAGCCCTCCCCGAAATCGTGGAGCGCATCTGCTAAAGATTAAAGTAGGGGCTGACCCTCTGCCTGCCGCGCTTCTGACCATAATTATATAACTAAAGATGTGACCCCCTCCCCTGCTGGCCTGGAATCGGTGGTTGCCCGTGTTCTTCCGGGGTGTGCGGGTGTTGCTGGCTGGGTCCGGCTAAGACCGGCCCCCTGAAGTCGTGGTACGGACGCCACGATCAACGGTCACCCCTGGAGACGAAGAAAGCCGCCGCCGTATGAAGCAAAGACAACCTGGAGCCCCGACCGCAAGCCGCCCACCGGCAGAGGCAGGGAGAGTCTACCGATCCATTACGTCGTCTTATCTACCCCCGCAGACTCGGGGTATTCGCTTGTTTTGGGCCTAGTATCCCCCGACTCCATAGCCGCCAATTCCACTCGCAAATGTACCGGACAGCGTTAATTCGTCCCAATCAGATCCGAAATAGGTATGGTGTCCCCTGAAAGAATCAGATCTGAAATAGGTATGGCGTCCCCGGAAATCCAAAATATTTATTTTTTTGCGTTGACTGCGGGTTCTTCCTAGCATAGGGTCGTTCCCGTACCATGTTGGAGATACTCATGCAAGACTTTGCATGAGCGCGTGGGATGTGCCGTACCGGGCTGTCCCCGGCAGAAGAATCACAAAGCTGTGGCTCTCTTCGCTCTGAGCCCAAGAGGTTGAGTTGCGTGAACCTTGGTATACACAGTCTGTGTGAACAGATACTCCACCCAAGTCTTGGCCATCTGCAGGGCGAGGCTCAAGGCAGACATCGCTATCTCTGTTACCGCCTATTCCTCTTCTTGCCCTCCGGAGCGATCTGCTGGTCTTCAGGCATGATATGGGGTCGCACTCTGGCTGGGCAAGACGATGTGTCGTGTTTGTCACGTATCCATTCACAGGTGTAGAACAGGAGAAATGTCATGGTCAACTCGCGATCATGCCAAGACGTGATCTGTACTGGTGCTTTGGCCACTCATGTTGATACTTTTGTGCTGAGCACCACGTTTGTGCCGTTGAGGGTCCCACAATCCGTACACACCCCTCCCGATGGCCGTGCTCCTGGTCAGCAGCCTGGTAAGGACAACTGGGGGAAAGAGTCACGAGAAGGACATTTCAAGGCGACCCTTCGCCTGTACATTGAACGAGAAATGCAGAAGGCCGTCAGGATTCCTACTGCCAAGGAGATCGCGCGTTCAATTGAAATTGCGATTGACAAGAAGGTTCCAGGTGCATCGCAACTCGCAGACGCCGCTCGCGCTTTCGTGGATTCCGAGGCAGAAAGAATATGCGCGTTGACTGCAAAGGACCTGCGGGCGCGGGTGCTTCACAATCTTGAGGACGATGGTAAGTCGGTGATGTCTGCCCCAACCTTGTGCGAAGCATTGGAGAGAATCGGCCGGCAATATGGCGAGAAGAACCACGTCTTCCTACCGGGTTACCTTCAGCGAACGATAAGACGGGCTACCACCAAGGAAATACTTGCTCATCTTCCCGACATCGGCTTGCTCTTTCTGGAGCGAGTCCGGATACGGCCCATAGGGTACACGCTCGAGCGTGCTCCCTTCTACGAATTGTCCATTGAACCTGGCGAAGTGGTTACTTTGCGCCAGAAGTCTTTCTCGAAACGCTCTGGGTCGTTTGAAGAGGTGACCGAGGCAAGCAAGGAACAGCAGATGGAGTACCTATCTGCATTCACGACGGAATTATCGGAAGAGTATTCTACTTCACAAACTGATTCATCCAACTGGGGTGTAAATACGTTGGTGTCTGGGACCTATGGAAATCCCGCGAAGGGAAGTGTGACAGGCGAACTGGGAGGAAATTACGGGGCATCGGCGGATAGCACAGATACATTCAAAGAAGTGTCGTCAAGATCGCAGAGTCTTAGCCGCAAGATTGCAAGTAGTCAGAAGATGCTGCATAAGACCACTGTAACAATTGCCACAGAAAACACCTTGGAAGATGAGTCCATAAAGGTGATAACAAATACCGACACCAGAGCAAAGAAGATCTTCATGCGGAAACTCATGCAAGTCCTTCATCTGTCTCAGGAAAGGTACGGCGTGCGATTCTGTTGGGCACCTTATGTCCGGGAGCCCGGAAAGGACGTACGGCAGTTGATCCCGGGGCCGGGTAGCTTCCCAGATGCGATCCAAGAAATTAGGGACAAATGGAATGCTACGCCTCCACCAGAGGAGCTTGGTCCTGGCCCAACAAGCCAGACAGTAGCGGGAGAATGGACAGGAAAACTCAGCGGAGGTGCGGGCGGGCTGCGCGATGATAACGCGCGCCATCAGGTGGCTATCCCGACAGGTTATCAGTATTCGGATGCTTATCTAGAGACAAAGGAAAAAGATGGAAGTCCCAACGTATACATAAAGTCCAAACCATCGCGGGGCGATACTGGCGTTGTCACTGTTGTCGTACACGTTGGACTCTCAGGTGGGTTTGATGCAGAAAACATCAACTATAGAGTGTGTGTTGTAGCTGAACCTGGGCCAGATCTGCTTGCCCAGCGGGAAGCGGCGGTAGCCGAGTGGCGCAGACAGAAGATGGAAGAGGAAATCCAGCAATTTATGCAGACGAAACGAGAGGAAGTCAAAGATGTGCCCTCTGATGCGTGGCCTCAGTCTGAACTCATGCGCCGAGTCATAGCGGAGCACTTCGGGCCAGGCATCTCTGATGCGAACTGCCATCTCTTGTCAATGCTGCAGACTATGTTTGAATGGGAGAATCTTTCGTTTGAGCTGCATGCTCCTTGGTGGATCAGGAGTACGCCTGTGAACGGGCTGCAGTCGCTGCGGACGACGTTCCTGAATGCATCGTACGCCCAAGTGTTTATTCCTATTCGCCCAGGATTTGAAGAAAAGGCCTTGTTGTGTCTCTTAGGAATAGGCGCTCTGCCCAACAACCAGCGCCTCGCAAGAGTCATTGAGTATTATCTGCGGGATATGCGTGTCCATCTGGAACCCCAATTTGCGAGCGGCCAGAGCTTTGACCGTTCCGCTACGAAGGAGATTGACTCGCCATGTGATATTCACCTGACTGACTTGGGCCAACAGCAGTGGGCCAACAAGTTTGAGGAGGACACAGGCTTCATAACACTGGCCCGATGGACTGAGACAATCCCCACGGATGGAGTGGATTACGAGACGCAATTTGCACGGTGTGATGCAAGCACTCCGATGAGAGATGCGAACGAGCGAGACGCTCGTGCCAAGACGGCACTGACGGAGGCTCTTTCTAGCCGTATTCAGAATGGTGACGGTCAAATCCAGATAAATGTAGCGTCTGAACATGAGTAATGGAAACACGCAGCATTTATTGGGGTGAAGGTCAAGTGCGTCTGTTTTTAGCTCAGAAGATCTCCCAACACGCAGACCAACGTGGCTTGCTCTGTTACGGCTAGACTCCAATGCCCACAAGTGACTACAGACTAATCACGAGACACATAATAAGCGATCCTGATTCCAGCAGGAAGTACAGGGCACTGCAGAAGGAGTTGCAGAATGCGCTCATAGAAGAATTTCACGCAGACAGAAAACACGGCCATTCTACGAGGTACCGTGGTGTACTATTACACTCAACTCTGGACGAGATTGGCATGTGGGCAACTGGGGGATTCCGGGATGATCAGGCGCCGAGCTCAAGGAAACGGGCAACGACAGGAGTGTTTATCCGCATTGCTTCGTTTTATGGCAATGAGATACAGGGTGCCATGGATTGGGCAACCCGAAGGATAGTTACCCAGGATCCATTCCGAATACCTCTTTACCTGTTGAAGCTGGGCGGCCCTGCGGCCGTGTATGAGTTGGTGGAAGGAATCGTCAGGCTTTTGGATATGTGGTATCTGGGGGTGCATGGAGATTATGCCCTCGCTGTTGCATCCTGGCTGGTCGATACGCTCCAGATCAAACCCTACGTCTCTTCTGTCAGGTCTTCCAAGGGTTCCGCATCAGGAATGGAAGAGCGGATCGCACACGGAATGTGGCAGTGGGCCGGCGGCGAAGCTTATTCACGCCTTGTGCATGAACGACAGAAAGAATTCACAGCTTGGATAGCGGATAAGCCGTATGGAAATGAGATACCCAATTCGCCGAAGCCACCGAGCATGGACCTTGCGGGTCACTTAGGGTATACAGTCAATGCATTCCTGATCCCGCGGCTGGATCGATTGATGACCATGATAGGAGGTGATGCCCTGGAATATGGAGGCAAGAAGGTAAAGGTATTCGAAACGGCTGGTTCGTACCCACGAGGTGGGCGAAAGCCGCCTTCCGTCAGTCACGGTACTACGTACGGAATCGACCTGGATCTGGAGATCGCCAATGCGCCGAAGCTCTCGAGTGAAGCGAGTGCAAGGAGTGCCATAAAGGGCTGGCGCGATATTTGCGAACGTTTCACCCGCGCGGGAGTGGACGTTGGTACCGGTAGCTTGGCACTTATAAGTATGGAATCGCAGGGAACGCCTCTGGGGTTCACCGAGGATTTCATCCCGGCTGTCATCTTCACCCAAGCGATCATTCTCACGATGCCCAGTCGGATCCACTTCGGAGACCATCTGGTTCTTGTAGCTGCCGTGGGGGCCATTCTGGACGGGCTGAGTGCCGGGGAAGAGCCTATTACGATAAATACACAAATAGATTATGAACCTCAGGGCCACTACAATCACTGGCACGTGGATTGGATAGAAGAGAAGGTACTGACGTCTGGTTACGCGCAGCCCGCCCCGGAATACGCCTTCTACGACTACAGGAAGGTCAAGCCATTGAAGGGTGAAAGCCATCCACTGCCCACCCGATCGCAACTCGTCAGGCCAGTGTATATTCCTAAGAGCCATGTGGCAGCCGGAACTGTGGGGGAGATTGATGCGCTTCACGATCGCTTTGTGACGAACGATACAGGAGCTGTGAGTTTTCCAATTGGTGGAGACAAGGTTACAGACCCCGAGCACTTGGTCAAATGGGCCGATAAATACTATTTCAACAGACTGGGCGTGAAGTAGCGTTGGAACTGCTGGGAATCGGGGGGAATCGGGGACTTCGAGGGCCAGCCCTCAAATTAACAATTAGGGAATCGGGGGACACCATGAAAGCGCCGGTCAAAGCCGGCAGAGAGTAGCGGCAGAGAGAGCCGCACGAGGAAGGAATAGCGAACCATCTTGACTCCGAGTCATGCGCCGGTGCGGGCAACCGCGTGGGTGAAGCGTTGACAGGGGCACACGCAGGCCAGCCATCGAGTTCCGAAATCACCTCCCCTGGCGTGCCGACCTCGTATGGTGAGAGGCAAGGCCACATCAGAGACGACGCTACCCGCGAGCCGTCCCTGGACGCCACGGAGTCCAAGACCCTGTGCATGCGTGGAAACTCTCTGCACGGAAGCCGGGAGACCCCGAAGGCCTTCACCGCGCCCAACGCTCGCAAAGCGGACGGCGGGGAGGAACGGTCCGGGAAGGCCAGTGGCCGCACGCCGGATATGCACGCCTTCGGGGAGTCGGACGGCTCCATAGTACCGAAGAAGCAGGCGAACAAGGCCGATCCATCGGCGGCGGAGCCTGTGGAGGGAAGGGGGCTGACCAAGGGGAACGACCTGCACGCCGGGCACGTGCCGGACTTAGCGCCGGACCAGTGTGGCCGCGGATGGCAGGGCGTACGAGCAGTTGTAACACCGGCTGATCGTCAGACACCCGAAGTAAGAGCCGTATGAGGTAGTGCCTCACGTACGGATCTGTGCGGGGGGCCGCTCGCAAGGGCGGTCCCTACCGCGACACTCAATTCCAGCCCGAAATAAGTAATGTGTCTCCCGGAATTACCCAAAACCTGCGCGGGCGCCTCCCGGCTTTTGTCCGGGAAAGGCGTTGCGTCCACGTGACCAAGCGGTAAACTCTTTCGTAGTATGAAGTAGAGATCAGCCCGGACCGCTTGCGACGATGGCGGGCGGTCGGAAGCGGCGATCTGAGAGAAGGCCCTTGTTCATGAAGGTATTGACGGCACGAGCGGACTTTGCACAGGCCCGAAAGGGCTGCGTGTTGACGATAGGCAACTTCGATGGCGTTCACGTGGGCCATCAGGAGATTCTGCGCACCGCCCGCCGGCTGGCCGAGGACAACGGCACGGAGATGACGGTCATGACCTTCGAGCCGCACCCGGTGGCCGTGCTGTGCCCGGAGAAGGCCCCCGGGGTGCTGACCCCTCTGACGCTGAAGCTGCACCTGCTGAAGGACTACGCCGATCACTGCATCATCGTCCTGGAAGACAACCGCGAATTGCTCAAGCTGTCGCCGCGGGACTTCGTCGATGAATTCCTCATGGCGACCATCAAGCCCTCCGTCATCGTAGAAGGCGACGATTTCAACTTCGGAGCTGGCAGAGCAGGCGACGTCAACATCCTGTGCCGGCTGGGGCGCGACAGAGGTTTCCAGGTCGTTGTGGTGCCGACGAAGCAGATCGAGCTGGCGACGAGCCAGAAGGTCCGGGTTTCGAGCACCATCATCCGCTACATGATCGAGAGCGGGCACATCGGGGAGGCGTCAGAGGCCCTGTCGCGGCCGTACAGACTCATCGGGCCGGTCGTACGGGGATGGGGGCGAGGACGCAAATTGGGCTTTCCTACGCTGAATATGCAGAAGCCCAAACAGATCATCCCGGCCGAAGGCGTGTACGCCGGCTCCGTCGAACTCGCCGACGGGGAGCAAGAGCTCTTGCAGGAGCAGCGGCGTCTGCCGGCAGTGTTCAGCATCGGCCAGGCGCGAACATTCGGAGATCAGCACCCGTTGTTGATCGAGGCCCATTTGTTGCTGACAGACGTAGGAGATATGACGGGTAAGTGGATGGCAATGGACTTCCTGCAGCGGCTGCGCAGTCAGCATAAGTTCAACACGCCGCAGGAGCTCGTTGCACAAATTGAAATGGATTGCGAGGCCGCCAGGCAGGTCCTCGGGATTGATCATTGACGATTGATAATTGATGATTGAGAAGGAGGTCTGGACTTCCTCTTTCATAATCAATCATCAATCATCCATCATCAATGAAAGGCCGGTTGATGTTTACATATGGAATCATTGTCATAATCGCCATGCTGGCGCTCAACGCCGTCTTTGCGGCATACGAGATGGGGCTTGCGTCGATCTCCAGGGCGCGGCTGGTCGTTCTGTTGAATGAAAAGAAGAGAGGTGCGGCGGACGCGGCCTTCATGAAGGATCGCATGGAGGCGAGTCTGGCCGTCGTCCAGGTCGGCATTACGGTGGTCGGGTCCGTAGCGGCGGCGACCGGCGGGGCCGGCGTCACCCAAAGGCTCACCCCTTACGTACAGCAGGAGTGGGGCCTGTCGCGGATCTCGGCGGACGTGCTGGTGCTCGCCCTGCTGGTCATCCCGCTGACCTACATTACGATCGTGTTTGCCGAGCTCGTTCCCAAGATGGTGGCGCTGCATAACAACGAGTGGATCGTGCTGCGGCTGTCGCCGAGCATGAGGATCCTTTCGCAGGTGGTGCGGCCGATTATTTTTGTGATCGAGTGCACGGTCAAGGCCGTGGTGAACCTGTTGCCCCGGCAGACCCGATTGGACGCCGGGACCCGGGGCCAGTGGCTCCACGAGCTGCGAGCGGCGGTCTCGCTGGCCAGGACGTCAAAGCTGCTCGGAGAGCGGGAGGAGAAGATCGTGCTCGCGGCGGCCCATCTATCGACCCGGCCCGTCCGCGACATCATCCTCCCGGCCAAAGACGTGTCGATGATTTACGTCGGAAGCTCCCTGATGGATGCGCTCATCCAGGCGCATATGGATATGCACACGCGCTTTCCCGTGTGCACGCGGCAGAATGACCCGCAAAGCATTGAGGCCTATCTGAACTTCAAGGACATCGTCGCCGCCATGCGGGTGAATCCGAAGGACCCGAGCATCAAGGGGATCTCCAGGCCGATCCAGAAGGTTCAGGAGGATATGGTCTTGTCACAGCTCCTCGAGATGATGATTCAGCAGAAGACGCACATCGTCCTCGTGGCCTCGAAGGACGGGGCCGTCCTGGGAATGGTGACTTTGGAGGACGTGCTTGAGGAGCTTGTGGGCGAGATCGAGGATGAGTTCGATCGTTTGCCGGCGCACGTGCATCCGGTTGGCGGGGCGTGGATCATGGGTGGAGGCGTCCCGATGACTACCGTGGCCGCCACCGCGGGGATCGCGTGGCCGGCCAAGCCCGAGGGCGGCCGGACGCCCACCCTCGCCGAGTGGTCCATGCAGCACGCCCCTCCGGGCTTCAAGGGCGGCGAGGCCTTCGAGAGCGACGGGCTGCGCGTCGTCGCTCGCAAGTTCCGCAGGAAGAGGCTGATGGAGGCAACGGTCGGCCCCGCCGGACGGAATGCCCCGCCTCAGGACAATCCGGGCGGTGTTGCAGGTTGAATGGTGAACATTGGCAGAAGCTCAGTGAAAGGTCTGCATGAAGCAGAATGATCTGTACGGACAGGCTGTTGGGCTCGTTGAGCAGTCAGTCACTATCTTGATTACGTCACACGCAAGACCAGACGGCGACTCGTGTGGTTGCATGCTAGCTCTGCAGGATGCCTTGACTGGGCTTGGAAAGAAGGTCACCATCCTACTGCTTTCTGAGTTACCGAGGTGGTATGCCTTCCTGTTCGCCGAGATGCCTCCAGTATTGGGGAAGGATGTGACCATCGAACAAATCAGGACCGGTGCGTTGATCAAGCCCGATCTGATCATTATTGTCGATACCAGCAGCTATGCCCAACTTCCAGATTTTGAACAGTTTCTTAAACAGACGGACACACCAATTCTCGTGATTGACCACCACATCGCCTCCGATAAGATAGGCGCCGTGGAGATCATCGATCCGAAGGCTGCCGCCGCTGGTCTGGTATTGTTTGATTTCTTCAAATACGCTGGGTGGCCGATGACAACAGAAGCGGCACGGTTTCTTTTCATCGCGATTGCGACCGATACGGGATGGTTCCGCTTCGCCAATACTGACGCTCGTGTCTTCAGAGTCTGTGCGGAACTGATCGAGAAGGGGACTGGTCCCTCTGCTGTCTATCGTAGCCTCTATCACAACTTCTCCTACGAGCGTTTCCAGTTGATGCTACGCATGCTTAATTCCTTTGAACTCGAGTTTGACGGCCGATATGCACATCAACATATCACGCTTCAGGACTTTGAGCAGACGGGGACCTCGCGTGCGGACACAGAGAGCTTCATTGATGAATTCAGACGCATCCCCTCGGTAGAGGTTGCTGCCTTGTTCGTTGAATCGGAGAATGGCCAGATCAGATGCTCTATGCGCAGTACCGGCTCTGTCGATGTGCGCGCTATTATGCAGGAGTTTGGAGGAGGTGGCCACCCGATGGCCGCCGCATCTACCCTTCCTGGACCTCTTGAGGACGCAGAGCGAAGAGTCAGAGATGTAGTCAGCCTGCACGTTCAATGATCGGTCATGTCCTCATCCTGCTGGCCACTCGGCTTCATCCAGTAGCCTCAGATTCCCTCTAATCCGTGCAAAAAGACTGGCAATGGTCATCAGATCGACTATAATCACCACGGCATATATATCTGGACCACAGACTGAGGGCACTGAGATCATGAACGCGAGTGTGGCAGAAACGGAGTATCGGGGTAGTGGCTTATGGAATACGGAGCCTTACCACATTGAGAAGTATGTAGTCCCTGGTGCCGTGGCGGTGACTCTTCTCTACATCTTTCCCTGGTACATGCTTGGCGGCAGTGCCCTTGGTGGTGTCGACCTGGGCACGGCGCTCATTGCCACCTTGGTTGTCGGCCATTTGATCGAATCGTTGAAAGTATACCAGTGGGGTCCAATGGTTAAGAAGAATTTCAGTAGATTCAATGGGAACATTGAAGGTTTGCTGTTGGCAGGTGGTATAGAAAAGGGGTTCCTCACAGGAATCTGTGCATGGTTTTGGGTTCTGGGAGGTTGCCCAGGCAGTGGTACAACGCCAAGATCAGAGTGGGGGCGGTCCGGAATCCGT
>Ga0214473_10005675_pt1 | contig 14939 bp, 10 predicted proteins | sample RVTome_7_FD_203509 | JGI IMG/M metagenome (GOLD analysis project Ga0214473, IMG submission 203509) | Soil microbial communities from uranium-contaminated site in the Upper Colorado River Basin, Wyoming, United States - RVT98D197 | ecosystem: Environmental > Terrestrial > Soil > Contaminated >... | reverse complement strand
CCGCCAACATCAACACCAACGGTTCGATATACCGCCAGGCCTCGTAGCCCCGGTTCGAGCCCGGCCGCGGAAACGCCTCCCTGATCTTCCCCGGCACCCCGAGCGTTCGCACGACTTCCGCGAACAGTCCCAATCCGCTTCTCGGCGTGATCAACTCATCGGTCCGTTCCATCTTGAACGGCAGGATCGTTTGTTGTATCATGAGTCCGCCCTCCTGGTTGAGGTCCTTCACCCATCGGGTGAGGGTTGTTGTTCCACTAAAACCTTACACCAGGAAGGCTTACGCCGTAAATAAGAATCCTATCGGCAGTCTAGGGTCTTGTCTTACCGCGTTGACTTGTCAGGGGATTATGCTAGAATTCTAGGGCCTTGTGAGCGGGCATAGCTCAATGGTAGAGTACCGGCTTCCCAAGCCGGGAGTTGTGGGTTCGAGTCCCATTGCCCGCTCCATTTTTTCCGCCCATGAAAACCTGGCAACTGATCGTCGAGTCCGCCCCCCTTCCCGGTTCTTGGAACATGGCCGTCGACGAGTTCCTCTTCCGCCAGGCCGAGAAGGCCCCGCTCACCTTTCTCCGTTTCTACCAGTGGGAAAGGCCGACCGCGTCCCTGGGCTATTCCCAGGACGCGAGCAGGGTCGTCGACGCGGCCTTCTGCGCGGCCCACGGCATCGACATCGTCCGGCGCATGACCGGCGGCAAGCTCGTCCTCCACGACCGGGAAGTGACCTATGCCGTGGCCTCGTCCGACACGGAGGCCTTCACCGAGACCCTCCGCGACTCGTATCAGCTCATCTCCAGAGCCCTCCTGAAAGGGCTTGCGATCCTGGGCCTCTCGGCCCGCCTGGCCGAGACCCCGCCGCCGTCCTACATCAAGGGGACCATGCCCTGCTTCGCCTTCCCGGCCCGCGACGAGATCGAGATCGGCGGGAAGAAGATCGTCGGCAGCGCCCAGAAGAGGAACGGAGCGCTCTTCCTCCAGCACGGCTCCATCCCCCTGGAGAAAGACGAGGCCCTCCTGGCCGCCGTGTCCAAGCCCGGCGAATCGGAGGAGGGGGAGGGCGCGGGCATGACCTCTCTCTCCGAGGCGCTCGGCCGGCCCGTGGATTTCGACGGGGCCGTCGGGCCCCTCGTCCAGGGATTCGCCGATTTCTTCGGGGTTTCTTTCGAGCGTTTCGCCCTGGCCCCCGCCGGCAAGGAGGCCGTCCGCGCCCTCCAGACCTCGAAATACGCCTCCGACGACTGGACTTACCGGAAGGGAATCGCCGTCCGCCTGTCAAGCCATTTAAAAACCTTACCGTAGAGGGTATCATCTTGCCATTTAAAAATCTTACCCAAGCGGACAGGGGTTGAGGAGTCATAGGCTGCTCGAAACGACGTGGGGAGAGGAGAGTGTTCGCGAGAGCGAGCGGGAGATCTCCATGTCCGACACGCCCTTGGGTTTTACGGTTCTCTTCCCGGTGTGGCGCATCTCCCAGATCCGCTCGAGCTTCCGCCGGATGATCTTCGATAGAGCGAAAGGGTCCAGCCTGGAGCGGAGATGGAGGAGTTGTTCGACCTTTTGGCGGTCGGCACCCGGCATCTCAGCGAGCCGGTCCAGCGGGGTTCGCGGCTCGTCGTAGCGCCGGACCTTGCGCGATCCCTTGCGGACGGTCCGGATGAGTTTGACCGAAGGCTGGAACAGGTTCATATACAGCCGGAGCTCATGGGCGTAGAGGTCGTTGAGCGCCGCGACGGACTCCGGCGTCTCGTAGCGGTCCCAGCCGATGAGCTTGCGGACGTGGGTCCAGTTCTTCTGCTCGATATGGGCGTTGTCGTCCTTCTTATAGGGCCGGCCCCGGGTGAAGCCGATCTCCCGGTCATGGCAATAACCGTACAGATTATGGTTGATGAACTCGCTGCCGTTGTCAGAATCGATGTCCAGGACCTTGAAGGGCAGGACCTCGCGCATCTCCGAGAAGGCCTTGACGATTCCGACCTCGCCCTTCCCCAAGACAGACCGGGTCTCAACCCAGGTCGAGCCGATGTCGGTCAGGTTGAACGAGTAGGCGAAGAGACCCTCGCCGTTGCCCCCACAGTGAGAGACCGTGTCCAGTTCCAGATGCCCGGCGGCCTTGACATCCCAATGTTCGCACTTGATTGGGATCTGGTGCCGCAACAGGGTCCCCGGCTTGGTCCGGCCGTAGAGACGTCGTCGGAGCCCCCGCTTCTTGTCCGCGAGAGCACGATCGATGGTTCGGGGGCTGATGCGCAAGAGCTGGGCCTCGGTGGCACGTGCCAACTGAAACCGTCTCCGGATCGCGGGCAGCCAGAGAAGCAGGATGGCCTTCAAACGGACCGACCAGGGATATCCCGCCTCCTTCCAGACCTCTTCGGCGACATTGAGGACCTCCCGGCCATAAAACCGCTTCCGCTTCCGATGGACTATCGTTTTCAAAGGTCGACATGTCTCGATCAGATTGATCCGTCCGATCGCATACTTGCGGTGAAACCCGGTGGCCGCGCAGACCTCGTCCAAGATCCGGGTCTTCGACCTTTTGGCGGCTCGACGGTAGCGCTCAGACATGGAATCCATGAGGGCCCTCCGGCTGTGAAGATCCATACTCTGACCTCCTCATTGAAAGAAGGTAGAGTACGTAGACCCCCGTATCCCTGTCCACCCATAGTAAGATTTTTAAATGGCAAGACATATAGGCCTTCGGTAAGATTTTAGACGGCGCGATTCGAGGTATTCAACTTGCTGCATAGGATATGATACGCTAGAGTGCTTTGAAGCCTGCGTGCTAGAAGAAGGAGTGAACGGCTACTTTGCTGTCTGCCCCTTATCAGACTTGGATATTATTACGATATTTGAAGCCGCACGGTTTGTGAACGGGGCTTAAGATCAGCGTTAAGGGCTGAGGACCGGCCCGGCCACGACCGCCGCTACGCCATGGACTCAGGGCTCGTCCGGGCCTTGGGCTGGGGGCCGGAGACGCCCTTCGCGGAGGGGCTCAAGCGGACGGTGCGCTGGTACGCCTCGAATAGGAGCTGGTGGCGGAAGGTCCGGACGCGGTCCCTCTGAGCGGACCGGCTCAGATGCCGAGCTCGAGCTGGCTGTCCTGATGGAGCTTGCGGTCGGCCTCGATGTCCTCGAGCAGGTCCGGCGTGATGTCCCCGGTCGGGTAGATGCCGTCGAAGCAGGCGGCGCAGAAATTCTTGATCTTCGGGTTCTCGGTCCGGACCGCTTTCTTCAGGGCATCGAGCGACTGGTAGATGACCTTGTCGGCGCCGATCTTGCGGGCCACGGCGGCCTCGTCGGCGTCCTGGGCGACAAACTCCGTTTTTGTCTGCATGTCGATGCCGTAGACGCAGGGGTGGCGGAGGGGCGGCGAGTAAGAGGCGAAATAGACCTTCTTCGCCCCGCATTCGCGGAGCATCTCGACGATGGCCTTGGAGGTGTTGCCCCGGACGATGCTGTCGTCGACGACGAGGACCTTTTTCCCCCGGATCTCCGAGGCGATGGGGTTGAGCTTCTGGCGGACGGAGTCCTTCCGCTGCTCGGCGGCCGGCATGATGAAGGTCCGGCCGATGTAGCGGTTCTTGACCAGGGCCTCGCTGTACTTCAGGTTGAGCTTGCGGGCGATCTCGATGGCGGCGTCGCGGGCCGAGTCGGGGACGGGGACGACGACGTCGATGTCCAGCTTGCGCCGGCGGATCTCTTGGGCTAGGGACCGGCCCAGGTTGACCCGGCACTTGTAGACGTTGACCTTGTCGATGAACGAGTCGGGCCGGGCGAAATAGACCCATTCGAAGAGGCAGGGCGAGGCGCAAGCCCGGCGGATCCTCTTCTTGTGAAGGATCCGGCCCTTGTCGATGAAAAGGACCTCACCCGCCTCGATGTCCTTGATCTCGCCGAAGTTCATGATGTTCAGGCTGACGGTTTCCGAGGCGACGGCGTAGGAGGGGAGGAGACCGTCGCGGCGGAGGCCGTAAGCGAGCGGCTTAATCCCGTACGGGTCGCGGAAGGCCACCAGGCCCTGCTCGGCGATGTAGGCGACGACCGAATAGCTGCCCCGGACCTTGTCGAAGACGGCCTCGACGGCTCGGAAGATGTGCTCCGGCGCCAGGTTCTTCGTCCGTTCGTGGGCCAGGGACTCGGCGAAGATGTTGAGAAGGATCTCCAGGTCGCAGTCGGAGTTGAGCAGCCGGTGGTGCTCCTGGAAAAGCTCGTCGCGGAGCTCCTTGTAATTGGCCACGTTCCCGTTGTGAGCCATGATGATGCCGAAGGGCGAGTTGAGCTGGAAGGGCTGGGCGTCCTCGCCGCCGCCGCCGCCGATCGTCGGGTAGCGCGTGTGGCCGACGCCGATCGGGCCGCGGAGGTGCTGGACGGCTTCGGGCGTGAAGATGTCGTGGACGAGTCCGTTGCCCTTTTTCGTGTGGAAGCGGCCGTCGAAGGTGATGACGCCGGCCGAATCCTGGCCCCGGTGCTGGATGGCCAGGAGGCCCTGGTAGAGGTCCCGTATCACGGGGCCGTTGCCCCAGATGCCGATGACGCCGCACATGGTCAGGTCTTGACGGCCCGGCCGGGTTCGACCGAGGCCTCGTCGATGATCATGACCGGGATATCGTCCTTGATCGGGTAGACGCGGTGGCAGGAAACGCACTTCAGGCCTTTTTCGTCGGCCGTGAGCTTGACGTCGGCTTTGCACAGGGGACAGGCCAGGATAGCCAGGAGGGGGGCGCTGATCGACATACATATCTCCTTCATCAGCATAGCCGGGCCCGGGTCATTCGTCAAGTTTTTCCATGCCGCAATCCGGCTGTTGCCACGGGGCGGGTCGAGGGTTATAATTAGGGCCGAGGGGACGCCCCGTTAATCGAGGAGGTGGGCCGTGCTCTATTTCGCCTACGCTTCGAACTTGAACTTTATCCAGATGAAGAGATGGTGCCCGGGGAGCAGGTTTCTGAAGGCAGTCTTCCTCGAAGGGCAGCGATTTGTCTACGACGGATATTCGGTGACCTGGGACGGTGCGGTCGGGAACATGGTCAGGGCCGAGAGAGAACGCGTCTGGGGCGCCCTCTTCGAGATCACCGAAAAAAACCGCCTGTCGCTGGACGCGTTCGAAGAATATCCGCGGACCTACGACCGGAAAGAGGTCGACGTCAAGGACAAGGAGGGGAACGTCTACCGGGCCATGACCTATGCCCGGGCCGGACGGGCCGTAGGGAAGCCGCATCCCGACTACGAGAAGGTCGTCCTCGACGGCGCGGCGGACTGCCGCCTCCAGGAAGATTACGTGGACCGATATTTGCGGGTCATCAGGATGTGACGCGGGTCAAGGGACGAGCCTTCGCGGCGGAAGTGGACCCCCGGGCAAGCCCGGGGCCCCGGCCGCTGTCGAAGGCGACCCGGCCCCGGCTTAGAACCGGCAGCGGATTCCCGCCCGGACGGCCATGCCCGACAGGTTGATGTCGGCCCGGCGGGAGTCGACGACGCCTGCTTCGGCCAGCTTGCTATCCCCGATGAAAAGGTGGGGATAGACGCGGGTATCGGCGCCCTCTTTCCGGAAATAGTAGAGCGTACCTTCCTCGGTCAGCGTATCGCCGTCCGAGTTCCGGTAGACGTCCTGGCCCGAAAGCCCGCTGAGGCTGGCCATGCGGAACCCCGCTTCGACGAAGAAGGCCGTGTTCGCGCCGACCTTCCAGTCCCCGCCGAACGCCGCTTCGGCGCCGAAGCGACGCGCCGTGGCGGTGCCTTTCCATTCCTGCCAGCTGTCCTCCCGTTCCAGGCGGTAGAGGTAGCCGGCTTTGACGAAATAGACGCCGAGGCTGCCCCGGATGTAAAAGCCTTTTCCCGGATAGAACCGGATGCCGAGCTTGACCGGGACGGCGTTGACCGAGGGTCGGGTGTCAAGAGTCTCCGAGAAGACCCCGTCCGTGAATCCGACCCGGCCCCGGTTCGCGCCCCGGAAATAGTCGACGCCCAAGCCTATGGAAAGCAAGGGCGAAACCCTGTAGGAAAGCTCGAGGCCGACGAGTGTCGCCAGATGCAGGGTATCGACGGATCCAGAAGCCGGAATCCCGAGGAAGGCGCCGTTGGTGTCGGCGAAGCCCTGGGCGCCGTCATTGAGGTCCCGGGGGGCGGTCCAGCCGACCCCCCCGGACAGGGAAAACTCGAGATGAGGGGCATCCGGGCCGGGCGACTTCGCCCGCCGCGAAGCGGGGATGCGCTCGCCGCGGGGGATAGGTCGCGCGGGAGCCTTCTCTGCCGGGGCGGGCACCGCCGCCTGCTCGACGACCTCGACTAGACTTTCATGGATGTAGCCGCCGATGACTCCGCCGTCCTCCAGGGTGTAGCGGACGAAGAACCACTCGCCTTCCTTCTTGTCGGCTTCGAGGACCGTGCCCTCGGGGATCTGCTGGACGATGGAGCTGCCGATGTCCGGTTTTTCCCTGAGGTTGGCCTGCTCGGCCGTGACCTTGACCTTGAAGGTCCGGCCCGCCGTCGCTTGGGCCCGGAGCGAGAGCGCCGCTCCGAGGACAAGAACCACCATGATCGGGAGGACGGTTTGTCTCATGCGCATGCTTGGTTCACCCTGGAACGATTATAGTCGACTCGGTCCGCATGAACAAGCATCCGACGCAGAGGGCCTCGAACCCACCCGTTGGAGGCCGGCCCCGAAGCAGGCTTAGAATGGCCCCGCGCGTTCAAAGGAAGCGTACGGAGGAGTCGAGGACACACCCCCGTTGGCGAGGACTCCTTCGGCGGCCCCGGCCGGTTAGAACCTGTAGCCGATCGTCGCGCCGGCCAGGTTCTCGCTGAACATCTGCTGGAAGGCCGTGATTAGGTAAGCCGTAAAGTTGATCCGCTTTCCTCGATAGCCGAGGTTGAATTTGGGCAGAATGCCGGCGACGCCTGCCTCGCCGCCTCCGATTAGGGCTAGAGTCACTACTCCCGCCCCGGCAAAGAAGCCCTTGCCCGTGTAATTCAGGATCACGCCGGGAAAGACCAAGGCGCCGGAAAACTCGAAGTCCGTGACGACCATGGCCTCGGGGCTGATCATGAAACCCTTCGTGACGTGGATATCGAGCTGCGGGGAAAGCGCTAGCGCTGCGCCCGTGAACGAATCTCCAGACCCCAGGTTCGTCATGATGCCCAGGTTCAGGCTGAATTCGATTTTCTTGTCCTGGGCATACGCCTGCCGGAATCCCCCGCCGACCGCCAGGCCCACCACCAACACTACCAAGATAACCTTTTTCATAAGGTCCCTCCTTGAAAGGAATGTTAGCCCGGCCCTGCCGGGCACTCAGAATATAGGTATGGCGGGGGCGCGAGTTGTCAGGGATTTGTCAACAAAGCGTCAAGATTTCGTTAAGCTTATTCGTACTCAGCCCAGTGCTTGACCTTGAGGTCGGCGGGTTTCTTGGCGGCCAGGGCCTGGACGAAGAGGTCGGCGGCCTGGAGGTCGGTTAGGATGGGGATCGAGAAATCGACGGCCATGCGCCTCAGCTTGTAGGCGGAGTTGAACTCGACCCTTTTGGCCGGGTTGGGGACGGATATGACGAGGTCGATCTTGCGGCCGGCGATGTAGTCGCGGATATTGGGCCCTCTCCGCTCGTGGACCTTGAACAGGCGCGTGTTGGGGACGCCGTTCTCCTTGAAGTAGGCCGACGTGCGCTCGGTTGCGAAAATCCTGAAGCCCAGGCCGGCCAGGGTTTGTGCGGCGCCGAGAAAACGGTGCTTCGATTCCTCGCCGCCGATCGTCAGGAGGATGTTTTTCTTCGGCAGGGAGAACCCGGTCGAAAGGATGGCCTTGAGATAGGCCTCGTGTACGTCCTCCCCGAGGCAGGCGACCTCGCCCGTCGAGGCCATCTCGACGCCCAGGACGGGGTCGGCGCCCTTGAGGCGGGAGAACGAGAATTGGGGGGCCTTGACACCGACGTAGTTCAGGTCGAGGGTCGACTTCCGGTTGCGGACGGGCTGGCCCATGATGGCGGCCACGGCCAGCTCGACGAAATTCGTCCGGGCCACCTTACTGACGAAGGGGAAGGAGCGTGAGGCCCGCAGGTTGCACTCGATGACCTTGATGGCGTTGTCCTTGGCGATGAACTGGATGTTGAAGGGCCCGGTGATCTCCAGGGCCCGGGCGATCTCCCGGCCGATGTCGCGGATGCGGCGGATCGTCTCGATGTAGAGCTTCTGGGGCGGCAGGACCATGGTCGCGTCGCCGGAGTGGACGCCGGCGTTCTCGACGTGCTCGACGATGGCCGAGGCGACGACCTCGCCTCGGTCGGCCACGGCGTCGAGCTCGATCTCCTTGGCGTTCATGATGAACTTGGAGATGACGACGGGGTACTCGGGCGATACCCGGGAGGCCTTCTGGAGGTAGCGGTCGAGGTAGCCCTCGTTGAAGACGATGCTCATGGCCGCCCCGCTCAGGACGTAGGACGGCCGGATGAGGACGGGGTAGCCGATCTTCCGGGCGAAGGCCTCGGCCTCCCGGACGCTCCGCAGCTCGCGCCACTCGGGCTGGTCGACGCCGAGCTCGTCGAGGAGTTTCGAGAACTTGAAGCGGTTCTCGGCCCGGTCGATGCTGGCCGGCGGCGTCCCCAGGACGCGCACTCCGGCCTGGTGGCACCTCAGGGCGATGTTGTTCGGGATCTGGCCGCCCATCGACAGGAGGACGCCGAGGGGCCGCTCTTTCTCGTAGATGTCGAGGACCCGCTCGAAGCTGAGCTCGTCGAAGTAGAGCCGGTCGCAGATGTCGTAATCGGTCGACACCGTTTCCGGGTTGTAGTTGACCATGATCGTCGCGTAGCCGAGCTTCTTGAGAGCCAGGGCGGCGTTGACGCAGCACCAGTCGAACTCGACCGAGGAGCCGATGCTGTAAGATCCCGAGCCGAGGACCATGACCTTGCCCGGTTTGCCGAAGCCGTTGCGGAAAGAGACGTCGTCCTCGCGGCCGTTGTAGGTCACATAAAGGTAGTTCGTCTGGGCCGGGTACTCGGCGGCGAGGGTGTCGATCTGCTTCACGGCCGGGACAAGGCCGGTTTCTTTCCGCCTCTTTCTGACGCGGAGCTCCGATGACCCGGTGAGGAGGGCGATCTGCTTGTCCGAAAAGCCCTTCCGCTTGGCCTCGAGGAGAAGGTCCTGCGGCACGGCGCCGAGCCGGCGGCCGGCGAGCCGGGCTTCGCAATCGACAACCGACTTGATCTTGTGGAGGAACCAGCGGTCGATCCGGGTGAGCTTGTGGATGCGGTCGACGGTGAAGCCCTTCTTGAGCGCCTCGGCGATACCGAAGAGACGCTCGTCGGTCGGCTGGCGGAGCTCCTTCTCGAGGCTCCGGAAGGAGTAGTTCTCGTTGGCGACGAGGCCGTACACGCCGACCTGGAGCATCCGGGCCGCCTTCTGGATGGCCTCCTCGAAGGACCGGCCGACGGCCATGACCTCGCCGACGGATTTCATCTCCGAGCCGATCTTCTTCGAGACGCGGCCGAATTTTTTGAGGTCCCAGCGCGGGATCTTGACGACGAGGTAGTCGAGGGCCGGCTCGAAGCAGGCCGAGGTGACCTTGGTGATCGAGTTCGGCAGGTCGGGCAAGAGATGGCCGAGGGCGAGCTTCGCGGCGACGAAGGCCAGCGGGTAGCCCGTGGCCTTGCTGGCCAGGGCCGAGCTCCGCGACAGGCGGGCGTTGACCTCGATGATGCGGTAGTCGCCGTCGCGGGGGTTGAGGGCGTACTGGATGTTGCATTCGCCGACGATGCCCAGGTGGCGGATGGCCTTGATGGCGATGGCGCGGAGGCGGTGGTACTCCTCGTTCGTCAGCGTCTGGGACGGGGCGATGACGATGCTCTCCCCGGTGTGGATGCCCATGGGGTCGAAGTTCTCCATGTTGCACACGGCGACGCAGTTGTCGGCGCGGTCGCGGACGACCTCGTACTCGATCTCCTTCCAGCCGTCGAGGTACTCTTCGATGAGGACCTGGAGGGCGGCGGCGAAGGCTTTTTTCAGCGACTCGCGGAGCTCGCGCGGCGTGTAGGCGATGCCGCTGCCCTTGCCGCCGAGGGCATAAGCGACGCGGGCCATGACCGGATAGCCGACGGCCTCGGCCGCCCGGAGCCCCGCCTCGACCGTCCGGACGGCGATGCCGCGCGGCGTCTTAAGCCCGGCCGCGGCCATGGCCTTGTTGAAAATCTTGCGGTCCTCCGTCTTTTCGACCGCCTCCATCGGCGTCCCGAGCACGGGCAGACCCGCCCTTTCGAGGGCACCACTTTTCCAGAGGGCGACGCCGCAGTTGAGGGCCGTCTGGCCGCCGAAGGCGAGGAGGACGCCCTGGGGCTTCTCCCGGGCGATGACCTTCTCGACGAAATAGGGCGTGACGGGCAGAAAATAGACCCGGTCGGCCATCCCTTCGGAGGTCTGGATCGTGGCGATGTTCGGGTTGATGAGGACGACCTCGCATCCCTCTTCCTTGAGGGCCTTGATGGCCTGGCTTCCGGAATAGTCGAACTCGCCGGCCTCGCCGATCTTGAGGGCGCCGCTCCCCAGGATGAGGACCTTCCTCGGCTTTTTCATCCGGCGGCCTCGAGGAACAGGTCGAAAAGGAATTCGGTATCCGTCGGCCCGGGGCAGGCCTCGGGGTGGAACTGGACGCCGAAGACCGGCAGGCGGCGGTGGCGGATGCCCTCGTTCGTCCCGTCGTTGGCGTTCCGGAACCAGGGCGCCCAGCCGCGGGGCAGGGTCGCCGTGTCGACGGCGAAGCCGTGGTTCTGGCTGGTGATGTAACAGCGCTTGGTGCCCTCTTCGAGGCAAGGCTGGTTCTGGCTCCGGTGTCCGAACTTGAGCTTGAACGTGTCCCCGCCCGCAGCCAGGGCGAGGAGCTGGTTCCCCAGGCAAATGCCGAAAAGGGGAACGCCCTCATGCAGGAGCCTGCGGATGGCGGCGATCGTCGCCACGGCCCGCTTCGGGTCGCCCGGGCCGTTGGAGATGACGACGCCCCGCGGCGCAAAGGCCAGGATGCGGCCGGCGTCCGTGTCGGCCGGGACGCGGACGACCGAGACGCCTCGCCGGACGAGGGCCCGGATGATCCCCTGCTTGACACCGCAGTCGATGAGGACGATTGTTTTCTTCGCCCGGGGGTTGGTGATGCGGATCTCCGGCGTCGTGACTTCGGCCACCAGGTTGCGGGCGTTGGGGTCGGGAACGACGCGGGCTTCGCGGCGCAGCTGGGCGACGTTGAGCAGGCCGTCGGCGGCGGCGAGGAGCCCGGGCATGACGCCGTGGACGCGGAGCTTCTTGGTCAGGGCCCGGGTGTCGATGCCGGAGATCCCCGGGACGCCGTTCTCCCGGAGCCAGTCGTCGAGGGTTTTCACCGACGTCGCGTGGGACGGACGGCCGCAGAGCTCCGAGACGACGTAGCCGGCGATACGCGGCCTTTCCGACTCGAGGCAAGCCGGGTCGACGCCGTAGTTGCCGATGAGCGGGTAGGTCTGGCACAGGATCTGGCCGTGATAGGAGGGATCGGTGATACTCTCCGGGTAGCCGACGATCCCGGTATTGAAAACGATTTCCCCCCCGATCTTGGCGCTCGCGCCGAAGCCTACGCCCTCGAGGACGGTGCCGTCCGCGAGGGCCAGAACTGCTCTTCGAATGAGGTCAGCCTCCGTTCCATTTTCGGGCAGTATAGCACAAGCTCCCGGGCGTCTCAACAAGAAGGAAAAGGGGAGGCGATATCACCCCTTGAATCATCCACCGGGAGCATGGTATTTTCATCAGGGAAGAGGAGAATGGTCCCCTGTTCCCAACCGATGAGGTGAATCTATGCCCGGAGACGGCGGCGAAACGACGATCTTGAAGGCAGCCGAGTCCGCCCCGGCGGCGCCGGAGTATTCCGCGCCGTCCGACAAGGACGAGCTTATCCGGTCCATGACCCGGGCCCTGCGCGTCGCCTTCAAGATGGCCCTGATGTACAACCTCGACCATCCGGCCTTCAAGAGCAGCGTCAACGAGCTCATAGCCAAGCTCGAGGCCATCTTCGTCCACATCAGTCCCCTGTCCATCGGCTTCTCGCCCCACGCCCTTCTCATCGACAACCGGTTCTGGGAGGGCGAGCGGACCTATGTGGACCTGGCCCAGCTCTTCCACTTCCGCAAGATCAAGCGCCTCGAGATCCGGCCGGGCATCCCCCACGCCGAGTTCATGCGCTTCGCCTCCAAGATCATGCTGCCCGTCAAGTCCTTCATCAGGGAGGGCGGCGCCCAGGCCATCATCAAGAGGGAAAACATCCTCCATATCTCCCTCGACGTGCTGGACTATTCCCAGGTCCTGCTCGGCGAGGGCGAGGAGATCAAGGACATCTGGCCCTACCTCCTCATGGAGGCCGTGGAAGAGAGCGACGACGGCAAGCTCGACCAGCTGGCCGGGAGTTTCGAGAAGGTCGTCGGCAAGTTTAACACCGAGGACCTCATCCAGAACGAAGAGCTGCAGAAGAACTTCGCCAAGTTCTTCCACTATCTCAAGACGACCTCGGAGGAGAAGCACCGCACCTGCGCGAAAAAGCTCCTGCGGACGGTCGTGGCCGCCCGCAAGACGCCGACGGAGTCGAAATTCGAGAACCTCAAGCTCCTCATCTCCGATCTGAGCGAGGAGGACCTGGCCTCGACGCTCTGGGAGGAGATCATCGGCAACGACAAGTTCGACTCGCTGAGCTTCAGCATCTTCTCCCGGGTCATCGACAAGGAACGGCACAAGAAGATCTCGACATCTCTCAACGCCCTCTTCCACAACGACAACCCCCAGAACCGGAGGCCCGAGGTCGAGTCGAAGATCCGTATCCTCCTTTCGGGGACCTCGTCCCAGCTCCACTCCGAGATCTACCGCCAGACCCTTTCCAACCTCCTCAACGAAATATCCTTCGACAAGAAGCTTGCTCTCGACCGCCAGCTCCTCCAGAGGAACTACCGCTTCCTGCTCCTCGTCCAGCTCTCCCAGGAAATCAAAAAAGAAACGGCCCTCGTCGAGCTCAAGCGGGTCGCCGAGGAATGGGAGCGGATTGTCGACGAGAGGGACTTCGAATTCCTGCTCAATTTTCATGAGGTCCTCGAGATCCGGGCCGTCGACCTTCTCGGCGAGCCGGACTACGAAGAAGCGAAGCGGACTCTCGCGGAGCACGTCGAAGGCTGCCTCCTGCGCGGTGAGACGAGGCGGGAGCTCGACCTATTCATCGACAAGCTCGGCCGAAGCCTCCACGATTGGGCGGTCTATTCCGATACGATCTTCAAGGACCGGATCGTGACCTCCTCGCTCCTCCGGGCCGCTTTCCGGTTCTTCCCCGAGAATCTCGGAGACGTCCACTTCCGGATCAAGAAAAAAGCTTCCGACAGCGAACTCCTCCGGGAGATCGCCGACGGCCTGAAATCGCTCGACACGCCCGCCTCCCTGGAGACCCTCGAAAAAATATATACCGCCGGCGACCCGGCCGTGAAAATCCGGGCCCTCCAGGCGATGCAGAACCTCAAGGAGTTCGACGAGGCCTTCCTCTTCCCCGTCCTCGAGAAAAAGAACGAGCTCGTCCAGGCCGAAGCGCTGGCCCTCCTCATGAGGAACGAGCGGACCAAACACGTCGCCTTCACCAAGCTCTTCGGCCTGCCGTCCCCCTACGGCATGCGGAACAAATCGCTCCTCCGGAACCTCCGGATCGTCGAGCGCAACGGCCTTCGCGATGCTCTGCCCTACATCGAGCCCCTGTCCGAGCGGAAGGATTTCTGGAACCGCAAGGTCAGGCAGGAAGCCGGGCGCGTTTTGGAGAAATGGCGTGAGGGATAAGATCAAGATCTGCTTCATCTACCTGATGAACGCCATCCAGGCCGGAAAGATCTACACCGGCGACCACCCCAAGTTCAAGGAGTACCTCGACCGGCTCCACGGCGCCGTCCAGGAGATCCTCGAAGACCGCAAGGAACTCGTCCTCGGTATCGTCGGCGGCGAGGCGGCCTGGGAGGACGAGATCTTTTTCAACCTGCGCGGCAAGCTCGGCCTGCTCATCGATTTTCTGGAGAAGAACGGCATCGAGAGGATCATCTTCCAGCAGGGCCTGCGCTTCGAGGAGCTCCGCGAGTTCATCATTTTCCTGACCCGCGTCATTCGGCAGGAGAAGATCAGCGAGCAGGAGTACTTCAGTTTGCACGGGATCCAGAACATCCGTGCCGGCAAGCTGCGGACCATGGTCAAGCGGGAGGAGGAGGCGACGGAGGCTGACGAGACGCGGACGCAGTACGAAGGCTCCGTGCAGACCGTGTCCCACGCCCTCAACGTCGTCCTCGAGAAGGAGGAGGTCGACTACCTCGACCTCCGCTTCAACATCCTCGGCATCATGGAGGACTTCGTCGGCCGCCACCAGGAGCTCCTCAACCTGGTATCCGTCAAGAAGCGCGATCTGGTGACCTTCGTCCACCTCCTCAACGTCACCCTACTCTCGATGTTCTTCGCCTCGAAGCTCCAGTTCTCCAAGGACGACGTCCTCGACCTGGGCATCGCCGCGCTCTATCATGACGTCGGTAAGCTCTACATCTCCCTCAAGGTCATCCAGAAGGAAAGCATGCTGTCCGAGGGCGAATTCGTCCAGGTCCGCAACCACCCGCTCGTCGGCGCCAAGATCCTCGACGGCTACAAAGAGGCCCTGGGCGTCCTGCCCATCGTTGTCTCCTACGAGCACCACCTCCGCTACGACATGACCGGCTATCCCAAGTCGCCCTATGCCCGGAAACCCCACCCGGCCTCGATGATGGTCTCGATCTGCGACGTCTACGACGCGCTGGCCCTCAAGCGGTCCTATAAGAAGGATTATCCACCCGAGAAGATCCACGAACTGATGATGCTCGAGAAGAGCAAGATCTTCGACCCCCTGCTCCTGGACAAGTTCTTCCGGTTCATGGGCGTCTGGCCGGTGGGCACGCTCGTCT
>Ga0214473_10005674_pt1 | contig 14939 bp, 11 predicted proteins | sample RVTome_7_FD_203509 | JGI IMG/M metagenome (GOLD analysis project Ga0214473, IMG submission 203509) | Soil microbial communities from uranium-contaminated site in the Upper Colorado River Basin, Wyoming, United States - RVT98D197 | ecosystem: Environmental > Terrestrial > Soil > Contaminated >... | reverse complement strand
CCGCGCCCGAACTCGAAGGTGCCGAACTGCCCCTCGAGGCTCGCGTCCGCACCGAGGGTGAGCCGGCCGGAGGGTGCGGCGTCGGCTCGCAGCGCGAGCACCGCCCCTGCCTGCCCCGCCGCGTCCGCGACGATGGTGGGCCGGAACCTCCGATCGCCGTCGAACAGGCGCGGCAACGACGCGTCGGTCTCGGTCGCCGCGGCGCGCTGGCGGTCGACGAACAGCCGCCACCGGTACCAGCGCCGCGCCGCCGGCTCGCCGGTCAGCTCCACGCCAAGGGTGCGGTAGTACTCTCCGTCGTCGCGGCCGGCCAGCAGCGCCGTGAACGAGTTGATGGCGCCCAGCGGCCGCTCGGAGGGATTGGCGGCCGCCAGCCGGCGATAGCCCGCCAGTCGCACCTGCATGGAGCGACCCGGCCGGACCACGGCCAGCTCGCCGTTAGGCTCGAGATCCGCGACGCCGAGCCGCGCCTGGGCCTGGACCTGGAGCCGGCCGAAGTCCAGCTCGCCGCCCAAGCCCAGCGACAGGGCCTCGACCCGGTTGTACCGGGCGTAGCGCAGCGTGCTGCCGAAGCCGGACGGCAGGATGGCCCGGCTCTGCCACGGCCGCTGCGGGATGGCGCCGATCTCCCGGCCCAGCTGGCGCAGCTCGCCTTCAGTGATCACGTCGCCCATCTGGAGGATCGGCTCACCCAGCTCGGGGTTGGTGAGCAGCGCGGCCGTATCCCCGCCGGCCAGCACGACCTCGACCGGCCACCGGTCGTCGGGCATGATGCTGTCGCGGCAGTTCCGGTAGAACCGCCCGGCACCGACCTGCACCGCGAGGCCCCGCTCCCCCCGGCGTCGGCGCTCGGCGCGCAGTGAGTCCCGCGCCTGGCGCATGCACTCGCCCAGCTCCCGCCGCAGGCTGTCACGGACCGCCACCGCCGTCGAGTCGCGCTCCCGCCGCCGCACCGAGCCCGCGGGCCGCCGCGCGCCGGGCTCCGGCTCCCCGCCGCCTTCGACCCGGTAGCCGCTGTAGACCCGCTCGAAGCGCAGCGGCACCCGCATCACCGACGCTTGCGCCTCGGCATCCAGGGCGAAGAACCGCGGCATCCACCACCGGAACTGGTACAACCCGTACTCCAGCGTGACGAACCGCACCTCGGCGCGGATCGGCTTCAGGAAGCCCGGCACGTCGTCGCCCTCGCCGCTGTCGGCGTCCAGCTCGATGTCGAACGGACGGGCGGGGGCGAACACGGCGCGCACCAGAGCGTAGGAGTCGTGGTCGAACCACAGCGAGCCGGACATCAGCCGGAATTCGGCGCGGCGTGGCGTCACCTTCAGCTCGAGCACCCGGATGGTGCGGCCGTCGGGCAGGGTCACGGTCGTGGTGTCGCCCGAGGCGAACCGGTAATGGCGTTCGCTGTGCTCGCTCAACGGATGGATGAACCCCTCGGCGTCGTCCCCGGCGATTCGCAGGTAGTCCGCCGACGGGTCTATGACCAGCCACTCGACGCTGGCGTAGAGGTCGTCGGGCACCCGGTCGCCGGCGACGGCGACCGGCACCCGTTGGCGCGCGCCGATCACCTCCACGCGGGTCGGGCCGTCGCGGCGCCACGAGATGCGAGCCGCAAGCTCCTGGCCGAAGAGCATGCGGTCACGCCGCAGCGCGCGCACCCCGACGCCGATCCGCTGGGTGACGGTGGCCTGGTAGGCGGTGACGAGCCGCTCGGGGCGCTCGCGCCGCGCGCGAGCGCGCGCGACGAGGAGGCCGGCGCCCGAGTCGGCGTACGCCGCGGGGTCTTGGGTGGCGAGGAGCAGCAAGGCAAACAGGGGGTACACGAAGTCCCTACGCCCCGGAACGGAGGCGGGTTTCGGGTGCTACGGCGCTTGGGGCGAGCCGGCGCGACGCTGGGCGGCCTGCACCGAAGCCGGCGAGTTGCCGGCGGCCACCAGCTTCGGGTCCCAGACTCCTTCCCAGCGCGCCACGACGCACGCCGCCGTGAGGTCACCCGTCACGTTCACCACGGTGCGGCACATGTCGAGAATGCGGTCCACGCCGATGACGATGGCGATCGTCTCGCCGGGGATGCCGACCGTCTCGAGCACGATCACCAGCAGCGGGATCGAGCCGCCCGGCACACCGGCCGCCCCGACCGCGGTGAGGACCGCCAGCACGACGACGATGATCTGTGTGCCGAGCGACAGGTGGATCCCCATCACCTGCGCGAGGAACAGCACCACCACGCCCTCGAACAGCGAGGTCCCGTTCATGTTCATCGTCGCGCCCAGCGGCACGACGAACCCCGCCACCGTGCCGGGGAGGCGCAGCTCTTGCTCGGCGGCAGCAAGCGACGTGGGGAGCGTGGCGTTGGACGAGGAGGTCGAGAACGCGGTGATCATCACGTCGCGGACCTTGCCGAAGAACCGCAGCGGGCTCAGGCCGGCCAGCGTGCGGATCAGCACCGCGAGGGTCCCGAACAGGTGCAGCGCGAGCCCCAGCAGCACGGTCACCACGAACACGCCGAGCGGCTTGAGGAGCGCGAAGCCGAACCGGCTGGTGGTGACGAAGATCAGTCCGAACACGCCGTAGGGCGCGAGCTGCATGGCCATGCCGATGATCTTCGTGACCGCCGCGCCCAGCCCTTCGAGGAAGCCCACAACGGGCTGCGCCTTCTCCTTCGGGATCACCGTGAGGGCGGCCCCGAACACCAGTGAGAAGAAGATGAGGCCCAGCATGTCGAGATCGGCGGCGGCCTTCACCGGGTTGCGCGGCACGATCTGGACGAACGTCTGGATTCCAAAGCTGGTGGTGCGCGCCTCCTGCATCCGCGCCGACGCCTCGGTGCGGTAGGTGTCCATCAGGCTGGTACGCACCGCCTCGGTGAGACCGTCGCCGGGGCGCAAAACGTTGACGAGCACCAGGCCCACCGTGGCGGCGATGGCGGTGGTGACCAGGAAGTAGACCAGTGTCTTGGAGCCGATCTTCCCGACCTTGCGCACGTCACCGAGGCCGGCCACGCCGAGCGTGAGCGACGCGAACACCAGCGGCACCACCACCATGAACAGCATCCGCAGGAATACCTGCCCCACGGGCCCCATCACGTAGCGGTTGGCCCGCTCCGCCCAGACCGCCAAGCGCGGGAGTGCGGCCAGGGAGTCGGCCGGCGCGCCGGCCTGCACGAGGCGCGCGGCCGTGGCGACCTCGCCCCCGGTCGCGAGGTTGACGACGACGCCGGCGACGGCGCCGAGCACCAAGCCCAGCAGGATCTTGGTGTGGAGCTTCACGGGGCCGTGCCGGTCGCCATGCCCCGCACGCGGCTGTGCCGGACGCCGTACAGGAAGTAGATCGTCGCGCCGATCGCCATCCACAGGCCGAACCGCAGCCAGGTGAGGAGCGGGAGGCTCAGCATGAGGTAGAGGCAGAACAGCACCGAGAAGATCGGCAGCACCGGCACCCAGGGCGTCCTGAACGGCCGCGGCCGGTCGGGGTCGGTGCTGCGGAGCACCACGATGCCAAGCGCCACGAGGGCGAACGCGAAAAGGGTGCCGATGTTGGTGAGCTCGAGCACCCAGCCGATCGGGGCGAACGCGGCGGAGACCGCCACGAAGACGCCGGTGATGATGGTGGTGACGTGCGGCGTCCGGAACCGTGGGTGGAGCCTCGCCGCCCAGGGCGGGAGGAGCCCGTCGCGCGCCATGGACATGAAGATGCGCGGCTGGCCAAGCTGGAAGACGAGGAGCACCGACGTCATCGCCGCGACGGCGCCGAGGGCGAGGAGGCCGGCAGCCCAGTCGGCGTGGATGTACTGGAGCGCGACCGCGAGCGGGTCGGGCACGTCGAGCTTGTCCCACGGGATGATCCCGGTCAGCACCAGCGCGATCGCGACGTACAGCAGCGTGCAGATGATGAGCGAGGCGATGATGCCGATGGGGATGTCGCGCTGCGGGTTCTTGGCCTCCTCGGAGGCCGTGCTCACCGCATCGAAGCCGATGTACGAGAAGAAGATGATCGCCGCGCCGACGCTGATCCCCTTGATCCCGTTGGGAGCGAAGCTCGGCGTGTGCCACTGCTCCGGCCGGACGAACTTGAGCCCGACGAAGAGGAACAGGCCGATGATCCCGATCTTGATCGCCACCATGAGGGTGTTGACCCACGAGGACTCCTTCGTGCCGATCACGAGCACGACGGTCACGAGGGCGACGATCAGGAAGGCCGGGATGTTGAAGACGATGGGGACGGGCCCCAGGTGCGGCGCGGCGGCGAGCAGCGCCGGGTCGCCCAGCGCCGTGCGGAGGTCGGTGACCATCCAGCGCGGCATCTCGACGCCCAGACCGCGAAGCAGCGAGTCGAAGTACCCCGCCCAGCCGATGGCGACCGCGACATTGCCGACCGCGTACTCGAGGATGAGGTCCCAGCCGATGATCCACGCGATGAGCTCGCCGAGCGTGGCGTATGCGTAGGTGTACGCGCTCCCCGAGATGGGGATCATCGCGGCGAACTCGGAGTAGGTGAGGGCGGCGAGCGCGCTGGTGACGCCGGCGAGGATGATCGAAACGACGATGGCGGAGCCCGCGCCCACGTGCCCGGAGTCCCCGCTGATCGCGGTGCCGATGGCGGCGAAGATCCCCGCGCCGATGATGGCCCCGATTCCCAGCGCGGTGAGCGCGACGGGACCCAGACTTCGCTTCATGCCGCCGCCGACTTGGCTGTCGGCCACGCACTGATCGACCGTCTTCCGCGCGAAGAGCTGGCTCAACGGGTTCGTCGCCTTTGGGTGGGGGGCAAACGGCCTGACAAACTAGCGGAAAGGCCGGGGCTTTACAACGTGATCTGGACCGGGAAGACGGCGCGGACGGGCCGGCCGTCGAGGTTGTAGGCGGGGCTGAAGGTGTAGCGGCGCATCCGGTCCATGAACTCGTTGCGGTAGCCACGGTTGCGGATCGGGGGATCGACCTCGACGTTCAGCACCTCGCCACGCTCGGAGATCTCGAAGCGTACCGTGAGGCGCACGCCACGCAGGTTGGCGGGCGCGCCGGTGGGCGGGAGGATGATCCCCTGCGGCTGGGGCGGGAAGACCCGGCCGGTCCCGCCGGAGTCGGAGCCGACGCCGGTGCCCCGTCCCGAGCCGACGCCTCCGCCGGTGCCGCCTCCGGAGCCGGGGCCGCCGCCGGTGCCGGAGCCCTCGCCCTGGCCGGGTCCCGCGCCCTGCGTCTGGCGGAGCAGGTCCGAGACTGACGGCGCCGCGGGCTGATCGACCTCGGGCAGCCGGGTGAGCGGGATCTGCATGGAGAGCTGGCTCGGCATCACGATCGGCGGGGGCGGCGGGGCGGGCATCGCCGCGGCGGACGCCGTGAAGACGGCGAACATGCGGTTACCGCCACCTCCGCCACCCCCGCCGCGGCCCGGTCCCTCGCCGGGGCGCCCGCTGACCTCGGCCAAATGGCGGCCACCCCACACGAAGGCCACGAGCACGCCCAGATGCAGCACGGCCGACAGAAGCAACTCGCGCAGACTCGAGCGCGACTGCACCTGCCGGCCGAACGGCACGGCGAGCGGAACCTGACCCGGCCTCTCGCTGGACATATCCACTTCACTCTACGCCCGTCGAGTGGCTGGTGTTCCGCGGCCGGTTACGACGCCGCGGGGGCCGCCGCCTCCGGAGGCGCGAGGCCGAACACCTTCACACCGGCGCCGCGGGCAACGTCGATCGCCCGGATCACTTCCGAGAACCGCCGGCTGTTGTCCGCCCTGATGAACAGCAGCTTGTCGGCGCGGACGTCGTAGATCTCATGCAACTTCGCCGAGAGCCCTTCCTGGGTCACCGGCTGGGTGTTGATCGCCAGCGACCCGTCCGCCATGATCTCCAGCACGATGTTCTGCGACTGATCGACGGTGTTCGCCTGCGCTTCCACCGGAACCTGGATGTCGAGCACCTTCCGCAGCAGCGGCTGGGTGATCATGAAGATCACCAGGAGCACCAACAGCACGTCGATGAAGGGCGTGATGTTGATCTCGCTCTTGAGGTCCTCGCCAGCGCCGACGGCCATCGCCATGGCTCAGTTTCCTCCCTCGCGCGCGGTGGCGACGGTGGCCTCGGTGCCCGGCCTCTGCTCGGTCACCGCGGCGATCACGCGCACCCCCGCCGCCCGCGCCAACGATACCGCGTCCTGGATCCTCTCCATCTTCAATTCCTGGTCCGCCTTGAGGTACAGGATCTTGTCGCTGGTGCGGGTCGCGTAGATTGCGGTCAGCCGCGCTTGCACCTCGTCCTTGGGGACGGGCGCAGTGTTGAGGAAGTAGTTCCCCATCCGATCGATGCCCAGGATGATGTCCGCCTCTTCTTCAGGGGCCTTGATCAGGTTGATGCCCTGCGGCATCTGCGCCTCGAAGCCGGACGCGATCAGGGGCGCCGTGATCATGAAGATGATCAGCAGCACCAGCATCACGTCCGCCATCGGCGTGACGTTGATGTCGGCGTTGACCGCCGCCCTTCCTCTACTTGCTGATATGGCCACTGCCGGAGGCCACCTGGGCCGGGAAGTCCTTGGTGAACGTCGAGCGACCGAACTCGCTGCCGACGCTCTTGATCAAGTAGTCGATGAGCTCCTTGCCACTGTACACCATCTCGACCGTCAGGAAGTCCACCTTGGTCTGGAAGTAGTTGTAGATCCAGACCGCGGGGATCGCGACGAGGAGACCGAACGCCGTGGTGATGAGCGCCTCGGCGATGCCGGCCGAGATCGCCGCGAGGCCACCCGAGCCGCCGCCCGAGGCCATGCCGGTGAACGCGTTCACGATGCCCATCGTCGTGCCGAGCAGGCCGACGAACGGCGCCGTGGCGCCCACGGTGCCCAGGACGCCGCTGCCGCGCTTCATCTCGGCCATGAGGATCAGTGTGTTGCGCTCGATCGCGCGCTCAGCCGAGTTGATGTCGGCCGCGGTCACCGTATGACCGTCACGCAGCAACGGCTTGATCTCGTCCAGCGCGCCGGTGAGCACGCGGGCGATGTGGCTCTTCTTGTACTTCCCGGCCAACGCGATCGCGCCCTCCATCTGCTCTTCCTGGAGGAACCGGGAGAACTCGGGGGCGAACTTGGCCGTCTCCTTCTGGGCCCGGTTCAGGCGCCACCACTTGGCCAGCGAGATGCCGAGCGACAGCATCGACATGACGACCATGACGAAGACGATGCCACGGGCGAACCAGCCCATGCTGTTCCACAGATCGATTAGCGACATGCTCATACGTGAAGTCCTCCCAGGACGTGGAACCCGGCGCGCCCGACGGCGCCCGATCTGAACGAAACGCTTCCGCCTACCGAGTAATCGTGAAGTTGACCGGGACCTGGACCCGCACGCGCACCGCGCGGCCCTGGATGCGGCCCGGGCGGTATCGGCAGTTCGCCACCACCTCCCGCGCCGGCCCCTCGAACAGCTGGTGCGCCGAGCTGAGGACCCGCAGGCTGCCGCGCTCCGCGCGGCCCAGCGTGTCGATGATCACCTCGACCAGCACCCGGCCCTCGATGCCGGCCTGTTGCAGGATCGGCGGATACCGCAGGACTCCACACGAGTTCTCGATCCGGTCCGGGCGCTCCTCGACGACCGCCTCGAGGTAGGGCTGATTGGTCACGACCGGACCCGTGCCGCCCTCGATACCGCGCGCGAGGCCGCCCTCGACGCCGATGCCCGAGAAATCCGCGGCGTTGAAGCTGGAGGTCTGCGACGGCGGCGGGATATCCACCGGGATGTTGGTCGGGATGGCGAGGGTCTGGAAGCCCTTGGGCGGCGGCGCAACCTGCGCGAGCTCCTGCTGCTTCGGCGGCTCCTGCTTCTGCTGCTGCTGCTGCTGGACTACCACGGTCGTCTGGATGCGGCGCTCCTCGCGCTGCTCGCCGGCGTGCAGAGTCGCGTACACGGCCAACGAGATCAGCACCGCATGCACCACGGCGGAGACGAAGGAGTTTCCCAGGAAGGTCCTCATGTCCCGGTTCTTCCTGGACTCGATCAGGTTCTCGAACACCGACTCCTCCCGGTTTCGCCACGGAAATAATACACGCCCGCGATGACTTCGGAATAACCCGGAGATTACGATTCGATGACAGCCGCGGTGGCGGTCCCGGGCCGTGGCAGCGTGACCGTAAACGTGGACCCGCGACCCGGCCGGCTCGTGACGCCGATCGAGCCGCCATGGGCCTCGGCGATCCACTTCGAGATTGACAGCCCGAGGCCGATGCCGGGCCGCTCACCGGTGCGGGAACGGGCGGGATCGGCCCGCCAGAAGCGGTCGAAGACCCGGCCCACGTCCCCCGGGGCGATGCCAATCCCGGTGTCGCGGATCGCGATTGTCGCCGCCTGTGGGGAGCCTGTCAGGGTGAGCCAGACCTGCCCGCCGGCGGGGGTGTACTTCACGGCATTCGTGCCGATGTTCATCACCAGCTGGCGCAGCCGCGCGGGGTCGCCCTCGACGACGACCGGCTCGGGCGGCACCTCGAGCGCGACCTCCACGCCCGCCTCTTCCCCCAGGATCTCCGCGGTCTCGTGCACCTCCCGCAGGACGTCGCCGAGGTCCACGGACTCGCGGTGCAGCTCCATTCGGCCCTCGTCCACGCGGGCCAGGGTGAGGAGCGCGTCCACCAGCTCGGTCATCCGCTTCAGCTCCTGGAGCGTCTCCTCGAGCGGGACCAGGAGCTCGGGCGCGGTGGTCTGGTCGGTGAGCGCGCGCTCCACGCCGGCGCGCATCACGGTCAGCGGCGTCTTCAGCTCGTGGCTGGCGTCGGCGACGAAGCGGCGCAGGGCGGCGAAGCTCGTCTCGAGGCGCGCCAACAGGGAGTTGAGGGCTCCCGAGAGCCGGCCCAGCTCGTCAGCGGTCCCGAGCACTGCGAGCCGGCGATGCAGGCTGCGGCCGTCGGTGATCGCCTCGAGCTCGTCGATCATGTGCCCCACGGGGCGCAGGGCGCGCGCCGAGAGGAGATAGCCCATGCCGACGGCGAAGAGAAGGATCAGCGGCGCGACAGCGAGCATCGAGACCACCAAGCGCTGGGGCCCGACCTCGAGGTCGCTGACCGGCTCACCAACGGCGACGCCGGCGAGCGCGGGGACCGTCGCGCCGTCCAGGCGGTGTCCGACGAACCGCAGCCGCGTGCCGTCGAGCACGATGGTGAAGATCGTGTGGTCGTTCGGGGCGCCGAAGACGCGGCCGCGCAGCGTGTCGGTGGCCTGGGGCGTGAGGCGGCGCACCTCGGCCGAGCCGAAGACGCGGCGGCCCATCGTGTCCACGACGACTACCCAGCCCGGAATCGGGTCGAGCCGTTCCTGGAGGTCGAGGCGCAACGCGGCGAAGAACGGGTCGGCCGACTCCTCCACGAGCCGGCCGCCGGCGCGCTGCTCGGCGGCGAGCAGGTTCGCGACGAGCGCGGTGACGCCCGTCAGGCGCCGGTCGAGCGCGGTGAAGTTCGCGCGCCGCTGCAGGGACGAGATCGCGACCCCGAAGGCGAGCACGGTCGCCACGAGGGCGACCGTGTACCACAGCGTCAGGGTGGCGCGGACGCTGCGCACTCAGGCCCTCACCACGTACCCCACGCCGCGCATGGTGTGGATCAGCTTCGGCTCGCGGCCGTGGTCGATCTTCTTGCGGAGCCGGTTGATCACCACGTCCACGATGTTCGTGCCGGGGTCGAAATGGTAGTCCCACACGTACTCGGTGATCAGGGTGCGGCTCATGACCCGGCCGGTGTGGCGCACCAGGTAGACGAGCACGGCGTATTCCTTCGGCGTCAGCTCGATGTCCTCGCCGCCGCGGGTCACGCGCCGGCTCCCCGTGTCGATCCTCAGGTCGGAGGTCTGAAGGACCGGCGGGGCCAGCTCCTTGGGCCGCCGGCTGATCGCCTCGACGCGCGCGATCAGCTCGGCCATGGCGAACGGCTTGGTGACGTAGTCGTCGGCGCCCATCTTGAGCGCGTCCACCTTGAACTCGACCGAGTCCTGCGCCGTCAGCACGATCACCGGCGTGGAGACGCCGCGGTCGCGCAGGGTGCGCAACACGTCGAGGCCGGAGAGCCCCGGCAGCCGCAGGTCGAGCACGATGATGTCCCACTGGCCCGAGCTCGCCTTCTCGAGCCCTTCCTTGCCGTCGGCGACCAGCTCAGCGCCGTCGTGGTGCTCCGCCAGGCCGCGCGCGACGAACTGGCCGACGGTGCGGTCGTCCTCGACGACCAGAATCTTCACCGGTCGGCGACGGGCAGGATGACCGTGAAGGTCGAGCCCCGCCCGATCGCGGAGTCCACCTCGATGCGGCCGCGGTGGTCGGCAATGATCGTGTAGCAGATCGAGAGCCCGAGACCGGTGCCCCGCCCCTGCGACTTGGTCGTGTAGAACGGCTCGAAGATCTTCTGGATGTCGGCCTTGGGGATTCCGGTGCCGGTGTCCGAGAAGGCGATCACCACCTCGTCGCCGCGGGTCGCGTGGCGGGCGGTGCGCACGGTGAGCGTGCCGCGCGCCTCCATGGCGTCGGCCGCGTTCAGCATCAGCGCCATGAAGACCTGGATGAGCTGATCCTTGCTCGCCAGGACCGGCAGCAGCCCGTCGGCGAACTCGCGCTGGAGCTTGAGCACCTTGAAGCGGTCGTGGTGCTTGAGGAGCAGCAGCGTCTCCTCGACGACGGTGTTCACGTCCTGGCGGGTCTTCGCGCCGCCCCGCGGGCGTGAGAGGTCGAGCAGCTGGTCCACGATGCGCTTGCAGCGGTCCACCTCGGAGTCCATGATCCTGAGGTACTCGCCGATGCCGGCGGCGACGTCGGCGGACGCGTCGTCGAGCCGGGCCGAGACGGCGTCGACGCAGGCGCCGATGGTGGCGAGTGGGTTGTTGATCTCGTGCATGACGCCGGCGGCGAGCTGCCCGAGGGCGGCGAGCTTCTCCGACTGTGCGATCTGGCCCTGGACGTCCTTCCACTCGGTGATGTCCTCGCCGATCGTGATCAGGTGGGTGATCTCCTCGTCGCCGAGGCGCATCGGGATCTTGGTGATGCGGTAGTGGCGGCCGTCGTCGCCGGTGGACTCGTAGACCTGGATGCGCCCGGAAGAGAAGACCTCGTCGAACTCGCGGCGCAGCAGCTCGCGCGGCTGGCGGTGCAGGACCTCGAAGATCGGGCGGCCGAGGGCGTGGTCGCGTGGCACGCCCTGGGTGCCGGTCTCGCGCTTGCGGTTCCACGCCTGAATGCGGTAATCGTGGTCGATGACGTAGAGGCCCACGGGGAGCGAGTCGATGACCTTGGCGGTGAAGCGGCGCTGCTCCTCGGTCTCGCGTGCGCGGCGCGCGACCTCGATGGTGAGGTCCTGGGACAGCTCCTTGGAGGCGAACAGCGGGGTGAGCACGTTGGCGACCACCGCGAGCACGCTGCGCGCCATCGCCTCACGGCCGTCGCGGGGGACGCGCATCTCGATGAGGCCGAGCGCCTGGCCCTGGTGCACCAGCGGCACGCGGAAGTCGATCTGGTCCCAGGAGTCGGTCGGAGCGGCGTCGCCGGCCAGGATGGCCGCGGCCATACGCTCGGCCTCCTCGGGCGTCGGCTCGCTCCCGCCCGCGGCGATCGCGCGGTAGGAGCGGCCTTCCGCGTCGCGGACCCAGAGGCGGCACACCTTCGCCGCGAGCCCGTCGCGCAGGATGGTGACGACGGCATTCATCGCCGACTCGGTGAACACGCCCGGGGACAGCGCGGCGGTCACGTCGGCGATCAGCTGCAGTCCCGGGTGCACCGGGACCCAGAGCCGGGATGCGGCGCGCGGACCGTCCTGCGGGGCCATAGGAGCGAAGGTACGGACGCACAATGCCGACTTCAAGCTTCCAGGTGCCGGGTGCGAGCTACCACGTGTCGGGGGTCAGGGGTCAGGGGTCAGGGGGGTGCGTGCATAGGCGGGGATTCCTCACGCTGATCGGGGCGAGCGGCGCGGTGCCGCTCGGCACGCGCCACGCCCGGCACCGGGAGACGCCGCTGTGGCGGTTCGCGCTCGACGGCCGACTGCGCTGGAGCCTCGTGCCCCGGCGCGGGAGCGCGGCGGTGGCGGGCGCGGAGATCGCCGTGCGCTTCGCGGACGGAGCGCCGGTGCCCCTGGCCGCGCTGACCGGCGTACACCGCTTCCGGTCGGGCGAAACCGAGGCCCCGTCCACCACCGTCGTCGGTCGCGCCGGCGCGGTCGAGGTCGCCGCGACGTTCGCCGACGGGGAGCGCCCGACGATCACGGTTCGCGTCCGCGGCCTCGGCGCCGAGCGTGCGCTGGCGGACGTGCAGTTCCTCGACCTGACGGTGCCGCACGCGCAGCGCGGGCGGCGGCTGGCGTGGATCAACGGCTTCCAGTCGTGGAGCGCGTGCCGCGTGGTCGAGCTGGACGGCACGAGCGAGGCCACGGGCCACTGGCAGCTTGCGCTCCTGGGCCAGCCGGGCCTCGCGCTGGCGTTCGGCGAGGATGACGCCGGCGCAGGGGAGTTCCAGCTTGCGGGCACACGCCTCGTGGCCGTATCGCGGTGCGGCGGCCGGCCGGTGGGCGCGGCCGTGCCGGCGGCGACGACGACGCTCGGGATCCTTCCCGGCGACGACCCGCTCGCCGCGCTCGGCACGCTCGTCTCGCTCGGCGAAGCGCCCGAGCGCCGGCCCGCGCCCGCCGGCTGGTGCTCCTGGTACGAGCTGTTCGAGCGCGTCACCGAGGCGGACGTGATCGCCAACCTCGAGGTCGCGCGGCGCGAGTTCGATCCGCGCGCCTTCCGGGTGATCCAGCTCGACGACGGCTACCAGCGCGCGGCCGGCGATTGGGACACCAGCGACAAGTTCCCGCACGGGCACCGCTGGCTGACCGAGCAAATCCACGCCGCAGGGTTCGAGGCGGGGCTGTGGATCGCGCCGTTCGCCGTGACCGAGCGGTCGGGGATTCCCGCGGCGCACCCGGACTGGCTGCTGCTCGGCGAGGACGGCGCGCCGTTGCCCTTCGACGACCAGCCACACTGGGGCGGCCGCGCCTGGGGGCTCGACGCCGCGCAGCGTGACGTGCAGGACTTCCTGCGCAACCTGACGCGCCACGCCGTCACCGAGTGGGGCTACGACTACCTCAAGCTCGACTTCCTGTACTACGGCGCGCGCGGCACCCGGCCCGGGCGGCGCCTCGGTCCGACGGAGGCGTACCGGGCCGGCATGCGCGCCCTGCGCGAAGGCGCGGGCCGCGCGTTCGTGCTCGGCTGCGGGGCGCCGCTCCAGCACAGCCTGGGGCTCGTTCACGGGATGCGCATCGGCGGCGATGTGGACGCGAGCTGGGGCGGGATCCAGCCCGCGGCGCAGGCCACGATGCTCCGCCTGCACCTTGACGCGGCGTGGCACAACGATCCCGACGCGCTCGTCGTGCGCGAGCCGCTCCGCGACGAGGAGGCGCGCGCCTGGGCCTCAGTCGTGGCGCTCAGCGGCGGGATGACCCTGTTCTCGGACCATCTGCCCCGCCTGCGCGCCGACCGGTTCGCCATCCTCCGGCGCACGATCCCGGTCGCGCCGGTGCGCGCACGCGTGCTCGACCTCGGTACCGGCGCGCCGCAGCGCGCCCCCGCGCTCCTCGCGGGCGACACCGTGCTCGCGCGCCTGCCTCCGCGGTGGCGCTTCCGCGCCGGCGACGACGCCGCGTGGAGCGACCCGGCGCTCGACGACTCGGCATGGGAGGAGATCCCGATCGGCGTGCCCTGGGAACGCGCCGGCCACGAGGGGCTCGACGGCTACGCGTGGTATCGGACACGGTTTGCCGCGCCGGCCCGGCCGCGGGCGGGCACGCTCGTCCTCGAAATCGGGAAGATCGACGACGTGGACGAGACGTTCGTGAACGGCGTGCGCGTGGGGGGTAGCGGGGCCTTCCCGCCCAGCTACCGCGCCGAGTGGCAGACGTATCGGCGCTACCCCGTGCCCCGCGAGGCCGTGCGGTGGGGCCGCGCCAACGTGGTGGCGGTACGGGTGTACGACGGCGGGGGCGGCGGGGGGATGTGGCGGCTCACTCGCGACCGGCCGCCGTCGGTGATGCTGGCGCGGGCCCAGGCCGGCGGGCGCGACTGGTGGACGCTCGCGCTGGTGAACTGGGACGACGAGCCGCGCCGGCTGCGCGCCGACCTCGCGGAGCGCGGCGTGCGCGGCCCGCTCGCCGCGTACGACGTGTGGGCGGAAGCGCGGCGTCCCGCCGTGCAGGGCGTCGTCCAGCTCATCGTGGCGCCGCGCTCGGCCGTGGTGCTGGGGCTGCGGCGTCCGGGACGCGGTCCGTTTGTCCTCGGCACGACTCGGCACATCGTGCAGGGCGCGGTGGACCTCGAGCGTGAGACCTGGGATGCGCGGCGGAGGGTCCTCGCGGGCCGCTCGGTGCAGCTGGACCGCGGGCCCTACGCCGTCACGATCGCGGTGCCGCCGGGTATGCACCCGCGGGCGTGCCATGCGGGCGTTGCCTGCCTGGTGACGCACGCGCACGGCGGCGCGCGCGCGGGGGCGATCCGGCTGGAGTTCCCGGAGCCGGCGCCGGAGATCGAGTGGCAGGTGGAGTTCTGAACGGCGGTTGAAGGTCGGATCTCAGTCCGGCGGTCCCCGGCGCCGCGTCCCGCCGGACGACGTTTGGTAGCGCAGCGAGACCTGGAGGTGGAGGTTCGCTCCCGCCTTGCCGGCGAAGACCGCCGGGCCGGCGAGGATCGCGAAGCTCTCGTCGATCCGCTGGTTGCCCCCGAAGGAGAGGCCGAACAGCAGCGCGCCGGTGCCCCAGTAGCGCCCCTCCGGGAGCGGCGAATCGATGCCCGCCGAGACGCCGAGCTCCGGCGCGGCGACGAGCCGCACCCAGCTCGGGTCCCGGTCCGTGCCGACCATCGCGAGGTTGGCGATCGGCCGGCGGACGCCGAGCAGCGCGGTGACGAAGAACCCCTGCGACCCACCGATCAACACCGCCTGGTCCTGCACGAAG